>Ga0335083_10000459_pt1 | contig 62955 bp, 55 predicted proteins | sample Lox_Sample_42_FD_206716 | JGI IMG/M metagenome (GOLD analysis project Ga0335083, IMG submission 206716) | Soil microbial communities from Loxahatchee National Wildlife Refuge, Florida, United States - Lox_Sample_4.2 | ecosystem: Environmental > Terrestrial > Soil > Wetlands | place: USA...
GGGGTCTTCGGGTCGCGGGCAGTGTTCTCGACCACCCATTCGTAAATCGCATGTGCCTTGTCGATCTCGCCATGCTTACCCGCGCAAATGCGCTCAGCGGTCTCAAGCACGATACCGTCAGTGGGCAAAAGCGCGGTGGCGCGCAGGTACTTCTGCAGGGCGCTCTCGGACTCGCTGGCTGCAACGACAGATGACGCGCGCCCCGCCGCGAGATCCACGCGACGATTACAGGTGGCCACACGATGGGTGAGCGTGACGCGGCCGACCGCAGCGGGATCCTCCCACTCGACGTTGAGCAGTTGGACGTCGTAGCCGGGAACCATGACGAGTTGCGCGCGCGCCGCGCCCGGGGCGTCGTAATCCGTACTGATGAGACGCTGATAGCTGCTCGAGGCTCTCATCGGCACTGGCAACCATAGCTGCGTACGTCCCAAGGGCGAGGCAACCTCAACCGATGCGACGAGTTCGAATGTGCGCCAGTCTGGCGGCAGTGGTGCATCGCTGTTCGGAAATCCTGCAGCGGCGACCGGGACTGCAGCCGAGAGCATCAGAAATTCGCGGCGTCTCATGCCATTCACCTCCCCGGCGACAGGGTATTCATTGTGGCGCAAGATATTTGCTTCGTCACGCTACCGCCGGAGGCAATTCGGGAGGTCCTGATGTGGCGGTATAAGGATCTGCGAGCAGACCGACAGACCCGTCGGTCGCGGTCGGGTGTTCCCAGTCAATCGTTGGTTGATGCAACCGGGTGCGGCTGCACCTGGGGAAGCTACCACCGCGCTGAGGATGGGGCTCCGGGGCGCCGCCGTGTGGCTGGAGCACGCTGTCACAACGAATCTCGCGCGAGATCGTCGCAGCCCATGTTTCGCGGGGCCGCCGCGAGGGTAACCGGCACCGCGGATTGGCGTGTCACTCCTGACCGCTCAAGTACTTGCGCAAATGGCCACGCTGCAACCCGGGGAGCCAATCACCCCTAACCAGGGGGTCTCAGCTCGTCCCATCTAGCTCGTCTCACGGGACTAAAACTCAATTGATCAATAATTCACGTGCTCTCAACGTCCCGGGATGCGGCCTCGCGGTTGGCGCAGGAATGGTTTGAGGATTCCTCTACTTGCCGGATCCTGCGGCTCCAGACTGGATCGCTTCGAGGAAGCGGGTCACGCTGTTAGATCCGGATGCCTGGCTGGGCGGATATTCCTTGAACGATTCGAGGAACTGCCCCACGATGGCCACGGAGGGCACCAGGGTCCATAGCTGGTCGCCCCACCACCGCGTATACATATCCGACTCAGATTGGTAGCGTTCCCACGGATCCATTCGCAGGTTGGTCACCCAGGGAACGTTGGTCGAATCCTCCTTGCCGGTGAAGAGATTGCCCTGGATGGTCTTGAAGGCAATTTTCCAGTCGTTGTAACGCAAGGCCATGAGGTCGGCATTGTCGCTGAAGTAGAAAAACTCGTGCCGCGGCCCGGCGGTGACTTCGCCCTTGAAGAACGGCAGGAAGTTGTAACCATCGAGGTGATTCCTGAAGGTCTTGTTGCCCACCTTGTAGCCCTTCAAGAGCTTCTCTTTCACGTCCGGTTCGCCGGCGGCAGCCAGTAGTGTCGGCAGCCAGTCCTCGCTGGCGAAGATCTGATTGACTATGGTGCCGGGCTTGATGACGCCGGGCCATTTCGCCACCATGGGTACGCGGAAACCACCCTCGTAGGTCGTGCCCTTCTCGCCGCGGAACGGGTGATTGCCGCCATCCGGCCAGGAGAAGACCTCGGCGCCATTGTCGCTGGTGAAAAGCACGATTGTGTTGTCGGCGATGCCGAGGTCATCAAGCTTCTTGAGGATCTCGCCAACCTCCCAGTCGAGTTCCATCATGCCGTCGGCGTAGAGACCGTATCCGCTCTTGCCCTGCCATCTGGGCGAGAGGTGGGTCCATACGTGCATGCGCGTGGGGTTGTGCCAGAGAAAAAACGGCTTACCCGCCTTCACGGAGCGGTCGATGAAATCGAGTGAGCGACGCACCAACTCCTCGTCTACATTCTCCATGTTGAATTTGGCTTTCGGATCCATGTTCGGGTGCGGCGGCAGCGGGCCACCGTCGGCGATGGTCTGCTTGCCGACCCTGCCCCAGCGCGGATCCGTGGTGGGGTCGTCCGTAGTGGTCGCTTTCGTATCCACTATGTTGCGCGGGCCGAACAACGCATGGAATTTGGGGTCCTTCGGGTAGGTCTCCAGGTACGGTTCCTCCATGGCGTTGAGGTGATAGAGGATGCCGTAGAACTCGTCGAAGCCGTGGACCGTGGGCAGGTATTCATTGCGGTCGCCCAGATGGTTCTTGCCGATCTGCGCCGTGGCATAGCCGAGAGGTTTGAGAAGCTCGGCGATCGTCGGGTCCTTATCCTGCAGTCCCTGTTTGGCGGCCGGCATCCCGACTTTCAGCAGGCCGGTGCGGAACGGAGTCTGCCCGAGGATGAACGCGGCGCGGCCCGCCGTGCACGACTGCTGCGCATAGTAATCGGTAAACAGCGCACCCTCCCTGGCGATGCGATCGATGTTGGGTGTACTCCCCCCCATCATGCCGCGATGGTAGGCGCTCAGATTCCACATCCCAACATCGTCGCTCATGATCATGATGATGTTGGGTTTCTTTTGTTGTGCCGAGACCGACGGCGCGGCCATCGTCACGACGCCTGCAAGCGCCAGTAAGGCCACAACGGGGAACATGCCTTTGATTCCGCTCACGTCTTGTTCCTCCTCATCAGGATGATTCGCCTGTTCGCTCTCTGAATCGGCAAGAGCCGCGCGATCAGTTGACCCGACCTCCCTGAGGCATCGCGGGGGGGGGACGACGCACGCACACCCATCCGTGTGCTATGTGGCTTGAAGCCTTAGTATAGGGCGAAGCGGGCAGGAGGATTGAAACAATGAACGGGTTCTCTTCCTGGGCAAGCGTACTGTCGGCACTGCTGATCGCGACCGGCTGCGCCTCTTCAGCGCGCATCGTCGCGCCCACTTCGGCATCGGCGGTCGGTGAGCTCCGCCATGGAATCCTCAACGGCTACCTCGCGCCTGCAGAGCTTCCGGACAGCCTGGCCCTGCTGCCGGCTCCGCCGGCAGCAGGCTCAAAGGCGCAGGCCGCTGACGACGCTTCGTTCAGCGAACTGACGAAGCTTCAGGGAACAGCGCGCGGCGCGCTCGCAGTTCGAGACGCCGATCTCAGCTGGCCCCATGCTGCTGAAGCTTTCTCGTGTGCGCTCGGCGTTCCGATCTCCGAGAAGGAAACCCCGAACCTGAGCATGCTCCTGCGAAGGACGCTGACCGACGCCGGTCTCGCCACCTACAAGGCCAAGGAGAAGTATCAGCGCACGCGGCCGTTCGTGGCATTCAAGGTTCCAAGCTGCACGCCCAGCGAAGATGCCGCGCTCGCCAAGGATGGCTCATATCCTTCTGGCCACACCTCGGTCGGATGGGCCTGGGCAATGCTACTGACCGAGATCGCACCGGAGCGCACCGATGCCGTGCTGCAACGCGGACGCGCCTTCGGCCAAAGCCGTGCGATCTGCGGCGTACATTGGCAGAGCGACGTTGAATCGGGTCGGATCGTGGCGGCAGCGACAGTCGCACGCTTGCATGCGAACCCCGTGTTCCGCGCGCAAATGGAATCAGCGCGTGCTGAAGTTGCGCAGGCACACAGCCAGGGTGCAACCCCTTCAGGTAACTGCGCCGCAGAGGCGGCAGCGCTGGCAACGTCCAGTCGGTCGGCGCCCTGAGAGGCCAGACGGCCGGCGCCGGACAATCAGCGCTAGCACCCGGTGCGGGTGCACGAGCGAGTGCTTACCGTTCAAACAGCTCGATACCCTCAAACGGACGATGCATCGGGCGCTCGACCACCGTGCTGACGAACGACGTGAACGGCCTGCCGATACTCTGCTTCGTGAGAACAACTACTCAGAAACCTGCGCCCTGGGTCGCAGACAAGAGAAGGCCCCGCGAACGGGGCCTTCCAAGTGCACACAAGTGCTCTGCAAAACGCGATTGTCAGGCTGCGACCGCCAGCAATTGCCAGTTCTTGGGCAGAATGACCGCGTCGATGGCGTGCACGATGCCGTTCGTCGCAGCGATATCCCCCTTGATGATGCGCGCTCCATTGACTCGCATGTCCGATGCGGACACTGCTGCGCTCAGCGGAGTGCCCTGCAGCGTGGCCACTTCTCCTGACTTCAGCTCTCTGGCCATGAAATAGCCCGAGACGACGTGATATTTCAGAACCGCCTTGAGCCTGCCCGCGTCCTTGACCAGGCTGTCGTACGCGCCCGCCGGAAGCTTCTTGAAGGCCTCATCGGTCGGCGCGAAAACCGTGAACGGACCCTTGGCGGCCAGCTCAGCAGTCAGACCCGCTGCGTTGATTGCGGCAGCGAAGGTCGTGAACTGACCTGCGTCGATCACCGTGTCGACGATGTTCTTCGTGGGTGCCGTATTAGTGTTCCTGGCGGCCTCGCCAGTAGGAACGCTCTTTGATTGATCCATACATTTAACCTCGACGTGTAGCCAGCGAGAATTCGCCGACCAACTCAGCTCGCATGCGGCTGAGGGCGCGGAGTATGCGCCTTATATCGAGCGTGTGCGGCGGTCGCAGAAAATAAACATCTTCTCGCGAGGCTGCTGCTTTCGACTTGCAATACGTCCGAAGCACGCGATGGCTCTTGGCGCTGAGCGATTCGCTCGTCGAGCTCTCGATGCGATCGCCGAGCATGCACGCTGCGGCTCCACGCAAAGCATCCCAGCTGGATCAGGCGAACAACTCGGCCAACTCCGCGGAGCCGACGGGCTTGAGCAAGTACCGCTCGACCCCGGCCTCGCGCGCGAGTTCGCGGCCGGGATGCTCACTGTCAGCTGTCATGGCAATCAGTCTCAGGGTCTGTAGTTGCGGATGTTGAGACAGGTGCCGGGCGACCTCGTAATCGCTCATATCGAGCAGTTCGAGATCCACGAGCGCGACCGTAGGCAGGAAGTGTGACGCGGGCTGACCCCGCCACCATGGCCTCTTGCCTGAAGGGAACGAGGCTGACGGTGGCGCAGCAGAGGTTGCCCGTGCGCAAGATACGGGACGTATTGCGGCTTGAAGCCGCAGGCCTGAGCGACCGCAAGATCGCGGCGGTGATCGATTCGGCACGCGACGGCGCAAATTGTGAGCCGCTGGACGCGCAAAACCGACTCTCAGGGTTGGGCACGCTCCAATTGCTGCAGCAACTCCGCGCCACGCGGGTCGGCAGGCGCCATGGCGACGAAGCTTTGTGCGTAACGTCGGGCGGCCTGCCTGTCGCCGGACTCGGCGGTGAGACTCGCCAGCCCGAGAAGCACCTGCCGGTTCCCCGGAAATTTCTCATGCAGCCGGCGCAGCAGCTTGAGTCCCTGCGCGGCCTGGCCGCTCGAGCAGAGACCGACACCATATACGTATGCGTAGTGCGCGTTATCCGGAGCGAGCTGCGTCGCTCGTGCCAACAATTGCAGTGCTTCCTCGGTACGATGCTGTCGTACGCGCAGCAGTCCGAGGGCTAAGAGTACGTCGGCGCTGTCGGGCGCGACCTTCGCGGCTTGCGTCAACCAACGCTCCGCTTCGTCATCCCGCTGCAGGGCGCGGCTCAGGTCCGCAAGATTGACATATCCGGGAACGAAACCCGGCCAGAGTCTGATGGCGTGCTGGTATTGCGCGCTCGCGTCCTGCACCCTTCCCTGCCTGGCATAGAGGTTGCCGAGGCTCAGATGCGCTTCCGGACGATCCGCGTTCAGTTCCTGCGACGCGAGGTAATCTGACAGGGCCCGCCGGAAGGAAGCGCTTGCCTCCGGCGCGATATCCGGCGGCAACGCGTCCGCGACCTCCTCTGCCGCTGTGATGCGTACTTCCCGGACGGGATCGGCGAGATGCGGAGCGAGCACCGCCCAGCGCGTGGCGGCGTCAGTTCCCGCAAGCAGTTCGACGGCTGCCAGGCGCACCATGGCGTCCGGCGAGCGCAATCCCTCCCGCGCAACTTCGAAGGCGTCCGAATCCAGGTAACTTCCAAGCTGGCTCAGCGCCGTCGCTCTTGCGATTGCGGGGCTCGTGGCGTCCCGGGCGAGGCCGACCAGTTCGCTTCCTGCCGCCGCCGACTGTCGGCGCGCGTCCGTCAGTGCCGCAGTGAAGTGCTGAAAGCCCTCTTGCATGTCCCCATACCAGGCGTGCGTCGCTTTTGCTGCCCAGGTCGCGGGCTTGTCCTTGTGACAATCGTTGCATGCGTTGGGGGTGCCGTATTTGACGGACTCGTCAGGTCGGGGAATGCGGAAGCTGTGATCATGTCGCTGATCAACAACCATGTAGGTGCGCATCGGCATGTGGCAGGCGACGCAGCGGCTTGCGGCCGAGTGCTGTGGGTGATGGTGATGCACCTCCGTAGCGTACTTGCCGGGCGAGTGGCACAGGCCGCAGACCTCCGTGTCCGTCGTCCGCAACTTCTGGCTGTGCGGCTCATGGCAGTCGCTGCAGGTCACGCCCGCGGCGAACATCTTGCTCTGCAAGAACGAGCCGTAGTTGTACACCTCGTCCTGCATCTGACCGTCGGCGCTGTACATCCCTTGCTCGAGCAGCGTCACGCGATGGGTGTCCAGCAGCGGCTTCCCCGGAACCCAGTCCTCGGAAAGTCTGGCGGCGCGCGCATGGCACCGTCCGCACATTTCCAGCTCGTCCGTGTTAGCGCGGGGACGCGAGCGGCGCGAATTGCCGCTGACGGGATCGAGAATCCAGAACACATCGCCTCGATCGTCAAAGTGCGCCAATAGGCCGTCGTCCCTGGTGTGCGCAGCCCCGACGTTGGGCGCCTGCCGGGCCGCCCACTTCACGTGCTCGGAACCTGCACCATGGCAGGCTTCGCAGGCAACATTGATGTCTTGCCAGGTCGTCGCGTAAGTGTTGCTGGTCTCATCGTAGTTCTTTCGCAGGTCCGTCGAATGGCAGTCGGCACACATGAAATTCCAGTTCTGCTGCAGGCCCGTCCAGTGCAACTCATCGCCCGCGCGGATGTGCTCCTTCGGGTAGAGATGGAACCAGCGTTGTCCACCTTGATCCCTGGAACGTGAATCCCAGGCAAGGGAGAGCGCCTGCAGCCGGCCGTCGGGGAAGGCGACCAGGTACTGCTGCAGCGGATGCACCCCAAACGTGTACCTGATCTCGAAATCCTGCAGCCTGCCGTCCGCACCATCGGTACTCACCCAGAACTTCCCGCTCCGGCGATAAAAGCGTGAGGTCACGTCGAAGTAACGAATGCGCGCATCGTGGAAATCACCCAGCACGGTCGCTTCGGTGGCCTCTTGCATTGCCAGCTGGTGATGTGAGCCCAGCCAGTCCTGATACTGACGGGCGTGGCAGGCTCTGCAGGCCGCGACACCGACGTAAGTCGCCTGGCTCCCCTGAGAGATGTGCTGCGCGGAAGAACCGGTGCGTCGCGTCGCGGTCCGATAAAAAACTCCAACCGCGGCGACGATCAGCGCAGCCGCGCACAGCCCAAGGAGCCGGAGCTTAGGTTTCATGAGGATTTCTGCGATCGCGTTCCTTATAGCTCACGTTGCGAGCTCCATCCAGGGCTGCCCGGAAGCAATGGGATGGACCCTCCTCAGACCTAACGGCATCGAGTGCCAGACTGGAGGTGTGTGCCACCAGCCACGGAATGAGGAGGAGTCATCACGAAGCTTACTCGTGTGAACGTGGATTTGGCCAAGCAGGTCTTTTCAGGTACACGGCGTTGATCGCGCCGAGCGGCCGGTCTGGTGCCAGCGGCTGAAGCGTAACCGCTGGATCGCCGAGCTCGAGCGTCATGTCGAGCGGGGCGGTGATATCGGCATGAGGCGTAGCGCGACGCACCGCAAGGGTCGAGACTGCTAACGCTTCGGTTGACCGTTCTCGCAGATTTTCGAGGAGTCCGCGCGAGTGAAATCCGCAGCCCAGTTGGTCTCCCACGTTTGGTTGTCGAAGGAGAATGCCTGTTCCCACCGAGCGTGGTCATGATCGAGCTTGGTCCACAGGTAACGTACCTTGATCGGGCGCCCATTTTCCTGGTCGGCAGCGTAAAACTCACCTCGGTTTCCGTCGAAGCCTCCAACCACCGGCACTGGGTCCAGTTGCCCCGTGGCGCTGCTAACCCAATAGATCGACCAGCGTCGGTTCTTCAGGTCAAACGTGCGAAGGGTTAGGCCCGCCAAGTGCTTGGTGGGCATGTACATCTCGTCGACTGTGACTGTACCGCCAAGATACGGTGTCATACACAGGGTAGCGGGGAAGTCCTCCCACTCAGTGCTGCCAACGCCGCGAACTTTTAATCGATGCTGCCGGGTCGTCCACCCGCCAACGAAATAGTCAAAGTCGTGAACGTCTCCGGTACGCGAAAGCGAGTATCCCGGAGGTGCCGTTCCGCTCATTGTGTCAGGATCGCCAGCACAGACAGCCGGCCATACGCAGGCGAGGAAAACGCGGGTGACCGCGTTAGCGAGGGGTCCCCACCCTACCAACCTGTCACTGAGCTGCGTCCTCATTGATGATCCCGCTTCACCATCTTCCTGAAGGGCCAGCGACAGTGTACCGAGTCAGGCTGTGAGTCATGCCTGCGATTCTTGACAATCATTTCAAGCTCAGCTTCAAATGAAGCGTGGCCAGGAGACTGCCTTCGCTTGAATCTCTGCGCTTTCTGGCCGCCTGCGCCCGGCATGGAAATTTTTCGCGCGCCGCCATCGAACTTGGGGTTACGCCCACGGCAGTAAGCCAGCGGATTCGGGCGCTCGAGGCGCAAATCGGGGTGAAGCTCTTCAGTCGATACGGCCCGACATTGGCGACCACTGACCGCGCCAAAGCTCTGGGGCAAAGGGTCGAGCAGGCTTTATCTCTCATGCGCACGGCGCTGGACGATTGCCGCCGCGTCAAACAACCGCTTCGCGTGACCTGTGCGCCAACATTCGCCTCGCGTTGGCTGGTACCTCGATTGGCGACGTATCACTCAATTCCCGGAGCGGATGCGATCGTGCTGGATAACACTCAAACTGTGTTGCCAGCCGGCAGTTTCGATGTCGCCATCCGCAGCGGGGTTGGCGTTTGGCCGAACTACAGCTGCGCGATGCTCATGGTCGAGCAGCGTACGCCGATGTTTAGTACCAAATGGGCACCTAAACGTCTGACGACTCGGAAACTTCTGGAGCTACCCTTGATCCCCGATCCGGGGTGGTTCGAGTGGTTCAAGCTTGCTGGCATCAGGAACGCAAGACCTTTATTCCTTCCAACCCGCTATTCGAACTACGAACTCGAGGCGCAAGCGGCCGCACAGGGGGTCGGCGCAGCTCTACTCTCGCCCGTGCTGTTTGCAGACCTGATCGCTCAAGGAACTCTGATTGCGCCGTTCTCGTTGACGCTCGCAGGGCGGAACTCCTATTGGTTGCTTTGGACCGACGAGTCGCGTGAGCGTCATTTCGTCGAATGGATTAAAGCGCAGTTCGGCCTTGGGAAAGAGCCCGCTTCCCGCTAACGTAATGCTGCGGCGATTGCATGACTCGATCAGGATCCGTTCCCAGGCCCCTGTCGACCGACAGCTATCAGGCGAGCAAGCCGTATTCGCTGAGCCAATCGGTGACACGCTCCATGCGCTGAGCGAGCCCGGGTCCCACGGAGATCACCAACACCATGTCATGAGTCTTGAGCGGCGAACCACGGCGTGACTTCGGAGACTTAAGCTGCTCAAGAACCTGCCCTGGTTGAACGGCGGCTGAAGTGGCTACCAGGTAACTGACCGCTGACCCATCGTAAGAGGACATCGCGGGCCGCACGTCTCCAATCTCCTTCAGCGCCTCCTGCAGCAGCGGCAGCGACTCCTCGATGCGATCGCGCAGGTCGGTCCCCCTGTCGAAGCAGACCAGTACCAGGTATGCGATGAAATCCTCATCCTCACTCATCGTTTGTTCTCACTATCTCTTTTGCAGCCCGCGGATTGAGTCTGATTTCAGCCCCGGAAGCCGTCAATCGCCAAGTCCGCGACGACCGGTCGTTGCATGTTGCTGCGGGTCGGACCGTCCCCTAGTAGACTCAAACACCCATGGCGGGAAGGCGTAGGAAGGAGCCAACGGAGGTGAACCCGCTACCGCTGGCGTCGCCTCTCGGCACCCTTGTAACAGGCGGTATGCCGCAGCAACATGCATGACACGACCGCAACACCCCTCGCCCTGTTGGCGCCGAAGTGGGACCAACTACTGGCAGAGGCCCGCTCACTCTCATCTGCTGGCCAGCACGCTATTGCCATCATCATCGCGGCCGCCGCCGGGGAATGGGCCACCGAATTTGTGCTCGAGAGACTGATGGACGCAGCCAAAGACCACAGTAAGAGTGTGCGCGACGTTGTGGAAATGTCGGAGAGATTACTGGTGACCTGGTCCTTTGAAGGAGACCGCGTGCGAAAGGCCTTCCATGATCTGGCGGGCGAAAACCCCGATCGCCAAACATGGTGGGAAGATTGGTTGTGGAGCCGCCGACAGCGCCATGACATCGCCCATCGGGGCGTGTTAACGGCTAATGCCACCACCGCGAAGAAGTGCATCGACGTAGCAGCGTTGCACATCGCGTATCTGACCGAAGTTGTAAAGAGACGCGCCCCCTAGGCGAGACGAGAGATCTTATTGACGGCCACCCTGCCCTGCCTGTCTCTCCTCGTAAACTTTCAGTCGAGCCAGGGTGGCGGACAGCAGAGGCGTCGTGATCCCCCGCTCGGCGGCCCTCCTTACCAGATCGCCGATGATCTGATCCGCCTCGACGCGGTAGCCACCCTTCATGTCCCGATACATGGAGGAAGTCAGGCTGGAACCTCGATCGGTCAACAGGGCGAGGACTTGAGCCTTGAACGGGTCGCCGAGGGATCGCCACGCAGCACCAATGGCTGCGGCGACCTCTCCGAACAGGTTCCTGACGAAGTCGACGCCGCCCGGCGCCCTCGCCACCTGGCCGATGTCGCCATCCAGCAGACACGTGATCGCGGCAAGACTGGCCAGCATGGCCCACTTTTCCCACATGTCGCGCTCGATGTCGGCGGACAAGCGGGCGTCGAAGCCGGCTCCGGTCATGAACTCATCGAGAGCGAGGATGCGGGCGGTCCTTTCGCGACTCCACTCGCCGTAAGCCAGGTCATGGAAATTTCCTTGATCCACTATTCGACCCTGCTCATCGAGCGTGCTGGCAATCTTTGCGACGCCACCAATCACGTGGGCCGCTCCAAAACGGGAGCGCAGGATGTCCATGTGCTTCATCCCGTTGAGTACCGGAAGAATCATGCTTCTCTGGCTGACGTAGGCGCCTGAGTCCTCGAGCGCGGCCGCCAGCTGATAGGCTTTGACGGCAAGGAGGATCACATCGAACTCACCCGCCGTCTCGCCCACCCCGATAACCCTGGCAGGTACCCTCGTCTCCTGACCTTTACTGACGATCGTGAGCCCATCGGCCAGCTGGGCGGCGCGATGCGGGCGGACGAGGAAGGTCACGTCTCGTCCGGCAGCTGCCAGACGCCCTCCGAAGTAGCCTCCGACGCTCCCCGCTCCGACTATCAGCGCTCTCATGGTAGTTCCCGTTCACCCCGCTAACGCGTGGATCAGCGTGGACGAAGTCGCTCCAATCGCGGAGTTTGCCAAGGAGCGAACGTACCTTTCTGCAGGCTCGAACCGAGCCAGGCCCATCTCGCTGCCCGAGGCGCGGCTCATAGCCGCACAGACCGCAGCCGCAGCGCGTTACCGATCACCGAAACGGAGCTCAGGCTCATCGCTGCGGCGGCGATGACTGGACTGAGGAGCAGACCGGTGGCGGGGTAGAGAACGCCGGCTGCGATCGGGATGCCGAGCGCGTTGTAGACGAAGGCAAGAACGAGATTCTCGCGGATGTTGCGCATCGTCGCCCGGCTGAGCACGCGCGCCCGCGCGATGCCGGCGAGATCTCCTTTCACGAGCGTCACTCCGGCGCTCTCCATCGCGACGTCTGTTCCGGTTCCCATGGCCACTCCGACGTCCGCTTCAGCGAGCGCGGGCGCATCATTCACTCCATCGCCCGCCATAGCCACGACGTGCCCTGCGCTGCGCAGGCGCTTGATGACGGCGTGCTTCTGCTCAGGGAGGACCTCGGCCTCGATGTCGGCGATGCCGAGTCGTTTGGCGACCGCCTCTGCGGTCCGACGATTGTCCCCGGTGAGCATCACGATGCGGACACCGTCGGCGCGCAGTATCTCCAACGCCGCCGGGGTGGACTGCTTGATGGGATCGGCAACGGCGATGATGCCGGCCGGCTGGCCATCCAGTGTCACATACATGACGGTCGCGCCGGCGCGGCGGTAGTCCGCCGCGCGCCGCTCGAGCTCCTCCCGGGCTGCTGAGCTGGCCGCAGCCAGCTGCGCGCTTCCGACTGCGACCTCGCGCCCGGCGACGCGACCGCTCACACCCTTTCCGGTGATCGAAGCGAAGTTGCTGGCCTCCGCAATCGCGAGCCCGTGCTCACGCGCGGCCGCAACGATGGCCGCCGCCAGGGGAAGCTCGCTCGAGCGCTCGACGCTCGACGCCACGGCAAGGAGCTCTGCCTCACCGAGCGGTGGCACTGGTACTGTCGCGACAACGCGCGGTTTGCCTTCGGTCAGGGTTCCGGTCTTGTCGACGACCAACGTATCGATCTTCTCGAAGCGCTCGAGCGCCTCGGCGTTCCTGATGAGGACGCCCGCGGTGGCGCCCTTGCCGATCCCCACCATGATCGACATCGGCGTTGCGAGCCCGAGCGCGCAGGGACAGGCGATGATCAGTACGGAAACCGCGGCGACGAGCGCGTAGGAGAATGCCGGTGCGGGCCCCCAGATCATCCAGGCAACGAAGGCAGCCACCGCAACCGCAATCACGGCGGGCACGAACCACGCCGAAACCACGTCGGCGAGGCGCTGAATGGGTGCGCGGCTGCGCTGCGCATCCGCCACCATATTGACGATGCGCGCGAGCACGGTCTCGGCTCCAACGCGTTCCGCGCGCATCACGAGTGCCCCGGTGCCGTTCAGCGTGCCGCCGATCACCTTGCTGCCGGCGGTTTTTTCGACGGGCAGGGACTCGCCCGTCACCATCGATTCGTCGACGGCGCCCCTGCCCTCGATCACTTCGCCGTCGACCGGAACGCTGTCGCCCGGGCGAATCCGCAGCCGATCGCCGGGCCGCACCTGAGCGAGCGGGACCTCCTCGTCCCGATCATGGTCCAGGATTCGATGAGCGCTCCTGGGAGCGAGATTGAGCAGCGCGCGGATCGCGCCGCTCGTCTGCTCGCGAGCGCGCAGCTCGAGAACCTGACCCAGGAGCACGAGCACGGTGATGACGGCAGCCGCTTCGTAATAGACGGGAACGACTCCCTCCGCATTGCGCAGCGACGGCGGAAAGAGGCCCGGAGCTGCGGTCGCCACCAGGCTGTAAAGGTAGGCGGAGCCTGTACCCAGCGCGATGAGGCTGAACATGTTGAGGGAGCGGTTGAGGATCGAAGCCCGGGCGCGCACGAAGAACGGCCACCCGGCCCACAGAATCACCGGCGTCGCGAGTGCGAGCTCGAGCCACACGATCAGCCGTGGTGCCAGCTGATGAAGATCGAGGCGCGGCACGTGCGCGGCCATCTCCCACAGGAACAGTGGAGCGCTCAGCACAGCCGCGACCCAGAGCCGCCGCCTCATGTCGCGCAGCTCGGCACTCGGCGCCGCCGCGTCGGCCGGCGGGTTCAGTGGCTCGAGTGCCATGCCGCAGATCGGACAATCGCCGGGTGCGCTGCGGCGGATCTGCGGATGCATCGGACACGTGTACGTCACGCCGGCGAGCGGGGCGGCGTCCGCCGCCTCGGCGCGCTGCGCGTGGGTACGCGCGGCGTGCGCGCGCGACTGTGCCGGATATGACGCGCAGCAGGGCTCGTCCACGCGGTGGGCGTTCGCGAGGCCGCCCCCTGCATCGTCCCCGCCGGAGTGGCTCAGAGGATCCTCAAGTGCCGGGCGTGACAGAAACCGTACAGTTCGGGTTCGTAAGATCGAGCCCCGCGGAACTGGCCTCTTCAGGAAATTTCCCGCCGGGCCAGTAGATGTACTCGTACGAGCCGCCGATGAACTGAGGATAGCGCGGGTCGATTTGCACCATGATCTGATTCACTCCGCGGCCGAGCGCCGACGTGGGGATATACATGTCGACCGTGGAATCAGTTCCTCCCGCCACATAAACCGGGATGGTGGTGGTCGCGGGAAGCGCGTCCTGGCCCGTGCCAAGCGGCTGAAGGGTTCCCCCCGCTATCGTGTAGGCAGTCGCAGTCACCGGGACGCCTGCTTTCAAGACAGCGTCCACGTCGCCCACGTTGGTTATGTGGGCCGTAACGTCGAGGGAATCATTGTACCCCGGGGAGCACTTGATCTCCCGTACATACAACTCGGGGCCGTGAACGGTGAGGATCCCTGCGCGCTGATTGACGATCATGATGCTGCCGTCCTTGCAGTTCTCGGGATGATTCATGCAATACTCGTTTACGTACCTGGCAATCGCAGTCTGGTTGACAGACTGGTACTTTGTGCAGGCGGCGGTCAGCAAAGAGACTGCAATGAGCGCCACGAAGATGACGCTCGCGTGCTTGTCGCGCAAAGCCCTCATAGAACGCCTCCCTTTTCGCTACGGTGCCAGTTTACTCTCATCTGTCAGCCCATGAACCCGTGCCAATCACACGCCTTGCACAACAACTGCAGGTACGCAGGAACTCGCACGGCCGATGCTGCGGCGCGACGGCTGCCCGGAAGCGCCGTGCGTGGTAGCTTCGGCGCTGCAACGCGGGAGCCATCAAGACGGTGACTGATCCTCAGCTCTCGGACGCACGCGGGAAGTCCCGCAAGCGCATTTACGTCAGGCTGTAGATCTCACTCGCCACCGGAGATGCCATGAACCGGGGAATCGTGCGACGGGCCTGGGCCGACTTGCGCTTCCAGGCACGTGCGGCGCTCATGTTTCAGCTGCTGGTGCAACTGGCCTCGTTTGCGCTGATCGGCCCACTGCTCACCTGGCTTGCGCGGCGTCTGGTGCTCCTCTCCGGTGAGCCCACGATCAGCAACTATGCAATCGCCCGCTTCCTGCCGACACCGGAGGGAATTGGCTTTGCGGCGCTGCTGCTGCTCCTCGTAAGCGCCACGCTGTTCGCTGAGTTCGCAGGGCAAACCTGGATCGCCGGCCAGGCGATCGCGCGTCATCCGGCACCGCTGACGGCCGCTGTGGACGCGGTCGTCCACCGCTCGCTGGCACTCGTACCGCTCAGCGCCCGTATCTGCCTGCGCCTCCTGCTGCTCGCGCTACCCTTCCTGTCCGGCGCGCTGCTCGTATGGAACGCCCTCCTGCGCAGCCATGACATCAATTACTACCTCGCCGGGCGGCCGCCCGAGTGGCGCCACGCTCTGCTCATTGCGGGTGCCCTCGGCGCGGCCTACCTCCTCCTCGCCCTGTGGCAGCTGGGTCGCTGGATCCTGGCGATTCCCATCCTGTTGTTCGAACGCCTGTCGCCGCGACGCGCGTTGCAGGAGAGCGCACGCCGCTCTCGCGGTCGATTGCCAGCCATCCTCGGTCCGCTGTTGGCGTGGTGGCTGCTGATCGGTGCGTGCGGTTACATCGCGAGCGGGCTCCTGCGCCCCCTGGCGAACGCGGCTCTCAACTGGGCTGGCCTCGACTTCGCGCGCGTGCTCCCGCTGGTCACGCTGTTCGTCGTCAGCGCACTCGTCGGCACGTTTGTGCTGCACGCGGTGCTCATTGCCGGACATCAGTTTCTCGTTACCCGCATTTACGCGGAGCAGCTCGTGCCTCATGGCCGGGCGGCGGCGCCCGGCAGCGACTCGACCGCGAGCGCACGCCGCATCACCTGGCAGACGCTGCTGGCGATCTGCCTGCTGCTCGCGGGCGCGCTCGCCTTCATGTGGTGGACCGCGGCCCGCGGCACCACGCCGGCAGCGGTCGCAATTACCGCGCATCGCGGCAACTCGAGTCGCGCGCCCGAGAACTCGCTGGCGGCGTTTCGCGCCGCGATTGCTGCCCAGGCGGACTTCAGCGAACTCGACGTGCAGCGCACACTCGACGGCGCGGTCGTCGTGCTGCACGACGGAGATCTCATGCGCATGGCCGGCGATCCGCGCAAGATCGGCACCTTGACGCTGCAGGATCTGGCGACCATCGACATCGGACGCAAGTCTGGCCCGGCCTTCGTCGGTGAGCACGTGCCGACGCTTGCGGCCGTGATCGCTACGGTGCGCGGCCGCATGAAGCTCAACGTGGAGCTCAAGTACAACGCGCCGGATCCACAATTGGCAGCAGCGGCTTTGGACGTGCTGCGGCAAGAGCACTTTCTCGATCAGGTGGTCATCACGTCCCTCGACGCTGCAGCCCTCCGGCAGGTGCACGCTATCGAGCCACACGTGCGGATCGGGCAGATCGTCACCGTCGCGATAGGTGACGTTGCACGGGGGGAGACCGACTTCCTGAGCCTGAACTCGGCCCGCGCAACAGCCGAAGTCATTCGCCGTGCGCACGCCGCCGGGAAGGAAGTGCACGTCTGGACAGTGGACCGGGCCGAAGTGATGCTGCGCATGATCGAACGGGGCGCCGACAACCTGATCACCAACGTTCCGGAGCTTGCCGTGCGCGTTCTGCGCCAGTACGGCTCACTCCCGGCCAGCGAACGATTCGCGCTGCGGCTGCGTGCGCTGTTTACCGACCCGCCGGCGGAACTGGTCGATCCGCAGGCGGTGACGATCCTGTAGAATCTGGCGGCCTGAATGCCCGCTCAGCTGATCCCCATGGAACACGCTATGAACTATCACAAGTCGGCCCAGTCTTTGCTGATCACCGCGCTCTGTGCGGGTCTGGTACTCGTTGGCGCGGGACGACTTGCCGCCGAGGAGGCGCCGCCTGAAGTAACCAAGGATGGCCTGCACCTCTTCAAGCAGACAAAGCAACGGCTCGCCTACGTAAGACCGGGCGCGACCTTCACGCAGTACAAGCGGCTGAACATCCTCGACTGCTATGTCGAGTTCTCCCAGGAGTGGGTCAAGGAGTACAACAGTGAGCAGCGCGACCTGTCCCGCAAGATCAGGGACAGCGACCTCGACCGCGCCAAGAAAGACCTGCAGGCCGACTTCAGGAGGATCTTCACCAGGGAGCTTCAGGAGGGCGGGCGATACCAGATCACGGATTCTGGCGGCCCGGACGTGCTGGTTCTGCGGCCGGCGCTGATCAACATCCGGGTCAGCGCGCCGGATCTCATGTCGGCCGGCCGCGGCACCACGTTCATCCAGTCCGCCGGTACGATGACCATCTATCTGGAGCTGTGGGACTCCGCGTCGAATACGATTCTGGCGCGCGTCGTCGACGGAAAGGTGGACCCGGATCTGTACGGGCAGATGGCGAGCAGCGTCACCAATCGGGCCGCGGCCGAGCGCATGATGGTAAGTTGGGCCGACGAGCTGCGCAGCCGCCTCGACCTCGTCCGCGGCAAGGATGTTGCGCCCTGAGATTGCCTGGCGAAGGCCAGAAGCAGCGGCGGCCTGAGCGCGTCCCGAGCTAGGTATCAGGCTCGTACGTGACCTCGCCGTCGTCGCGTCTCGAGCCGGGCCTGCACCGCGGGTGGCTGCGGTCGGACCTGGTCGCGGGACTGACTTCGGCCGCAGTGGTCCTGCCGAAGGCAATGGGATACGCCACTCTGGCAGGCCTGCCGGTACAAGGCGGACTCTACACGGCTTTCGTGCCGATGCTCGTGTATGCGCTGCTCGGTACCTCGCGTGTTCTCAGCGTCAGCACCACATCGACCCTGGCCATCGTGACGGTCACCGCTCTGCACAACGTGCTGCCCAACGCGGACGAGGCCGGGCTGCTGCAGGCTGCGGCCCTGCTGACCCTGATGGCAGGCGGGACACTGATCCTCGCAGCAGTGCTGCGCCTCGGATTCGTTGCCAACTTCATTTCTGAGCCCGTGCTCGTCGGCTTCCAGGCCGGTATTGGAATTGTGATTGTCGTGGATCAGCTGCCGAAGATCCTGGGCATTCACATATCCAAGGGCTCATTGCTGCACAACCTGCAGGCGATCGCACTCGGCCTGCCGCATGCCTCCATTCCGACGCTGCTCCTGGGCGCAGTGACGCTTGCCGTGCTTGGCGTTTTCAGGAGGCTGCGACCAGAGTGGCCCGCGCCGCTGATTCTCATTGCGGCAGAGGTGGCCGGCGTGGCCTGGCTCGGCTGGGGCGAGCACGGAATCGAGGTCGTGGGCGCCATGCCCAGCGGACTTCCCGCGATGTCGGTGCCGAAACTGGCGCTGGCAGATCAGCTGTGGCCTGCGGCACTTGCCCTTGCCTTCATGAGCTTCACCGAGACGGCGGCGGCCGGGCGTGCCTTCGCTCGCGCTGACGAACCGCGGCCGCGCGAGAACCGGGAGCTTCTTGCAATCGGCGTGGCCAACGCCCTCGGCTCGCTGTTCGGCGCTATGCCGGCCGGTGGCGGAACGTCCCAGACAGCAGTCAACCGCATGGCGGGGGCGCGCACTCAGGTGGCGGGGCTGACGACTGCAGCGATGGCACTGCTGACGATGCTGTTGCTCTCACCGCTGGTGGCCCTCATGCCGCAGGCGGCGCTGGCCGCCATCGTGATCTTCTATTCTGCGAAGCTGATCAAGCCGGGCGACTTCCGTGCCATACGGCAGATTCGCCACCGGGAGTTCCGCTGGGCGGTGGTTGCGCTGCTCGGTGTCGCTCTGCTCGGCACGCTGAAGGGCATTCTGATCGCGATCATCTTCTCACTGGTCGCGCTCGCCGAGCAGACGGCTAACCCTCCCGTGTTCGTGCTCGGTCGCAAGCCGGGCACCAATGTGTTCCGGCCGCGCTCGCCCGAGCATCCGGAAGATGAGACTCTTCCGGGGCTGCTGCTGCTGCGAATCGAGGGGGTGGTATTTTTCCTGAACGCGCAGCGGATCGGGGCGAAGCTCATGCCTCTCATCAACGCGGCGCAACCCAAAGTCGTTGCGCTCGATCTCGGTGGCGTGACCGACCTCGAGTTCTCCGCACTCAAGATGCTCATCGAGGCGGAGCGGCGGCTACGGGACTCGGGCATAGAGCTGTGGCTCGTTCGGCTGACGCCCGGCGTGCTCTCGGTCGTCCAGCGCTCCTCCCTCGGCGCCACGCTCGGTCGGGAGCGCTTGCTGTTCGATCTCGAGATCGCAGTGCGCAACTTTCAGAACATGCCCGAACAGCGCAAGCCGTGAAATGGCGCAGCAGGCCAATACGCATTACCTCTGATAGCGGCATCACCACCGGCATGTAGCCTTGCGGGACTCCAACGCGCGTTCGCACATGAAGCCGGCCGCATCGAGTAACAAGGCGCTCTCCGGCCATCCGGCCTTGTGGCTCTATGGCGTCGCCGGCACGCTGATCCTCGCAGCTCTCGTGGCAACCATTGCCTGGGTTGGTCCGCTTCCGCCCAAGGTCGTTCTCATGAGCACCGGGACACCCGGGAGCGATTTTGATCAGTACGCACAGCAGTACCGCGCCATCCTGAAGCGCTCCGGCGTCGAGTTGCGGCTGCTCCCCTCGTCGGGTTCCGCGGACAACCTCGCCCGGCTCAACGATCCCCGTTCAGGCGTGATGGTCGCGTTCGCCCAGGGCGGCCTTACGAGTGCCGTGCACTCGCCTGGTCTCGAGTCGCTCGGAACAGTGTTCTTCGAACCACTCTGGTTTTTCGTCCGCCGGGATATCCAGGCGAATCGACTCGATGACTTACGCGGCAAGAAGGTGGCTATCGGCCCGGAGGGCAGCGGAACGCGGGTGCTGGTAAGGCAGTTTCTCGCATTGAACGGTCTTGATGAAAGCCAGCTACGGGCGCTGGCCCTGACTGATGCGCAGGCGGCCGAAGCGCTGCTGCATGGCGAGATCGATGCGGCAGCCGTAGTGGCTGCCTGGGATACGTCCGTGGTGCGTCGTCTGCTCGGCTCGTCCGATGTCACCCTGGTCGGTCTTCCCCGCGCCGATGCCTACGTTGCGCTGCATTCCTACCTGACCAAGCTGGTACTCCCGATGGGCGTCGGCGACCTCGCCGCGAACCTGCCGCCTACGGACGTGAATCTCGTCGCGCCTGAAGCCAGCCTGATCGTGCGCAATGACCTGCATCCGGCCATACAGTATCTGCTGCTGGAGGCCGCCACGGAGACTCACTCGGGAGGCGGTCTCTTTCGCAAGCCTGGCGAGTTCCCGGCGCCCGAGCCCGTCGACCTGCCCATCTCCAAGGCTGCACGGCAGTTCTACAAGTCTGGTCCCCCGTTCCTGCAGCGTTACATGCCGTTCGGGCTGGCGGTTCTGGCCAGCGAGCTCCTGGTGTTCCTGATTCCCGTCTTCGGCATCGCCTATCCGCTGCTGCGCGCTGCCCCTGCACTCTACGGCTGGAGCATGCAGCGGCGGATCTTTCGCCTCTATCGGCAACTCAAATTCATCGAGGTCGAGCTCGAGGCGCACGGTGGCGCTGTGACCGGCGAGCTGCTGGCGCGGCTACAAGGCCTGGAAGAACGCGCCGACCACGTTCGAGTCCCGTCTGTGTATGCGCCTTTGGTATATCACTTGCGCACTCACATATCCCTTGTGCGGGCCCGGATTGAGCAGACCAAAGCCTCTGGCGACTGAACGCGATGTATACGGCTGTGACTGCCCAGCCCGGTCGACAGACGGGTTGCGGCATTGTCAGGTTTCTACGGGGCCAGCATCGCACGCAGCAGGCCCAGCAGTTCTTCTGCATTCATCGGCTTACTCGCCATGCGCATGAGCGGATCGGGCGGGAGCGCTTGCATGGCCGACGACGTATCGCCGGTCATCAAGACCGCCTTGAGCTCCCGGGCGAGCTCCTTGCGTAGCGAGGCGATGACCTGGGTGCCGTTCGCATCCTCTCCGAGGTGGTAATCACAGATCAGGAGATCAACGCGCGGATCGCGACGAACCTGTTCGACCGCCTCGGCCAGGGAAGCCACCGCCGCGACGTCGTAGCCCTCGCTCTTCAGCAGGAAGCCGGTCGCGGTGCGTACCCCTGCATCATCCTCGACCAGCAGTATGCGAGCCTGTCCCGATGCGCCATTCTGCTCGACGGCCGGAGCCTGGCTCGGTCGCTTCGGCAACGGCGTACTACGGCCCACGGGCAGGCTCAGCGTGAACACTGTCCCCCGCCCAACCTCCGATTGCACGTCCAGCTTGAGATTGAGGAGCGCCACCAGACGCTGCACGATGCTCAGGCCCAACCCGTACCCATCGCGCCCGGGATTATGTGGACCCCCGACCTGGAAGAACTCCTCGTAGATGTGGGCCAATTGACCGGCCGGAATCCCGACGCCGGTGTCGAGCACCTCGACGCGGACAAAGGCGGGATCGTCGTGCAGGCAGCGCAATGCGACCCAGCCCTCGCGCGTGTACTTGATGGCATTCGTGACAAGATTGCGGAGAATCTGCCCGACGAGCGCGGGGTCGCTGTGGACGGATTCTTCGCAGGGCGTCACCTTCAGGCTCAACCCCTTGCCCGCGGCGAAACCCGAGAACTCCTCGCGCAGCTCGTGAAAGAGCGTGCTGACGAGAAAATCGCTTGGATCGGGCCGCACCGCGCCCGACTCGAGCTTGCTGATATCGAGCAGCGCATTCAGCAGCCGCGACATGGATCCGATCGCCTTCTCCTGCTGCACGAGCGCATCCGTCGACGCAGATCGGTCGGCATCCAGGCGACGCAGGGCACCATTGAGGAGTGAGAGAGTCTGAAGCGGCTGACGCAGATCGTGGCTCGCGGTGGCGAGAAAGCGGCTCTTGGAGAGGTTGGCGCGCTCTGCCTCCTCGCGCGCTTCCCTGAGCTCTCGCTGCGCGACGACGTGATGCGTCATGTCGCGGATTGCGGCCACGGTGAACCATTCGGGCTCGCAGTAAATGGTCTTCAGGCTGATGGCGACCGGAATCTCGGAGCCATCCGCACGCAGCCCGAGCAGATCGAGCCGGTGGCCTCCCATGGGCCGGGTCCTTCGGTCCCGGATGAATTCGCTCCGATACCCGACATGTGCGGCGCGAAACCGCTCGGGTATCAGAGCCTCGAGACCGCGACCGATCAGCGCGGTGTGGGGATGTCCGAAGAGATCGGTAACGCTCTGGTTTGCATAACGGATTGAGCCCCTGCCGTCAACGATCAGCATGGCGTCGGGGGCATCATCCAGTGCCTTGTCGATCAAGCCGGACGGGAGGGAATGCATAGACACTTGCTATGATCTCGCAGAACCTCGCAAAAGGCTTCAAATAATGGAAAACCCCTACGCCCGGGGGGTTTCTACGACTACGGCGTCCCGTCCGGCGATGGCACGATGGCCGCCATGTACCAGCAAGCAGCGCGCAGTCCGCTGATGATTGCTCCGCTTGGCCATCCAAGGCGCAATACCTGGTACTACGGTGTGCGCTGCGCCTGCAGCCGATTTCTCACTCTGTGCGAGGACCTCTTCCTGGGCAGGGGCGTCGACGATCTCTATCAGGCACCCGGTGCTCTGGCTGTGCGCTGCGCATGCGGGAAAGTGAACCCCGTGCAGCACCTTCAGAAGTTCAAACAGCCCTGAAAGCGCCGGGTCCTTGGAGTAACGACCGCCGGGGCGGAGCAGCGGTCAGCGTGTTCTGCGCGTGCTGTAGGTACTTTCCACAGCTCACTGCACATTTCACGGATTAACGCCCTCGGCAGCTCCCTCGATCATTCCTGCGTGGTCCCCAAGCGCCACAGGGTGGTTTATGCGCGGAATTCTCAGAATTGCCTACAGGCTCCTGATCAACGACCGCGCCAAGTTCGCCGCGCTTCTGGTCGGCATCACCTTCGCGGTCTTCCTCATGATCGAGATGACCTCGCTGTTCGCCGGCATACTCAGCCGCTCCTCCTCGACTGTCATAAACATCGGCGCCTCGATCTGGGTCATGGATCCGGCCATACAGACCGTCGCCAACACGATACCGCTGCCTGACTACGTGCTCGATGAAGTGCGCAGCATCCCGGGTGTCAAGTACGCGGTGCCGCTCTATGCGGGGGGGCTCTGCTGAAGCTCCGCAACGGCACTTACCAGGCGGCCAATGTCATCGGCCTCGACGATACCAGTCTCTTCGGGCGCCCTGAGATGGTCAGCGGCAATATTCAGGACATCTTCGCCGAGAACGCCTTCATCGCCATCCGCGACGCGGAGTTCTACAAACTCGGGAATCCGCGCATCGGCACCGAGTTCGAGCTCAACGATCATCGCGGCGTGATCATCGGTATCGCACGCGTAGCCTCGAGCGCGCTGTTCGGTGTGCCGACGCTGTATACGACGTACAACCGCGCGCTGCAGTACATCCCCAGCCCACGCTTCACGATTTCCTACCTGCTGGTTGAGCCCAAGACGCCCGCGGACGTCAAGCCCATCCAGGCGCACGTGGCGGCGGCGGGCTACCTGGCGCTGACGCGCGATGAGTTCGTGCAGAAGATCTCCGACTTCTACATGTATCAGACCGGCATCGGCACCAACATGATGCTGATGACCATCATCAGCTTCATCGTCGGGTTGTCGATCTCCGGTCAGACCTTCTACACCTTCGTTCTCGAGAACATCGATAAGTTCGGCGCCATCAAGGCGATCGGGGCGAAGGGGCGCGAGCTGGTCGCCATGATCCTCTTCCAGGCGACCTTCGTGGCGCTCACCGGCTATGGCCTCGGCGTGGGCCTGTGCGCATTCCTCATCTGGCTGGCCCGCACGCACCTGCCCGACTACGCCGCGATGATCACGTTCACGAACCTCGGCACGGCGTTCGTCATGGTGGTCGTGATTGCCGGTATCTCGAGCTACGTGGGGGTGCGCAAGGTGCTGCGCATCGAGCCTTTCGACATCTTCCGGGGCTAGGCATGGCGCCGGCGGCAGTGCAGGCGCTGGGGATCAACAAGTGGTTCGGCGAAGGGGCCGCACGCACCCATGCCGTCAAGGATGTGACTTTCGAAGCCAACTTCGGCGAGATGCTTTACGTGGTGGGCCCGTCCGGGAGCGGCAAGACCACCATGCTCAGCATGATCTCGGGAATCCTGCGCCCCAACTCCGGCTCGGTACGCATCGAGGACGCCGACATCTGGAGCCTGCCGAGCGACGTGCTGGCGGAGTTCCGCTTGCACAAGATCGGCTTCGTCTTCCAGGATTACCACCTGTTTCCACGCCTCACCACGGCCGAGAATGTGGCCATCCCACTCATCCTGCAGCATCGCGAGTGGGACGCGGCGCTCACCGAGGCCGAGCGCAATCTCAAGATCGTGGGACTCGAAGGGCGCGCACAGCTGGCGCCGGTGAAGCTGAGCGGTGGCGAGCAGCAGCGCGTAGCGATCGCCCGCGCCATCGTCAGCCGGCCCGACATCCTGATCCTCGATGAGCCAACCGCTTCTCTGGATGGCGACACGGGACGCAACATCGTGAGATTCGTGCGCGAGCAGATACTCACGGACAAGCGCTGCATCGTCATCGTCACGCACGACAGCCGGATATACGAGTTTGCCGACCGCATCATGCGCATGGAGGACGGGCGCATCATGGACGTGGACCGGAGCCACCTCGATGAGTAATGCGCCCCTGGCGCGGCTGCGCAACTCGCTCAAGCGCCCGATGCGCAACCAGGTGCTCTTCGGCGCCGCGGCGCTCGGCTTCCTGCTGGCCGTGATCAGCGCCCTGATCTTCAGTCGCACGCCCAAGCCGCAAGCGCCGCTGTTTACGCCCGCCGCCAACCCCTATCCGCGGGGCATCTACTCGAACGGCATCATCGAGAGCGAGCAGGCGCAGGGGCAGAACATCAACATCTACCCGGAAGTCGCCGGTCCGATCACCCGCATCGTGGTCGCCGAGGGCCAGCAGGTCCATCAGGGCGATCCGCTGCTCATGATCGATGATTCGGTACAGCACGCCACCACCGAGCAACAACAGGCGCAGGCCGAAGCAGCCTACGCCGTGTGGCGGGAGCTCAAGGCGCAGCCGCGCCCCGAGAGCCTGGCGATCTCGAGCGCCCAGGTCGAGAACGCCCGCGCCACACTCAAGAGCGCGCAGGATCAGCTCGCCAAGCAGCAGCGCGCTTTCCAGATGGACCCGAAATCCGTCAGCGCGGACGCCGTCGACAACGCCACGAACGCCGCGCACATAGCCGCCACCAATCTGAAAGTCAGCGAGCGGCAGTACCAGCTCACCCGCGCGGGAGCCTGGAGCTACGATATCCAGAACGCCGAAAAGAACTACACGGCGCTGCAGAAATCCTCGCAGGCGGCCGCCGCCCTGCTCGCCAAGTACACTCTCCGGGCGCCCGCGGACGGCGTGGTGCTGGCGGTGAAGTCGGGCATCGGCAGCTATGTATCGCAGCAGGGTGCCTACGACTCCTACACCCAGGGCTACGGGCCCCTCGTGGTGATGGGGCTGCCGCAGGCACGCCTGCAGGTGCGGGCCTTCATCGATGAGATCCTGGTGCACGAGTTGCCCGCTCCGGGAAACATCAAGGCGGAGATGTTCATCCGCGGCACGAGCGAGCACGTGCCGCTGACCTTCGTGCGCATCCAGCCCTATATCTCGCCCAAGATCGAGCTCTCGGATCAGCGACAGGAGCGGGTGGACCTGCGCGTATTGCCGATCATCTTTCGCTTCGAGAATTCACGCTCACTCAACCTCTATCCCGGACAGCTGGTCGATGTGTATGTGGGCGGCAACTGAGGCTGCTGCAACACGCGCGGCGGCGTGGGCGGGATTCACGCTCGTCTGGCTGCTGGCGGGCTGCGCGGTGGGCCCGGACTTCATGCGGCCGCAGGCGCCCGCGGTAACGCACTACGCGCCCGGGAGCGATCCGCAGCAGACGGTGGCTGCGCAGGGCACCGCCCAGCACTTCACCCCGGGCGACAAGGTAGCCGCAGACTGGTGGCGGCTGTTCAACTCGCCGCAGCTCGATGCGGTGATCAGCGAGGCGTTGGCCGCCAATCCCGGGCTGCACGCGGCGCAGGCAAGCCTGCAGCAAAGTGAGAATACCTTGCGCAGCGGCTATGGAATCTTCTTCCCGGAGGTGGATGCGCACGCTGCGGCGACGCGCCAGCGCTTCTCGCCGCTCACGTTCGGTCAGAGCTCGGCCTCGAGCATCTTCAATCTGTTCACCCTATCGGCCTCCGTGAGCTATGCGCTGGATGTGTTCGGCGGCGAGCGGCGCATGATCGAGGGGTTGAGTGCGGAGGTGGACGTACAGCGTGCCACCGAGCAGGCGACCTACCTCACGCTGCTTGCCAACGTCGTGAATACGGTCATCGCGCGTGCCGCCTATCAGGCGGAGATCGACGCGACCAACGAGCTGATCGGACTGCAGCGCGAGCAGGTCAGGCTGGCTGAAGTGCAGGCAGAGGCCGGCACCGCCCCGTACTCGAGCGTCCTCAGCCTGCAGACCCAATTATCATCCGACGAGGCCACCGTGCCGCAGCTCGAGCAGAAGCTCACACAGACTGACGACCTGCTGGCGACGCTGGTTGGGAAGATGCCTGCGGACTGGAGCACTCCAGCGGTGCGACTGGAGGATCTCACCTTACCGGCTGATCTGCCCGTGAGTCTGCCTTCGGAGCTCGTGCAACAGCGCCCCGATATCCTGGCCGCCGAGGCGACCGCGCATGCGGCCAGTGCCAACATCGGGGTCGCCACCGCCGCGCTCCTCCCCTCGATCACGCTAAGCGGCACCTACAGCATGAACGGCACGACCACCCAGTCTCTGACGGCGCCCGATGGGCGTGCCTGGCAGATCGGCGCCGGCCTCACGCAGCCTCTATTCGAGGGCGGAACTCTCTGGTACCGGCGCAAGGCGGCTGTCGCCAGCTACCAGCAGGCCATGGCGCTCTATCGCCAGGTGGTGCTCGGCGCGTTTGCCCAGGTCGCCGACACGCTGCGCGCACTCGAGCACGATGCCGCAGCATTGCGGGCGCGGGATGAGGCGCTGCGCTCAGCCAGGGAGGCCTTGCGCCTGGTGCAGATCGACTACCAGGCGGGACTCAACGGTTACCTCGACGTGCTGGTCGCGGATGCCCAGTATCATGAGGCGCTCGTCAACGAGCTGCAGGCTGCCGCAGTGCGCTATCAGGACACCGTCGCGCTCTACGTGGCCCTGGGAGGCGGCTGGTGGGCGGCGGCGCCGGATGCGTCACCGGCAGGGGCACAGGAGTCACAGCCGTGACTCACAGCCGGGATAGGTAGTCAGCGATCGCCCGCTGCTCTTCCGCCGCAACGGCGCCGTGCGGCTGCACGAGTTGAGGATTTACAACATCGCCACGCTGGGCGCCAAAACCCGCCAGCTGCGAATTCAAGTAGCGCACATGTTGCCCCGCCAGCCGCGGCACTGACCCGCCACCCGTTGCGCCGGCTCCGTGACAGCTGAGACATGCGCGTTCATACGCGCGGCGACCGGCCTCCAGCGCATGCCCGTCTCCGTGGTCGGGCTGTGGATTGCGCTCGGCTTGCGCGAGATATCTGGCAAGCTCATGCATGGCTTGCGGGTAACTCAGGTCAGGTGCCTTCAGGGTCTCGAGCATTGCCGGCCCATGGTCGGGTGTGCCGTGGCGTTGGCCGCTGGCAAACCGTTCCAGTTGTTCAAGCAGATATGCCTCGCCCTGCCCCGCCAGGGCTGGTATGGCGCGAGGACCATCGCCCCACGCTCGATTCCCATGACAGGCGGCGCAGTGTTTCAAGTAGAGAATGTGCGCGTGCTGGACGTCCGGTTCCGAGGACTGAGCTGACACGGCCATCTGTGGCACTGCATTGGCGCACCACGCCAGGATGATTGACGACGCAGCAAACGCTTCCCAACGCATACGTGCCGATAATCATCGTGTACGACCACGAGGATTATCGGCCGGCCTGACGCCGCAAGCAATGTAAGCGTCGACCTGCCGGCGCGCACTCGGTCCCGGCCATCAGGTTTGCCGTGGTAGCGCCTCCGCCTTCTCCCCGTCACGCCCCGAGATCCTGTCAAGTCAAGCGATGACCTGGCGGGCAACAGCGGCTATCGAGTGTTTGGCGCAGTGTGTCATGTGAGCTAGCATCGCCCGGCATGCGACTATCGGTTTTCCAGGAACAGCGCGTCGCAGGTACGCGCCGCGAGCTGCGTCTGACTGAGACGACCGACGGTCGTCCGATCGGGATTTACTTTGATTTCCTCGGCGAGTCGTTTCCCGAGCCATACGTGCTGGATGGCTTCGTCAACGCCGTCATTTTCCATGCCATGGGCTCCCGCCAGGACATCCTCGTCGATGGCCCGATGAGCCGCTCGGCGCTGCTGAATCTGGCGACTTTTCAGGAGGCCTGGTGCCGCTGGAAGCCGGCCGTCTACAAGCCGATCCGGATCGAGCCGCGCTCGATCGTAGACGATCCCCCTCGCCCCAGGCCTCGGAGCATCGCGGCATTTTCCGGGGGCGCGGACGCCATATTCACCGCGCTCCGCCACGCGGACGATCAATACGCTCTCGAGTCGGTGATGCTCGTGCACGGATTCGACGTACCGACCGACCGCGCCGATCAATACAGCAGGCTGCTGGAGCGGGTGCAACCGTTGCTGCAGCGTCTCAACCTGCGGCCGCGGGTTGTGCGCACCAATATTGCGGAACTGCGGCTTCAGGACTGGCTCGACAGCTTCCTGGCGCAGATCTCCTGTTGCTTGCACAACTACTCGCACGAGTTCCGCTTTGGCCTGACGGGAGGTGGCGAGCCCTATGACGCCCTGGTGCTGCCGTGGGGTCAGAACCCGTGCACGGACTATCTTCTGTCTGGCGATGACTTCTCGATCGTCCATGATGGAGCCGGTTTCTCGCGAACCGAGAAAATAGCCGTCATCGCCAGGGATCCGCTTGCCACGAGAGCGCTCAAGGTCTGCTGGGAGTCGGCTGATCTGTCGACGAATTGCGGAGTTTGCGAGAAATGCGTTCGCACCCGGTTGAACTTCAAGGCTGTTGGAATCGATCGGCCGACATGCTTTGCCGGCGACATCACGCCCGACCAGATACGCCGCATCCCGTTCGGCAACGACTCTCAGCGCGCCGCCTGGCGTGAGATACTGGACTATGCAGACAGCCACGGCTTACGTGGCGACTGGCTCGACGCCATGAAGGAATGCCTGCGCTACGACGAGCGGGGGGTCGTCGGACGCGCGGTCACTCACCTTGCACGCGGCGACTTCCGTCTGCTTTCCGACAAGATCAGGCGCCGGTTATCGGGCGCCGGGGGCTAGGCGCTGCCTAAGGTTTCGGCTGCCACAGCTCGATCTTGTTGCCCTCGGGATCCAGAATCCACGCGAAACGCCCGTTCGCGTCGCTGTCGTCGCGCTTGAGAAGCGTGACGCCTTTGGCGCTCAACCGCGCGACCAACGCGTCCATGTCGTCGACGGCGTAATTGATCATGAATGCGCTGGTCGATGGCGCGAAGTAATTGGTCGCAGCCGGGAATGCATTCCAGATCACCGCCGGCGGGTGTTTGGGCGCATCGTAACGTAGCGCCGCACCGCCCCAGGCTTCCATCGGCATTCCCAGCACGTCGCGATACCACGCCGCCAGAGTCTTGGGATCCTTGGCCTTGAAGAAGATGCCGCCGACGCCGGTAACGCGTCCCGCGGGCTCGCCAGCCGCAGCTCCACCCGAACTAGCCATCAGGAAAACCCCCGCGCACAGCGCCACAATCGACCTGAGTGCCATCGATCTGCTCCTTCGGGCCCGGTACGCCGTGGATCATGGTCGGGATTGTACTTTGGAAGCATGCCATCGTCGCTCTCAGAAAGTGACCACGGCCGTCACTCCGAGCGCGTTGATGGCGCCAGGTGTGGTGTTCTTACTGTCCTGCCGTTGATAGAAGAGTTGTACTCCGGTCCGCTTGGAGGCGAGCAGGTTCATACCGGCGCGGAATCGATTGCGAAACCACTCCTGGTCCGCGAACTGGTAGAACACCTCGTCGTTCACGAACAGATACGAGATCGGGTCGAGCCCCGCGGTCGCCCAGCGGTATTCACCCCGGAAACGCACCCTCCAGGGGTTGCTCGAGGCGGTGATCGTATTCTCGAGCCGGGTCCGAAACAGCACCGTGCTGCGGCCCATACGCCGGGTGTAGGTCGCCATAGCCAAGGCGATCTGCGTGATGTTGGGATAGTCCTCCTCGCCCCGGTCGCCGGTCACCTGGTGCCGGTACCCGGCCGACAGCGTCCAGTTGCCGGCCTTGTAGTTGAGGTCCAGCCCGCCGGCGCTGTAGGTCGGATTGGGCAGCTCCTCGCTCAACCTGAGCTGCACGATACCCGTGACCGAGGTCTTGTCGCCGAGCGGCGCGATGACGTCGAGCTCGGACCAGAGCTGATCGTCCGGCACACCGGTTCCTGCCGGCGCACGCATCGACAGCGCAAGCAGTGCAGCCCCGAGCGCGGCGCAGGTCAGCGATCCGAGGCGAGGTCGGCGGTAGGGGCGCACCGCCGGCGATTGTGACTGCTGCGCAGCGCCCGGGCTAGCCGGCCCAGCCTGGAGGCGAAGAGCTTGCGGCCGACGTAGCCCCACTCGCACCCGGAGCTGCTTCGATCGCCACCTGCGCCAGTCGACGGCCGCCGCCCCCCGGGCGGCGATACTCGGGCCGCGTTCCCTCCGGGGGAACGCGAGCGTCATCCGGGCGCCATTCCTCTGCAATATGCGCGGCCTAGCCTGCGCGGCATGCAAGCCACACGTCCCACAGAGGAATCGCCATGAGACAGGCCGTCTCCAGATTGCCGTTTGCTGCCCGGTTTGGATTGAGCTCGCTCGCCGCGTTCCAACTCGCCCTGGGTGCCCCGTTCGCCACGCTGGCCCGGGCGGACGAGCCGTCGCGGGCGCGCACTCCGATCACTCACGTGATCGTGCTGATCGGCGAGAACCGCACCTTCGATCACCTGTTCGCGACCTACATCCCGCACGGGCCCGACTCGGTGCACAATCTCCTCTCGCAAGGCGTCATCAACGCCGATGGCTCACCCGGCCCTTATTTCCACCGCGCGGCCCAGTTCCGGGCGATAGCGCCGTTCCGCACGCGCTACTACGTGAGCCTCGGCGAAAACGAGAAGGTCCCCTATCAGACGCTGCCCGCGCCGACGCTGAACTTCTCGCCGAGCCCTGCGACGGGAGAGCCCCCGCCCTTCCCCGCATTCACGCCGCCGGCGCTCCTGGCCGCGATCGAGCCATCGCTCGAGGCCGGGGATCTCCATCTGCTCACCACCGGCGCCTCGGGCGCGGCACAGAGTGCCGAGCTGCCCGACTTCGACAGCCGGATCGCGAGCTACAACTCGCTGCCGAACGGCCCCTTCCCGCTCGCCGGGGCACAGCTTCCCTATGACTCCTACACCGGTGACACCACGCACCGGCTCTTCGAGATGTGGCAGCAGTCGGACTGCAACGTCCGTAACGCGACCCGCAGCAATCCCTCCGGCTGCCTGAACGACCTCTATCCTTTCGTCATCACGAGCTATACCAGCGAGCCCGATCCCAACAGCTTCCCGGTGGCCGGCCAGGTGGATGACAACGGCGGCGGCAACTCGATGGCCTTCTACAACATGCACAAGGGCGACGTCCCGATCCTCAAGCAGCTCGCCGACGAGTACTCGATGAGCGACAACTACCATCAGGCGGTGATGGGTGGTACGGGCGCGAATCACGTGATGCTCGGGACCGGCGATGCGATCTTCTGGACCGACGGCAATGGTCACCCGACGACTCCGCCCTCGCACATCGCCAACCCGGATCCGCTGCCGGGCTCCGACAACCAGTACACGGTCGACATCAACTTCGACGGCAATTTCACCGAGTGCGCCGACCGCAGCCAGCCGGGCGTCGAGGCGGTACGCCGTTACCTCGAGTCCCTCCCCTACGACCCGAGCCCCAACTGCGAGCGGGGCCACTTCTACATGATCAACAACGACAACCCCGGCTTCCTGCCCGACGGCACGGTCGATACGAGCGGAGCCGCCAGCGGTGGCTCGGTGCCGCCGAGCAACCTGCGCACCATCGGTGAGGCGCTGAGCGAGAAGGGGATCTCCTGGGCGTACTACGGCGGCGCCTACAACGCCGCGGTCGCGCTCACCAAGATCAAGGAGGCGGGCGGGTCGACCAGCGATCCGACCATCCTGATCGGGCAGGCCTACTGCAACATCTGCAACTTCGAGTCCTATGTGAGCGCCGTCATGGGCGATTCCGCGCAGCGCACCGCCCATATCAAGGACGCCACCGACTTCTTCGCCGCGGTCGATGACGGCAGCCTCCCCGCCGTGTCATTCGTCAAGCCCGACGGACTCCTCGACGGCCACCCGGCCTCCTCCAAGGAGGACCTCTTCGAGGGCATGGTGAGGAAGATCGTGGATCACCTGACGGCTAACCCGCAGCTGTTCGCCTCGACGGCGCTCTTCATCACGATGGATGAGGGTGGCGGTTACTACGACTCAGGCTACATCCAGCCGCTCGATTTCTTCGGCGATGGTCCGCGCATTCCGCTGATCGCCGTCTCCCCCTACAGCCGCGGCGGCCACATCAGCCATACCTACGCCGATCACGTCTCGATCCTCAAATTCATCGAGCGCAACTGGGGACTGAAGCCCCTCACCGGGCGCAGCCGCGACAATCTGCCGAACCCGCGTGCCGACTGGGACAACCCTTACGTCCCGCGGAACAGCCCGGCGATCGGCGATCTCTTCGATCTGTTCGATTTCGGACGACACGACGGTCGTTGAACGGGATCGTAAGACGCTGCGTGAGGTGGGGCGGCCATGGGGCCGCCCCGCCGTTATCGGGAGCTGCCGCTACTGCACCCTGACGGCACGACCGGTCGTGCCGTCGCGGCTGAAGTCGAAGTGCAGCTGCATGATGCGCTGGGATGGTGCGTCTGCCGGTGGAAATCGCCATTGCTGGGCCGCCTCGACCGCGAGCCGCTCGAAGTATCGGCTCGGGCCTGCCCGGTCCGGCACGGCGGCAAACACCGAGCCGTCCTGGTTGACGATCACTCGAACCCACACCTTGATGTGTCCGTGGATGCTCCGCCGGGCGCCCGCGGGAACGTCCGGAATAACCTCGTGGACTGCGACCGGCGATGCACCCGCCTCCTTCCGGGACGTCGGGGCCGAGGTTGCGGTCGAGACACTCGCGGCCGGTGCCGCCGTCACGGACGGCGCGGGTCCCTGAGCGGGCGGTGGCGGACCCGGTGCCGGACGATTTGCGAAGATGCGGATCGCTCCCCAGACCAATGCCACGATCAGGAGCACCCCAACGAAGACGGCAACCACGGCTCGCGGTCTCGGAGACTGCCGCAGCGACGGCGCCTGCGTCGCATCCTCGGCGGCGACCACCCGGGTCGTGGAAGGCGGCGGCGCCGCTTCGGGTGCCACCGGCTCGGGAGTTTTCCGCTCCGCTGGTGCCGGCGCAACGGGACGACCGCCCGCGAAGACCATGAGCTCGGCAAGCTCAGGGCGGTTCTGGGGGTTCGCGCTCAGGCAGCGCGCGACGATGTCGCGGAATACCGGAGGGAAGTCCGCCGGCAGCACCAGCGCCTCGCTCGACTCTCCCGAGGCGGGAGGCGAACGGCGCGTGAGCGCTTCGAGGAGCGTGACGCCGAGCGCCCAGATGTCGCCGGCCGCAGATGTGCTGCCATGTCGGGCCTCGGGAGGATCGTAGCCGGTCAGAGCGTGCATGCTGAGCGGGGCCTCGCTCCGCCGACGGACCGTGTCGCTCGCCAGCTTCAACTGCTCTCCGACCACCAGGATGTTGGCCGGCTTCAACTGGCCATGCACCAGGTCCTGGCCGTGCAGGAACGCCAGTACCTCGAGCACCGGCAGCAGCATCTCGCGCGCTTCCTGCTCCGTCAGGGCGCGGCGCGGCAGGAGCTGTGCCAGAGTCTGGTCCGCGTACTCCATCAGCACGTAGAGATAGGGCAGGCCCTCGAGCTGACATCCGCCCCACTGCAGCAGGGGAAGCAGATGCGGGTGCGCGAGCCCGCCCGCCCTCTTCCAACGAGGCAGCAGCGTCTCCGCCAGGGCCCGATTGGCCGGAACGAGCTTGATCGCGATGTCCGCGGAGCCTGTTCCCGCAGACCGGGTGAGAAAGACCCCACTATGATCGGACGAGCCGAGCAGGCGCCCGAGCGGGAACGTGCCGTTGACGACCTGTCCCTGCCACCGGATCCAGGCCTCGCTCATCGGCTCACTGGGTTCCACGCTCATGGGCGGAAACGATAGTCCCCGGAGACGGTTACGGCACGACGTAGAAAAAAAGCGACACCGCTCGGCTCCCGCCTGCCGCAATTCCCCATATGGACTTTGGCTGGCGGTGCGCTAACTTTAGCGGTCAGTAGCGGAATGCGGCCTCGCCAACGCACCATGATGGGTCTGCGGGAGCACTCATGTACACCAGAATGACTCGCACCAGAGCTGGGCTCTTCGGAATTGCAGTCGCGGGGATCCTCGCCGGTCTGCTCGCACCTGGATCGCTGCGCGTCCTGGCGGCCGACGCCCCCAAGGAATGGGACGGACTGCAGCTGCGCTCGAGCAAGCGCGTGGATCGCCTCTATGTGCGCCCGGAGGCCTCGCTCGCCGGATATAAGCGCGTGCGCATGGAGCGCCTGCAGGTGGCCTTCGACAAGAACTGGAAGCCGAATGACAGCCGGCGCGGCTCGGCGCGCCTGACCACGGCCGATTTCGACAAGATCAAGAACGGCCTGGCGGATGAGTTTGCCAAGGTGTTCGCCAGCGAGCTTGCCAAGGGGGGTTACCAGATCGTCGACGCATCGGGCGAGGACGTGCTCGATATCACGCCCCTGGTCGTCGATCTGTACATCGCCGCGCCCGACAAGATGACCGCCGGAAGGAGCTACTCCTACACGGCGGATCCCGGGCACATGACGCTGGTCGCGGAGCTGCGCGACTCGGAGACCGGTCAGATCCTCGCCCGCGCACTCGATGCCCAGAGTGCCTGGAGCAGCACGTTCCAGATCGCGAACAGCGTGACGAACACCGCGGAGGCCCGCCGGATCATCGCGCGCTGGGCGTCGCAGCTGCGCGATGCGCTCGATGAGGCCAACGGCCGAGGCTGAGGCAGACGCTGAGCGACGCTTCGTTGCGGGAGTCGCGGGCTCCGGACCCTCCCATCCCACGCGCCGTGTGGACCCTCGGCGTGGTCAGCCTCCTCATGGACATCTCCTCGGAGATGATCCACGGGCTGCTGCCGGTGTTTCTGGTCTCCGTGCTCGGTGCCAGCGCCACGACCGTCGGGCTCATCGAAGGAGTCGGTGAAGGAACCGCTTCGATCTCCAAGCTGTTCTCCGGCTGGCTGAGCGACCGGCTGGGCCGGCGCAAGACCCTCACGGCAATCGGTTACGGTCTCAGCGCGCTCTCGAAGCCCTTGTTCGCAGTGGCGACCAGCACCTCGATGGTGCTGGCGGCGCGCTTCTCCGACCGCATCGGCAAAGGGATCCGCGGGGCGCCCCGCGATGCCCTCATCGGTGACATCGTGCCGGCCGCCAGCCGCGGGGCCGCCTTCGGGCTGCGCCAGACACTCGACACGGTCGGGGCCTTTGCCGGCCCGTTGCTGGCGATCGCACTCATGGCCGGCCTGCATGATGATTTCCGGCAGGTCTTCTGGCTGGCAGTGATTCCCGGCGTGCTGTCGGTGCTGGTACTGGTCGCGGGGGTGCGTGAGCCGCCGCGCACGGCGGGCGCATCCCAGGCGCCGCTCAAGCTCAAAGAGTGCCGTTCGCTCGGGCGGGCCTACTGGACCGTCGTCGTCATCGGAGCGGTATTGACTCTGGCGCGATTCAGCGAAGCCTTCCTCATCCTGCGGGCGCAGGGCGCGGGGCTGCCGCTGACCCTGGCGCCGCTCGTCCTCGTGGTGATGAACCTCGTCTTTGCTGCCTCGGCCTACCCCCTCGGTGCCCTCTCCGATCGGGTCAGCCGCAGGCGCCTGATCGCCCTCGGCTTCGTGACGCTGATTGCCGCGGACCTCATCCTCGCCTGGGCGCCCAATCTGTGGGTCGTCATGGGCGGAATCGCCGTGTGGGGGCTGCACCTCGGGATGACCCAGGGACTGCTGGCGGCACTGGTGGTGGATGTTGCCCCGGTGAGGCTGCGAGCCTCGGCGTTCGGCGTCTTCAATTTCGCGAGCGGCGTGGCGCTCTTGATCGCCAGCCTGCTGGCGGGTCTCCTGTGGGCCCGCATCGGCCCTTCCGCCACCTTCATAGCCGGAGCAGCCTTCACGGCTCTCGGCCTGTCCTTGCTCCCGGCGGCGCGCTCACCCCCGTGACGGACTATGTGTTTGCCCTGATACCTCGCAGTGCCGACTCGTGGCAGCGTCCACCAGCGCCCCCTGGCCCGAGGTGCCGCATGAACGACGAGATCAGAAATACAATCCTCACGCTCCTCGACCGGCATCGAATCATGCGGCTCGCTACGTTGCGGCCGGACGGCTGGCCGCAGGCCACGACCGTCGGATACGGCAATGACGGCCTGACGCTCTACTTTCTCTGCGGCCTCGACAGCCAGAAGGCAACGAACCTGGCACAGGACGACCGGGTATCCCTGACGATCGACGACGACACCCCGCAGGTCATGGAGATCACAGGCCTCTCCATGGCCGGGCACGCCGAGGTTGTCAGCGATCCGATCGAGGGTCACAAGGCCATGCAGCTCATGATCCAGAAGTATCCGCAGCAGAAGTCATTGCCGCTCCCCATGCCCGACTTCGCCGAATTGCGCGTCTTTCGGATAACACCGACGGTGATTTCGGTGCTCGACTATTCCAAGGGTCTCGGGCACACCGATCTGGTCCCTTGCCAGTGACGCGGCTATCCGCCGACGACCCCAACGCCGCCGAGATCGCCTATTGGAACGGCCCCGCGGGGGAGCGCTGGGTACGGCGACAACAGCAGCAGGATGCACTGCTTGCGCCGGTCACCGAGCTGCTGCTCGAGCGCGCCGCGCCGCGCGTCGGCGAGTTCGTCCTCGACATCGGCTGTGGATGGGGCGGCACGGCGATGGCGCTCGCCCGGCGCGTGAGCCCGGGTGGGCGGGTGCTTGGCCTCGACGTATCGCAACTCATGCTGACACGTGCCCGCGAGCTCCTGCCGCAAGGCATGGCGGTCGAGTACGTGCTGGGCGACGCCACCGTTTACCCCTTCGCGCCCGGCCTGGCGGATCTGCTCGCCTCGCGATTCGGCGTGATGTTCTTCGCCGATCCTGGGCGCTCGTTCGCCAACATGCGTCGCGGCTTGCGCAGCGGCGCGCGGCTCGCCTTTGCCTGCTGGCGGGAGGCGCGCCAGAACCCCTGGCTGATGCTGCCGCTGCAGGAGGCCTATCGGCACGTCCCGCGCCTGCCGGAGGTCGGTCCCGAGGACCCCGGCGCCTTCTCTTTCGCCGCCGAGCGCCGGGTGCGCGACGTCCTCGGGCGCGCAGGCTTCGGCGCGATCCGCCTCGAGCCGGTCGATCTGGAGCTCGACATCGCCATCGGCGCAGGACTGGACGCCGCAGTGGACACGGCCGTCGGCATCGGTCCGGCGAGCCGGGCGCTCGAGGGGCAGCCGGCGGCGCTGCAGGCTGCGGCCACGCGATCGATCCGTGCGGCGCTCGAGGCCTGTCAGATCGGCGATCGCGTCCCGCTCGCCGGCGCGATCTGGATCGTCACCGCCGTCAATCCCTGAGCAAGGGCCAGGGGTTGCCCCTCGTCAGAAGCTCTTCTTCAGCCCGATGTAGAAGCCGTGGGGCAGCACATTGAGGATATAGGGCGTGTTGGGGTTCCTGTGCATGAGCCAGCCGGCGCCGGTGCCGAGCGCGAAGCCGGCGAGCACGTCCGTCTGCCAGTGCGCCTGCAGCTTCATGCGTCCGATCGCGTCATACACCGGCAGCAGCTCGAGCGCGTACACCGCCGGGTTGTCGTGCCCGTACTCCAGCACGATCGGTGTGATGACCGAGCTCACCAGCGTCACCTCGCCGCTCGGGAAGCTCTGGTTGCCGTGGCCCTTGAACCAGAGATTGGGATCGCCGCCGCTGTCGATCGGCCGCACACGCGAGAAGCCGACCTTCATGATCTGCGCCACCACGCCCGAGGACACCGAGGCGTCGATCGACTGCCACAGCGTGCGCCCGAAACGCGTGTCCCCGCCCTCCCATAGCGCGCCGCCCACTTCGAAGGCGATCACCCCGTACTCGAGCGCCTCCTGGTACGGGCGTGCCCAGATTCCACTGTCGTCATAGGTCCACATGTGATCGATGCCCGCGAGACAGTCGGAGCTCACGAGCAGCAGCAGCGCCCATGGCGCGGCGAGCGCCGTGCGCCGGCGGCCTGAGGCGGGAATCGCATCGCGCGCTGACATGGCTCTATGCGGGTGGTTGCCGGAGGGTGGACACTCCGGGTACGGAGCGACCCGGTCAGCCTAACAGATGCCCAACCCGGCTCACGGAGCGTCACTCATTCGCATTTGGCGCGCGTCCCGCCGTGCGGCTTTGCTCGGGCTGTGGCTGGGTGTGTCGCCGCTCGCCTCCGCGCAGACCGACGAGATCCAGGTGTACGACGCCGAGATCACCGCGCCGGGCCGCTTCAACCTGACGTGGCACAACAACTTCACGCCCTCGGGAAGGGAGACTCCGCAGTTCCCGGGCGGCATCGTGCCGGATCACGCGCTCAACGGCGTGCCGGAGTGGGCGTACGGGGTGACCCGCTGGTTCGAAGCGGGTCTCTACCTTCCCGTCTATACGCTCACCCGCGACGGCGCGCTGCTCTTCGACGCCACGAAGCTGCGTGCCCTGTTCGTCGTGCCCGACGCGCACACTCGATCGTTCTTCTACGGTGTCAACTTCGAGCTCAGCTACAACGCCCCGCACTGGGAGCCGAGCCGCTTCTCCGGAGAGATCCGGCCCATCGTCGGCTGGCATCTCGGCCGCTACGATCTCATCCTGAACCCCATACTCGACACCGACTTCAACGGGCTGTCACAGCTCGGGCTCGCCCCAGCGGTGCGTGCCGCCTACAACCTCAACGGGAAAATCGCCCTCGCGCTCGAGGAATACGCCGACTTAGGTCCCCTGCAGCACCTGAAGTCCGGCTCGAACCAGGTCCACACTCTGTTCGCAGTGATCGACTTCGGCTCGAGCAGCAACGGGCTCGAGTTCGGCATCGGCAAGGGACTGACGCACGCCAGCGACTCCACCGTGCTGAAGCTCATGCTGATGCACGACCTCTAGCGCTGCACGGTACCGCGTCCGGTACTGAGCTCGAGCTGCACTCTCCCGGCTCCGGCGACACCCGCCCGCGTCGCATCCACCACGCGGATGTCGCCGCGGCCCACGCGCACCCGGATGCGCTCGAAGGCCGCCCCCGGCACCGTGAGTCGCGCGAAGCCATCGACGTCCGTGAGCCAGCCCCGAGTCTCGATCGTATAGCGCAGCGACCGCGACGGTTCCGACACGGTCTCGAGGCGTGCAGCGACACGTGCCGCAGGCGACCCGAAGCCATGCAGCTCTCCTTCGATCTCGAGCTTCGTGGGCGGTCCATCCACCAGGGCAATGACGATGCTGGCGCGGTCGGCCTCGACCTCGAGGATCCGTGGTGAGCCGGGCGGCAGCGCGACGGTCGCGGTGAGCTCGGAGCCGTGAGGCAGCAGATACAGGCCGAGCAGTACCAGAGCCCCTGCCAGCGGGGCCGCGACGGCCGGCGCGCGCCGCCACATCCGGCCGGTCTGCAGCGGCGCAGCGCGCACGGCGGGTTCCGGCTCATCGAAGGGCAGCACGTGGTAGTAGACGATGTGCGTCACGCCAAAGGCGAGCAGCGCCGACCAGATCACGTCGGAGAGGAAGTGCGCGCCGGCGGCCATGCGTCCGAGGCCCAGCAGCACGCCGACCGTCAGGCCCACCGCCAGCGAAGCGATTGCCCAGCGCGGATGCCGGCGCCTGAAGATCCACCAGCCGAGCCCATAGAGAAAGCCCACCGTGCAGTGGCCACATGGAAAGGACCCGCCGCCTTCCCGCCCGATCAGTGGCGATGGCACGTAGTGCTGCGAGCCCCCGAACTCGACCAGGTCCCGCGGACGCGGGTGCTGCCAGTGGTCCTTCAGCACGGCGTTGCCGATGAGGCCCGGACCCGTGACGACGCTCAGCAGCACCAGCGTGGCGGCGCCCCGCCAGTGTCTGCGCCGCGGGGTAAGGCTCAGCGCAAACGCTGCGAGCCCGCCGAGCAGCAGCGACGCGGTGATCCACGGGGCCGCGCGGTACAGCATGCGCCACGGCTGTGCGTGCGCCAGAGGCCAGTGCTCGACTGCATCGGGCGCGAAGAACCAGCGGGCCGCCGCGACGTCGAGCGTCCCGCCGCCAAACACGAGGGCGGTAAGCGCCGCCGCCGTGAGCAGGCACCACGCTTCGCGAGACCGTCGGTGAGCGCCCATGGGGCTAATGCCTTAAGATTCCGGCATCGTCGTTAGGGGGTCAGATGAAGAGAATAGTCGCACTGCTTGCGGTGCCCTACGCCTGCGCGCCCGCGCTGGGCGAGGAGTCCAGATCCTTCGATGCTGCCGTCGCCTTCGGCGCGCGCCCGAGCGTCTCCGCCATGACGCTCTCGCCGGATGGCCAGAGCGTGGCCTATCGCTCCCCGCTCCCGGGTCAGGGATCGGCGCTCTATACCCTGAGTCTCGCCGAGGGAGCGAAGCCCAAGCCGGCGTTGGCGCTCAACGGCAAGCCCGAGCGCCTCGGAGGCTGCCTGTGGGTCGCGAACGATCGTCTCGCTTGCTTGATCTACGCGAGCCTCAAGGATCCCGTTGCCGGCATCATGCCCTTCAACCGGCTCGTCGCGGTCAACGCCGACGGCTCGAACCTCAAGCTCCTCAGCAAGCCTGACACCGCCCACGCTCACTACATACTGCAAGGCGGAGGCGAGATCATCGACTCCCTGCCATCGGAGGATGGCGCCGTTCTCATGGCGCGCCCGACGGCCGGCGAGGATCGCATCGGCAGCCACATCGGCTCGAGTGCCCGGGGACTCGGCGTCGACCACATCGACACGCGCACGCTCAACGCCAGGCGAGTCGAGGAGCCGCGCGAAGACGCCGTCGAGTACATCAGCGACGGGCGCGGCGCGGTGCGCATCGTCGGCCTGGAGCAGAGGGTCGGCGCCAGTCTCACCACCCAGGACAGCGGGGTGACCGACTACCTCTACCGCAAGCCCGGCTCGCAGGACTGGCACAAATTGAGTCAGTACAACTCCCTCGAGCACACGGGATTCAACCCCTACGCGGTCGACGCCGAGCGCAACGTCGCCTACGGACTGAAGAAGTCCGACGGCCGGCTGGCCGCTTACTCGGTGAGCCTCGACGGCACGCTCGCGGAACAGCTTCTCTACGCCAATCCTGACGTCGACGTCGTCGGCTTCGAGCGCATCGGCCGGCAGAATCGCGTGGTCGGGGCGGTGTATATCACCGACCGGCGCCGGGCCTTCTACTTCGACCCGCAGGTCAAGCAGCTGCTCGCCTCACTCGGTAAGGCGTTGCCGCAGCAGGAGCTGAACGTCCTCGACTCGAGCGCCGACGAGAACACGCTGCTGGTCTTCGGCGGCAGCGATTCCGACCCCGGCGTCTACTACCTCTTCGACAAGAAGGCACGGCGGCTGCAGACCTTCCTGGTCGCGCGAGCCGAGCTCGAGGGCGTGAAGCTCGCGAGCGTCAAGTCGATCACCTATCCCTCCTCGGATGGCGTCATGGTCCCCGCCTATCTCACTCTTCCGCCGGGAGCGACGAGCGCCAAGGGCCTCCCGGCGATCGTCCTGCCGCACGGAGGGCCGAGCGCGCGCGATGTGTGGGGGTTCGACTGGTTGTCGCAGTTCTACGCCTCCCGCGGTTTTGTGGTGCTGCAGCCGGAGTTTCGCGGCTCGTTCGGCTATGGCGACGCCTGGTTCGAGCACAACGGCTTCCAATCCTGGAAGGTCGCGATCGGCGACGTGCTCGCGGCCGGCCACTGGCTCATCGATCAGGGCATCGCCGACCCGCAGAAGCTCGCCATCCTGGGGTGGTCCTACGGCGGCTATGCGGCGCTTCAGTCCGCTGTCGTCGAGCCCGGCCTCTTCAAGGCCGTGGTCGCCATCGCACCCGTCACCGACCTCGCGATGGCCAAGGAGGAGTTCAAGCGCTCGAGCGGCTATTTCTACGTAAGCCAGCTCATCGGGGACGGCCCGCACGTGCGCGAGGGCTCGCCGCTCCAGAACGCAGAGAAGATCAAGGCGCCGGTACTGCTGTTCCACGCGGCTTTCGACCGGAATGTCTCCATCGAGGAATCGCAGCGCATGGCGCAGCGGATGAAGGCGCTTGGCGGTCGCTGCGAGCTTGTCACCTGGGACGACCTCGACCACTATCTCGAGGACTCGCAGGCGCGGACGCTCATGCTGCGCAAGAGTGAGGCGTTTCTACGTCAGAACCTCGGCATGTAATGCACACGGATCCCTTCGCCAGTCATCATCGCGGCATCCTCGAGGAGCTCGCGCGCCTGACATCGCGGTCCGAGCCGTTCACGCTCTGCCTGGTGGTGCACTCCACGGGATCCACCTACCGCAAGCCGGGCGCGCTCGCGGTGGTGCGGGCCGACGGCACCCGCCGCGGAGTCATCTCGGGGGGGTGTCTCGAGCCGCAACTCGAATCCGCGGCCCAGGCAGCGTTTGCGGAGAATCGCCCGCGGGTCGTCGTCTTCGATACCCGCGCCGACGACGACGTCGTCTTCGGCTCGGGCACGGGGTGTCGCGGGCAGATGCAGGTGCTGCTCGTGCCGGTGGCCGCGGGCGCGCACCATCCGCTTTGCGATGTGCTCGTCAGCGCCGATCGCGGCCGGCAGCTCCTCAAGGCCGCGCTCATCACCAGCGGCGAGCACGCAGGCAGCGGCTATCTATGGACTGCGGACGCCGAGACCGCGCTGCCGCCGACCCTGGAGTCGGTTCGCAGCCTCAGAGGCCGGGGCCCGGGCGAATATCCGCTTGCGAACGGCTCCACCTGCGCGGTCGTGGTGTTCGCGCCGTCCCCCGTGGTGATGCTCATCGGCGCGGGCCCCGAGGCGCCCGCCCTCATCTACATCGCCAACCAGCTCGGCTGGCGCGTCATCATCGCCGACCACCGCGAGGGGCTTCTGTCCGCGCACGGTGCGGGCGCCGAGCAGGCCATCTGCGCGCGCCCGGCCGCAGCGTTCGCCGCCCTGGGAGATCGGCGCCTCGATGCCTGCATCGTGATGACCCACGGCGCGGCGAGCGATCGCGAGGCTCTCGCCGCTCTCGCGCGCCGCACCGACCCTTTCATCGGGCTGCTCGGCCCCCCGGCGCGCCGCGACGAGCTGCTCGCCGAGCTCGACCCCGCGGCGCGGGCAACGCTCACACCCCGGCTGCATGCCCCCGTCGGACTCAAACTCGGAGGATACGGACCTGAGACGCTCGCGCTGTCGATCTGCGCCGAGCTGCAGCGTTTCCTCGCCGCCGAGAGCGAGCTGCGCGGCTGACTCAAGGTGTCCGCGGCGCGAATTCGCCGGCGAGCGCGCGCAGATTTTCCGCCGTCACGTGCACCAGGCCGGTGCGCGGACTGTCGAGGTCCGCAATCAGGAAGAACGCCACCGAGACGACCAGCGGCAGGATCATCGGCACCCCGGTCGCCTTGCGCGTGTGAGTCGTATAGCCGAACAGCGCGGCGCCCACGATCGCGATCACGACCAGCAATTCCCACGCCTCGCCGGGTATGCGGTTCCACCAGGCCGCCTGCGTATAGCTTTGCGAGTTCAGGACATCGTTCATACCGGCAGCCACCAGGGCCACCACGGCGTCTCGCCCCCCGTTGGTCGCCGTCTCGACCGCAGACCACAGCTGCTCCTGCAGCCGCGCGGTGTCCGTGTCGACCTGGCCGAGGAGTGCGGTACCGCGCACCTCGTAGAAGCGAATGCGCTCGTCGAGATACGCCCCGAGGAGCTGGCGGATACGAGCCGCGTCCGCGGCGGACAGGAGGCCTGCGCGGGCGTACTCGGTGCCGATTGCGTTGGCCTCGGCTTCCTCGTAGGTCTTGCGCATGTCGTAGCGAGCCACCGCCATGGAAAATGCAAAGCCGATGATGAGCCCAAGTAGCGTGAGGGTCGCCGTCAGCGCCAGATCGAGCGTGTGCTCGCTGTCGGCGCGCCAGACGCGCGCCGCCCGCGCTCCGAGCCAGGTGGCGAGCGTCAGCACACAGAAGCAGGCCGGCAGGAACAGCAACGGGATTTCTGTCAGGGCGCTCATGCGGCTTTCAGTTTATAACAGCTGCCACTAAAGTAGCCCGCCATGCCCCTGGTCCGAGGCCTGCTCGATCGTGTGCTGCTGGTGTGCGCCGCCGTGGCCGGGGGCCTCATCCCCGGCTTCATCGCGCAGTACCGACAACGGCTCGGCGGCCGGCTCGACCAGGCGAAGCTCGATCTCGAACCCTGGCAGAGGCTCGCGAACCAGTCCTATCAGGGGGACCTCGACAGGCTGATCCAGCACCACCTGGGAAGCGGCGACCCGACCTTTCACGCCGAGGGTGCAATCATCCGCGACCTCATCGCCACGGTGCACCAGCTGCAGAGCGCGGTAGAGGCGCTGCAGGGGAACCTGTATCACCAGCTCGCCTGGCTCACCCTGCACGCCGACCCCGGGCTGCTGCACGCTACGCTCGCCGACTGGGTCCCGGCCTTCGCGCTCTCGGGCGAGGGTCTGGTGTTCGCGGCGGTGTTCGCCATCGTCGCGTGGCTGCTGTTCTACGCCTTGTGGTGGCTGCTCGCGCTCGGCGCGCGGTGGCTGTTCGGGCGCCGCCCCCTCGATAGCGCCCCTTCGATAGGCCGCCGGGTCAGGTAGCCCGCAGCGCCGTCGTCACCGGCACCCGTGCCGCGCGCAGCGCCGGGAGGAGCCCGCCGATGAAGCCCATCACGAGCGCCCAGGTGATGCCGATCTCGGCGAGCCGCGGGGTGACGTCGAGCCTGAAGGTGAAGCCGAACGGGGCGATCGCCATGCCGTGGAAGAGGAGCCACGCCAGCGCGGCCCCGAGTAACGCGCCCGGCAAAGCGAGCAGCACCGACTCCACCAGCGTCGCGGCCACGATGGCCGCCGACCCGAAACCGATCGCCCGCAGCGTCGCGAGCTCCCGTCGGCGCGAGTCCACGATCGAGTAGAGCGAGTTCACGGCGCCGAGCGTCGCGCCGACCGCCATGATCGAGCCGATGAAATAGCTCACGAAGTTGAGCAGTCCATTGAACTGCTTCATGTCCGACTCGACCTGCTCACGCGCCGGCTTGGCTTCGAGCTTGAGCGCCGGATTGGCCTCGAGAGCGCGGTTGAACGTCCCGAAGTCGGAGGGTCTGTCGAGACGCACGCTGATCCGGTTGTAGCCGTTGCGGCCAAACAGGCTCATCAGAGTCTCGGCGTCGCTCAGCACGATGCACTGCAGGCTCTGGCCCTGGTCGTAGTGCCCGACGACGGTCCAGGCGGCGCCGCGTACCTCGCGCTTCGCTCCGAGCTCGAAGCCCTCGAACTGCCGCACACAGGCGTTGGTCGCGATGAGCTCGTGCAGACCCGGCCGGAACAGGCGCCCCTCGGTGAGACGCGCCGGCGGGCGCAGCTCGAACTGCGAATTGCTGCTGCCGAGGAGCGGAAAGAACACCCGTCGGCCGGTGCCGCGCCGGTGCCCCTCGAACGGCACCAGCACGAGCCCGTCGACCTGCGGCTCGCCGTCCTTGTCCCGGGCGATGCCCGGCAGGTCACGCAGCGCGACCATCTCCTCTCTCGAGATCTCGCTCTGCATGATCTGCGAGCCCTTGGCCTGCACGACGAACTCATCGTCTTGCACGTCGCCCACCGCCTGCCGATGAGCACCCGTTCCCATGGCCAGCATCGAGATCAGCACGGCGACCGTGCACGTCACGCCGACGACGATCGTCAGCACCGAGCCGAGCCGCGCGCCCTCCCCCTCGAGGCTCATGCGCAGCAGCGCCAGGAATTGCCGCATGAAGTTCACCGGCCCCTCAGCGCTCCGCCAGCGCGGTGACGACGCGCAGTCGCGCGGCACGCGCGGCCGGAAGCGCCGCGCTTACCAACGCCACCGCCGCAGCGAGCGCGAGCCCGATCGCGACGGTGACCTTCGGCATCGCCAGCCCGTACACGAACCGTCCCGCGAAGGGAAAGACGACGGTCGCGAGCGCCAGGCCGCAGGCGCCCGCCGCCACGCACACGACCACGGCCTCGACGAGCACCAGGAAGAACACGGCGCGATCGGTGAAGCCGATTGTCTTCAGCACCGCGAGCTCGGGAGTGCGCTCCCTGACGGACTGCATCATCATCGTCGCCGTCGCGAACAGCAGTGCCGCGAGCACCGCGCTCACCACCGCGCGGATGAGGAAGTCGAGATCGCCGATCTGCTGCACCTGGGCCTGCGCCAGCTCGCGCAACGACTCGGTCTTGGTCTCGTGCGAGGAGTTGGCAAAGCGCCTGTCGATCGCATCCGCCACCGGCACCGCCAGACGGGGATCGGTGACAGCGACGTTGAAGTGATCCACGCTACCCGTGCCGGCTGCGCGCCCCTCGTCGAAGTAGGCGAAGTGCATGAGAATCTTGTAGCGCCCTACCGCGACGTCGCTGTCGGTGAAGGTCCCGACGATGTCGAAGGCCCAGGTCGTCGAGCCATCCTTCTGCGGTGTCTTCGACATCATCGGGATGTGATCACCGATCTTCCAGTGGTACTTCTGCGCGGCATACTCGGTAACCAGCGCTGCGGTGCGGTTCTTGTTGAAAGCGGCGAGGTACTGAGGCGCGATGTTGAAGGTAAACGCGTCCGTCCAGTCCCCCTCGGTGCTCACGGCGACGATGATCGCTCCCTGTTCCGGCTTCTGATACCAAGCGCCGAACAGCCCCACCGGGACGACTACTTTCACCCCCGGCACCGCGCGGATCTGCCCGAGGAGGCCGAGCGGAATGGGAGCGAAGAAAGTCTCGCGGCCGTGCACCAGCAGGAGGTCCGCGCGCGCCTCGGCCACTGCATGCTCAATCCCGGTCTTCAGTCCCTGCAGCACGCCGAACAGCACGAAGGCGACCGCCACCTGCAGGAAGATGAGCACGGTGCGTCCGGGCTTGCGCCAGATGCCGGACCAGATGAGCGGCAGATACTTCACACCCGGCAGATCCGGCAGGCCGCTTCCAGAGCCGCGTACGGCTCGCCCTTCGCCTTGAACTCGTGGGCGAGGTATCCGGCAAAGCCGCCGTCGGCGATCGCCGCCGCCACGGCGTGATAGTTGAGCTCCTGGGAGGCGTCGATGTCGTGCCGCCCGGGCACGCCGCCGGTATGGAAATGCCCGATCCAGCGCTGCTGCTGGCCGATCGTGCGGACGATATCCCCTTCCATGATCTGCATGTGGTAGATGTCGTAGAGCAGCCGCACGCGCGGCGATCCCACCTTCTCCATCACCGCGACGCCGAAGGCCGTGTGATCGCCCTGATAGTCCGGGTGATCCACCTTGCTGTTGAGGAGCTCGACGCACACCGTGACGCCGTGCTGCTCGGCGACCGGCGCCACCCGCGCAAGTCCCGCGGCGCAGTTGACGATTCCCTGCTCATCGCTCAGCCCGCGGCGGTTGCCGAACATCGCGATGAGGTTCGGGACTCCCGCCGCAGCCGCGAGCGGCAGCGCCGCGGTGAGCTCCTCGATGAGCATCGCGTGGTTCGCCGCATCGTTGAAGCCGTTCTCGATGAAGTGATCGCGGCGGCTGGCATAGCCCATGGAGCAGGTGAGTCCGGCAGCGCGCGCTAGCGCCCACTCGTCCTGGTGCAGCAGGTCGATCGCCGTGAGCCCGAGCCCGCGCACGCGTGCGCAGACCTCGGGGAGCGTCCCGGGAAGCGTCCAGCGGCACACTGACTGCTTGAGCCTGCCCGCAAGCGCACTGCCGGCAGCGGCTTCGCCCGCGGCGCCGGCGAGCGCGGCGAGCGAGCCCGCCGAGGCGCCGAGGAATCGCCGGCGGGAGAGCCGGCCCATCAGATCTCCCCGTGCTTCAATTGCTCGACGGCGTGGCTGCAGGCGCGCGCGGTGAGCGCCATGTAGGTGATCGAGGGGTTCTGATTTCCCGAGGAGCTCATGCAGGCGCCGTCGGTCACGAACACGTTCGGCACGTCGTGGGCCTGGTTCCAGCCGTTCAGCACCGAGGTCTTCGGATCGCGTCCCATGCGCGCGGTGCCCATCTCGTGGATGCACAGTCCCGGCGCCAGCTCGTCGTTGAAGGTGCGAATATCCTTGGCGCCCGCCGCCTCGAGGATCTCCGCGGCCGTCACCTGCATGTCCTTCAGCAGCTCGAGCTCGTTCGGACCCCAGGTGCACTGGATGTGCAGCGCCGGCACGCCCCACTTGTCCTTGAGCGTCGGGTGCAGCGTGCAGCGGTTGTCGGAGCGCGGCAGACATTCCCCCCAACCGCCCATCCATACGTGCCACGGGCCGAGCCCGCGCAGGAGCGACTTCTTGAAGTCGGCGCCGAAGCCCTGCTGCCGCGCACCGCGCTGCCAGTGGGCGCGGCTGCCGCCGCCCTGGAAGCCGTAGCCGCGCAGGAACTTCGGATGCCTGTCGGTCACGTTGCGGAAGCGCGCCACGTAGATGCCGTTCGGGCGGTTGCCGAAGGTCGCGTGGTCCTCCATGCCGGGTATGGTCGCCTCGGCGCCGGCGCCGAAGGGATGGTCCATGATGTTGCGTCCGAGCTCCCCGCTCGAGTTGCCGAGCCCGGCGGGGAAGCGCTCGCTCTTCGAGTTGAGCAGGATACGCGCGCTCTCGAGCGCCGAGGCGCACAGGAACACCACGCGCGCGCGGAACTCGAGCGTCTGCAGCGTGTCGGCATCCACGGCGCGCACCCCGCTCGCGCGGTTGCTGCGCGCGTCGTACAGCACCTCGGCGACCACGCTGTTGGGGCGCAGCGTGAGCCGTCCGGTGGCGGCGGCGGCCGGCAGGGTCGAGCCGATGCTGTTGAAATAGGAGTGCGTGATGCAGCCGCGCCAGCACGGCCCGCAGTAGTGGCACGCGGCGCGCCCGAGGTGCGGCTGGGTGAGGATCGCGGCGCGCCCGATGGTGAGCACGCGCTCGCGCCCCCAGCGTCTGCTCATCGCCTCGCGCACGTGCTGCTCCGCGCAGTTGAGCTGCATCGGCGGCAGGAACTCGCCGTCCGGCAGCTGCGCGAGCCCCTCGGCCTGGCCGCTCACGCCGATGAACCTCTCGACGTGGCTGTACCAGGGCGCGATGTCCGCGTAGCGGATCGGCCAGTCGACGCCGACGCCCTCCTTCGCGTTAGCTTCGAAGTCCAGGTCGCTCCAGCGGTAGACCTGCCGGCCCCACATGAGCGAGCGCCCGCCGACCTGACGGCCGCGGATCCACACAAACGGCTTGTCGCCGTCGCTCTCATAGGGATTCTCGCGGTCGTTCACGAAGAACTTCGACACCCATTCGTCGCAGGCGCCGGTCTGCGACTGAATGGGCTGCTGCTCGCGCAGCCTGCGCAGGTTGCCGTAACCCCGGTACGGGAGCGAGTAGTCCTGCACGTGCTCGACGAAATCCCGCTCGGGCACGACCGGCGGCCCCGCCTCGAGCAGCAGCGTCTTCAGGCCCCGCTCGGTGAGCTCCTTGGCGGCCCAGCCGCCGGAGATTCCGGAGCCGACGACGATCGCATCGTACCGCCCGGAAGTCGGCTCAGGCGCTGACGCAGCCATCGTACCTCCCGGGAATGATGGGCGCGTCGATGAGCCCCTTGGCGACCGGCTCGGAGGTGAAGTAGGCGAACACCACCAGGCCCTTGAGGAGCTCATAGCCGCGTTCCGCCGTCAGCGGCAGCGCATCGAGCCGCGCCTGCTCGGCCTTGGTCGGAGGCCGCGCCGGCAGCTGGCCATCGAGCGCGCGGATCAGCGCCTCCTGGTCCGCCTTGCGGGCGGCAGCGACCGGCGCCCCGTAGAGCGAGCGGCTGCGGGCCTCGATGGCCGCGAGCCCCTCGAGGAAGCGGTCGCGATCCCGTTCCAGCATCGATTCCGTGAGCAGCAGATCGATGAAGCGGTTGACGCCCACCTGCGTGGCACCGACGGTATCGGTCTGCGGCAGGAGAATCTCGGCGATGCAGGTGACGGCCGCATCCTGAGTCTCGCTCAGGGTCTTCAGGCCCGCCGCGGCGCCGGCGCGCGCGTGCAACGCCGCGGCGAACGGCAGCAGGATGGAGAGGCCTCCGATCGATTCGAGGAACTCGCGTCGATCCACTGCAAGATCCTTTCCGCTGCTCGCCAACCCCGGCGGCGACGCTAGCATACCTCGCGCGCTCGCGCGAAGAGTCCCGCGCCGGCATTAGAATGGCGTCCAACCACTCCGCTGTGCTGCAAAGGACCGTGCATGAAGCGTATTTCGCCGGCGTTGCTCGCCGGTGTGCTGCTGGCGCTGCCCCCGGCTGCGCCTGCGGTCACGGTGGGCGTCACCATGGCCCTGTTCGACGACAACTTCCTCACCGCGGTGCGTGCCAGCATGAAGGATCGCGCCGCAGAGCTCGGCGTGACGGCGCAGTTCGAGGATGCCGAGAACGACATCGGCCGCCAGCTCAACCAGATCCAGAACTTCATCGCGCAGCACGTCGATGCCATCGTCGTCAATCCCGTCGACACCGACGCGACGCCGCGCATGACACACCTGGTGGCGGGCGCCCGCATCCCACTCGTGTACGTCAACCGCATGCCGGCGGACAAGCAGCTGCCGCCGCGCGTGTCCTTCGTCGGCTCGGACGAGTCTCAGTCCGGCACTCTGCAGATGACCGAGGTCTGCCGGCGGCTCGGCGGCAAGGGTGACATCGTGATTCTCATGGGCGAGCTCACCAATCAGTCGGCCCGCCAGCGCACCGAGGACATCGAGCAGGTGATCGCGCGACCCGCCTGCCGCGGCATCCACGTGCTCGACCAGCAGGCCGCCAACTGGAAACGAACCCAGGCCGCCGACCTCATGACCAACTGGCTGAGCGCCGGGCTGCGTCCCTCTGCCGTCCTCGCCAACGACGACGAGATGGCGATCGGCGCCATTCAGGCGCTCAAGCAGGCGCACCTCCTCGGCGCGACCCTGGTCGCAGGAATCGACGCGACCCCGGACGCGCTCGCGGCCGTGAAGGCCGGGGAGCTCACGGTGACGGTGTTTCAGAATGCGCCGGCGCAGGGGCGCGGCGCCATCGAGACCGCCATGAAGCTCGCGCACGGCGAGCCGGTGCCGGCCCTCGTCTGGGTGCCTTTCGAGCTGGTGACGCGCGACAACCTGTCCAGCTATCTCGGGCATCGCTGATGAGCTCGGTCCGCGCCGGAGTGCCGCACGACCTGCTCGAGGTGCACGAGGTCTCGAAGAGCTTTCCGGGAGTTACGGCACTCGAGGAGGTGACGCTGCGCCTCAAACGCGGCAGCGTGCACGCGCTCATCGGCGAGAACGGCGCCGGCAAGTCGACGCTGATGAAGATCGTGGCCGGAGTCTGCGCGCCCGACACCGGCGAGCTGCGCCTCGAAGGTCGCCCGCTGCGTCTCGGCTCGCCGCGCCACGCGCTCGAGTGCGGCATCGCCATGATCCATCAGGAACTGAACCTCATGCCCTCGATGAGCGTCGCGGAGAACATCTGGATCCGCCGCGAGCCGGTGAACGCGCTGGGACTCATCAGGCACCGCGAGCTCGAGCGCCGCACGCGCGTCCTGCTCGAGCGACTCGCGCTCGACATCGATCCGCGCACCGAGCTCGGCCGACTGCCGATCGCCGCGCGGCAGATGGTCGAGATCGCACGCGCGCTCTCCTACGGCGCGCGCGTCCTCATCATGGACGAGCCGACCTCGGCCCTCACCGAGCGCGACGCCGAGCGGCTGTTCGCGCTGATCCGCGAGCTCAGGGCGCAGGGCACCGGTGTGTTCTACGTGACTCACCGGATCGAGGAGCTGTTCGCACTCGCCGACGAGATCTCGGTGCTGCGCGACGGCCGCCGCGTCGGCACCGAAAGTCCAGGCAACCTGAGCCGCGAGCGTCTCATTCGCATGATGGTGGGCCGCGAGCTCGCGGCGCCGCCGCCCAGCCCTCCGGCCGTGCCCGGTCCGGTGCTGCTGGCCGCGCGCGGCCTCGGCGGCGCAGGGCGGTTCAGCGACGTGAGCTTCGATCTGCATGAGGGTGAGATCCTCGGCGTGGCCGGCCTGGTCGGTTCAGGCCGCAGCGAGCTCGCCAGGGCGCTGTTCGGGCTCGAGCCGGCCGATGTCGGTGAGATTCGCCTCGCGGGCGAGGCCGTGCGTATCGCGGCGCCGCCGGCGGCGATCGGGCGCGGCGTCGGCTTCGTCACCGAGGATCGCAAGGAGAGCGGCTGCTTCCCGGGCCTGAGCGTGCTCGAGAACCTGGAGATTGTCGCGCTCGCGCGCGACTTCTCGCGCGGCGGGCTGGTGCGCGGCGGCGCGGCGCGGCGCGCCTGCGAGGCCATGGTGAGCGCGCTGCGCGTCAAGACGCCCGGCCTTGGGGAGCGCATCGACAACCTCTCGGGGGGCAATCAGCAGAAGGTGCTGCTCGGGCGCTGGCTGCTCACCCGCCCGAGGATCCTGATCCTCGACGAGCCGACGCGCGGGGTGGACGTCGGCGCCAAGGCGGAAATCCACCAGCTCATCGCGCGCCTGACCGCCGAGGGCACCGCGGTACTCATGATCTCCTCCGAGATGCCCGAGCTCCTCGCGCTCAGCCACCGCGTCATGGTCATGCGCGCCGGCCGGGTCGCCGGCGTGCTCGAGCGCGCCGCAGCCACCCAGGAGAGGATCATGGAGCTGGCCGCACACTAGAAGCGCAGCGCAGCCCATGCAGCAATCCCTGGCAGACCGAACCGCGCCCGCCCACCCCCGCAGGCCGGGGCGGCGCTGGCCGCCCGAGGCCGGCATACTCCTGGTGCTCGCCGGGCTCGCGCTCGGCTTCGAGCTGCTCGGCTGGATCTTCGTCGGCCAGAGCTTCCTCGCGAACGAGCAGCGGCTGGTGGTGATGGTCCTGCAGGTCGCGGTGATCGGCATCATCGCCATCGGCGTCACCCAGGTCATCATTACCGCCGGCATCGATCTGTCCTCGGGCTCGGTCGTCGGCCTCACCGCCATGGTGGCGGCGAGCCTCGCGCAGTCCTCCGAGGCGCTGCGCGCCGTCTACCCCGCGCTCGCCGACCTGCCGGTCGTGGTGCCGGTGGCCGCCGGCCTCGCGGTGGGCGCGCTCGCGGGGCTCGTGAACGGCAGCCTGATCGCGGCGACCGGCATCCCGCCCTTCATCGCCACACTCGGCATGATGGTCACGGCACGCGGACTCGCCAGGTGGTACACGCGCGGCCAGCCGGTGAGCATGCTGAGCGATTCGTTCGCGGCGCTCGGCAGCGGCGCCGTTCCGGTGCTGATCTTTCTCGCCACGGCGCTGCTCTTTCACGTCGCGCTGCGCTGCACGCGTTACGGCAAGTTCACCTACGCCATCGGCGCCAACCGTGAGGCGGCGCGCGTCTCGGGAATCCTCGTCGGCCGCCACCTGGTCATCGTCTATACGATCGCCGGAGTGCTGTCGGGGCTCGCCGGCGTCCTCACCGCGGCGCGCGCCGTCTCGGGTCAGGCGGGCATGGGTCTCATGTACGAGCTCGATGCGATCGCGGCGGCGGTGATCGGCGGCGCCTCGCTCTCCGGTGGCGTCGGGCGCATCACCGGCACGGTGATCGGCACGCTGATCCTCGGGGTCATTACCTCGGGTTTCACGTTCCTGAGAATCGACGCCTACTACCAGGAAATCGTCAAGGGCGGGATCATCGTGGCGGCGGTCGTCATCGACCAGTACCGGCGCGGTCGATTGACGCGCGCCTGAGCGGCGCGCCACGATAGCGAGGCACCATGAGCAACGACAGCTACCGGCGGCGGGCCTTGAGCGACGGCAGGCCCTACGATCCGATGAAGGAGCCGCGCTTCACCGAGATCGCGACCTTCATGCGCTGCCCGCTCGCGGCGGCGCTGGATGGCGTCGATATCGGCCTGATCGGCATTCCGACCGACATCGCCGTCACCAACCGGCCCGGCGCGCGTCACGGACCGCGCGAGATCCGCAATGCCTCGAGCCTGATGCGCGGCTACCACGTCGCACTCGGCGTCGACCCCTACGAGCTCTGCCGCGTCGCCGACCTGGGCGACGTGCCGATCTCCCACCGCTACGACCTCGAGCGGCAGAACGACTCGATCGAGGCGTTCTATCGCAAGGTGAAGGCGGCCGGCATCCTGCCGCTCACCGCCGGCGGCGATCACTCGATCACCTACCCGATCTTCAGGGCGCTCGGCGCCGAGCGCCCCGTCGGCATGGTGCACGTGGATGCGCACTGCGACACCTGGGGGGAATTCTTCGGCTCGAAGTTCACCCATGGCGCGCCGTTTCGCCTGGCGGTCGAGGCAGGTGTGCTCGATCCGAAGCGCACCATCCAGATCGGCATCCGCGGCGCGCAGAACTTCCTCGACGGCATCGAGTTCTCGAAATCCCACGGCATGCGCGTGGTGTTCATGGACGAGTTCGCCGAGCTCGGGGTCGAGGAGGTGATCCGGCTGGCGCGCTCGGTGGTGGGCGATGGCCCCACCTACATCTCCTTCGACGTCGACGGGCTCGATCCGGTCTATGCCCCGGGCACCGGCACTCCGGAGGTCGGCGGCATCACGACGCTCGAGGCGCAGCGGCTGCTGCGGGGCCTGCGCGGCCTCAACCTGATCGGCGGCGACGTGGTCGAGGTCGCGCCACCCTACGATCAGACCGGCAACACCGCACTCGTCGGCGCCACGATGATGTACGAGATCCTGTGCCTGATCGCCGACCGCAACTTCGGCGCCACGCGCCGCGCCTGAGGCTCAGGCGGCCGCGAGCGTGCGCTCGATCGCGCGGCTCAAGCGTTCGATGAGCTCCTCGAGCTCCGCGTCGCTGGCGTTGTAGGGCGGGGCGACGATCACGGTGTCGCCGGCCGTGCCGCCGACATTGCCGGCGCACGGATAGACGATCAGTCCGTCCTCGAATGCACGCCGCCCGAGCGCCTGGCTGAAGGCGCGCGCTGGCGGCAGCGGCTCGCGCGTGCTGCGGTCGCGCACGAACTCGACGCCGATGAGATAGCCGCGGCCGCGCACGTCGCCGACCTCCGCGAAGCGCCCGAGCGCGCGGCGCAGCTCCGCGAGCAGCGCCGTGCCGCGCTCGCGGACGCGCGCGACGAGCGACTCGCGCTGGATGATGCGCTGCACGGCGAGCCCGGCGGCGCACGCCGTCGTATGCCCCGAGTAGGTGTGCCCGGTTAAGACGGCGCCGTGCCGGGCGAGCATGGTGTCGCCGAGCTCGCGTTTGAGAATCGTCGCGGCGAGGGGAATGTAGCCGCCGGCAAGTCCCTTGCCCACGGCCATGATGTCGGGAACCACGCCATCGTGCGCGAGCGCACGCCAGGTGCCGCAGCGCCCCGCACCGGACATCACCTCGTCGGCGATAACCAGGACGCCGTGGCGGGCGCACACCGCCTGCACCGCCCGGGCGTACCCCTCGGGTGCGGGCACCACGCCGCCGGCCGCCCCGACCACCGGCTCGAAGATGAAGGCGGCGACGCGCTCCGCGCCCAGCGCCGCGATCTTCTGGTCGAGCTCGGAGCCAAGCGCTTCGACGAGCGCCGCGCCCGCGAGCCCGCGCAGCGGCCGATAGGCGTTGGCGGCGGACACGAACGTCACATCGAGGAGGCTCCCCAGGAAGGGGCGGCGGCGCTCGAGGAATCCCGAGACCGACAGCGCGCCGAGCGTATTGCCGTGGTAGGAGCGCTCGCGGGCGATGAAGTGCTTCTTCCCGGAGAGTCCGCGCGCATCCCAATACTGCAGAGCCACCTTCAGCGCCGACTCCACCGCTTCCGACCCGCTGCCCGAGTAGACGATGTGCCCGAACTCCGGGCCGCACAGGGAGAGCAGCAGGCTGGTCAGCTCCTCGAGTGGCGTGCTCGTGAACAGGTAGCGGTAGCCGCAGGCTACCTGGGCGAGCTGCGCGGCAATCGCGGCGTTCACCTCGGCGTTGCCGTGGCCGATCGAGAATGCGGCCGGACCGCCCGAGCCGTCGAGATAGCGACGGCCCGCCGTGTCATAGAGATAGCTGCCGGCGCCGCGCGCGATACGCGGCAGCGCGCTCATCCCCCAACCTGCCGGACGGTTTGCGGTCATGAGCGCCTATTGTGAGGGCATGGGCGGGGCATCCTAGGCGCCCAGGTCGACCACCCGCCCGGTGCGCAGGCTCTCTCCGGCAGCCCCGGCGAGGCGCAGCGCCTCGAGGCCATCCGAGAAGTCCGGGCTCGCGTGCCGCCCCTCCTCCACCGCGGCCACGAACGAGTCCATCTCGGCCGCGTAGGCCTCGGCGTAGCGCTCGAGGAAGGAGTGCAGCACGACGTCACGCGCGCCCGTGCGCTCGCCGCTCCAGGCCGCGACCGAGGTCTCGTAGCGGTTGCCCGCCTGCAGCATGCCGCCCGCTCCGAATGCCTCGATCCGCTGATCGTAGCCGTACGCGCAGCGGCGGCTGTTGTTGATCTGAACGAGGGCGCCGGACTTGGCGCGCAGCGAGATCGCGCAGGTATCGATGTCCCCGAGCTTGCCGATCTCCGCGTCGACGAGGTTTGCGCCGAAGGCATGCACCTTGGCGATGTCCCCCGCGAGGTAGCGCGCCATGTCGAAGTCGTGGATGGTCATGTCACGGAACAGACCGCCGGAGCTCTGCAGGTACCCGGCCGGCGGAGGCGCCGGATCGCGGCTGGTGATGACGGCCAGCTCCAGGCGGCCGATCTCGCCGAGCTTGAGGCGCTCGCGCAGCGTGCGGTAGGACGGGTCGAAGCGGCGGTTGAAGCCGATCATCACGGTCGGGCCGTCGTGGGCGATCTCGCTCCAGCAGGCACGCGCGCGCTCGAGACTCATGTCGATCGGCTTCTCGCAGAACACGGCCTTGCCGGCCTTCACCGCCGCGACGATCAGCGGCACATGGGTGTCCGTGGGCGTAGCGATCACGATCGCGCGGACGTTGCGGTCGTCCCACACCTCGTCCACGCTGCGCGCGCTCCGTACGCCGAGCTCCGTCGCAGTCTGCTGCACCGCCTCGCCCGAGACATCGAAGACCTGCGCCAGCCGCACGCGCGGGTGCCGCGCCAGATTGCGGGCGTGCAGCCGGCCGATGCGTCCGCAACCGAGTACCGCCATGCCGATCGTCGCCATGATCCGTCTTCCCGTCAGCGTCGTGTCAGGAACTCGTAGCCCGGTGCATAGCTGATGCGCCAGCGCCGCACCGGTCCCGCCATGACGTTCAGATAGTAAAGGTCGAAGCCGTGCGCCGCGCTCACCGGGTGGTGGCCGCGCGGCACCAGCACCAGGTCGCGGTCCTCCACCGCCATCGTCTCATCGAGCGAGCGGTCGTCCGTGTACACGCGCTGGAAGGCGAAACCGCCCGGGCGCGCCAGCCGATGATAGTAGATCTCCTCGAGCTGACTCTCGCCGCCCTCGGCCCGGTCGTGCTTGTGGGGCGGGTAGCTCGACCAGTGGCCCCCGGGTGTGCGCACCTCGACGACCAGGAGCGACTCGGCCTCGGCGCTCTCCGGCAGCACCTCATAGACATAGCGCATGTTGGTGCCCGTGCCCCGCACCTCCTCCTGCACGTCCCCGGGTCGGATCAGGCGCGGCCGGAACCGGCCCTCGGCCGGCGCCGAGCCGACGGCGAGCTCGCAGGGGCTCTGTGCCGTGAGGCGCAGCGGCGCGCGCGGTGGCACATAGGCGGCGAACGGTTTGCCGAGGCCGGGGTGTTCGCGTGCGCCGATCGCGCCGAAGTCCTCTCCGGCCACCTCAAGCGTGGCGCGGCCCGAGAGCACAACCAGGCACTGCTCGCGATCCGGCAGGGCGCGTGCGAGCGTCTGCCCCGGAGCCAAATCGAATACCTCGAAGCCGACGAAGCGCCACCCCGCGCTCTCGGGCGTGACCCGGTGCACGTGCGCGGCGCCCGCGGAGAGATTCGGCTTGAGCAGGAGCCGCGAGCTCACCGGACATTCTCCGACACCAGGCGCTTGAGATTGCGGTAACCGAGCGTCGCGTAGGTCAGGGGATCGGCGCGGCGTGGATCCTGCTCGGCCTCGAGGACCACCCAGCCCGAGTAGTCCCGCAGCGCGGCGAACACCGGCTCGAAGGCCACGGCGCCGTCCCCGGGAACCGTGAACACCCCGGCGAGCACCGCGCGCAGGAAGCTCCAGTTCCCGGCGCGCGCCTCGCCGGCGACCGCGGCGCGCACATCCTTCGCGTGCACGTGCACGATCCGCGCGGCGTAGCGCTGCGCGAGGGCTGCCGGGTCCGCTCCCGCGAACGCCGCGTGTCCCGTGTCGAGCAGCAGCCCCACCTCGGGTCCGGTCGCCGCCATCAGCGCATCGATATCCGCTTCGCTCTGCACCACCGTGCCCATGTGATGGTGATAGGCGAGGCGTACGCCGGCGGCCGCGGTTGCCGCCGCCACCTCGGTGAGCTGCTGACCGAATACGCGCCAGTCCCGCGCCGTGAGCACCGGGCGCTCGGACAGCGGACGCCCGAGGTCGCCGTGCACCGCGTGACTCACCTCGGCGAACACCAGCACCGGGCTTCCCATGGCCTCGAGGAGCGCGAGATGCGGCCGCAGCCTCCTGAGCTCCTCGCGCGCGCCCCATTCGAGCAGCTCGGCCGAATACCAGCCCGATACGCACTTCAGTCCGTGGCCGGCGAGCACCGCGGCCAGCGTCTGCGGGTCGCGCGGAAACTTGTGCCCGAGCTCCATGCCCTCGAAGCCGACCGCGCGCGCCTGCGCGAGGCAGGTCTCGAGCGTGATGTCGGCCCCGAGCTCGCGCAGATCGTCATTCGACCAGATGATCGGGTTGGCGCCCAGCCGGACCTTCATCGCGCACCCCTCACGAGCCGCGCCGCCTGACGGCCGCGGCATACTGCTCCCGGGCCGCGCGCACTTCGGCGCGCTCCGACACCTCCGGCACCGGCACGTCCCACCAGCAGCCGCCCGCGGCCGTGCTCGCGGACGCATCGGTCTCGATCAGGATCACCGAAGTGCGATCCGCGCGGCGCGCAGCCGCGATGGCGCTCTCGAGCTCGGCGATGCTCCTCGCCCGGCTCCCGAGCGCTCCGAGGCTGCGTGCGTGCGCCACCAGATCGACGGGCGCGGTCCCCGGCGGATGCAGGTTGTTGAAGCTCGCGTTGCCGGTGGCGCTCTGCAGCCGCTCGATGCAGCCGAAGCCGCCGTTGTCGAGCAGCACGATGATGAGCCGGGCGCTCATGCGTATCGAGGTTGCGATCTCGCTGTTGAGCATCAGATAGGAGCCATCGCCCACCATGACGATCACCTCGCGCCCGGGATGCGCGAGCTTCACGCCGAGCGCGCCGGCGATCTCGTAGCCCATGCAGGAGTAGCCGTACTCGAGGTGGTAGCCGCCCGGCTGCTCGGCCTGCCAGTGTCGATGCAGCTCGCCCGGAAGGCCGCCTGCCGCGCACACCAGGATGTCGGAGGCTGCCGCGGCGCGCTGCACCGCGCCGATCACCTGTGCGTCCGACGGCAACCCCGGGCCGTCCGCCGCCGCGGTGAACGCCGCCGCCGTACTCAGCCACTGCGCACGCTGCTCGCGCGCGCGCGCGCTCCACTCCGCCGGCACGCGCCACTCGGCAAGCTGCTCGCTCAGGAGCCTGAGCCCCTCGCGCGCGTCCGCGACCAGCGGCAGTGCCGCGTGCTTGCCCGCATCGAACGGCTGCACATTGAGTCCCACGATGCGCCGGCCCGGCCCGTGAAAGAGCAGCGCCGAGCCCGTGGTGAAATCCTGCAGGCGGGTGCCGACCGCGAGGATCACGTCCGCCTCGGCGGCGAGTGCGTTGGCGGCCGCGGTGCCCGTGACGCCGAGGCCGCCGAGATTGAGCGGGTGGCTTCCCGGCAGGCCCGACTTGCCCGCCTGTGTCTCGCCGCACGGCAGCGCGTGCCGCTCGCAGAAGGCGCGCAGCGCCGCGCCCGCCTCGGAATACAGCACGCCCCCGCCCGAGATCACGAGCGGACGGCGCGCCGCACGCAGCACCCGTGCCGCCTCGCCGAGCTCACGCAGGTCCGGCGGCGGGCGCCGCAGAGTCCACAGGCGCTCCTCGAACAGGCTCTGCGGCCAGTCGCAGGCTTCCGCCTGCACGTCCTGGCAGAGCGCCAGCGTCACCGGGCCGCAGCGGGCCGGATCGGTGAGGGTCTGGAGCGCTCGCTCGAACGCCGTCACCAGTTGCATGGGCCGCGTGATGCGATCGAAGTAGCGCGACACGGGCCGCAGGCAGTCGTTGGCGGTGACCAGCCCGTCGCCGAAGTCCTCGAGCTGCTGCAGCACCGGGTCGGGGACGCGGGTCGCGAACACATCTCCGGGCAGGAGCAGCACCGGCAGGCGGTTCACGTGCGCCACCGCGGCCGCGGTCACGAGATTGGTCGCGCCGGGCCCGATCGAGGTGGTACAGGCCATCATGCGGCGGCGTTGCATGGCCTTGGCATAGGCGACCGCCGCATGGCCCATCGCCTGCTCGTTGTGCGCGCGCAGCGTCGGCAGCGACTCGCGCGCCGCGTACAACGCCTCGCCGAGCGCGGCCACGTTGCCGTGGCCGAAGATCGCCCACACGCCCGCGAACAGCCGCCGGCGCTCGCCGCCGAGCTCGGTCCACTGGGCCGACATGGCCCGCACCAGCGCCTGCGCCACCGTGAGTCGAGTTGCCTTCAATGCCCGCCCCCGCGCACCCAGGCGTCGACCAGTGTGCGAAAACGCTGTGCGATTGCTGCGCTCACCGACTCGGCGGCCATCTGCCCCGAGCGCCACGCCGCCGCGACGTCGGCGAATATGCTACCGCCGGCGATGAAGCCGCGCACGATGGAGCTGCCGGCCGCGGCTGCGAGCGCGCTCGAGGCCGTCCCGGCCGCCTCGAGTGTCACCAGCACCCCGCGGCAATCGCGGTCGTGCTCCGCGAGGACCTCGGCGCAGCGCTGCGCCGGATCCGCCGCCAGCTGCGCCGCGAGCGCCCACCAGTCCGGTCGGACTCCGAGCGCGTAGACGCGCGCCATGAGCGCACCGAGCTCCTCGGCACGCGGCGCCCGCTCCCCGTCCATGTCGACCTCGAGCAGCAGCTCCCGACCCTGCGCCCGGCAGGCGCCGGCGAGCGCCGCGAGCTCGGGCTCGCGCGCCTGGCTGTAGCGGTACACGACCGTGATGCCGCTCGGCCACTCGATGAGCTGCGCCACCGGTCCCGCGCGCCGCGCGAGCCAAAGCGATCGCTGCTGCCCCTCGCGCAGCGCCGCCGGGTCCGGCCGCCCGAGCAGCACGCCGTAGCCCTCGCGCCCGGACCCAACCGCCGCCGCGGCCTGCACCGCCAGGAGCCCGAGACCCGGCGCCTGCGGCTGCGTGGGCGGCTCCGGATCGGCCACGGTGAGCGCGCACACCGCAGGCGGCCCGCGCCTCCCTGCCGTGACCCAGTGCAGGTGGCTGAGCGCGGCGTCGGCGCGCAGGGCGCGCTCGCGGCTGCCGTGGGCCAGATAGTGCTCGAGCTCGCGGCGCGTGGGGAATTCGGCCGAGCACAGCAGGCGCGACACCGCGAGCGCGCCACAGGCGTTTCCGTAGCGTGCGCTCGTCTCGTGGGGCGCAGCGCGCAGATAGCCGAGCAGAAACCCGGCGAGGAAGGCATCTCCGGCGCCCAGCACGTTGTAGACCTCGATCGCCATTCCCGGGACGACCTGAGCCTCCTCGAGGCGCTCAGGGATAGCCCCGGAGAACACCACGCACCCGAGCGGGCCGCGCTTGCAGACGATCACGGCGTGCGAGCGTGCACGGATGCGGCGCGCGGCCGCGAGCGTCTCCTCACAGCCGGCGGCGATGTGCAGCTCCTCCTCCGTGCCGACGATGAGGTCGCAGTCCGGGAGCACGGCAGCGAGCGCCTCGGTCACCCGCGCGGAGCGGGCGTAGCGGCTCTCGCCCGCCCCGTGACCGCCGATTCCCCAGAGGTTTGGCCGGTAGTCGACGTCCAGCACGACCTTGCCCCCGTGTGCACGGGCCACCTCGATCGCCTTACGCTGGGCGCGCGCGCCCCCGGTCAGCGAGAAGTGCGTGCCGGTGACGAGTACGGCACGGGCGGCGGCGATGAGCTCCTCGTCCACGTCCTCCGGGCCGAGCGCGCCGTCGGCGCAGTTGTCACGATAGAAAATGAGCGGGAAGGTCTCGGCGTCGCGGACGCTGAGCAGCACGAGCGAGGTGAGCCGCGCGGGGTCGGGGCGCACGCCGCGGGTGTCGACACCCTCGCGCGCGAGCTGCTCGCGCACGAAGCGGCCCATGGGCTCGTCCCCCACGCGGGTGATCAGCGCGGACTTGAGCCCGAGGCGCGCGGCGCCGATGACGACATTCGCCGGGCAGCCGCCGACCCCCTTGGCGAAGGTCAGGACGTCCTCGAGCCGGCTGCCGACCTGCTGCCCGTAGAGGTCGACGCTGACGCGGCCGATCGCGACGAGATCGAGTGAGGGGGTCACGCCCCCAAGGATAGCGCGCCGTCAGCGCATGGCGCCTGCGAGCCCCATGAGGCAGAAGGCCAGCACGCCGATCACCCAGGCCACCAGCACCAGGTTGCGTCCATAGCCGAGGAGCGAGGCGAGGGTACGGCGGGCATCGCGGCCCGTCCAGCGGGAATCCAGCACGGTCTGTCCGAGGAAATGCATCACACTCTCCCTGTGAGGCCGCCGGTTCGCGGTCCGACCCGAATCTGCTAGCGGCCGCAACCGCGGCCACCTTCAGCGAGCGCCGCCTGCGCGCCGCCAACTCGCGC
>Ga0335083_10000461_pt1 | contig 62764 bp, 55 predicted proteins | sample Lox_Sample_42_FD_206716 | JGI IMG/M metagenome (GOLD analysis project Ga0335083, IMG submission 206716) | Soil microbial communities from Loxahatchee National Wildlife Refuge, Florida, United States - Lox_Sample_4.2 | ecosystem: Environmental > Terrestrial > Soil > Wetlands | place: USA...
ACGTGCTGGCGAAGTCCCGTAGTGACCAAGCCGGCTTCCCCGTGCTGGCAAGCCGTCGATCGTGCAGGGTGACCGCGAACAGGAGGATGAAGAACCCGCCGATTGCGCACGGGCCCTCCTCAGGGCCTAGATGCTCTGGCAACTCGGGCGGCCTATTGGCCCACGGTCGGGTGGTCACCGAGGCGCGATCGCCGTAATGCGCGGTCAGCGCGGGACCGAAGGGCAACGCGGCTCGCGATCACCTCCCTATCAAGCAGATCCGAACGTCGGGTCATTTCAGTATCAAGACCCAGGTCACCCAGTTCGGTGGGGCACCGTGCGGTCACCACGCGAGCCAGGTTCCGGTCATTAAAACGGTTCTGCATGCCTGCCTGGCCTGGGTCGGCCACGCTGCCTGACCGGCCAGGACAGACGCTGGGTCGTTGGGCCGGCATGCCGGGCACGGATCGCCTGGGCTCTGATGATGACGTTAGTCCAGGTAGTCGCGCAGGAGATCCGACCGGGACGTGTGGCGGAGCTTGGACATGGTCTTGGACTCGATCTGGCGGATGCGCTCGCGGGTCACGCCGTAGACCTTGCCGATCTCGTCCAGCGTCTTGGGCTGGCCATCGGTCAGCCCGAACCGCATGGAGACCACCCCGGCCTCGCGCTCGGACAGCGTGTCCAGCACCGAGTGCAGCTGCTCCTGCAGCAGGGTGAAGCTGACCGCCTCGCCGGGCTGGATCGCCTCCGAATCCTCGATCAGGTCGCCGAACTCACTGTCCCCGTCCTCGCCCAGCGGGGTGTGCAGGGAGATCGGCTCGCGGCCGTACTTCTGCACCTCGATGACCTTCTCCGGGGTCATGTCCAGCTCGACGGCCAGCTCGTCCGGGGTGGGCTCGCGGCCCAGGTCCTGCAGCATCTGGCGCTGCACCCGGGCCAGCTTGTTGATCACCTCGACCATGTGCACCGGAATGCGGATGGTGCGCGCCTGGTCGGCCATGGCCCGGGTGATCGCCTGCCGGATCCACCAGGTGGCGTACGTGGAGAACTTGTAGCCCTTGGTGTAATCGAACTTCTCCACCGCGCGGATCAGGCCCAGGTTGCCCTCCTGGATCAGGTCCAGGAACAGCATCCCCCGGCCGGTGTACCGCTTGGCCAGCGACACCACCAGCCGCAGGTTGGCCTCCAGCAGATGGTCCTTGGCGCGCAGCCCGTCCTCGGCGACCTGCTCCAGGTCGTTCCGCTCGCTGTCCGACATGCTGCCGCCGTGCCGGGCCAGTTTCTCTTCGGCGAACAGACCCGCCTCGATCCGCTTGGCCAGCTCGACCTCTTGCTCGGCGTTGAGCAGGGGGACCTTGCCGATCTGCTTCAGGTAGTCCTTGACCGGGTCCGCGGTGGCGCCCGCCACCGCGACCTGCGCGGCCGGAAGATCGTCATCGCCGCCGCCGAAGACGAAGATCTCCTCGTCCTCGCCGACGCCGTCCGGGGACAGCTTGACCACCTGGGCGCCCGCCCCACCGGGACCCGCGGCCCTGGCGTCCGCGGACGGCTGGCCAGACTGGGAGTCTTCGGGGTACCCAGGTCCGTCCGGTACTTCCGGCCCGTCGGCGTCGTCGGCCATGTCGTCAGCCGGCTCGGCGCCGTCGTCGCCGAGGTCGGCCTCGCCCAGGTCCTCCTCGGCCAGCACGGCCTGTAGGTCGGCGTCGTCGGGGCCGAGATCGCCGAAGTCGCCGGGATCTGCGTTCCCCAGATCCGCGTCAGTACCGGGATCCGCCTCGCCGGGTTCCACCGCGATCAGGCTGCCGCCGACGCGGGAGCGCAGCCCGGAACGGTGTTCGTCCGGGTTCCGGGGGCCAGGACCATCTGGCCGCGGAGCCGCCTGAACCGCCTGATCCCCGGCGCCCCGTGGGTCCTGGTCCGGGATTCCGGGGCGCTTCCGCTCGCGCCCGGTCACCTGCCGCCAGTCACGCTCGGCTCGGCGCCGGGCTTTGCCTTTCCTGGTATTACGCCTGCTCATCCTCCTCGCCTCTTAAGACTGCCAGCCGCGCGTACGCCATAGCCAGCCGCAAGCCAGGCCATCACCCGGCCCCGGGCACCCCGGATGCATGCACAGTGCCAGCGGGCCCGGCAAGGCCGGCCGGCCCAGGCGTTCACACGGGACCAGAACCCTTCACCGTGCACCTCCGGGTTGCGATCAGCCGGGATCTGGCTGGCCGCCCCGGCGGCCTGGACGGCAGCGACCCGGCCGGCAGTGCTCGCACTGCCCCGGCCTCTGGTGGCACCCAGGCCGGGTTATCAGCTCCCACCCTCGGAGTATCACCCCTGAACAGCCCGCTCGGCTAGGTACCGCCCGGCGTGATTGACCTGCACCGGTGGTGGCCATAGCGAACGTCACGCATATGGCGGTGGGTTTGGTGTCCGGCTACCCGGACCCCTACAGGGATGCTTACCCTTCTGACCTGGAGCCGGTGAGCGGATTCGAACCGCTGACCTGCCGTTTACAAGAAGTACGGCCTCGTGCACTGTGCGCTCTAGCTGCACGGATGGCACGGGTCATGGCACTGATGGCTCCCGCTGCGCTGGGATTATCCGGCGCGCCGGTCCACGAACCGGTCCACGCCCAAGGCCCATACGTCCACTGTCCCGCTACTGAGTGTAACCTCGCTGCGGGTACGGTATCCATGTCCGCGATCCGGCGAGCCGGCAACGCCGAGCCCTCTGGCACGCTTCCTAGCATCCGACTATTAGCGATAATGTAAGAAGTGGTCTAGCTCAGATAAGGAGGCCAGTCGTGAGCGTTGCGGATTCTGCTGAGCCGCGGCCCGGCTCTTATACGGCTGAGCTGGACGAGCAGGCGCGCAGAAAGGGCGTCCGCCCGATCGCCTCGGCCGACGAGTTGCGAGCTGATGTCTTCGAATCAGACCAGGAGCTGGAGGAGTTCCTAGCCGACCTGGACGAGTTCCGGCACCAGCACATGGCCTAGCCGGTGCCGCGGATTGTCCTCGACACAGATGTCGCATCGCTCAGTTACAAGGGCCGGCTGCCTGCGCCGCTGGCCGCCTGGCTGGCCGGGAACGAGATATGCGTAACATTCGTGACCGTCGGCGAGCTGGCCCGCTGGGCAGAGAAGCGCCACTGGGGAACCCGCGCCCGGACTGAGCTCGTGACCTGGCTCGGCCGCCGCGTGATCCTGCCCTACGACGAGCGAGTTGCGTGGAAGTGGGGCCAGCTCAGCATCCTGGCTGAGCAGCGCGGCCGTGCCAGGCCGATCAATGACACGTGGATCGCGGCCTGCTGCATTGTCGCCGAACTGCCGCTCGCCACGCTGAACGTGAAGGACTTTGAGGACTTCGCGGCGCACGACGGCCTACGAGTCGTCGGGCCAGACGGACGTTGATTCGCCGGACAACCCGGCGGGCGAAACTCCCCCCGATAGTGAAGCTGTACCCACAGGCCACGAGCGGCCGCAGGGCGGCCCGAGCCGACGTAGGAGCCGCCCATCGGAAACCGATGACCCACGCGTTACGAGGGGCACGCGCCCCGGCTGCACACGCGCTAGCTGCACCGATAGCACGGCTGATCGCACGGATGGCACTGGCGGCGCTGGGATTATCCGGCGACCCGGTCCACGCCGAGGCGCTGCATCCCGGCCATCCTGCTGGCTGTGCGTAAAACGGTGCTGATGGCATGGATCCGCGGCCGCAAGCGAACCCGGAACTAGGGCCGACCGTTTTGGAGACCATTGCAGCTCACGGCAGTGCGGTCAGCTTGACCTGGACCGATGTGCAGACCTTCGCCTTACCATAGGGTTCCGATTAACTTCCTGACCAGGGATTTCTGCGAAAGGCCAGATCAGAGGCTCCGCTTCAGCTCGGTTGGGCCAGATTCAGGGCGGTTCGCGCCGGATGCGATCTCCCAAATTCCTCCCAACCCGTCGCGAGGAGGAGCCCATGTCCGACCCCGGTTCCGCCCGGCCCGATCCCTGTTCGATACGCACTGCTAACGAGAAGGAAGAGCTTGCCGAAGCAGTCGGCGGTGGGTTCAGCGCCGATGGTTATTCACCGGGCGGTGATGACCCGCCCGCGTCCCTGACGAGCGGCATCGACCGCGCCATCCGCCTGTCCACCGCCGTGGCCGTGCTCGCCGCGGCGGGCATCGCGGCGTATGTCTCCTACTGGCACGCCTACGCGGTCGTGCGGGCCTACGGCGAGACCGGGATCACCGCCCGGCTCGAGCCGGCCACGATCGACGGCCTCGTCTACGCCAGCTCGATGGTGATGCTGTACGCGGCCGTGCACCGGGTCCCGGTACCCTCTCTCGCCCGGTGGCTGCTCGGGCTGGGAATCGCGGCGACCCTCACGGCGAACATGGCCCAGGGCTGGTCGCACGGCCCGGTCGGGGCGGTGGTTACGGCCTGGCCGGCGGTCAGTCTCGTGGGCTCCTATGAGCTTTCTGGTCTGGCTCGTCCGCACGTCCGGGGCGGTTGAACGGGGGCCGTCAGCAGAGCACCTCTGCAACTGTGCGGCCTGCCGTGCCGCGGTGCGTCCGCTCTCGACCTCAGCATTGACGTCGACCGACCTGGCGGGAGCGGGCGCGACAGGTCAGACCCAAGCCTGCGGGCCGCGGGTCAGGCCGCCGGGCCGTCTGCCATCCCCGCAAGCGGCAGTGTAATGCTGAGGTGCCTGAGGCCAGCGCCGTCAAGCAGCAGTGGCCGCCTACAGACTCAGCGTGCAGGCCGGCAGTCCGCTGACCGAACGCCGGCTCGCCCAGATGTTCGGACGCACGTCCCGCCGCTGGGGTCGAGCCAGGATCGCCGATGCACGACAAGCACTACCGATCCAGGACCCGCCGGCATCCCTGTGACGGCTTAATCGCAGGCTGCGATCAAGATACGTGCGCCCAGGTCTTGCGGTTGACGGTCGCGCAGGCTGTCACGCTGCTGGTGCTGTGCTGATCTGGCGAGTCCAAGCGCCCTCGCGCCGGGCCCACGGCGGCCCGGTGATTCTCCCCCGCTCTCGCTGGCCTGGATGTAGTAGCTGGCCGCGTCCTTAGCCCGATGGCACAGGACAAGAAACACGGAGACCCAATACGGCATGAGTAATGGATCTTGATGACGGATGACGCTCTGGCTGAGGATGACGGTGAAGGGCAGGCGGCCTACTGGCAGGGCCAGCCGGTGTAGGCCTCGGCGAGATACGTGGATCCGGCCACCGAGCTCGCCACCGACTCGAGCTCGCCCAACTGCCGTCGCAGGTCGAAGTCGGTGGCGCCGGGCAGCGCGTGCAGCATGGAGGTCATCCAGTAGGAGAAGTGCTGGGCCTTCCAGACCCGGGCCAGCGCCCGGGAGCCGTACTCATCGAGGGCGTCGCTGTCCCCGCGGAGCACCGCGCGCTCGAGCACCTCGGCGAGCACGCGCACGTCGGCCAGGGCCAGGTTGAGCCCTTTGGCGCCGGTCGGCGGCACGGTATGCGCGGCGTCGCCGGCCAGCAGCAGCCTGCCATAGCGCATCGGCTCGGCGACGAAGCTGCGGAACCTCAGGACCGCCTTGTCGGTGACCGGGCCTTCGGCGAGCGTGAAGCCGTCCGGCCCGGCCACCCGGGCCTGCAGCTCGGCCCAGATCCGATCGTCGGACCACGCGTCCACGTCTTCGTCCGGGTCGCACTGGAAATACATCCGCTGCAGCGTGTCGGTGCGCTGGCTGATCAGCGCGAAGCCGCGCGGTGAGTGGGTGTAGACCAGCTCGGGCGCGCTCTTGGGTGCCTCGGCCAGGATGCCGAACCAGGCGAACGGGTACTCGCGGAAGTAGTGCGTCCGCGCCGGTTCCGGGATCTCGAAGCGGCAGATCGACCGGGACCCGTCGGCCCCGACCAGGTAGTCGCAGCGCACTTCGTGGTCAACGCCGCCGGCGTCGGTGAAGTACATGCCGGGCCGGTCGCCGGTGACATCTACCACCCGGGTGCCGCCGGCGCCGAACCGGACGTCGCCGCCGTCGCGGTCGCGTGCCTCGGCCAGGTCGATGAACACGTCGGTCTGCGGGTACAGCCATGACGACTCGCCGACCAGTGCCTTGAAGTCGATCCGGTGGTTCTGGCCGCCGAACCTCAGGTCGATGCCCCGGTGCGCGATCCCGTCGCGCAGCACCCGGTCTGACACGCCGGTGCCGGTGAGCAGCCGCACGCTATCGGCCTCCAGGATGCCGGCCCGCACGGTGTTCTCGATCTCGGCCCGGGTGCGGTTATCGACGACGACCGAATCGATGCCGGCGACCGACAGCAGGTGCGACAGCATCAGCCCGGCCGGGCCGCCGCCGACGATGCCGACGGTCGTGTTCGTGAGCGTGCTGGTCCTGCTCACGGCGCGCTCTTGACGTTTTCCAGCACGACGGCGAGCCCTTGGCCGACGCCGATGCAGATGGCGGCCACCCCCCAGCGCTCCCCGGTCTCCAGGAGGCTGCGGGCCAGCGTGCCGAGGATGCGTGTGCCGGAGGCACCGAGCGGGTGGCCGATTGCGATTGCGCCGCCGTGCCGGTTGACGATGGCCGTATCGATGTCCCAGGCCTTCACGCAGGCCACAGACTGGGCCGCGAACGCCTCGTTGAGCTCGACCGCGCCGACGTCGCGCCAGCTGATCCCGGCTCGTTTCAGCGCCGTGCTGGCCGCCTCGACCGGAGCGAACCCGAAGAACCGCGGGTCGGTCGCCGACGCGCCGCGGCCTGCGACACGCGCTAGCGGCGCGAGCCCGAGCAGTCCTTCCGCGGCCGCGTTTCCCAGGAGTACCGCCGACGCGCCGTCATTCAGCGGCGACGCGTTGCCCGCGGTGACCGTGCCGTCGGGGCGGAAGACAGGCTTGAGCGCCGCCAGCTTGTCCAGGGTCGTGTCGGTCCGGATGGACTCGTCCCGAGTCAGGTGTGCGCCCGGCACCGGCACGACTTGGGCGTCGTAGAAGCCGCTGTCCCAGGCGGCCGCCGCTGCCTGGTGTGAGCGCAGCGCGAACTCGTCCTGCTCCTCGCGGGTTACGTGCTCCCGTTCCCGCAGTTGCTCGGTCGCCTCGCCGAGGGACACCGTCCATTCCGGCGGCATCGCCGGGTTGACCAGCCGCCAGCCTAGCGTGGTCGAGACGAGCGCCGCGTCACCGGCCGGGAACGGTTTCCCGGGCTTGGGCAGCACCCACGGTGCGCGGCTCATCGACTCCACCCCGCCAGCGATGACCACGTCGGCCTCGCCCAGCGCGATCTGCCGGGACGCGACGATCGCCGCGTCGAGACTGGAGCCGCACAACCGGTTGACCGTGGTGGCCGGAACCGAGACCGGGAGCCCGGCCAGCAGGCCGGCCATCCGGGCGACGTTGCGGTTGTCCTCGCCCGCGCCGTTGGCGTTCCCGAAGACGATCTCGTCCACCCGGGCCGGGTCAAGTCCGGGCGCGCGGCCGACGACCGTCCGCACGACGAGCGCGGCTAGGTCGTCCGGCCGCGACCCGGCCAGCGCCCCGGCGTACTTGCCAAACGGCGTGCGCACCGTGTCGTACACGAAGGCTTCGCTGGTCACTTCTCCTCCTCATTCAGGAATGACCCGGGAAGGTCAGGAACGGGGTCTCCCGCGGTCCCTGCAGGTGGATGTCGAATCGCAGGCCGCCATCGGCTTCGCGCACGGCGATCAGGGCGCGGCGCTGGGCGGCATCCAGGGTAGACAGCAGCGGGTCGGCGGCTAGGGCGGCATCATCGGCGGGCAGGTAGATGCGGGTGAACAGCCGGTTGAGCAGGCCGCGGGCGAACACTACGACCGCGAAGAACGGCGCGCCGCCCGGCCGGGCCCGTCCAGGTTCAAGGGTGCTGAACCAGTAGTGGCCGGCCGTATCGGTGCTGCTGCGCCCCCAGCCGGTGAACTGATAGCCGCCGCGGTGGAGCGACCCTTCTGTCGCCGGGACGACGCCGGAGGAGTCGGCCTGCCTGATCTCCAGCAGGGCGTCCTCGACGCCGCTGCCGTCGCCGTCGCGTACGTAGCCGTGCAGGCGCACCGATCCGGCCGCGCCGGACGGCACCAGCTCGCGGTCTCCCGGGTAGGGCAGCGCGTAGCCGAAGAACGGGCCGATCGTCTGGCCGGGCGTGGCGATCAGTTCAGGCATCGCCGTCCTCCATCAGGGAGGCGTGGCGGCCGGCCAGCACGATGTCCCACCGGTAGCCCAGCAGGAAGTCATGCCGCGAGGAGTCGTGGTCGTAGGCCGCCACGAGGCGCGCGCGGGCGCGTTCGCTGGTGATGGACTGGTAGATCGGGTCGAGCGCGAACAGCGGGTCGCCGGGGAAGTACATCTGGGTGATCATCCGCTGGGTGAACTCGGTGCCGAACAGGGAGAAGTGGATGTGCGCGGGCCGCCAGGCGTTGCGGTGGTTGTGCCAGGGGTACGGGCCGGGCTTGATGGTGGTGAACGAGTACCAGCCCTGCTCGTCGGTCAGGCAGCGGCCGGTGCCGGTGAAGTTCGGGTCCAGCGGCGCGGGGTGCTGGTCGCGCTGGTGCACGTACCGGCCGGCCGCGTTGGCCTGCCAGATCTCCACCAGCTGGCGCCGCACCGGGCGGCCGTCCCCGTCCAGGACGCGGCCGCGCACTGCGATGCGCTCGCCGATCGGCTCGCCCGCGCCGCCGATGGTCAGGTCCGACTCGAGCACATCGACGTCGGCGTGACCGAAGACGGGCGCGAACAGTTCGGCGCCTTCCGGGTCGCCGTTCCGCAGGTCCCGGGTGGGGTGGCGCAGGATCGCGCTGCGGTAGGGCGGGAAGCCCAGCCGCGGCTGCGTCTCGCCGACCCGCGCGCTGGCGTGGATCTTCTCGATCTCATCGCTGATAGCCAGCTGGCTCACCAGGCCGGTGTCGATGTCAGGAATGCTCATGCCGATTACGCTACGGGCCGCCACGCAGCCACGTCGATGCCAGACTTCTACTGAGCGGAAGGATCATCATGGCGGGTAACACCTCCCAGCCGGGCGCTACCGTGGTATCGCGGACCGTGGCCCTGCTGACCGCGTTCGACGAATCCCACCCCCGGCTGACGCTGACCGCACTGGCCCGCCGGGCCGGCATCCCGCTGGCCACGACGCACCGGCTCGTCGGCGAACTGACCAGGCTCGGCGTGCTGGCGCGGCTGTCATCCGGAGAGTACGTCGTGGGCCGCGCGCTCTGGCGCGTCGGGTTGCTGGCGCCGATGCAAACCGGCCTGCGCGAGGTGGCCGCGCCGTTCCTGCAGGACCTGTACGCCGGCACCCTGGCCACCATCCACCTGGCCGTCCGTGACGGGGCCCGGGTCCTGTACCTGGACCGGCTGTCCGGCCAGCGGTCCGTCCCCGTGGTCAGCAGGACGGGCTCCCGTCTGGCGATGCACGCCACCGGCGTCGGGAAAGTCCTGCTGGCCCATGCTCCCGAGGAGGTTCAGCAGAAGGTGCTGTCCTCGCTGCGGCGGATCACGCCGTACACGATCACCCAGCCCGCACGGCTCCGCGGCCAGCTCGAGCGGGTACGCGCCGATGGCTACGCGACGACCGTGGAGGAAATGACGCTGGGCGCTTGCTCGGTCGCCGTCCCGGTCCACCGCGGTGACCGCGTGGCTGCTGCCCTCGGGATCGTGGTGCCGAGCCTGCGGCGAGACAAGGGACGCCTGGTGACCGCGCTGACGGTCGCCGCCCACGGCATCGGCCGTAACCTGAGCCCCGAGACCTGACCGGCTTACCGTCCGGCTGGCCGGCGGCCGGTCACCCACCGGAAGGTGTTCGTCATGGTAACGACGCCGGTTTGCGGGTTCTGAAATTGGGTGAGGACGCGCCGCAGGACGTCGCGGACGGCGTCCTCACCTGCTGCTTGGATGGCCCGGGCGCCGCCCGCGGAACAGAGCAGGCCGCGGAGGGCGTCGTCCATCGACTCATAGCGCCAGGAGCACACGACTTCGCCGCATTGCACGGGCGGCAGGCCCGCATCGGCCAGGGCGGCTTCCAGATTGCCCGGCTCGGAGAGGGCGTAAGGAGCGTGGTCGCCGGCCCGGGCGGGCGGGATGAGCGCGCTCATGGCCTCGTGTGCGACCGTGCCCTGGGAGCGTTCGGGCGCGGCAAACAGGCTGGCCACCACCCGGCCGCCCGGCCGGGTCACCCGGGCCGCCTCGCGCAGGGCCCGCCGCGGGTCGCCGGCAAACTGGAACGCGTTGACACCGGTCACGATGTCGAAGGCGGCGTCGCCGAACGGCAGCGACTTCATGTCGGCTTCGCGCAGGTCGGCGTCCGGGAGCCGGCCGCGGGCGATGCGAAGCAGACCCGGGCTGACGTCCAGGCCGGTGATGATGGCTCCGCGCTGCCTGGCCAGGACGAGGGTGAGACCGGATCCGCAGCCCACGTCGAGGACGCGGGTGCCCGGGCCGACGCCGGCGGCGTCGAGGACGGCCTCGAACAGCGGGGAGTTGTGCGCCTCGGCCAGATCTGCCCAGGCCTGGGGGTCGGTGCCCCACAAGCGGCGCTGGACTTCGGCGGCGGCACTGATCATGGTGACCCCGCAGGCTTGATGTTCTGGTTGAGCCGGAAGACATTATCCGGGTCGTAGAGCGCCTTGACCCACTGCAGGCGCTCGATGGTACGGCCGTAGGCGCCAGCTGCCGTGTCATCCTCGTCGTCACCCATAAAGTTGACGTAGTTGCCTTCGCTCAGGTACGGCCTGACGGCGGCGTAGGTTCGGCGCGCCCAGGCGATCTCGCGCTCGTCGTCCGCCGCGTCCCGCCAGGTGGCCGGGATGTTGACCAGCCAGCGCGCCTGGCGGAACGGAAATGCCGTCGCGCCCGGGTCTACCCGGCCGATCGCGCCGCCCAGCGCCAGCAGTTCGACCTGCGAGATCGGCGACCGGAGCGACGCCGCGCGGTCGAGCAGCGCGCCGACCAGGCCGTCGGTCAGATCGTCAGCGAAGCCAGCCTTGATGTAGGTGCGCAAGCCATGGGCGAAAAGGTCGTCGGTGATCGTCTGCATGAACAGGAAGGGCACCACCGATAGGTCGCTCGCGGCAGGCTGCAGCTCGTCGCGGATCTTGTCCAGCATGGGACGGCCGTCCGCGATGTCGCCGGACCATTCGACCAGCGACATGATGCCGTGCCGCCCGACGAACTGCGGCGGCATCCACGGCACGTCGGTGGCGCGCCGCAGGAAGCTGGTCCACAGCAGCTCGTCGCGGGCGGCGGGATCGGCCATCTCGTCGCGGCCGCGCTCGATCACCGCGCGTGCTTCATCGAGCGGGTGGAAGGTCGCCAGGACCAGGAGCTCGGACAGTTCGTGCAGTGCGAACTCGAACTCGGTGACGACGCCGAAGTTGCCGCCGCCGCCGCGCAGCGCCCAGAACAGGTCGGAATGCTCATCCGGCGACGCGCGCAGGATCTCGCCGCCCGCGGTGACGACCTCCGCGGACAGCAGGCTGTCGATGGTCAGGCCGAAGCGGCGCATCAGGCGGCCGACGCCGCCACCGAGGGTAAGTCCGCCCGCGCCGGTGTGCGAGACGACGCCCGCCGGCAGCACCAGGCCGTGCTGCTGGGTAGCGCGGTCGACGTCGCCGAGGAGCGCGCCACCGCCGACTGTGGCCCGCCGTGCATACGGGTCCACCCGGACCTGACTGAGCGCGCGCAGGTCGATGACGATGCCGTCGTCACAGGTACTGTGCCCGGGCATCGAGTGACCGCCGCCGCGCACGGCCATTTGCAGGCATTCGGCGCGCGCGTAGCAGATAGCGGCGGCCACGTCCTGCGGCGACTGCGGCCGCGCGATCAGGGCCGGCCTTCGGTCATGCATGGCGTTCCAGATCGCCCGGGCGGCATCGTAGCCGGTGTCGTCCGGCCGGATCACCGTGCTGCTGAAGCCGGGTATGGCCATAGTCGCCCCTTTAATTATGAATATATATCTATATTTGTATATTAACTGTACAGTATGCCCATGGTCAAGGAACTCGCCGTCACGCTGTTCGACCTGGCCTGGCTGCTTCCGCGCACGGTTGGTGCCTGGCGTCCGGGAGAAGGAGGCCTGCCACTCTCTGAACTTGAGGCGATGCGACTGCTCGTGCGCCAGCCGGGTCTGTCCGTGGGCGAGGTGGCCGCGGCACTCGGCCTGCAGTCCAGCAACGTCAGCGCCACCGTGCGGTCACTTGTCGCCCAGGGCCTGATCGAGCGCCAACGCGACGAGCGCGACGGGCGGATGACCCGGCTGCGTCCGACCCGCAAGGCGATCGCGCACCGCGACCAGCAGGAGGCCGCCTGGGGAGAGGAACTGGCGCGCCGCCTGGCCGAGCTCCCTGACGCCGAACGAGAACGGCTGCTGGCCGCCGCTCCCGCGCTGGAGGCACTGGCCGTCCTGTTGCGGTGAGGTCCCAGGTGTGGCCGGACAGCACGCCGCTATCATGGGCCACGGAACCCGCCACACCTCAGGAGGCAGAGCGAGAGGAGGCGACTATGTCCGGCCAGCCGGTAAACATCGAGATTCCCGCGGACGACACCACCCGGGCACGCGAGTTCTGGGGCTCACTGTTCGGGTGGAAGTTCGAGGCCTCACGGGGACTGTTCGAGTACGACGTGGCCCGGATCAGCGAGCACTCGGCCGCCTCCATCACCGACATGGAACCGGGTAAACGCGGCATACGCATCTACTTCGACGTAGACGACATCAACGCCAGCATCGCGCGGGTGAAGGAGCTCGGCGGTGCAGCCGGCGAGCCGCGTCCCGTGCCGCATACGGGCTGGGCCTCGATCTGCGCTGACGTCGAGGGGAACGGATTTGCCCTCTGGCAGGACGACCCTGCCGCCCCTGGCCCGACCTACTGACGCGGCCCGGCGACGTCCGGGCAGCCGTATGACCTTCCGTTAGGAGTCGACCAGCGAGACTGCTATCTTGCCGGCGATGCCGCCGGCCAGGAGCCGGTCGAACGCGGCCTCGATGTCACCGAAGCTGAACGTAGCCATCGTCACGGGCGTGATGCCCTGCTCGTCCACGAGAGCGCTCAGGCGTGCGAGGTTGGCCGGCGACGGGGTCGAATGAACGTTGGCGAATCCGATGGGACCCATCAGCTCGGGCACGCCGCCGTTGGTTACGGACGCGGCTCTGCCGCCCCCGCGCAGGACTCCGTGGCACAGCCGCGCGAAATCGCGGTGGGCGTCATCCTCGCCTTGGCCCATGACGGCCGAGTCGGCATGCTTGACGAAGTCGACGAACCCGTCGACGCCCTCAGGCGCGACCTCACGCACGAGCTTGACCAGGTCATCGTGCGTCGGATCAACGACGTGATCCGCCCCCAGCGACCGGAGCAGCTCGGCGCGCCCGGCGGAACGGGCGGTGGCGACGACACCGGCTCCCCTGGCTTTGGCGATCTGGACGGCGAACGTGCCGAGGCCGCCCGTGGCTCCGTTCACCAGGACGACCTGGCCGGGACCGGATGGCACGGCCTCGACGCACTCCAGGGCGGTGACGCCGGCCTGCGCCAGGGCCCCCGCCTGATCAAGGCTCAGCCGCGAAGGCCTCGCCGCCACGAAGAAGTCCTCCGGTACGACGACGTACTCCGCGAACGTCCCGTCGCCGATGTAGTCTCGCTTGACGAAGCCGTAGACCTCGTCACCCTCCCGGAACCGCGTCACGCCGTCGCCGGTGGTTTCCACCACTCCTGCGACGTCGCGGCCGAAGACCGCCGGGAAGCGGTATTCCTGGGCGGCGCGGAAGAAGCCGGATCGGATCATATCGTCCACCGGGTTTACCGACGTGGCCCGCACCCGCACGCGGATCTGGCCGGGGCCGGGCTCCGGCGCGGGGACGTCGGCGAACTCGGGAGCGCGGCCGAAGCCGGTGAGCACGAACGCCTTCATGAGACTCCTCTGGGGTTTCGGGCGGCTCAGAGGCCGGCCGGATGGGCGGGCTGCCCGGCGGCGCGCAGCGCGACCAGGCGGTCGTGCATGCCGGCGATCACGTCGTTGTGCTGGTGTAGCTCGATCGGATGGGGGAACAGCGGACCGCCGGCGTGCCAGGCGACCGAGATGGGACCCGAGCGCGAGGTATTGATTAGCCGGCAGCCCAGCCGCTCTAGCCGCGCGCTCTCCCGCTCCACGTCGGGCACCACCCAGGAGACGTGGCTGATCGCGCCGGGGTTGGTGCCGTAGGCGGCCGCGAGGCGGTCATCGATGGCATGGATCTGGTCGAGCTCCACGACGACCGGCCCCCAGGCGGCAAAGGCGGCCGAGTGGTCGAAGACGATGTCACGGTACTGCCGACCCTCGGCGGTCAGCACGAACTCCTCGAACGGGATGTGCTCGATGACGTCGAACGGACCGACGCCGAGATCCCGGTTCCACCGTGCCTGCGCGGTGACCAGATCGTCGACCCAGTAGCCGAAATGGTGCAGGACCGTCATCGCTCGCCCCGGCCCGCGAGGGCCCTTTCCGTGAAGTGCTGCCGGATCTCGCCGATCCCGTCGAAGCGGCTGATCAGGGTCTGTCCGGGCTTGAGGTAGCGCGGCGGTTGCCTGCGGTTGCCCACGCCGGCCGGGGTACCGGTGAAGACAAGGTCGCCGGGCAGCAGCGGGCAGGTGGCTGACAGCCAGGCCACTAGCTCGTCGACTGGGAAGATCATCTGGCTGGTCCGCCCCTGCTGGAGCGGCTCGCCGTCTAGCCAGGACGCGAACCCGATGTCGTCCCGGTTCGGCAGTTCGTCGGGAGTCACGGCCACCGGACCGGTGGGGCCGAAGCCGGGGAAAGACTTGCCCAGGGAGAACTGGGCGGGTGTCCCGGCCAGCTGCAGGACCCGTTCGGACAGGTCCTGGCCGCCGGTGATCCCGGCGACGGCGTCCCAGGCCTGGGCCCGCGGCATGCGGTGGCCGCCCCGGCCGATGACCGCCACGACCTCGATCTCCCAGTCGACCTTGCCCGCGGGGAGATCGACGGTGGCGGCCGGCCCGGCGATGCAGGTGGGGAACTTGGTGAACACCAGGGGCGCCGTGGGCGGCACGTAGCCGGCCTCGGCGGCGTGCGGGCGGTAGTTGAGCGCGACCGCGAACACCTGGCGCGGGCAGGGCACCGGCGGGCCGAGGTGGCTCTCGTCCAGCGGCTCAGCGGCGCCCCAGGCGGCCGTGTCGGCGAACGCCCTGATCTCGTCCCATCTTCCGAGGATGGCGAGCGGGTCCGAGGGCAGCTTGCCGTCCGAGGCCACGTGCACGTCGAGGACGCGCCCGTCAGCCACGAGCACGAAGCGTCCGTCCTGCGTCCCGAATCTCATGCGCTTATTCGGTCGAGGAGTAAAGGTCGGTGGAGTACGGCGTGGTGCTGTGCGCGGCGGCCCACGGCACGACGTGATTGCGCAGCACGCCGACGCCCGTGACCTCGGCCTCGACGTTGTCGCCGGGCTGCAGGTAGAACTCGAACGGGTTGGGCTGGATCGCGGCCACGCCGGAGATCGTGCCGGTGGTGAGGATGTCCCCGGCCGAATAGCCCTGGGCCGAATGGTAGGCGACCAGGTGCGGGATGGAGATGAGCATCTGATTGGTGTTACCGCGCTGGCGGACCTGACCGTTGACGCGTAGCTCCATGGGCAGGGCCTGGGCGTCCGGCACCTCGTCCTTGGTCACGATCCACGGACCGATCGGGCAGAACGTGTCGATGGCCTTGGAGAAGGAGAAGACGCCGGACTGCATCTCGCGGCGCTGGATGTCGCGGGCCGTGATGTCGTTGAAGACCGTGTACCCGGCGATGTAGTCCTCGGCCTCCTCGGGGCCGAAGAACTTGCCGGCCTTGCCGATGACGATGGCCAGCTCCAGCTCGTAGTCGAGTTCCTTGGTCAGTCCCTCCGGGTAGACGATGGCGTCGTCCGGGCCGATGATCGCGTCGACGTTCTGGAAGAACACGATTCCCTTGTGCACCGGGTGCGACCAGTCGACGGCCTGCAGCTCCCGGTGATGGTCAGCGAAGTTGCCGGCGGTGTGGAAGAACTTCTTCGGCACGATCGGCGCCCGCAGCCGGACGTCGGCCAGCGGCAGCCGCTCTCCCGTCTCGCCGGTCTGACCGCCCCGCTCGAAGTACTCGCGCGCCGAGGCACAGTCGAGCTCGACGACCAGCTCATCCTCCAGACGACCCACCCGGCCGGCGTCGAAGGTGATTAGCTTCATTTTCGGCTCTCATTCTATGAAAGTTAATTTCATCAATAATCGGGCGTGGATGGATACCGTGTCAAGAGGAGGGGTGCTGGCCGAGAACGAGCTCCGTAGACGGCGCGGATCAGGAGGCCGGTGCGTCGGCGTCCGGAGCGAGGACTGCGCCGGGGTCCGGAGCGGGGATACGGAACACGCGCAGCTGGAGCGCGAGGGTGGCGTAGTAGCCGGTCAGGGTGAGTAGCTCGAACAGGCCGTCCGTGCCGAAATGCCCGACTACCTCGCGGTACTCGGCGTCGTCCAGGTCGCCGCGGGCCAGCAGCGCGGTGACCGTGCGCGCGGCCACGGCCTCGCGTCCGGCCAGCGCGTCGTGACGGCCGTCGCGCACGGCGGCCAGCTCGGCGTCGCCGAGCCCGGCCGAGCGGCCGACCGCCTCGTGGGCGTACCACTCGAAGTCGGACCGCCAGTACGCGGCGACGACGAGGATGGCAAGCTCCCGGCAGCGGTCGTCCAGTCCGGTGTCGTAGCGCACCGACGAGCCGAGCGCCTGCAGGGCCGTCCCCAGCCGGGGCTGGAGCAGGAAGGCGTTGAACGGGCCCTCCAGCCGGCCCTGTTCGTCGACGAGCCGGAACAGCTGACGGCCCTGGGCTCGCCGCCCCCCGGCGATCGCCTGGTACAGCGCGCGCTGCTCCTCATCGAGGGAGGCCGGCGGCAGCTTCGGGATGCGCGCGCCGGAAGTCATCGAAGGCCGAGGTTGGTGTCGGACAGCAGCGCGGAGATTTCCGCGCAGGTCTCCAGCACGAGGGGTTTGAGCTCGCGGATGATCCGCTGTGTGGACCAGTCTCGAGCCTGGACGGCCAGGTTGACGCCCGCTACCACCCAGCCGTCCGGTCCGGTGATCGGGGCGGCGACCGACCTGAGCCCGTACGCCAGTTCCTCGTCTTGCATGGCCCAGCCCTGGTCGCGTATGGTGCTCAGTTCCTCGCGCAGTTCGTCCAGCGAGACCTTGGCATTGGGCCCGGAGTTGGCGGAGAACGAGGCATCGGTGACGCGGGATTCCAGGTCGGCCTGGTCGAGCTGGGCGAGCAGCAGCTTGCCGATCGAGGTGTGCACGGCGGGCAGCGTGGAGCCCACCTGGATATTGGCGGTCACCAGGTCGGAGTTGCGCAGGCGGACCAGGTAAAGGACACGATCGCCGGTGAGCACGGCCAGGTTCACCGTCTCCCCGGTGCGCTGGCCGAGCTCGGTGAGCTTCGGCGTCGCGATGCTGACCAGGTCCAGGCTGCGCAGCGCGGCCGTGCCGAGGGTGAGCGTCCGCACGCCCGGACGGTAGTCGCCGTTGGGAAGATGATCGAGGTAGCCCTCGGAGGCCAGCGTCATGACCACGCGGTAGACGGTGGGCATCGGCAGGGCGGCCGCGGCGGCGAGGTCGCTTACCCGCCAGGACGGACGCTGCTCGTTGAACAGGGCCAGGATGCGCAGCCCCTTGGCCAGGGCCTCCACCCGGTATTCGGGGCGTTCCTGGGTTTCCGCGTGGTCCGGGGCTTGCTCCGGCGCGGCGGGCTCGGCGGGGCGGAGCGCCGCTGATGAGGAGCTGGCAACGCGACGGGGCATGAGGGCCTTCCTCCTCGGGGGTGTGAATCGCAATCAGCGTACGGCCATGGGGACGGACCCTGGACAGCCGTGCGGCGAGTCGGCTACCGTACGTAGAAAGTGACTTTCATTGTATGAGAACTCTAGGGAAAAGGATAGACCTTTATGCAAGACTGGCTCACGCTTGACCAGCGGCCGGCGCTGGTCTTCGGCGCCGGGGGGCTCGGCGGGGCCAGCGCGCTGAGCCTGGCCGGCCAGGGTGCTCATGTCGTCCTCGTCGACGCCAGCCAGGAAAACCTTGACGCGGTGATACGGGCGGCCAAGGAGGCCGACGGCGAGGTCAGGGCGCTGGTGGCCGACTTCAGGACGGCGGACGGCTGCCGCGCGGCCGTCCGGGAAGCCGTCGATCTGGTGGGCACGCCGCAGGTGTTCCTGCACGCGGTGGGCCGCAACATCCGCAAGCCGGTGCTGGACATGGACGACGCCGACTGGCAGGACACGCTCACCCTAAACCTGTCGTCGGCGTGGTGGCTGGGGCAGGCCGTGGGACGGCTGATGGTCCGGGAGCGGTATGGCCGGATGGTCTTCGTGTCGTCGGTCTCCGGGATGCTGGCCCACGCGCACCACGCGCCGTACGCGGCGACCAAGGGCGGGATGAACCAGATGCTCCGGGTCATGGCGCGCGAGTGGGCCAGCTACGGCGTCACCGTCAACGCCGTCGCGCCGGGCTACATCGAGACCGACCTGACCCGGGCCTACCTCGACCGGGATAACCACCGGGAGGGCCTGGAATCGCTGGTCCCGGCGGAACGGCTGGGCCGTCCGGAGGAGGTGGCTGACGCGGTCACGTTCCTCGCCTCGGACCGGGCCCGCTTCATCACCGGCCAGGTCCTGTACATCGACGGCGGCCGCGTGCTGGTCTGACCGCCGCCGGCCCGTCATCCTCGTAACCCATACCCTCGGAAAGGACATCCCGTGCCTGCAGCCCCTGTTCCCGTGCCGCGCCGCTTCGAGGGCCGGTCGGTTGTCGTTACCGGTGCCGGCACCGGCTTCGGCGCCGCGATCGCCGTGCGCGCCGCCCAGGAGGGCGCCCGTGCCGTCGGCGTCCATTATCGCAGTTCGGTAGAGGGCGCGAAGCGGACGGCCGACCAGGTGGCGGCCGAGGGCAGCACGCCCGTCCTGCTTCAGGCCGACATCGTCGACTGGGAGCAGATCAAGGCGATGGCCGACGCCGCGTTCGAGCGGCTGGGCGGCGTGGACGTCCTCGTGAACAACGTGGGAGACGTGGCCCGCGAGCAGATGTCGTGGCGGGACATCACCGAGGAATCGATCGACCACATCCTCGCCGTCGACATTAAGGGCACGATGCTGTGCGTGCATGAGTTCGGCGCGCGGATGCTGGACCAGGGCCACGGGGCCATCGTGAACATCGGGTCGACCGTCATCGTCCGAGGCAGCGCGCGGGCGCCGCAGTACGCCGCGGCCAAGTACGGGCTGCTGGGGGTGACCAAGTCGTACGCGCACGCGTTCGCGCCCACGGTCCGGGTCAACGTCTTCGCCCCGGGGTTCATCGAGACCGAAGCTACCCTCGGTCGCAAGGACTGGCAGTCCGGCCGGGGAGACCAGCTGCGTTCCATGACGCCGCTGGGGCGGATCCCGGGCCCCGCTGAGTACGCGGGCGCGGCCCTGTTCCTGGCCACCGATGACGCCTCGCACATGACCGGGGGGTACATGGTCGCCGATGGCGGCTACAACATGGTCGGCGCCTGACCGTGGGCGGGATCCATCCGCGCGACCTCGGCCTGGCCGAGGCCCGGGCGCTGGTGCAGCGCGCGGTCGATAAGGCCGAGCAGCTCGGCCTGCGCGGGGCGGTGGCGGTGGTGGGCGCGTCCGGGACGCTGGTGAGCGCGTCGCGGATGGACGCCGCCGGCCCCGGCGGAATGGCCAGGGCCCGGTCCAAGGCGTGGATCTCGGCCACCCAGCAGATCCCGAGCGCCGAGCATCTGCACCGGATGACGACGATCGCCCCGCCGGTGGCGGCCGGCTTCGCCGTGGCGTCTCCGGAGGCGCTGTTTCCCGGCGCGGGCGGGATGCCGGTCCGGGCCGGGGACGTCGTGGTGGCGGGCATCGCGGCGTCGGGCGCGACGGTAAGCCCGTTCTTCCCGGACAGCGCCGACCCGTGCGCGGTGAGTGCCGAGGGCAGGCCGGCCAACCCCGAGGACCTGCTGATCGCCTACGCCCTGCAGATCCCGTACGCCGGGCAGCACGGGGACGACCAGAAGCGGTGGGAGCAGCGGTTCGGCGACCTGGTCGTCGACCCAGCCGAAAGCCTCGGCCTGGCCGTCGCGCCCCGGGCCAGCGGCCAGGCGCAGCTCGACTGGGCCACGGCGCTCAGCGACGTCGCCGTGGCCGAAGCGGCGCGCCGCGGGATCCGGATAGCGGTGGCCGTCGTCGACAGCGGCGGTGACCCGATCCAGCAGGACCTGATGGACGGAAGCGTAGCGGGGGCGGTGGCCATCGCGCAGGCCGTGGCGGGCACCGCGGCGCTGTTCGGCTGCCCCAGCGTCGACCTCGCAGCCCGCTTCGGCCCAGCTGGTGACCTGGCCGCGGTAGTGGTGCCGCCGGTGCTCGGCATCCCCGGCGGGATGCCGGCGCGTGAGGCCGGGCGCGTGGTAGGCGGCCTCGGGGTCGGCGGCGATGATCCCGCCGTCTGCGCAGACATCGCCCGCATCGCGCTGAAGGCGTCATGACCGGGAGTACCGCGGATCCGGTCCGGGTCGCGGTCATCGGCTGCGGTGCGATCGGGAGCCTGTACGCCGCGCACCTGGCCCGGGTTCCCGGCGTCGAGGTATGGTGCGTCGATCCCCGGGCCGACCACGTGCAGGCGATGGGATCGCGGGGACTGCGGGTCACCGGGCTAAAGGATTTCACCGTCACCGTCCGGGCCACCACGGACGGCGGTGACCTGCCCCCATGCGACTTCGCCCTGGTGGCCACCAAGGCGCAGCACACGAGCGCGGCCGTGGCGGGAGCACGGGCCGGACTGGTCGGCGCGGCGGTGGTGAGCGTGCAGAACGGGCTCGGAAACGAGGAGGTCATCGCCGAGTTCGTGCCGAAGGTCATGCGCGGGAGCATCGTCACCGCCGGCGCGATCGTGGCCCCCGGCGTAGTCCGGTACGACGCTCCGGGAGACTCGTGGTTCGGCCCGTTCGAGCCCCGTCCCGCCCCGATGGGCGAGGTCGCGCGGCTGGCCGCATTGCTCACCGAGGGCGGCCTCCGGACGTACGCGCTGCCAGACGTCAGGGGGCCGCAGTGGACCAAGGTCATCTTCAACGCGGCGACGAGCCCGCTGTCCGCCCTGACCGGGCTTTCCGTGGGCCGGGTCTGTACCGACGCGCGGCTCCGCGTGCAAGTCGACCGGCTGGTCGCAGAGGGGAAGGCGGTCTGCCAGGCCGCCGGGATCGCGCTCACGCGGCCCCCTGAGGAGGCGGTGGCCCAGGCCATCGAGGAGGCTTACGACCACAAGCCGAGCATGCTGCAGGACATCCTGGCCCGGCGGGCGACAGAGATCGATGTCCTCAACGGCGGTATCGCCGCCGAAGGGGACCGCCTGGGCATCGCCACACCGTCGCACCAGTGCATGGTGGCCCTGGTCAAGGGCCTAGAGCAGTCCTGGTCTGCCTGATCCAGAGAGAGCCGCCCGGGCTTGCGCGAGCGTACCGGATTCATGACGGTCAAACCGTAGACAACCGAACCGGTTTCACGTAGCCTAGCGAAAACATTGAAAGTGACTTTCATGATATGAAAGTCACGGCCTGAACCGCCGAGGAGAGTCCTTCGTGAATACCCGTCGTCGGCGCCCCAGACGCGCCTCCATCGCCATAGCCGCGGCCGCCGCGGCCGGGCTGCTGCTCGCCGCGTGCAGTTCGGCGTCCTCTGCCTCCGGCGGGAGCACCTCCGCCGCGGCGGCCGGCGGCGCCAGCAGTTCGCTGCCCAAGACGCTGGTCTTCTCGCCGCTGGCGCTGGCGATTCCCGCCATGAAGCAACTGTCGACCGGCGTGGACGCGTACGCCGGGTCCAAGGGCTGGAAGGTCCAGGTCCAGGACCCGAACTACAGCGCGAACACGCAGGCGACCGAGCTAAACGACGTGGTCAACACGGGCGTCGCCGGGGCGCTGTGGATCATCGCGGTGCAACCGTCGTCAATGACCCAGACCCTGAAGACGGCGCAGTCCAAGGGCATCCCGGCGCTGACCAACGGCGTACCGTCGGACTACGGCTTCAGCGGTCTCCAGCCCGGCATCACCTTCGACGTCATCGACTACAAGGAGTTCGGGACGAACCTGGGCAAGCAGATGGGCGCGTGCATCAATAAGAAGCTCGGCGGCAACGCCCAGGTCCTGTACGCCTCGTCCACGGCTGGCACGGCCGGCAAGGCGGAAATCGACAGCAGCGCGGTGACCGCCCTGAAGGCCACGGCCCCCAAGGCCCAGATCGTGACCACCCTCATCGAGAGCGACCGGGCCAAGGCCCAGACCGACATCGGCAACGCCCTGCAGGGCCACCCCGGCATCAACGCGGTGATGTCCACTACCGACGAGGCGGCGCTCGGGGCGCTCGGCGCCTTCGACGCGGCCGGCAAGCCCCTGCCCTGCGTCACCGAGCAGGGCGGCGACACCGAAGTCCTGGCCGACGTCAAGTCCGGCAAGATCTACGCCTCGATTCACCTGGACTTCCAGGGCGACATGACCCAGTCCTTCAACACGCTAGCCGCCATGCAGTCCAACCCGAAGCAGATTGGCAAGCAGCTCTACGTCCCCCAGCAAGTCATCACCGCAGCAGGTTAGTGAGCAGGTTATGACCGTTCCGACCAACCCCCAGGGCACGGTGTCCTCGCCTGTGGCCGAGGACACCGCCTCCGGTGCCGTGTCCGGCGAGCACACCAAAGACTCCCTCGGCATCCGGGCGCTGATCTTTGCCCGCGACCGTGGCATCGTCATGCTGTGGGTCGTGCTCATCATCGCGTTCTCCTTCTGGGCCAGCCCGTTCTTCGCCAAATGGGGCAACGCGATCCTGATCGCGAACGCCGCCGCGCTGACCGCGGTGTACGCGGCCGGAGTGGCCGCCGGGATGTTTTCCGGCGCGCTGGACATCTCGATCCCGGGCGTGGCCGCGCTGGCCGCGGTAGTCTGCGGCAAGCTGCTGGTCGGCCATAACCCGGTATGGCTCGGCATCGTGGTCGCTCTGATCATCGGCGTGGTTGCCGGGATCGCCAACGGGCTGATCGCACTGCGCGGGTTCAACCCGCTCATCGTGACCATCGGCACGCTGTCGGTCACGTCGGGATTGGCGGCGGTGGTGGCCGGCGGGTACACCATCCCCGGCCTGACCCAGCTCGCGTTCATGGGGACCCGCAAGTACGCCGGCCTCCCGGCGCCGGTATGGATCGTGATCATCCTGTACATCGTGCTCACCCTGTTCGTTACCCAGACCCGGGACGGCATCCGGTTCATGGCCGTCGGCGGGAACAAGGAGGCGGTGCGCCGGTCCGGCATCCACAGTGACCGCTACCGGGTGATGGGCTTCGTGATCAGCAGCTTCTGCGCCGCGCTCGGCGGGCTCATCACGACCGCCCTGGTCAGCGAGGCCAACCCGGCCCCTGACGTGAGCATCATCTTCACCGCGCTGACCGCGGTGGCGCTGGCCGGCGTCGCGTTCACCGGAGGGCGTGGCAGCCTGCCCCGGGTGCTGGTCGGGGCGCTGATCCTGGCCACCATCTCCAACGCGCTGACCATCAAGGGCATCCAGCCCTACTGGGGCACGATCGTCACCGGCCTGCTGCTGCTCGGCGCGCTGGGGATGGAGAAAACCGTCGAGGCCTCCGTGTCCCGGCGGCTGATGAGCGCGGCCCAGGCCTCTGTCCACAGCGGAAAGAAATGAATAGTCCGATGACCGACGCAGCACCCGCGCTCGAGCTGAGCCGGATCGACATGCACTACGGATATGTCCGCGCCCTGGACCAGATCGACATCCACGTGATGAACGGCGAGGTGGTCGCGCTCCTCGGCGACAACGGCGCCGGGAAGTCCACGCTGCTCAAGGTGATGTCCGGGGCGCACCGGCCCACGGCCGGCACGATCAACGTGCACGGCCGCGCGGTGGAGTTCCACTCCCCGTCCGACGCCACCCACGCCGGGATCCAGATGGTGTACCAGGATTTGGCCCTGGTCGAGCCGCAGGACATCGCGACCAACCTGACGCTGGGGCGGGAGATCCTGCGCAAGCCGCCGCTGGGCTGGTTCGGCTTCGTGGACAAGAAGGCTCAACGCAAGCGGTCGCAGGCCGAGCTGGACCGGCTCGGCGTCCGCACCGCGGCCATGACCCGGCCAGTGGAGATGCTGTCGGGCGGACAGCGCCAGGTCGTGGCGCTGGCCCGGAGCGCGACCCGGGTGTCCGGCGAGCACAACGGCGTGCTGCTGCTGGACGAGCCCACCGCCGCCCTCGGCTACGAGCAGACCAAGCAGGTCGAGGCGCTGATCGTGCGGATGGCCAGCAACGGCATCGCCTGCGTGCTGGTCACGCACAACCTCCCGCTGGCCATGGAGGTATCGACCCGGATCGTCGTGCTGAACCGCGGCCGTAAGTACGCCGACGTGCCGACCGCGAAGACCGACAACGACGCCGTCGTCGGCTGGATCACCGGGGCCCGCCCGTCGATGGTCGCCGCCGCGTGACCGTGGCCTGGAAAGAGGTGCGGTCTCGATGAGGACCGTCGTGGTTACCGACCCGCCGCGGGCAGACGCGGGCGACGCCGAGGCGCTCGGGTCCTATGGCGTCGCCACCGTGCACGAGGCGCTCGGCCGTGCCGGGTATCTGGGCCCCGAATTCCGCCCGGCCTGGCCGGGAGCGCGTATCGGCGGAACCGCGGTGACGGTGCTGTGCTGGCCGGGAGACAACCTCATGATCCACGTCGCGGTGGAGCAGTGCCGCCCCGGCGACGTGCTCGTCGTCGTGACCAACTCGCCGTGCACCGACGGGCTGTTCGGTGAGCTGTTCGCGACGGCGCTGGCGCACCGCGGTGTGCGCGGCGCCGTGCTGGGCTGCGGGGTGCGCGATGTGGCCGAGCTGCGGGAGATGCGGTTCCCGGCGTGGTCGCGGGCGGTTAGCGCACAGGGGACGGTCAAGGCCACCGCCGGGGCGGTGAACGTGCCGGTCGTGCTGGGCGGGCAGATGGTTCACCCCGGTGATGTGGTGGTGGCGGACGACGACGGCGTGGTCGTCGTCGCGCGCTCCGGCGCTAAGCGCGTGATGTCCGCGGCGCAGGCCCGGGTGGGCAAGGAGGCGGCCAACCGGGCCGCGTTCGCCCGCGGCGAGCTGGGCCTGGACCGGTACGGCCTGCGGGACCGGCTCGGCGAGTTCGGCATCCAGTACGTCAGCTTCGAGGAGTATCAGCAGGAAGCGCAATGAGCTTCGACGACGCGGGCGTGCGGTGCACCATGTTGCGCGGCGGCACGTCCCGCGGCCTGTACTTCGAAGCAGGCGACCTGCCCGCCGATCCTGCGGTGCGCGATGAGCTGCTGCTGCGGCTGATGGGCTCGCCGGACGCCCGGCAGATCGACGGGCTGGGCGGCGCGACGTCGCTGACCAGTAAGGTCGCCGTCGTCAGTCCCGGCGGGGACGCTGACGCCGACGTGGATTACCTGTTCTTGCAGCTGGGCGTGGAGGAGGCGGCGGTAAGCGACCGGCAGAACTGCGGCAACATCCTGGCCGGCGTCGGGCCGTTCGCGGTCGAGCGCGGCCTGGTGCCGGCGGGCGCCGGGGAGACGACGGTGCGGATTCGGATGGTGAATTCGGGCGGCATCGCGGTGGCGACGTTCCCGACGCCGGGCGGCCGGGTGGAGTACCGCGGTGACGTGCCTGTCGACGGGGTGCCCGGCACGGCGGCGCCGGTGGTGCTGGCGTTTACCGGCACGGAGGGATCGGCCACGGGCCGGCTGCTGCCGACCGGCCACGCCCGCGATGTGGTCGACGGCGTCGAGGTCACCTGCGTGGACAACGGAATGCCGGTGATGCTGGCGCAGGCTGCTTCGTTCGGGCTGACTGGCTACGAGCCGCACGACCAGCTGGCCGAAGACGGCGCGTTGCTGCGCCGGGTGGACGAGTTCCGGGTCAAGGCCGGCGCGCTGATGGGCCTGGGTGATGTGTGCGGCTCGTCGGTGCCCAAGACGGTGCTACTGGCCCCGGCGCGCGACGGCGGCCAGGTGTGCACCCGTTCGTTCATCCCGGTCCAGCCGCACACCTCGATCGGCGTGCTGGCCGCGATCACCGCGGTCACCGGCATGCTGGTGCCCAGGGCGGTCGGGCACGACCTGACCTCCGGCTGGCCGGACGGCTCCTCTCAGGTCGACGTCGAGCACCCGTCCGGCCGCCTGCTCGTCGACGTGTGCGTCGACGTCACCGCCACCCCGCCCCGGGTCGTGCGCTCCGGAGTGATTCGCACCGCCCGCAAGCTGTTCGACGGTATTGCCTTTCCGCGCGCCTGATTTGGAGTTTTGTATGTCACCCTTGCACGAAGTCGCCCACCTGGCTCACGTGGAGCTGCGCACCCCGGTGCCGGAGCAGACCTTGGAGTTCTTTACCTCTTATCTCGGGCTGAGCCAGACCGGCTCGGCCGGGGACTCGGTGTTCCTGCGCGCCTGGGACGATTATGAGCAGACCACGATTAAGCTGACCGCGCACGCCACCTCCGGCGTCGGGCGGACCTGCCTGCGCGCCGCCAGCCCGGAGGCGCTGGAGCGGCGAGTCAAGGCAATCGAGGCGTCCGGCCGCGGCCTCGGCTGGGCCGATGGCGACCCGGGTTACGGGCCGACATACCTGTTCACCGACCCGGACGGGCACGAGTTCGGTATCTACTACGAGTCGCAGTGGTACACCCCGCCGGCCGAGCTGGCGCCGTCGCTGAAGAACCAGGCGCAGGTCTACCCGGCCCACGGCGTGGCCGTGCGCCGCCTGGACCACATCAACTACCTCGGCGTCGAGGTGACCCCGAACCGGGACTACCTGCGCGACGTGCTGGGCGCCATGGTCACCGAGCAGATCGTGCTGGACGACGGCGCCACCTCCGGCAGCTGGACCACCTTCACCAGCAAGGGGTATGACGCGGTCTACACCCGGGACTGGACCGGCACGCCGGGGCGGCTACACCACGTCGCGTTCGCCGTCGACACCCGGGACGGCATCTTGCGCGCCGCCGACCTGGCCCTGGACCACGGCGTGTTCATCGAGACCGGCCCGCACAAGCACGCCATCCAGCAGACCTTCTTCCTGTATGTCTATGAGCCGGGCGGCAACCGGATCGAGCTGTGCAACGCCGGGGCGCGGCTGGTGCTGGCCCCGGACTGGCAGCCGGTCAACTGGACCGAAGCCGAACGGGCCAAGGGCCAGGCCTGGGGGCTGAGAACGATCGAGTCCTTCCACACCCACGGCACCCCGCCGGTGGCGGAGGTGCCGTGACGGCGCCCGTGCCGATCGCCGTCCTGAGGCTGGGCGAAGCCGCCCCGGAGATCCCGCGTGATCTAGTTGCCGCCAGGGCCAGGAGCTACGATGATCATCGACTGCCACGGTCATTACACCACCGCACCGCAAGCGCATATCGCCTGGCGGCAGGCGCAGAAGGACGCCTTTGCGGCCGGCGCCGCACCACCGCCATACCCGCACATCGGTGACGACGACATCCGCGCGACGATGGAGGGCAGCCAGCTGGCGCTGATGGACGAGCGCGGCATCGACGTGACGATTTTCTCGCCGCGCGCCTCGGCGATGGAGCACCACGTCGGCGACGAGGCCGTCAGCCAACGGTGGGCCGAGGTCAGCAACGACCTGATCGCGCGGGTCGTACGGCTGTACCCGGCTCACTTCGCCGGGGTCTGCCAGCTCCCGCAGCATCCCGGCGTCCCGGTCGCCCGGTCGATCCCGGAGCTGCGGCGGTGCGTGCTCGACCTCGGCTTCGTGGGCTGCAACCTCAACCCCGACCCCAGCGGCGGCCGCTGGACCGCCCCGCCGCTGACCGACCGGTCCTGGTACCCGCTGTATGAAGCGATGTGCGAGCTGGACGTGCCGGCCATGGTGCACGTGTCCGCGGTGACCAACCCGGCCTTCCACGCCACCGGCTCGCACTACCTCAACGCCGACACCACCGCGTTCATGCAGCTCGTGCAGGCCGACCTGTTCACCGACTTCCCGGACCTGCGGCTGATCATCCCGCACGGCGGCGGAGCGGTCCCATACCACTGGGGGCGCTTCCGCGGGCTGGCCGGCATGCTCGGCCGGTCCCCGCTGGAAGAGGCAGTGATGGGCAACGTCTTCTTCGACACCTGCGTGTACCACCAGCCCGGCATCAACCTGCTCTTCGACGTCATCGATGTCGGCAACATCCTGTTCGGCTCGGAGATGGTCGGGGCCGTCCGCGGCATCGACCCGCAGACCGGGCATCACTTCGACGACACCCGCCGCTACATCGACGCCCTCGGCCTGGCGCCCGGCGACCGCGCCCAGGTCTACGAACACAACGCCCGTCGCGTGTACCCCCGGCTGGACGCTGCCCTCAAGGAGAAACATGAAGCCTGCTAGGGTCTGGGCCGAATTCGTCGGCGGGGACGCACTGGGACGCGGACACGAGCCGGCCCTGTGCTGGTGGCTGCCGGAGGGGTCATCGGAACAGCATGCCTACCGCGTGCGCACCGACGGCGGTTTCGACACCGGCCGGGTCGACCGTCCGGATCAGTCGTTCGTCTCGGTGCCGGTCTTCGACCGGTCGCGTCGCTCAGCCGCAGCCCGGGTCAAGGTGTGGACCGACCGGGGCGAAAGCGACTGGAGCGATCCCGTCCAGCTCGAAGCCGGCCTGCTTGCGGAAGCGGACTGGTCGGCCCGGTGGATCGGCGTCGAGGAGGATGATCGGCCGCCCAAGGGATCCCGGCCGGCGTACTGGTTCAGGACGGTCATCGACGTGCGCGATTCCGGCGAGGCACGGCTGTACGTCACGGCCCTGGGCTTGTATGAGGCCTTCCTCGACGGGCAGCGCGTCGGCGACGTCGAACTCGCGCCGGGTTTCACGCAGTACCGGGCGCGGGTTCAGTACCAGGCGTACGACGTCACGTCGCGGCTGCGACCCGGGCGGCATGTTCTGGCCGTCCTGCTGGCCGACGGCTGGTACCGCGGCCAGGTCGGAGCGCCGCGGGTGGCGGACCAGTTCGGCGAGGACCTGGCGCTACGGGTCCAGCTCGAGGTGCGGGCCGGGCCGGACTGGCGGGTGGCCGCGGTCAGCGACCATCGCTGGCGCACGGCACCGTCTCACATCACCGTGGCCGACCTCATCGGCGGCCAGCAAGAAGACCATCGGCGGCTCGACCCGAGCGTGCATGATGTCTCGTTCGACGACTCTTCGTGGCAGCCGGCCCGATCCCGTGACGTCGATGTCGCGGTGATCCGGTCGATCGCGCCGCCGGTCCGGCGGGTCGAGCAGATCCGGCCGGTGGCGGTGCGGCCGGTGCGCGACGGGAAAGCGTTCGTGGCCGATTTCGGGCAGAACTTCAACGGGTGGGTGCGGCTGACCCGGCCCGGGACGGAGGGCACCCACCTGACGCTGTCGCACGGCGAATGGCTCGACTCCGAGGGTGATCTGACGACATCGCACCTCGACGTCGACTTCCCGATCCTCCCCGAGCCGATGCCGCTGGGCCAGATCGACGAGGTGGTGTCGGGCGGTGACGGCGACGTGTTCGAGCCGCGCTTCACCACCCACGGCTTCCGGTACGTCCGCATCGAAGGCCACCCAGGGCCGCTCGGGCCCGACGACCTTACCGGGATCGTCGTGCACTCGGACCTACGCCGGACCGGCTGGTTCAGCTGCAGCGACAACCGCGTCAACCGGCTCCACGAGGCGGTGGTGTGGTCGCTGCGGTCGAACATCTGTGACGTCCCGACCGATTGCCCGCAGCGCGAGCGCGCGGGCTGGACCGGGGACTGGCAGGTCTTCGCGCCGACGGCCGCGTTCTTGTACGACGTGCTCGCCTTCACCCGCAAGTGGCTGGGCGACGTGACGCTGGACCAGCGCGCCGACGGGTGCGTGGCCAACATGTCGCCCTCCCCGCCCGCCGAGGGCTTTTACGGGCCGGTCGCCGGGCTCCAGGGCTCGGCCGGGTGGGGCGATGTCACTGTGTCCGCGGCCTGGGACCTGTACGAGGCGTACGGAGACGCCGCGCTGCTGCGGGAGATGTGGGAGCCGATGACGGCCTGGGTCCGGTTCGCCGCCGCGGCGGCCGCGGCCGGCCGGCATCCGGACCGGGCCGCGTCCCGGCCGGAACCAGCGCCGCACGAGAAGTACCTGTGGGACACCAGCTTCCACTGGGGCGAATGGCTGGAGCCCGGGATGGAGATACCCGACTTCGGTGCATTCGCACGGGCGGACAAGTCCGAGGTGGCCACGGCCTACCTGTACCGCTCCGCGGCGACCATAGCCCGGATCGCCGAGGTACTCGGGCGGCCCGTAGAGCAGGCCCGGCGGTACCAGGTGATCGCGGACGGCGCGCTAGACGCCTGGCGGCGGGAGTTCCTCCGGCCGGACGGGACGCTGGCCGTGCCGACCCAGGCGGCGCACGTACGGGCGCTGGCGTTCGGGCTGGTTCCCGGGGAGCTTCGGGCCGCGGTGGCGAACCGGCTGGTCGAGTTGGTCGGCGAGGCCGGAGGCCATCTGGCTACCGGCTTCCTGTCCACGGGCTACCTGCTGCCCGTACTGGCCGACACCGGGCACCTGGGCACGGCGTACGAGCTCCTCCTGCAGGACACCCCGCCGTCCTGGCTGACCATGATCGACCGAGGGGCGACCACGATGTGGGAAGACTGGGAAGGCGTCGACGAGCACGGCGTCCCGCACATGTCGCTGAACCACTACAGCAAGGGCGCGGTAGCCAGCTTCCTGCACCGCTATGTGGCGGGACTGCGCCCGACCGGACCTGGATACCGCACCTTCGAGGTCCGCCCGCGGCCGGGAGGCGGGATCACCTGGGCCACGGCGCGTCACGTCAGCCCGTTCGGCCCCATCGAAGCGGCCTGGAGTATTGGGGGCAAAACAATGGAACTGGACGTGCACGTGCCGCCAGGCACCACGGCGGCCGTTGTGCTGCCTGGTGAGGAGCCGCACAGCGTCGGCCCGGGGCGGCACCACCTGACCGGGGCCGCGCCTCCGGCTGACCGCGCAGATGCCATTTGAGGCAAGAGAGGTGGGAATTCTCCATGACGGAGCTGTACGCTGCGGCGATCGCCAAGCTCGACCTGGCCGCCAAGGTTGGTCTCCTGACCGGCGCCTCGTTCGCGAGCTTGCGCGGGGACGACGGCATCGGCTTGGCCCCGTTGTCCGTCTCGGACGGGCCGACCGGCGTGAAGGGCTTGTCCATGAGCGGCGGCCCGCTGGCCTGCTTGCTGCCCAACGCCACCTTGCTCGCCTCTACCTGGCGTGACGGCATCCTCGAGGAGGCCGGCGAGGTGCTCGCCGGCGAGGCTGCGCGCCAGCGCGTCCATGTCGTATTGGGGCCCACGGTCAACCTGCACAGGAGCCTGCTGGCCGGAAGGGTGTTCGAGTCGTTCTCCGAAGATCCGCTGTTGACCGGCAGACTCGCGGCGGCATACATCCGGGGCATGCAAAGCCGCGGCGTGGGTGCCTGCCTGAAGCACCTGGTCGCGAACGACGCCGAGACCGAGCGGCAGACCGTGGACAACCAGGTTGACCAGGCGACGCTGCGGGAGGTCTACCTGCTCCCGTTCGAGATCGCCGTCACCGACGCCGACCCGTGGACGCTGATGGCGGCGTACAACAACGTCAACGGCGTCCCCATGACTGAGCACACCGCCCTGCAGAACAGCGTGGTGAAGGGCGAGTGGGGCTACACCGGGCTGATCATGTCCGACTGGTTCGCCACCAAGTCGGCCGGGCCCGCGGCCAACGGCGGCATGGACCTGGTCATGCCGGGACCAGGCGGGCCGTGGGATGAGGCGCTTCTGCACGCCGTCGAATCCGGGCAGGTGCCCGAGGACGTGATTGATGACCACGTACGCCGCCTGCTGCGGCTTGCCGACCGCGTGGGCGGCCTCGGAGCCGTCGCGGCCGGGCCCGAGGATGTGCCGCAGCCCACCGGCGAGGACCGCCGCGGCTGGCTGCGGCACGCGGCCGCGGCGGGCATGACGGTGCTGACCAACGACGGCGTGCTCCCGCTCGCGCCGCAGGCGCGCATCGCCCTCATCGGGACGCACGCGACAGACACGGTGCTGATGGGCGGGGGTTCGTCCATGGTGGCACCGCCGCACCAGGTGTCCATCGCCGACGGCCTGGCCGCCGCGCTGGGCGACCGGGTTTCGGTCGTCGACGGCGTCCAGGTGCCGGGGGTGCCGGCGCACGCCCGGGCCGGCTTCGTCACCGATCCGGTCAACGGCCGGCCGGGTATGCGCGTTCGCCTCCTGACCAGAGACGGCATGCAGCTGGCCGATGACCACATGGCCCAGGCACGCCGGATCATCGGCTTCGAGACGGGCCTGGCAGGTCCGGTCTGGCGGGTGCGGCTCTGCGCGCGGATCGACTACACCGGGCCCGTGCAGCTGGGTGTCCTCGGGATCGGATCGTGGACACTGACCGCGGGCGCGCTGCGTGAGCAGTTCGTCGTCGAGCCGCTGACCGGCATCCCCGGCGAGGCCATCCTGGCGCCGAGGCCGCACACCATGATCACCGAGCTCGACGGCCCAGTCGTCCTCGAGGCCGAACTGGACCTCGGGGAGATCGAACACGCCCTGGTCGGGCTCATAGCACGCCCTGCGCCGAAGGCCGACCACGAAGCCATGACCGAGGCGGTCGCGGCAGCGCGCTCGTCGGATGTGGCCGTTGTCGTCGTGGGGCTGACCGAGGAGCAGGAGACCGAGTCCCGCGACAAGACGACACTCGCTCTTCCCGGCGCCCAGGATGCCCTGGTCGAGGCCGTCGCCGCGGCCGCCGACCGCACGGTTGTCGTGGTGAACTCGGCGACTCCCGTCCTGATGCCGTGGGCGGACCGGGTTCATGCCATCCTGGCGGTCGGCCTGCCGGGACAGGAGGGCGGAGCAGCCGTCGCCGACGCGCTGCTCGGCATCGCAGAGCCCGCGGGCCGCCTGGTGAGCTCCTGGCCGGTCGCGGACGCGGCGACGCCGGCTTGGTCCGTCACGCCAGTAAACGGAGTGCTCCGTTATGACGAGGGTCCGTTCATCGGCTACCGCGGGCACGCCGCCGGGCGGGCCCCGGCGCCGCGATTCTGGTTCGGTCACGGGCTCGGCTACGGCACCTGGCACTATCTGGACGCGCGCACTGACACATCCGGCGACGGCTTGCCCGTCACCGTGTCACTGCAGAACACGTCGGACCGGACGTCCCGGGAGGTTGTCCAGGTGTACTTCGCGCCGGCCGGGCCGCGACAGCCGGTGCGGCTCGTCGGCTGGGCGAGCGCCGAGGTAGCGGCCGGGCAGACCGCCGATGTCACCGTCCGATGTGACCGGCGGATGTGGCGCCGCTGGGACACCGCCGACCGGCGCTGGAAAAACCTTCCCGACGCGGGTGAACTGCTTGTCGCCCGCGGCCTGGGCGACATACGACTGCGCATTCCCCTCCATCAAGGACGAGAGGAAACCCGACCATGAAACCTGTAGTCGCGATCGGAGGAGCCACGCATGGGCCGGCTGAACGGTAAGCGGGCACTGATCTCGGGCACCGGCGGCGGCATCGGGCGGGCGACAGCACTGCTGTTCGCGCGCGAGGGCGCCCACGTGGTGGGGTGTGACCTGAACCCGGACACCTCGGAGGAGACGGTCAAGCTCGCGCGGGACGGCGGCGGGCGGATGGACGCCGTCGCGCCGGTCGACCTAGCGACGGAGCGGGGCGCCCGGCACTGGGTCGACGCCGCAGCGGACCTGGCCGGCGGGATCGACATCCTGGTCAACAACGCGTCGGCGATCCGGTTCGGCCCCATCGACGCACTCTCCTTCACGGACTGGTCGTTCACCATCCGCCATGAGCTGGACATCGTGTTCCTCTGCACGCAGGCCGCCTGGCCGCACCTGGTCGCCGGCGGAAGCGGGTCGATCGTCAACGTCGCGTCGATCTCGGCTTCGCGCGGTGCGTTCTTCATGCCGCAGAACGCGCACGGCGCGGCCAAGGGCGGGGTCCTGGCGCTGACGTACCAGCTCGTCATCGAGGGCGGCCCGCATGGCATCCGGGTCAACGCGGTCAGCCCGGCGATGACGGAGACGCCGCATACATCGCCGCTGCTGAAGGACCCCGGAGGGCCTGCCGCTGACATCGCCGCGCGCGTGCCGCTGGGCCGGTGGGGACAGCCGGAGGACGTCGCCTACGCGATGCTGTTCCTGGCCTCGGACGAGGCGCGGCACGTGAGCGGGGCGAACATCCCGGTCGACGGCGGCTCGGCGGTGGTCGGATGACTGGGATTGCCGGGTCGGCCGACCAGCTGGCCGGACAGCTGATCCTGCGCGGTGAGCCGCTGTACGAGCAGGCCCGCACCGGGCGGATCTTCAACGCCCGACGCCCTGACCGGTTCCCGGCGGCGGTGCTGCTGGCCGAGAGCGACGCCGACGTAGCCGCGGGGGTGCGGCTGGCGGCCGGGCGCGGCTGGCCGGTCAGCGCGCGGTCCGGCGGGCACTCGTGGGCGGCGTGGAGCCTGCGCGACGATGCCCTGCTCATCGACCTGGGCGGGATGCGCGACATGACGTTCGATGCGGCCACGGGGGTGGCGGCAGTGCGTCCGGCCGTGAAGGGAGGCGAGGAGCTCGCGCCGTTCCTGGCCGAGCGGGGCCGGGTGTTCCCCGGCGGCCACTGCGCGACGGTCGGCGTCGGCGGGTTCCTGCTGCAGGGCGGGCAGGGCTGGAACGGCCGCCTACGCGGGTGGGCCTGCCAGAGCGTGGCCGGGCTGGACGTGGTGATCGCTTCCGGCGAGCTGGTCCATGCGGACGAGGAGGAGAACTCCGACCTGCTGTGGGCGGCGCGCGGGGCCGGCCCCGGGTTTCCCGGGGTGGTCACGCGGTTCTACTTGCGGACGTATCCCGCGCCGGCCGCGATGTGGCACGACACCTGGACGTTCCGCCTGGACGACATCGAGGAGCTGTTCACCTGGCTGCACGACGTGCTGCCCCGACTGGACCGGCGGGTCGAGCCGGTGGTGGCCGCGACCAGGCTGCCGGACGTCCCGCTGCACGACGGGACGGCCCGGCCACCGGGGACGGTGCTGCTCCTGCACACGACGGTGATGGCCGACTCGGATGCGGACGCCTTGGCTGCGCTGGGGCCGCTGCAGGACGGGCCGCTGGCCGGGCGGGAGCTCGGGCACGTCCAGGGCCCGACCAGCATGGCCGAGGAGAACCTGGCCCAGACCGCGCAGAACCCGGAGAACCACCGGTACGCCGTCGACTGCACCTGGACCGACGCCCCGGCGTCCGAGCTGGTGCCGTTGCTGCGCGAGATGTGGGGCGAGTTGGACACCGAGCACTCCTTTTCAATCTGGTACGGGTGGGCGCCGCCACGGGACCTGCCCGACATGGCGTTCTCGGTCGAGGCCCAGGTGTACCTCGCGACGTACGCCATCTACACCGATCCGGCCGACGACGCGCGCTACACCGAGTGGGTGCACCGCCGGACCGCCGGGCTGGCCGCCCACGGCGCCGGGGTGTACCTGGGCGACACCGACTTCACCCGGCGCAACGACCGGTTCCTGGCGGACGCGGCGTACCGGCGGCTGGCGGAGATCCGCGCCTCGCGGGATCCGGATGGCAGGTTCGCGCCGTACCTGACGCACGACCCGGAAGGGCTGAACGTGCATGGCTGACATCGGGTTCCGGCTGGACCACGCGGGGCTGAACGTCGCCGACCTGGCGGCGGCGCGGGCGTGGTACTGCGAGGTGTTCGGGCTGGAGCCGGAGCTGACGCTGCGGGTCGAGCCGCTGGAGCTGGACATCGAGATGCTCGTCCACCCGGAGCACGGCTACCGGCTGGAGTTGCTGCACCGGCCTGGGTGCTCAGCCGGTTCCGGGAAGCCCGGTCATCCGGGCGAGGCCGCGCTGCGGGAGGGGTACGGGCACATCGCGTTCGACGTGACCGACCTCGACGCCGCCTTCGCGCTCGCCGTGGCCCGCGGGGCCCGGCCGATCATGCCGCCGGGACCGTCGCCGGAACGCGGGGTCCGGATGGCCTGGGTCGCCGACCCGGAAGGAAACCTCGTCGAGCTGATGCACCGGCCGCCACGGGGCCGCCTCCCGCACTGACCGCCGCAGGGGGGATGGTTTCAACCTTAGGTCGCCAACACCGGGAACGAGGGCGGCTACGGCTCGTACACCACCGGCAACGCCACCGAGAACTTCCTCGGCGACCGTTTCGACGTCGGCGCGTACGCCACCATCAACCGCGCCGGCGCCGTCCATTACGGCGACAGCACCCGTGCGGCCGTGGCCGCGCTCAACTGCACGCTCGGCCTGGGCCTGAGTCAGAGCGAGCTGGCCGCGATCCCGGTCCAGCGGACGGTAACATGGCGCTGACGTTCGACCATGCCTCGGTCGACGGCGTGATCTCCGCCGCCGGCACGCACCACCTGGTCAGCCAGATCACCGCGGCCAACTACCAGGACCTGGGCGAGGTCACCAATCCGGTCTCGCCCGTCATCAACAACGGCGTGATCGTCAGCCTCCAGAACGGCTCGGCCTGGACGGTGACCGAGACCTCGTACCTGAGCAAGCTGACGGTGGCCGCGGGCGCCTCGGTCCGCGCGCCGGCCGGACGCACCGTGACGATGACCGTCAACGGGACCACCATGGCGCTCGTCCCCGGGCACACCTACAGCGGGAACATCGAACTCACGGTGAGCTGACCCTCGAGGGCAACGGAAAGGGCCGCGTCGGTTAGCGCACGAGCTCATCGCATTACCAGGCCGCCGTCGGCACACAGCATCTGCCCGGTGATCGCCCCGGCCGCGTCGGAGACGAGGAAGGTGACCGCGGCCGCGACGTCATCGGGGGTCAGATGGCGCCGGCTCCGCCGGTGACCGCCTCCACGCGTGTCAGGGAAGGGAACCTGCCGCCTCGGCTAGGGGGGCCTGGGTCCGGTCGCGGACGGTCTGGATGCTGACGCCGGGGGCCAGTTCGCGCAGCAGCAGGCCCTGACCGGTGATGTCGATGACGGCCAGGTCGGTGATGATGCGGTTGACCACGCGACGTCCGGTCAGCGGCAGGGTGCATTCCCCGACGATCTTGGGCGACCCGTCCCTGGCGGTGTGCTCCATCAGCACGATGACCCGGCGGGCGCCGTGGACCAGGTCCATGGCGCCGCCCATGCCCTTGACCATCTTCCCCGGAATCATCCAGTTGGCCAGGTCACCCGTCGCCGAGACCTGCATGGCGCCGAGGATGGCGGCGTCGATGTGACCGCCGCGGATCATCCCGAAGCTGAGCGCGGAGTCGAAGAAGCTCGCGCCGGGCTGCACGGTGACGGTCTCCTTGCCCGCGTTGATCAGGTCCGGGTCGACCTCGTCGTCGTAGGGGTAGGCGCCCACGCCCAGGATCCCGTTCTCGGACTGCAGCATGACGGTGACGTCGGCGGGCAGGTGCCCGGGGATCCGCGTGGGCAGCCCGATGCCGAGGTTGACGTACTCGCCGGGCCGCAGCTCGCGGGCCGCCCGGGCGGCCATCTGGTCGCGGGTCAGCGCCATCATCCACCGGTCCCTTCCCCGGAGTGGGCGCCGGTCAGCGACCGCTCCCCCCGGGTGGTGCGTTTCTCGATCTCCTTGCCGGCCGCCTGCGCCGGGGTGAGGGCCACAACCCGCTGGACGAACACGCCCGGCAGGTGGATCTCGTCCGGGTCCAGCTCACCGGCCTCGAAGAAATGCTCGACCTCGGCAATCGTCACCTGTCCGGCCATCGCCGCCAGCGGGTTGAAGTTCCGCGCCGCCCGGTGGAAGACCAGGTTGCCGTGCCGGTCCCCTTTCCACGCCCGGACCAGCGCGAAGTCGGTCACGATGGCGTGCTCCAGGATGTAGGTCCGCTCGATTCCGCCCACCGTGAAGACGGCCGCCTGCTTGGCCGGCGAGGGTAGCGCGACCGACCCGTCGGGAAGGTAGCGCCACGGCAGGCCGCCGTCAGCGACCTGCGTGCCGACCCCGGTCGCGGTGTAGAACGCGGGAATGCCGCACCCGCCGGCCCGCAGCCGCTCGGCCAGCGTGCCCTGCGGGGTCAGCTCTACCTCCACCTCTCCGGCCAGGTACTGCCGGGCGAACTCCTTGTTCTCCCCCACGTACGAAGCGATCACCCGGCGGATCCGGTGCTGGGCCAGCAGCAGTCCGAGGCCCAGCCCGTCAGCGCCGCAGTTGTTCGACACGACCTCCAGATCTCTGGCCCCGGTTCCGGCCAGTGCCCCGATCAGCACGGCGGGAATCCCGCACAAGCCGAACCCGCCCACCGCCAGCGACGCGCCAGTCGGCACATCACCGACCGCCTCCGCCGCACTAGCTACCAGCTTGTCCACCACTGTTCCCTTCCGCCCGCCGCCTCCGGCCGTCCGTTCTGGATTGGGCCGCGTGCTGGCCGGCCAGCCGGCCGAAGACCAGCGCATCCGTCAGACCGCCACCGGAATGCGTGAACGGGCCCCATACGGTGCCGGCTCCGCCCGCGGCGTACAAACCCGGCACCGGCGTGCCGTCGGGGCGCACGACCCGGGCCAGGGCATCGCGCCGGGGGCCACCCGATGTGGTCGCGGCGGCCGGCCACAACTCGATCGCGTACAGGTCCGTCAGGTCCAGCACCGCCATGGACTCGGCGCGTCTCCCGAAGTCTTCGTCTCGTCCGGCGGCGGCCGCCGCGTTGAACCTGGACAGAGTGCGGCTGAGCACGGCCGGGTCCAGGCCCAGGCGCTCGGCGAGCACGGCCGGGCTGGCTGACCGCGTGATCCAGCCTTGCCGGACCTCGGCGAGATTGTCGGCGCTCCACCGGTAGTCGTTCGGGGTACCCACCACCCCGTTGAGAGCGCCGGCTCGCAAGGTGGTGCCGTCGCAGATGCCGTATGCGGGCAGCACGGGGTGGTAGTGAGCAGACGGCTTGACGTTCACCAGGGCCCGCAGCCGCTCGTGAACCTCATAACCGGTCTCGTCGCCGAACCGCTGACCAGCCGCGTTGACCAGCACGAACGCCGGGCCGTGGAAATCGATCGCGAAGGCCGCGTCGTAATCGGCGGCCTGGTAGGCGTACCAGCCGAAGAACTCCGACATATGCCACAGGGCCCCGCCGACCTGCATAGCCATCCGGATGGCGTCGCCGGTGTTACCCTCGTGCCCGACCCGGCCCAGGGACCCGACCGGCAGGAAGGCGTCCTTGAAGTACTCGTCGGCCTCGAAGCCGCCGCAGGCGAGCACGACCCCGCGTGACGCGGTGACCACCTGGGTGTCCGGCCCGCTGGTCACCACGGCGCCGGATACCCTGCCGTCCCCGGATACCGTCAGGCTGACCGCTGCGTGACCGGGGCGGACGCTGATCCGCCGGGTGGCGAGGTTCTGCGCCAGGAGCCGCCACAGGACCTCTCCCCGCCGCAGGTCGGGATGGCCGCCGACCACCCAGTACCGTACGCCGTCGCTACCGGGTACGTGCGGCCAGGACGGCAGGACCGCGGGGAACGAGCGGGGTGGCGGCTCGACGTCAACCGCTTCACCGCCGAGCTTCCCGATCCAGGACCGCAGCTCGCCCAGGCCGCTTACGTAGGCCTCGGCCACGGAGCGGTCAGTCTTGCCGAAGAAGAGCGTCTCCACGTGCCGGACCGCCTCGTCGCCCCGGACGTCCCAGAGAAACCCTCCGGCGAACGCGGCGTTTCCGCCGCTCTCGAGGCGTTTCTCCACGACGAGGACGTCGGCACCCTGGTCGTGTGCGGCGATAGCAGCGCTGGCGCCGGCTGGTCCGCACCCGATGATGAGCACGTCAGCGTGGGCCGCGGCGTCCACCATCAGTTGCCGACGCCCCAGTCCCGCGCGTCGGGCATGATGTGCTCGGCGAACATGGTCATCGCGCGGCGGGCAACCTCGGTGGGCATGCCCGGCGGGTGGAAGTAGAGCACGAGCTCGTCCAGCGGCGCGGTGCGGAACATCTTCCGCATGTTCTCGCCGACCTCGTCGACCGAGCCGACCATGAAGGGCATCCCGCCGAAGGCGAAGTTCTTCTCCCGCAGCTCGCCCACCGGCGGCAGGCCCCGGCCGACCGGAGATCCCCGGTCGGCGTAGAAGCTGACCCAGGCGTGCAGGGCCTCCTCAGCCTCGTCCCAGGCCTGCTTGGTGGTGTCGGCGATGTGGATTCCCACCGGACCGGATACGAACCGGTAGTCCGCCGGGTCGCGCCCGGCTTCCCGCAGCGCCGCGACGTAGATATCGTGCGACGGTCCCATGCCCATGGCCAGGCTGTAGCCTCGCCCGGCCGCGCGCGCGGCGCTCTGCGGGCCGAACGCGGCCATGTAGATCGGGGGGTGCGGCTGCTGGACCGGCTTGGTGGTCACCGCGACGTCGTCGAAGTCGAAGTACTTGCCGTGGTGACTGAACCGTTCCTCGGTCCAGCATTTCTGGATAACCTCCAGGGCCTCGTAAGTTCGGCCGAACGTCTCTTTGGCGGGGATCCCGAATACGTCGCTCTCCTGCACCATCGGGCCCGCGCCTATGGCGAGGTCCAAGCGGCCATGCGACAAGATGTCGACCACGGCGGCGTCCTCCGCCACCAGGATCGGGTTGTGGAACGCCAGGAGCAAGATGTACGTGCCCAGCCTGATCCGGTTCGTCTGGCGGGCCAGAGCGGCCAGGATGGGCAGGGCTGACGGGTTGTGCGCGTCGTAGGCGAAATGATGCTCGGGCAGCCAGATATGGCTGTATCCCAGTTCGTCGCCAAGGATGAACTCCCCGAAGAACTCGTCGTATAGCTCCGCTAGCGGTCGCGGCCGGTCACGGTGATACCGGATGGTGGGCCCCAGGCCAACGTCCATGACTGCCTCCTTCTGGTCTCTCGCCGTAGCCTTTGTACTTCGCCGCCCGGCCGCCGTGCGTGGCTTTTTCCAATCAATGAAAGGCTCGTTGTCCGTGCTACCCGGCGGGGCGTTCACTGGCAGGGTGAGCGTGAACAAGGAGGAATCAATGAGCGCGAACCGGATCCTGTTCGTCGGCGGGCAGGTCTTCGACGGCACCGGCTCGCCGGCGGTGCCTGCCGACGTCGTCGTCCGCGGCGACCGCATCGAGAGCGTGCGCGTGGGCGGGGGTACCCCGGCCGAAGCCGGCGATCAGGTGGTGGACTGTGCCGGCGCGACGGTCATGCCCGGCCTGGTCGAGTCCCACTGTCACCTGACCTTCCCGTCCGCGGTCGGGCACATCGACCCGTCGTTCAATCCGCCGCTCGACGTGAGCTTCTTCCGGCACATGCCGACGCCCGACGAGCACCTCGCGATCGCTAAGCGGAACGCGAAGATCCTGCTCGACCACGGTTTCACCAGCGCTTACTCGGCCGGGTCGCTCACGCCCGTGCCCACCGAGGTGTGGCTGCGCGACCAGATCGCCGCGGGCGCGACGCCGGGGCCGCGCATGCGCGCCGCGTCGTTCGAGCGCGACAACAACCCGGTGCAGATGGGCCCGGACGGCCCGAAGCCGAAGAAAGTGGGCCCCGAGGCGGTGCGCGAGTTCATCCGCGAGCAGGCGGCCATCGGATTCGACAGCGTCAAGCTGCTGATGAGCAACGACGACGTGTTCGTCGAGGGCGGCTCGATGATCACCCAGTACACCCCCGAGGAAGCACAGGCCGCAGGCGAGCAGGCGCGCGAGTCCGGGGTCTGGCTGAACTGCCACGCCCAGGCGCCCGAGTCGATCAAGCTGGCGGTCCGCAACGGGTTCCGTTCGGTGTACCACTGCACCTACGCCGATGCCGAGGCGATCGACCTGCTGGAGGAGCATAAGGACTCGATCTTCCTGTCTCCCGCGGTCGGGATCATGTGGGCCAACGTGTACGAGGGCGCCGATTACGGCATCGACACCGCGATGGCGGAGAAGATGGGGTCGGTCAAGGCGCTGCGGGCCATGACCGAGCTCTACCCCGAGCTGCGCAAGCGCGGGCTGCGGGTCCTCCCCGGCGGCGACTACGGCTTCCCGAACAACCCGATCGGGCGCAACGCCCGGGACCTGGAGCTGTTCGTCAGGCTGTTCGGCTACTCCCCGGCCGAGGCGCTGCGCGCCACCACCCAGTACGGCGGTCAGGTCATGGACCTGCCGGTCGGGCTGCTGGGCCCCGGTTACCTCGCCGACGTGCTCGTGGTACGGGGCGAGCCGACGCAGGACGTCAGCGTGCTACAGGACACCGGCAACCTGCTGGCCATCATGCAGAACGGCGCGTTCTACAAGCTGGCCGAGCCACTGCGCGCCGCATGACGCCGTCCGTCCGGCGGCTGCCCGGCATCGAATACGGCGAGCTGCCCGGCTACCGGCCGCTCGAACTCGACCTCTACCTGCCGCCAGCCGAGGGGCCTTGGCCTGTCATCGTGCACGTCCACGGAGGCGGGTGGCGCCGGGGGTCGCGCCGCCACCCGCTGCCCGTGCTCGGATCGGACTTCTACGATGGCCTGGCGGCCCAGGGCTTCGCGGTCGCGGCCGTCGACTACCGGCTCAGCGGCGAGGCGCGCTTCCCGGCCGCGCTGGAGGACATCCGCGCCGCGGTGGACTGGGTCCGGGACAACGCCGCCGCGTACGGGCTGGACGCCGGGCGCGTGTTCCTGTGGGGTGACTCCTCCGGCGGTCACCTGGCCCTCCTGGCCGCGCTGACCGGCGCCACGGTGCAGGGTGCGGTGGCCTGGTTCCCGGTCACCGACCTGGCCGGCCTGCCCGATGACGTCATGGACGCGGGCGGGGTCCCTGATCGCGGACCGGGCTCGCGGGAGGCGCTGCTCCTAGGCGCGCCCGCCTCGGAGGTGCCGGACCTGGCCCGGCAGGCGAGCCCGGTGACCCACGCCAGCGCCAGCGCGCCACCTATCCTGCTGATGCACGGGGACGCAGATGACATGGTGCCGTCGGCGCAGAGCATCCGGCTCGCCGGGGCGCTCCGGGCGGCCGGGGCGGCGGTCGAGCTCGAGCTCGTGCCGGGCGCGACGCACTTCTGGAACGGGGCAGCCGACGTGCCCGCCATCGTCCAGCGCTCGGTCGGATTCATCGCCGGCATCGTCAGCGAGGCAGGCCGATAGCCTGCCGGGCGCCGAGACCGCGCGAGATCCCCTGCGCGGCAGTCCGCACCGCGAGTCCGAGGCGGCGCGGCTGCGCGCCTTGTTCCGGCAGCAGAACGCCGAGCGCGGCCACCAGCGAGTCGTCTTCCCCGTAGATCGGCGCGGCGACCGCCACGATGACCTCTTGCTCCTGGCGCCGGTAGATGGCCATCTGCTCGCGGCGCACCTCGGCCAGCGTGCGGCGCATGACGCCCGGCGAGATCAGGACGTTGTCGGGCTGGCGGTACATCGGCCGGGACAGGAACTCTTCCTGCATGTCGTGCGGGGCGAAGGCCAGCAGGACCAGGCCGATCCCGGTGGAGTGCAGCGGCAGCCTGCCCCCGATGCGGTACTGGACGGGCGTGGCCTCGTGCGCCGAGAGCCGCTCGACCAGTGTCGCCTCGTTGCCCTCGCGCACGGCCAGCTGGACGTGCTGCCGGGTGACCTGGGCCAGATCGCTCATGAACGGCATCGCCACCTGGCGCAGTCCGTGGCCGCGCGGCGCCAGCGACGCGATCTCCAGCAGCCGCAGCCCGACGCAGTAGCGCCCCGCCTCATCACGTTCCAGCGCTCCCCAGCGGAGCAGGTGCCCGGCCAGCCGCAGCGCGGAACTCACCGGGATGCCGCTGCGCCGGCTCAGCTCGGTCAGGCTCAGCCTGCGCTGGCCGGCGTCGAAGGCCGACAACAGCGACAGCGCGCGGTCGATCACCGGGTCGCCCTGAGCCGGGCGCTTCCCCCGGGCGCGCGGCGCGCTACCGGGCACGGTGGCCGTACCCGCAGTGCTCTTCCATTGATTGGCAGCGTACCTAGCCGCGCCCGCAATGGCGACGCATCCTGGTGTGGTGCCAGAGGAGAACCAATGACCACGCTGACCAGCCAACTGCGCGCCACCGTCCTGGATGAACTGGCGACGCAGACGATCGAGCTGCCGTCCTGGGCGTTCGGCAATTCCGGGACCCGGTTCAACGTGTTCCCGCAGCCGGGCGTGCCGCGTGATCCGTATGAGAAGATCGCCGATGCCGCCCAGGTACACTCCCGCACCGGCGTCGCCCCCCGGGTGTCACTGCATATCCCGTGGGACCGGGTCGACGACTACGCCGCGCTGGCGGCGTACGCCGCCGGGCTGGGCGTGCGGATCGGCGCCATCAACTCCAACCTGTTCCAGGACGACGACTACCGGCTCGGCTCGCTGACCCATCCGGACCGGGCGGTGCGGCGCAAGGCGATCGCCCACCACGCCGAGTGCGTTGAGGTCATGCGGCAGACCGGATCCGCCGACCTGAAGCTGTGGTTGCCGGACGGCACGAACTATCCCGGTCAAGACGACCTGCGCGCCCGGCAGGACCGGCTAGCCGAGTCGCTGGCCGAGATCTACGCGCTGCTCGGCCCGGGCCACCGGTTGCTGCTGGAGTACAAATTCTTCGAACCCCACTTCTACGCCATGGACATCCCGGACTGGGGGACGTCGCTGCTGCACTGCCTGGCGCTCGGGCCGAAGGCCCAGGTGGTGGTGGACACCGGGCACCACGCTCCAGGTACCAACATCGAGTTCATCGTCATCCAGCTGCTGCGCGCGGGCCGGCTCGGCGCCTTCGACTTCAACTCGCGCAACTACGCCGACGACGACCTGATGGCGGGGTCGGCCGACCCGTTCGGCCTGTTCAAGATCATGAATGAGATCGTCGCGGCGCACGCGCTCGGCGCGGAATCGCGGGTCAACTTCATGCTGGACCAGTGCCACAACATCGAGCCGAAGATCCCCGGTCAGATCCGTTCGGTGATGAACGTCCAGGAGGCCACGGCCAAGGCGCTGCTGGTGGACCGCGACGCGCTCACCGCGGCACAGCGGTCCGGCGACGTGCTGGCCGCGCACGGCGTCCTGATGGACGCCTACCACACCGACGTCCGGCCGATGCTGGCCGAGCTGCGCGAAGGGCAGGGCCTGGCGGCCGACCCGATGGCCGCCTACGCCGCGTCGGGGTACGCGGACACGATCGCCGCCGAGCGGGCCGGCGGGCAGCAGTCAGGCTGGGGAGCATGAAGACGAGGACAGCGGACATGGGCGTCGTCGAGGAACTGGTCGGGCGGTCGAACCGGCTGGGTTCGGACCCGCGGAACACGAACTACGCCGGAGGGAACGCCTCGGCCAAGGGCACGGTGACCGACCCGGTCACCGGCGAGGACGTGGAGTTGCTGTGGGTGAAGGGCTCGGGCGGCGACCTGGGCACGCTGACCGCGGCCGGGCTGGCCGTGCTGCGTCTTGACCGGCTGCGCGCGCTGGCAAGCGTCTACCCCGGCGTGGACCGGGAAGACGAGATGGTGGCGGCGTTCGACTTCTGCGGGCACGGCCAGAGCGGGGCCGCGCCGTCGATCGACACGGCCATGCACGGGCTGGTGGACGCCCCGCACGTGGATCACCTGCACCCGGACTCCGGGATCGCGCTGGCCACCGCGGCGGGCGGGGAGAAGCTGACCGCCGAGTGCTTCGGTGACCGGGTGGCGTGGGTGCCGTGGCGGCGACCCGGGTTCCAGCTCGGCCTGGACATCGCCGCCATCGCCGCAGCCAATCCGCAGGCCATCGGAGTCGTCCTCGGCGGGCACGGGATCACCGCGTGGGGCGCGACCAGTGCGGAGTGCGAGGCCCGCTCGCTCGAAATCATCCGGGCCGCGGCTGAGTTTATCCAGGCGAACGGGAAACCCGACCCGTTCGGTCCCGTCATCGACGGATACCAGCCGCTAGCGGAACCCGAGCGGCGCGCCCGCGCGGCGGCGCTGGCCCCGGTCATCCGCGGTCTCGCCTCCACCGACCGGCCGCAGGTGGGCCACTACACCGACACCGACGTGGTGCTCGATTTCATCGCCCGGGCCGGGCACCCGCGGCTGGCCGCGCTGGGCACCTCGTGCCCGGACCATTTCCTGCGCACGAAGGTCCGGCCGATGGTGCTGGACATGCCGCCGGACGCGCCGCTGGAGGACGTGGTGGCCCGGCTGCGCGAGCGGCACGCGGCATACCGGGCCGACTACGCGGCCTATTACCAGCGGCACGCCGGGCCGGACTCGCCGCCGATGCGCGGCGCCGACCCCGCCATCGTGCTGGTGCCCGGAATCGGGATGTTCAGCTACGGGGCGAACAAGCAGACGGCGCGGGTGGCCGGGGAGTTCTACGTCAACGCGATCAACGTGATGCGCGGCGCCGAAGCCGTCTCCACCTACTCGCCCATCGACGAAGCCGAGAAGTTCCGGATCGAGTACTGGGCTCTGGAGGAGGCCAAACTGGCCCGGATGCCTAAGCCCAAGCCGCTGGCCACCCGGATCGCGCTGGTCACCGGGGCGGGTTCGGGCATCGGCCGGGCCATCGCGCTGCGGCTGGCCGCCGAGGGCGCATGCGTGGTGGTCGCGGACCGCGACGCCGACAGCGCGGCCGCGGTGGCCGCCGAGATCGGAGGCCCCGACGTGGCGGTTCCGGTCACGGCGGACGTGACCGACGAGGACCAGGTGGCGGCGGCCGTGGCCGCCGCGGCGCTCGCGTTCGGGGGGGTGGACCTGGTGGTGAACAACGCCGGCCTGTCGATTTCCAAGCCGCTGATCGAGACCACCGCGGCGGACTGGGACCTCCAGCACGACGTGATGGCCCGCGGGTCGTTCCTGGTCTCGCGTGAGGCGGCCATAGCGATGCGGGCTCAGGGCATGGGCGGGGACATCGTCTACATCTCGTCCAAGAACAGCGTGTTCGCTGGGCCGAACAACGTCGCCTACGGCGCGGCCAAGGCCGACCAGGCCCACCAGGTCCGGCTGCTCGCCGCCGAACTCGGCGGCGACGGCATCCGGGTCAACGGCGTCAACCCGGACGGCGTGGTCCGCGGGTCCGGGATCTTCGCCGGCGGGTGGGGCGCGCAGCGCGCCGCGGTGTACGGCGTGGAGGAGAAGGACCTAGGCGCGTACTACGCCCAGCGCACCCTGCTCAAGCGCGAGGTGCTGCCCGAGCACGTCGCCGCCGCGGTGTTCGCTCTGACCGGCGGCGACCTGTCCCAGACCACCGGGCTGCACATCCCCGTCGACTCCGGTGTCGCGGCCGGGTTCCTGCGGTGAAATCCCGCCATGGCTGAGGCCCGGGTCGCGGCCATCGACCTGGGTGCCTCCAGCGGGCGGGTCGTCATAGGGCACCGAACGGACCAGGGGTTCAGCCTTCGCGAAGTGCACCGGTTCCCCAACCGGCCGAGGGCAGTGGGCGGCGTGGTGCGCTGGGATGCCCGCGCGCTGTTCGCCGGCGTCCGCGACGGCCTGCGCGCCGCGGCCGCGGCCGGTCCGGTCGACGCGGTGTCGGTTGACGGGTGGGCGGTCGACTACGGGTTGCTCGACGGCGATGGCGAGCTGATCGCCGATCCGGCCTGTTACCGGGATCCCCGTACCGGGCCTTCGTTCAGTGCGGTGTCCGGCGAAGGTGGCGTGAACGGCGTGGACGCGGCCCGCCTGTATGCCGCGACCGGCGTCGCCGCGCAGCCGATCAACACCGTGTTCCAGCTGATGGCCGAACGCGGATCGGCTGCGCTGAGCGCCGCCCGGCACGCGGTCCTCGTCCCCGACCTGATCAGCTACTGGCTGTCCGGCTGGCTGGGCACCGAACTGACCAACGCCTCCACCACCGGCCTGCTCGATACCCGGACCATGACCTGGGCGCACCAGGCCGCCGAGGCCCTGGGCGTTCCGGTCGACTTGTTTCCGCGCCTGCGGGCGGCCGGCGAGACAGCCGGGCCGATGACGGCGTCGCTGGCAGCAGGCCTCGGCCTGACCCGGCCGCCGCAGGTGATCACCGGACCCTCACACGACACCGCGGCCGCGGTGGCCGGCATACCGGCTGATGACGACGCGTTCGCCTTCGTCTGCACCGGGACCTGGGCGCTGGCCGGTGTCGAACTCCCGGCGCCGATGATCACCGAGGCCGCACGCGAGGCGGGCTTCAGCAACGAAGCCGGCGTCGACGTAACCACCCGCTTCCTGCGCAACATGACCGGCTTCTGGCTGCTGCAAGAATGCGCCCGCGAATGGCGCGCCGACGGCCAGCCGGCTGACCTGGACGCACTGACCCGAGCGGCCAGCCAGATCCCCGGCCAGCGAGCGCTCATCGACGTCCAGGAGCCGGACTTCCTGCCGCCGGGCGGCATGACCGAGCGGATCACTCGCGCCTGCCGACGCACTAGCGGGGTCAGCCTGTCCGGTCACGCCGAGGTCATGCGCTGCATCCTGGACAGCATGGCCGTGGCGATCAGGCATGCGATCCGCGACGCCGTTCGCATCACCGCCCGGCCGGTGCGCACGGTCCACGTCGTCGGCGGCGGCGTGGCCAACCCGTTGTTCTGCCAGCTGGTCGCCGACGCCTGCGGCCTGCCGGTCGTCGCCGGGCCGACCGAGGCGGCATCCTGGGGCAACGCGCTGGTCCAGGCCCGCGCCCTCGGCGTCATCGCCGGATCGCTGCCCGAACTGCGGTCACTGATCCGGCGAGGCGTCCGGCCCGCCACGTACCTGCCGGGAAGCTCCGAGAAGGCGTGGGAGCGGGCCAGCGACATCGTGCTATCGAGCCGGGCAGCCCGTTCGGCCTAGCCATCACGGGCTCGTCGTCACGAAGGCGTTTGGGTCATCGGCGGCCCGGAGAATTCGTGGGTTCCGGACCCCACCTCGAACACCGCTTCGCGGATCCCGCGGGCACCGGAGAATTCCGCAATACTTTCCGGCGGGCTGCCGTCGGCGTCGCGGACATTGCTGGCGTCATCGCTGGGAATCCTGACGGTGGCGGTCGTGTTCGGCGGTAGTTCCGCGCTGAAGGTGAACCGGTCGGCGGATCGCTGCCAGCGGGTGACGATAGGTCCGCGGACCGACTGGTAGCAGCCTGAGGCCCAGCTGAGCTGGCCGCCGGGATGGGGCGGAGGACCAGCCGGCTGAACCCGGCCGATCCTGTTTCCGGCTCGATCCCGAGTGCGAAACGGTAGAGCCACTTTCCGGCGGAGCCGAGAGCGTAGTGGTTGAAGGAATTCATCGCGGGCGAGGTGAAGCCGTGCTCGTCGTCCATCTTGCCGGGTGTGAGCCGGGCGCCTGATAAGGCCGGGGACCGTGCTGACAGGCAGCCGCGCGACCTGCGGATGTCCCAGGCCGCGTTACCTTCCCGCCGTGCAGAGCCCGTTTCCGGACACACCTTTTAAAAGAATGATCCTGATCAGGGCCGCGGTACCGGGCTAGCGTAGCGTCCTACATCTCGATCTCAGATCCTTCCCGGGCTTCGGCTTGATGTCCGGCTTCGGGCTCGGCCTGGGCTTGGCGCTCGAGCCGCGCGGCGTATTCGCTGCTGGCGTGCCGCTCGGCCCGCTGTGCCGTGAGGCGCTGCGCGGTATCGCCGGCCAGCGCCAGCAGCTGGTCGAGCCGCGCTGCCCGGTCGTCCTGCTGGGGTTGCGCAGGTGGTGGCTCAGCCTCCGGGTTCGTGCTCGGAGTCGGCTGGGGGGCGCGCTGGGGCGGCCAGGCTTCGCCGGCTCCGGCGGCGGCCTGGTGCTGGCGGGCGGTGGCAGGTCCGGCGGCTTCCGAGTCTGCTCCGGACTCGCGCCACCTTCCGGCCGTCTGCTGTTCGCCGTCAGGCCGGGCCTGCGGTGCGCCGTCGGGCTGGGCCTGGCCGCGCCGCCGGAGTTCGGCTCGGGCTTTCCCGGCGGCTTCCCTGGTGGCGTGGGTGTCTGCGGCCCATTGCTCGTACCGGGCGTTGCCGGCCTCGAGTCGCTGCCGTCCGGCGGCCAGCCACCCGGCGAGGGACCTGGCGCGGGCCGCGCCGGTTTTGTCGTGCTGGACGTCGGCGGCCGCGGATTGCTGGAGCGCGTCGGCTTCGGCTTGCGCGGTCAGGCGCAGTGTCCCGGTTACGTCCGGCGGGGCGCTGGCCCAGGCGCGTTCGCCCGCGAGGATTCGTGACTCCAGCTCACCGCGGTGCAGGCCGCGGATGATACCGGCTTCGTCGCGGATCTCCAGTGCAGTAAATACTGCCTTACGCATGGTCTCGAGCTCGGGACTGCCGCGGTGCGGCTGCGGTGCGACGGCTTGCCCGGGGTGGGTGATCCCGGCGGCTTCGCGGTAGGCGGCGGCCAGACCTGCGCGGCGGGTGTATTCGGCGCGCAGCGCGGGAGACGCGTCCGGGGCGAGCACGCCGAGCTGCCGGGCCAGCCAGGGCTCGGGGCTGACGGCCATGCGTTCACCGAGGGCGCGGGCCCGGTCGTCTAGCGCGGCGGCGAGCTCGTGCGCGAACGGCGGGGCGCTGGCGGGGGTGCGCTGGGCCCAGGTGAGGTCATGCCCAGCCAGCCGCGGGAGGGCAAGCCGCTGCAGGCGGCCGTGCAGCACACCGGAGATGGACCGGGCGCGGTCCATCGGCGCGGCGGTGATCTGGCCAATCAGCGTGCCGATATCGTGCCCGGCGAGCTGGGCGGCGCGGAGCCGCCGGTGCAGGGCCGCGCGGGGGTGCTCGCGGTCGTACCGCCAGGCTTCATACTCGGTGAGCCGGGCCTTGATCTGCTGGTCGATGTCCGGGTACAGGTCCTGTTTGACGGCGGCGGACCACAGGGTGAGCAGGTGCCCGGTCCCGGCGGACTGGTCCTGGGCCTGGCGGATCTGCTCGGTGGCGGACCAGTCCCCGGCGTCGCGCTGTAGGGTGGCGGCGAGCACGGCTTCGGGGGCGGCCTGCTGGTAAGGCTGGTGTCCGGGGGGTGCGGTCGTGCCGGTGACCACGTGCGCGGTGTTGGCCTGGCGGCCGCGGGTCATGCCGACGTACAGCGCCTGCCGGGACAGCGAGTCGGTGACCAGGAGGTGGGAGGTGTCGACGGTGCGGCCCTGGGCGACGTGGACGTTGCCGGCGTAGGCGAGCTCGGCGTTGGCCGCAAGGTAGGCCCGGGGGACCCGGAACGTCCCGGTCCAGGTCCGGTCCAGCCGCTGCCGCCGCACCTCGGCGTCGGGACCCCGGAGTGCGGTGACCGTGAGCGTGTCGCGGTTAGTGAGCTGGCGGCCGCCGGCGTCGATCTCGGCATTGAGCCGGGCCCGGACCAGATCGCCGACGCCGGCGTGATTACCATCCGACAGCAGGACCTGCGGCGGCCCGACGCTGCCCATCTGGGCGAGCCTGGCCTGGACACGGCGGGACAGCTCGGCGGCTTCGGCGTTGGATCCGGCCAGCAACAGCACGTCTTTGCCGCGCAGGTGGTCCGCGAGCCACATGGATGCGGCGCGGCTGTACGCGGCTTCCGCGTCGGCACCGCGGATCCGGCCGTGCCTGTCGTAGGCGGCGACCGCGGCCAGGTCGCCGTCGCGGAGCCGGATGCTGGCCTGCCGCTCCCACTGCGCGTCGAACCGGCGGACCTCGTGCAGTTCGGCTGCGGGGACCTCCTGGGCCAGCAGCCGGAACACGCCCCCGGCTTCGACGGCGCCGAGCTGGGCGGTGTCGCCGATGGCGATGACCCGGGCTCCGGCCTGCCGGGCCGCCTCGCCGATCATGGCCAGGTCGGCGGTGCCGAGCTGGCTGGCCTCGTCCAGGACGAGCACGTCGTCGCGGTGCAGCGGGACGGGCCGCCGCAGCTCGTCGGAGCCCTCGGTCTTGCCGAGGAACTCGGCGATGTTGTAGCTCTCGGCCAGGCCCTCATGCGCCAGTACCCGGGCGGCGTTGGTCGAGGTGGTCAGCCCGATGACCCGGCGGCCGGTGAAGGTGGTCCACAGCCGGGCGAACTGCGCCATGGTGTGGCTCTTGCCCGCCCCGGCCGGGGCGACCAGCACCGTCATGGCCGCGGCCGCGGTGAGCATCATCACCACAGCGTCGCGCTGCTCGCCGGTCAACCCGGTCCGCTCGGCGGCGACCCGGGCCTGCTCAGGGCTGACCAGCTGCGCCACGGTTCGTTTCGCGGCGGACAGGATCTGTTCTTCGGTGTCGAGGTGGGCCAGGGTGCAGTAGCGTTCCTCGTTCGGCGGGCGGTAAATGCTGCCGCCGTCGGAGGCGCGGACGCCGAGGCTGGTCACGTCGGCGGGGTCGGGGGCGGTGACCTGGACGACTCCGGTGCCGACCCGGCCGGACACGGCCAGCGTGGCCACCTCGGTGACCGCCGCCTCGGCGTCGGCGCCCGACGGCAGCACCGGGAGCGCCCGGTGCACCTCGAACCGGAGCTGGGCCATCGACCAGACCGCGTGCTGTGTTTGCACCGCGGTCACCGCGATCCGCGCGGCGGTGCGCTTGGCCGCATCATCCAGCACGGCCCGTGCACGCCAGCCGCGCCCGGCGGCGAACGCCGCGACCTGCTCGTGCACCGCGGACAGGGCCTGCACCTCGCGGCGCGCCGTCTGGGCTTGCCAGGCGGCGAGCCGCTGCGCCGCGGTGGGCTCCGTCGTGCCGGTCTGCCCGGCGATGGTGCGCCGCGCCTGGGCCTTGGTGCGCCGGGTGTTCTGCCCGGCCTGCTGGTGCAGCAGCCACAGCGTGCGCCGGGACGGCGGCCTGCCGTGAACCGCCTGGTACTCCCGGGCTAGCTTGTCCAGCTCGCCGGTGACAGCGACCGCGCGGGAGCTGAACAGGTCCATGACGTCCTGGCTGACCCCGCCGACCTCGGCACCGTTGCCGTCGGCCCGGGGCACCATCGCGTAGCCCAGCCCGGATAGCCGGGTCTGCAGGATCCGGTCGGCGACCGGCGCGACGGCCAGTCGCTGGTTGTGCAGGCTGCGCGAGTCCAGCGTCCGCCACTTCTGATCTGCTTTGTCGGCGCGCCGCACGCGGTTCCAGATGGCCACGTGGACGTGCAGCTGCGGGTCGCCGTCGCGGGACAGGTGGTGCAGGAACACGCTGGCGACCAGGCCGTCCCCGTCTCGCCACTCCCCCGTGCGGGCCGAATGGTGCCCGGTGCGGGTGTAGGTGGCGTGCCGCTCCAGCCAGGCCACCGCCTCGCGCGCCGAGTCCATCAGCGCGGTCTCGATCTCGTCGGCCCGCGCGTCCAGCGCCGTGGCCTGCTCCTGGTCGCCACGCTCGCGGGCCAGACGGGCCGAGACCCGGTAGGAGGCGTGCAGCACCGAGACACTCTTGACCGCGCTGACCGTCAGGTCGAAATACGGCACCTGACGCGGGTCCTTGCCACGCTCAACCGCGCAGATCTCAGCCAGCTCGGTCGCGCTGGCGTACGGGTGCGCGGCCAGGTACGCCGCCACCGCCGCCTGTTCCCGTTCGGCGGCCGCCTTGGAGCGGCGGCGCTTGACCAGCAGTTCCCCGCCCGGGCCGATGTTCTGCTGGTACAGCTGCCCGATGACGCCCGGATCCACCTGCCCGCTCAGGCCAAGCGCCACGGCACCTTTCCCGGCCCACTCCCCTGGCGGCTCCCCGGCCGCGGTGTAGTACGACATGGCCCCGGCGCAGCCGCCGCGGCCTTGCCCGGAGGTGAAGTAGGCAACGTCGTGACCCGCGTGCAGGGTCACATTAGTGGTCACGATCCGTTACCACATATACCGGTTCCGCGTTCATCGTTCGTGATGCCTGTGTCCGATCGCTTTTGATCACGACGCGAAAGGTAGGCGGGGACTCCGCACCTTTTGCGGATTTACCCGGTCGCTGGCGGCAGGACGGGAATCGGCGAGCCCGATGGAGAGGCCGGGCAGCGGCGTATACGGCCAGCCGGCTGTTCGCGGTCGTCGCGTGGCCGGGCAGCCGCATCCCCCGGCTCCGCGACGGTCAGCTCCGCCAGATCACCGCGGACCACACGAACGACAACCTCGCCTGCCAAGCCGACTTGCCCAGCCGAGGCTTGCACGGCACCTGGACGGAAGCCAGGCCGTTCGGCCAACACATGCCTGTGGAATCTGCGGGCCGCCGACGCCACCTGCTGTGCTCTGATCGGCTCAGCCCGGTCGCAGAAGACCGACCGCACTTTTCTGTACCAACCTTGCGCGCCGCATACGCCGGCGCGCCGGGCAACTGGCCGTCCTAACCGGGCCTGATCAGCGTGCTCCGGTTGACGCTGTACCCCTGGGCAAGGGCCCTGCATGGGCGGCAAGCCGGCCCCCGGCTCCCGCTCACCGCCGAGGACGGGCGCTCGCAGATCAGCGGCGATGTACGGGTGCAGCGAAAGGCTCAGGGAACGTCCGACGCCACCTTCGTGCCCGATGTGCCAGAGCAAACCGGCGTACCATCGCCGTGACAATGTGCCCGGGCAAATCCGGGCGCAAATTAGGCCCCCTGGACCATCCGCCAAGATCACCCAGGGGGCAAGGCCCCTGCGACAGGACCCCTGCCATGCAACCTAACACGGTGAACACCCACCACGACACAGACCCGTCCGTCCCGCCCGAGCTGCTGGAGGCAGTGGCCCGGGCCCTGGCCGCGGCGCTCATCCCGCCGCCACGGCGGCCACCGCCGCCGGAAACGGAAACGGAGGAACCGGCGGACTTCCTGACCGCCGCGCAGCTCGCGGCGCGGCTGGGAGTATCCCGGGAGACGGTCCGGCGGCTGGCGATCGCCGGGGCGCTGCCGCATACCGTGGTGTGCCAGGGCGCCCGGAAAACAACCCGCCGGTATCCGCGGCGGTTCGCGGAGGAGTTCGCGGCCAGCGGCCTGGAAGTGGCCGACCTGGCCGCCTTCGCCGCCGCCTGGCGGGCGCGGGTGACCGCGCCTGGACGGTGACGGCCCGTCGGCCGCGGCACGGCAGCCTGGCTGCGCCGGCGCGTTTTGCTGCGCGCTGGCGGGAGCTGGCTGCGTGCCGCGGCACCGACCTGGAGGTGTTCTTCCCCGAGCGCGGCGAGTCGGCCGGGCCCGCGCGGCAGCTATGCGCGCGGTGCCCGGTCCGGCAGCCGTGCCTGGACTACGCCATCACCAACCGCATCACCTATGGCATCTGGGGCGGGCTGACCGAGCGGGAACGCCGCGCGCTGCGATCCGGCTGGCTGCGAGCCTCGCGGCGGGACCGTGACCAGGCAATCCTGGCCGCCGAAGCGGCCGGGTACACCGCGGCTGCGATCGGCCGCTCGTTCGGCCTGTCCCGCACCTCGGTGACCCGGATCGTGCGAACCGGGAACGACGCGGAGCGGCCGGGATGAGCCGGGCCCCGGGGAGTCGCGTGATCGCCTTCGCGACCTGGCTGCTGGCGCTGCTGGGCGCTGGGCTGATGTACGTCAGCTTCGACGCCCAGTACCGATTCATCCTGGCCCAGAAGGACGCCACGGTGCCCTCGCTGATCGAGGCGGCAATGCTGGACGCGGGCATGGTCATCTTGTCCGCACTCGGCATCGGGCTCGCGCGGTCGGGCCAGCCATCCCGCAGCGTCCGGGTCCTGATCATGATCTGCGCGGCCGCCTCGGCGGGCATGAATCTCGCCGCCGCTGACCCTTCCAGCTGGCGGTCAGTGGCCGCGTACGTGGCGGCCCCGGTGTTCCTGGCCGTGATCACCGACCGGGTGATCGCGGTGATCCGGCAGCACGTCCTCCCGCTGGATGCCGAATCTGCCTGGACGCCGCTGGGCCACGCCGCCGTGGCCGTGCTGCGGCTGACAGGCGTCGTGGTCTTGTACCTGCTGCGGACCGTGCTCGCGCCGTCCGGCACGCTCAAGGGCCTGCGCCAGATGGTGCTCGAGGCCGCCCCAGTGCCTGGGATGACCGATGTCCGGTGGGCGGGTGCTGAGCCACTCCCGTGCCTGACTCATGATCACCAGATCCCGGAGCACGGGTCCGGGCTGCCATCTGAGGCAAAGTACTTCGCCCAGGTTCCCGCCGATGCCGACGACCAGGGGGCCGCCCGGACCGTGACCGGATTCCCGACCAAGAAGGCCGCTTTCCTGTCCTGTTACCGGGCTCACCCGCAATACGGGAACCGGTCAGCTGCCGGGCGGGTCGCCGCCGAGCTCGCACCGCTCGCCGACCTGCAGGCCGGCACCGGGCGAACGTACATCGCCGAGGAACTGCGCAAGCTCACCGGCATGGCCGGCCCGCGGCCGGCCGAGGAGGGACGATGACCAGTCCGCAGGCTGAACCTTCCGCGCAGGCCCTCGGCGAGAGCCTGGCCGCCCTGGCCGTCCAGGTCGCCGCCCTGCGCGGCCAGGTCGCGATGATCACCCAACGGCTCGACCGGGCCGGGCTCCGCGGCGACCTGAACCTCGCAGCCCGATTCGAAGACCTCGCCCAGACAGTGGCCGGCGCACTGGACGCGGCCGTGCCCCGCGGCCCCGCCGCCCCGTCCTGGATCGGCCTGGACCGGCAAGCACATGAGACACAGCTGGCGGAACTGCGGCAGTGGGCCGATACCGTGCTCCGCCAGCACTACGGCGGCTATGAGCTGCGGGACTGCTGGCCCCGCCACATCCACGCCATATGGGAGCTGTCCACCCTGGCCGCCGCCTGGCACCACGCCTACGGCGGCCAGCGCCCCGACCTGTGCCGCGCCCTGGAGTTCCACGATCGCTGGCTCCCCGGCACCATGCGCCGCATCGCCCACATCACCCGGACCTGCGTCCCGGAATGCGTCACGCGCCGCCGCCCCTGGTGACAGGCTCGCGGGCGGCACTGGGCTCGTGCTGGACGACACTCGCCATGATCATCTACGCGACCGTCGTGAGCACGGCCACGGCTGCGCTGGTTAGCTCGCCAGCGACACGGTCATAAGTATTCTTCAGTAAATCATCGCTGTGCTTATAATTGGTTCTATGCTTATGGATGCTGCGCGATGGTTGCGAGAGTCCGGGCTGACGGTAGAAGACCTCACCCCGGCCGACGAGACCGGTACGGGCGTTGACGCCATCCTTGAGGTAGACACAGGCGACCACAGCGCACGTTTCGCCGTGCAGGCCAAGTCCCGCGCGCCATATCCACATGAACTGGAGCGGCTCCAACGATCGTGGCACGGGCTAGCCGCGCGGGGCCATCCGCTGCTAGTCGCTCCGTTCATCTCTGAGCCTCTCGGGTCAGTCCTGACCAGAGATGGCTGGTCCTGGGCGGATGGCCAGGGAAATTTCGACCTGCGCGCGCCGGGGCTGCTGCTTCGCCAGCGGCGTACCTCTACCTCTCCGGCGTCCAGGCGGAAGACCCTGCCGCGCGGCTCCGGCAGCTTTGCCATCATCCGCGCGCTCGTCGGCTCTGGAGGTGGAGAGGATGAAGGACCTGGGGCGACTGCACTGGCGGCCCGGGCCGGTGTTTCGCAACCGCGCGCCTCGCAGATAGTCCATCACCTGCACCAGCTGGAGCTTGTTGACAGATCCGGACACGGCCGCTGGGAGCCGCGGCGAGAGGCCCTGCTGGATCGCTTCCTGGCCGAATACCCCGGCCCGGGCGGCTCAGAGCAGTATTACTACAGCCTCGACTCCCCCGTTGACGTAGCCGTTCGCGCCGGCCAGGTTAGTACCCCGGGCCGCCCGATCGTGACGTCTGCCGACGTCGGACCGGATCTCATCCTGCCGTGGCGCAGACCCAGCCTGGTGGTCTTGTATGCAAAACACGTTATCGACCCCTCCGGCCTCGGCCTGACGCAGGCGCAGGGAAGCCATGATGCCAACGTGATCATGCGCACTCCGCAGGACCGGTCCGTCTTCCCTGCCCCCGCTCTGGTGGCTCAGGTACAAGGAGACGAGGTACCGCTGGCTGACCCCCTCCAGCAGATCTGGGACCTTCAGGAGCTAGGCGGCGCGGACCGGATCGAGGCGGCAGGGAGGCTACGGCAATGGCTGCTGGAACGCCCCTGACGAGGCTCGCGCTCGATGCCGCCTCGGTTGCTGATGATCTTGGCTATGTCGCGCTCAGTGACCTGGCACGGGCGCTCGGAGACATTGCCGCAGATTTCCGGGTCATCGGCGGCCACATGGTCATGGTGCTGGCGTCACGATGGCGGCTGGGGCACGAACTCTACCGGGAGACTGGCGATGTAGACCTCGGCATTCCGCCGATCGCCGCCCGGGATCATCATGTCGTGGGGCGCCTGAAAGATCTTGACTATACGCAGGTGGCAGGCAATCGCTTCGCGCGAGGGCTGTCCGATATCCCGGTCACGATGAACGACAAGGATGGCTCGCCGCGGCCCGAGGCAGTCATCGATGTCCTCGTCCCGGCGTACACAAGCCGGGCGCGTGAGAATGTCCAAGTCGGGGAGGATCTCTTCACCACGGAGGTTCCGGGACTGCAGCTGGCGCTAGCCCGCTTTCCAGTCACCATGACACTGGAACTGCGCCGCCTCAACGGCGAGATCCTGCGGTGCCAGCTGCCGTTCCCCGACGAGGTGAGCGCTCTGGTACTGAAGGCCCTCGCAACTACCGTCCGGTCCAAGGACACTGATATAGCGGACGTGTGGCGATGCCTTGAGATCGCCTTCGCCGCAGGGCTTGGGCCCGCAGAGTTCACTCGCGGTGTTCGCGCAGAGAGCGCCGGAGTGATCCGGTCTCTCTTCGGCAGCCGCCGGGGCGCTCCCGTAGCCGCGCTCGCTGCCGAGCAACGTCTCTCGGCCGAAGCTACCGATGCCCGCTTTACCCGAATACGGGCGCTTATCGCACATGTACTCGGGCCGGCCTGACGCCACCAGCCCGCTCCACACAGCCGTGGCGTACAGCCACGGTCAAGGCTGACGAGATGACGGGGTAGACACGGCGGTCAGCTTTGCCAGGTAGGCCGCGGCGCGACGGTCGACCTCGGGGACCGGGTCGGCGTAGTGCCGCAGTGTGGTCGCGCCGCCGCCGCTGTGGCCGAGGCGCGCGGCGGTGTTGCGCAGGTCGAATCCGCCGGCCAGGAGCTGGCTGGCGGTGTAGTGCCGGCCGCCCTTGATGTCGAGCTTCACCCCGGCCGCATCGGCGGCCGCGGCGATCTGGTGGGTGACCCAGTCCGGGTTCCACGGCCGGGCATGCGCCGGGTCGTTGGAGAACAGGTACGCGTCGTTCCGCAGCCCGGCGCCGACCGCGGCCAGCGCGGCTCCTGTCTCCCCCAGGTAGGCCGCGATCAGCGCGCAGGTGTCCGGGTCGATGGCGAGCCAGCGGTCCTGGTGGGTCTTGGTGTCCTTGCGGACGCGCTGACCGCCGCGGACGACGTAGTTGAAGGCGACGTGCACCAGGCCCCGGTCCAGGTCGATGTCGCGGATCTGCAGGCCGCACAGCTCCCCGCGGCGCACGCCGGTGACCACCACCAGCCATAGGTAAAGCCCCAGGGCGGTGCTGCGGGCGCGGGCCTCGGCGATCACCTTGGCCACGTCGTCCGGCGAGGTGGCCGGGATGGGCCGGCGGATCGTGGTCGGCGGCTTGGCCGACTCGGCGGGGTTGCGGTCGGTCCATTCCCAGCGCTGCGCGGCGGCGAACGCACCGGACAGGATGCTGTGGATGCCGCGGATCGTGCTGGCCTTCATCGGATGGCAGACATGCGGTTTGCACCCGGCGCGGCGGCAGTCATGACCGGGCCCGGGCCGCTTCCGGGCGCCGGGCAGCACGGGGACGGCAGTCCCGGCCACGATCGGGCTCTGGCCGCGACGGGTGAGGATCAAGCCGTCCGCAGCGAGCGTCTCGAAGGCGCGCCGGATGACGCCGGTCCCGATTCCTTGCAGGGCGCTCAACTCGGTGATCGACGGCAGCTCGTCGCCTGGGGCGAGGATCCCGGACCGGATGGCTTCTGTGAGTTCCTCAGTGACCTGCTGCCAGGCCGGGCGGCGGTCGCGCGCCTTGACCAACAAGGCCGGGACATTGCGGTGCTCGGTGAACGGCCGACCGGTGCAGCCCAGGTCGCCGCAGCGCTTCAGCCGCGTGTACAGCTGGTCGAGGATCGGGCCACGGACCTTCCGCACCTCCAGGTGCCCCAGGGCGGGCTCGATGGTCCGACGGATGAAGCCCTCGTTGGTCTGCCGCGTGGACACGTCCCAAGGCGCGATCGCCGCGTACTCCTCGAGCAGCTTGGACATGGTCACGCCGGACTCAGGCGTGCGGCCTTCGGATGCTTCCTTGAGCAGCCTGCCCAGCTCGATGTGGGCCTGCTGCTCGGTCTTGGCGGTGGCCTTGAGGCGGATCTCCCGCTTGGTAATCGGGTCGATCCCGGCGTATACCCGGGCACGCCACGATCCGCTCGGCAGTTGCTCTACGTAACCCTTGGCGACTCTCGGCATAACAACAGGATAGACCGGATCAGTGACGTTCGGTCCACGAACCGGTCCACGAGTCGGAACCGGATGGGGCTTAAATACCTTCTGACCTGGAGCCGGTGAGCGGGTTCGAACCGCTGACCTGCCGTTTACAAGACGGCTGCTCTGCCTGCTGAGCTACACCGGCTGGCTCGCTGAATGGTAGCCGAGCCAGCCCCAGATCGCACATCCGCGGGAGCTGGCCCGGGGCGAAGGCGGTCAGGAGCGAGCGGGATCCCCGCCGATGGTGTCACGCAGGGCCTCCAGCGCGGTGAAGCGCGGGAACCAGCCCAGGTCGCGCTTGGCCTTGCTGGTGTCCATGATCGCCGGGTGGCTCGCCGCCTCCACCCACTGCAGGGCGGGCGGCAGGAACGGCAGCGCGGCGATGGCCCGGGCCGTGAACCGCGCCGGGCCGGCCGGAAGGGGCAGCGGGATCAGGCCGAACTCGCGGGCCACGTCGGCGCTGCTGAGGATCCCGTCGGCCGCGATGTTGTAGGCGCCAGGCGGCCCGGCCGCCACTACGCAGAGCAGCAGCGCCTGACCGAGATCGGCCTCGTGCACGAACTGCAGCGGGAGCACCGGGACCAGCACCGGCAGCGGCACCGGGACCCGGCCGATCTGGCCGATCCGGCCGGAAAGGACGCGGCCGAGCGGGGCCAGCGGTCCGGGCAGCAGGTCCTTGGCGCCGATCGCGTGCGGCCCGAGGACCACCGGCGGGCGCAGCAGATACAGCGCGGGTCCGGGGCCGCGATCGGCCGCGATCCGGGTCGCCTCGGCTTGGAGCCGATGCTCGAGTTCGGCCTTCTCCTGCGCGTAGAACAGGCGGGAGGCGGGGCGCACCGGCCACTCCTCGGTCATTCCGACCGGATTGTCGTGGTGGAAGCCGTAGGCCGCCACCGACGAGGCGTAGACGAACCGGCGCGCGCCCGCCTGCGCCGCGGCCCGGAAGGCGTTCAGCGTGCCCTCGACGTTGACCGAGCGGAGCACCTCGGCGGACGCGGTCCCGGTGACCAGGAACGCCAGGTGCACCACGACGTCGGCCCCGGCGAACGCGTCCCGCAGGGCCGCGAGGTCGCGGACATCGCCGCGGCGGTACTCAAGCTTGGTCCAGCCGTAGGCGGCCGGGTCGAACGGGCGGCGGGCGATGCCCACGATCCGGCTTACCCGGTCGTCGCCCTGGAGCAAGGGGATCAGGCCGAATCCGAACGTCCCGGTCGGGCCCGTCACCGCGACCGTCAAATCGTGTTCCTCGCTCACCACCCCAGCCTGGCACAGGCGGCGTGGCGTTCATACGGCATGGATGCCGCGTTCATGCTGTTCCGGCGGAGCGCCGCCGAGCTAATTGATCACGGCGGTGGCGGACCGGGGCTCATTCATGATGCCCGTGCGCTGCTGGCAGGCTCTCGTGACCGCTGGTGCGTGCCCGCCGCGGCGGTTCGCCGCGCTCATAGTGCATGGATGCCGCGTTCATGTTGCTCTTACGACATGGCTGGGGCAACCATGTCGTTAGGGTGCGGTGCTGGAGGGGCTAGAGGGGCTAGAGTGAATAGATGGGTTTATGTGGCCAGTGGGGCGAGTGTGGGCGTACGCGAAGCTGGCGCGGCGCGGGCCAGCGGGGGCGGATTAGCGGGAGGGGCGGGAGCGGATGGCGGCGACCTCGTAGAGGGCGATGCCGGCGGCTACGCCGGCGTTGAGGGATTCGGTGCGGGCGGCGATGGGAATGCGGACCAGGACGTCGCAGGCCTGGGCGACGATGCGGGACAGGCCGCGGCCCTCGGAGCCGACGACCAGGGCCAGCGGGGCGGTGGCCAGGTCCAGGTCGCGGACCGGGGCCTCGCCGGCCGCGTCCAGGCCGGCCAGGAAGACGCCGGCGTCGCGGTAGGAGGCCAGCGCGCGGGCCAGGTTGGCGGCGCGGGCCACCGGGATCCGGGCCAGCGCGCCCGCGGACGCCTTCCACGCGCCCGCCGTGACCCCGGCGCCGCGGCGGGACGGGACCAGCACGCCGTGAGCGCCGAACGCGGCTGCCGACCGCGCCACCGCCCCGAGGTTGCGCGGGTCGGTGACGCCGTCCAGGGCGACGATGAGCGGCAGCTGGCCCGCGTCGGCGGCGCGGGCGAGCAGGTCGTCGGGGTGCGCGTAGTCGTAGGGGCGTACCCGCAGGGCCAGGCCCTGGTGCAGCGCGCCGCCGGTGAGCCGGTCGAGCTCGGCCTGGCCGGCTTCGAGCACGGCCACGCCGCGGCCGGCGGCCAGCTTGATGGCCTCGCTGATCCGCTCGTCGTGCTGGACCCGGGCGCCGACGTACAGGGCCGCGGCAGGCACGGCGGCCCGCAGCGACTCGACGACCGGGTTGCGGCCGGCGACGAACTCGGCGGCGTCCCCGGATCCGCGCGGCGCGCGGGCGGAGGCGCCCCCGGATCCGCGCGGCGCGCGGGTGGCGGGGTCCCGTGATCCGCGCGGCGCGCGGGCGGAGGCGCCCTGGGTCTGGTCGCCCGGGGCGGAGGCCCGCGAGCCGCGCGAACCGGACGAGCCGGACGAGCCGGACGCGGCGGCGGCCGCGCGCCGCTGCGCGGGGTGGCCGGGACGCATAGCGGCGGGCGGGGTCGGCCCCTTGCCCTCCAGCTTGCGGCGGCCGTAGCCGCC
>Ga0335083_10000462_pt1 | contig 62755 bp, 42 predicted proteins | sample Lox_Sample_42_FD_206716 | JGI IMG/M metagenome (GOLD analysis project Ga0335083, IMG submission 206716) | Soil microbial communities from Loxahatchee National Wildlife Refuge, Florida, United States - Lox_Sample_4.2 | ecosystem: Environmental > Terrestrial > Soil > Wetlands | place: USA...
CTCCGGATATTGATGCGGTTGCCGTGGTGACACCCGTATGGACGCATTACGAAGTCGCAAAAGCTGCTCTGGAAAACGGTAAGCACGTTTTTGTCGAGAAGCCGTTTACGAGCACTGCAGCCCAAGCAGAAGAACTCATCGAACTGGCGGAAAAAAAGAACTTGAAGATCATGGTGGACCACACCTTCCTGTTCACGCCGGCGGTCAGAAAGATCCGAGAGCTTTTGAACGAGAACCATCTCGGAAAGCTCTATTACTACGACTCCATGCGCGTGAATCTGGGACTCTTCCAGCACGACGTGAACGTGATCTGGGATCTTGCTCCTCATGATCTCTCGATCATGGATTATTTGATCAGTGCACGCCCTGAAGCGATTGTTGCAACGGGTCAGAGTCATCTGAATGGGCATGAAGACATCGCGTTCCTGACGCTCTATTTCCCCGACAAACTCGTTGCCCACGTCAACGTCAACTGGTTGTCGCCAGTGAAGATTCGCACTACGCTGATCGGCGGCGAGAAGAAGATGGTCGTCTGGAATGATCAAGCTGCCGACGAAGAGGTTAAGGTCTACGACAAAGGCGTGACAGTCACCAGTCCAGAAGGCGTTTACAACCTGCTCGTCAACTACCGCTCTGGTGATATGTGGGCGCCACGCCTGGAACGTGCAGAGGCCTTGAATCGCGAATTGACCTACTTCGTCGACTGCGTTCTGAACGGCGAGACTCCCATCAATGACGGCAAAGCCGGACTCCGCGTTGTGCGGATGCTCGAGGCCGCTTCCAAATCGATCAGCGAGCGCGGAGCAGTGGTCTATTTATGAACGAATACGTTTGTATTGCTCCGACCGTAAAGCTTGGGCGCGATGTCAAGCTGTCCAAGTTCATCAATCTCTACGGATGCGAAATTGGAGACGAAACCAAAATCGGCGCGTTCGTGGAGATCCAGAAAAACGCGAGCGTTGGTAAACGGTGCAAGATTTCCAGTCACACATTTATCTGTGAGGGAGTGTCCATCGAAGACAACGTCTTCGTTGGGCACAGCGTGACATTCATCAACGATATGTATCCGCGGGCCACAACCGGAGACGGTGCACTGCAGACCGAAGCAGATTGGAAAGTTGAGAAGACGTTAGTAAAGAAGGGTGCGTCGATCGGTTCCGGATCGACAATCCTGTCGAAGGTCACCATTGGCGAGAACGCAATCGTTGGCGCTGGCAGCGTTGTCACCAAAAATGTTCCGCCTAACAGCATCGTGGCGGGAAATCCGGCCCGCGTACTGCGGTTTGTGGAGCCGACCTTGGAGGTCACAAAGTGAGCACTGTTAATAATCATTCTAGTCAGATCCCTTTTCTTGACCTGGTAAAGCCGCACGTTGAACTTGAATCGGAATTGACCGATGTATTTCATCAGGTATTGCACACCGCCGGCTTCGTCGGTGGGGCAATGGTCACTGAATTCGAGAACTTGTTTGCCGAATTTTGTGGCGCCCGCCATGCAGTAGCTGTCAATAGCGGAACCGATGCACTCCGTTTTGCCCTTATCGCAGCAGGAGTCAATCATGGCGACGTTGTCGTAACCGTGCCGCACACGTTCATCGCTACCACCGAAGCAATATCGCAAGCGGGTGCTCAACCAGAATTCGTCGATATCGATTCCCGCACATACAACATGGATCCGAAAAAACTGCGGGAATATCTTGAGCTAAAGTGCACTCAAAATAGTTCTGGCAAGTTGGTCAGCCTGCGAAGTGGTCGGCTCGTGACAGCAATAGTCCCGGTTCACCTGTACGGACAGATGGCTGACATGGACGCGATCCAGGAACTGGCAGACCGCTTCAATCTTATGGTGATTGAGGACGCCTGCCAGTCCCATGGGGCTGAGTATTTCTCTCATCGGCACAACCGCTGGTTCAAGGCAGGTTCAATGGGCTGTGCGGCTGCATTTAGTTTCTATCCTGGCAAGAACCTGGGTGCTTGCGGCGAAGGCGGTGCTATCACCACGAATCAGGACGCCATTGCCCAAAAATCCAAAATGCTTCGCGATCACGGGCAGGCGAAGAAGTACTACCATGACATCGAGGGCTATAACGGTCGGCTTGATTCGCTTCAGTGCGGAATTCTCACGGTTAAGCTGCGGCATCTCGCGAAGTGGAATGTTTGCCGGCGAGAGCGCGCCGAGGCCTACAATCGCCTTCTGCTTCCCAATTCTGGAGTAACTATTCCATTCGAGCCATCGTGGTCTCGCGCTATATACCATCTTTATGTCATTCGCACCAGCGACCGCGAAAGGCTGATGAGCCATCTCATGGATGCCGGCATCGGGACCGGCATTCATTATCCGATTCCGCTGCACTTGCAGAAGGCCTATGCACATCTGAGCTATAGAGATGGCGATTTTCCTGTCGCAGAACAGAATGCGGCTCAGATACTCTCCCTGCCGATGTTTCCGCAACTCACGACCGAGCAGCAGGTCCGCGTAGCCAGCGAGATCACTAACTTCGTTGGCCAGACGGAACGCAACTCGTCGCTGTCGGAAGAACCCTTGCTGGTCACAACCGAACGGCGATAAGCAACCTCCTGCGAATCCGTGCCAATATCCAAGAACCAAGTAAGGGAGTGGGGAAACGCTTTGAGAATCGTTTCAATCGTTGGAGCGCGCCCGCAATTTATTAAGGCGGCTGCGGTCAGCAAGTCGCTCCGGGAGCATCACCAGGAGATATTGGTGCACACCGGACAGCACTACGACTACCGAATGTCTGGGATTTTTTTCGCCGGCCTCGACCTGCCTCAACCGGAAGTGAATCTCGAAGTCGGGTCTGGGACGCACGGTGCGCAAACCGGAGCCATGCTGAAGGGCATCGAGCAGGTTCTCGTGTCGGAGCGGCCAGATTTCGTACTCATCTACGGGGATACAAATTCCACGCTGGCGGGAGCACTGGCTGCCTCCAAATTGTCCATCCCGATAGCTCACGTCGAAGCTGGCCTGCGCAGCTTCAAACGCTCCATGCCGGAAGAAATCAATCGGGTCGTGGCCGACCATTTGTCCGATTTGCTGCTCTGTCCGAGCGAGGTGTCTGTACAGAACCTGGCTGCGGAAGGGATCAACAGGAACGTTCACCAGATCGGCGATGTGATGCTCGATGTTCTTAACTGGGCAAGACAGCGACTGATGTCGCAGCCGTCGCAGATCCTGGAATCGTTGGGGGTGAAGCAGGGCCGCTATCTGCTAACCACCGTGCATCGCAGCGAGAACACGGACGATACAAGCAAACTGAAACAAATCATCCATGCGTTTAATGCCGTGGCGGAACCAGTGATCTTTCCCGTGCACCCACGGTCGCGCAAGGTCATAGGCGAAGTTCGATGTGAGATTGCCAGCCATGTACACATGATCGATCCCGTCGGATATGTAGATATGGTGGCCCTGGCTGGCAACGCACGGATGATTTTGACGGATTCGGGTGGGCTTCAAAAAGAAGCTTATTGGCTCGGAGTCCCGTGTGTCACCTTGCGGGAGGAAACGGAATGGCTAGAAACGGTAGAAGAAGGTTGGAATACATTGACGGGCTATGATTTTGTACGTATTACCGCAGCAGTGCAATCTTTTAAGCCAGCAGGGATGCGCCGCTCTCTGTACGGTGACGGATTCGCCGCTTCAAAGTGCGTCGAGTTGCTCAGTGAACGAGCAGGTCTGGTAACTGTAGCAGCGTGTAGTCAAGGTAAGGCATAAAAGTTTTGGGGGAGCAAATGGTAAACATGAACAAAAATGTCGCTGTTGTTGGCGTCGGATATTGGGGAAAGAACCTGGTGCGTAACTTTCACGAACTTGGCGCGCTTGCTGCCCTCTGCGACGCCGATCCATCCCTCGAGGAACGATACAAGAGTCAATATCCCGGCGTGAGATTTTTCGCGGACTATAAATCAGTTCTTGCAGATCCGTCAATCAAAGCGGTAGCCCTTGCTACGCCTGCCGTTACACACTACGAAATGGCCAAGGCCGCACTCCTGGCCGGAAAAGATGTCCTGGTTGAGAAGCCGCTGGCGATCGACGTGAAACACGGCGAAGAACTAGTGGATCTAGCGGATGGCAAGGGCCGCGTCCTAATGGTTGGCCACATCCTCCGCTACCATCCAGCGATCTTGAAGTTGCAGCGACTGATTCTCGATGGAACGCTCGGGAAGATCAATTATCTCTACTCAAATCGTTTGAATATCGGCAAGATCCGAACCGAAGAAAACATCCTGTGGAGCTTTGCGCCCCACGACATTTCCGTGATGCTCTCTTTGCTGAACGAGATGCCCACGCGCGTTTCATGCAGAGGTGGTGCGTACCTCAACCATGATGTCTCGGATGTCACGTTGAGCCACTTTAGATTTGCCAGTGGAGTTCAGGCTCATATTTTCGTGAGCTGGTTGCATCCGGTGAAAGAACAGAAACTCGTCGTTGTCGGATCGCAGAAGATGGCGGTCTTTGATGACACCGCCGAAAACAAACTGGTTCTCTATCCGCACCGAGTCGAATGGCGCAATCGCATACCCACAGCGGTAAAGGCGAACGCGGAAATTGTGGAACTGGAAGATCGGGAACCCTTGAGGGCCGAGTGCCAGCACTTTCTCGATTGCATCGAATCGCGTAAGACTCCCGTCAGTAGCGGCGCAGAAGGCTTACGCGTGTTGCGTGTTTTGGATGCCTGTCAACGCGCAGTCAAGAACGGCGACATTGAAGTGGAGCCCGCGCCGGCTAACGAGAAGAAAGCTCCCGACTATTTTGTGCATGAATCTGCGTACGCCGATCAGGGCGCCGAGATCGGAACCGGCACCAAGATCTGGCACTTCGCCCATGTCATGAAAGGAGCAGCTATCGGTAAGCGTTGCGTCATCGGGCAGAACGTCAATGTCGATGGCGGGACCGTGATTGGAAACAACGTCAAGATTCAGAACAATGTTTCCGTGTACACCGGAACCATCATTGAAGACGATGTGTTCCTGGGTCCTTCCTGTGTTTTGACGAATGTCAGCAATCCCCGCTCTCAGGTAAATCGTCACTCACTGTACGAAACCACCCATCTTCGCCGCGGATGCAGCGTCGGCGCGAACGCAACGATCGTTTGCGGCGTAACAATTGGACGCTACGCGTTTGTGGGCGCGGGATCAGTGGTGACCAAGAATGTCCCAGATTTTGCGCTGGTCGTCGGCAATCCGGCTCGCCAGGTCGGCTGGATGAGCCGTCACGGCCACCGTCTTGAGAATCTCGATTCCGACGGTGTAATGCGCTGTCCGGAGAGTGGTTACCGCTACAAGGAAGTGGAACCGGGAGTTTTGCGGTGTCTTGACTTGGACGAAGAATCTCCGTTACCGACCGAGTTAAGCGTCGGCACGAAATCCTACAGACAATTCAAAGAGGAAACCAATCATGAATGTTCCCTTGCTTGATCTTAAGGCGCAGTACGCAGTCATAAAACACGAAGTAGATGCTGCTATCGCCGATGTGCTGGAATCGCAGCACTTCATTCTCGGTCCCAAAGTAGAGGAGTTGGAAAAGGCGATCGCAGCCTACTCGCAATGCCAGTACGGCATCGGGGTCTCCTCGGGCAGCGACGCTCTGCTGGTCTGCCTGATGGCAGAGAACATCGGCGAGGAGGACGAAGTCATCACCACACCGTACACATTCTTCGCTACGGGCGGGGCGATTGCGCGCCTGGGAGCGAGGCCCGTGTTCGTGGATATCGATCCTGTCACCTACAACCTCAATGTGGAGGACATCGAGGCAAAGATCACGCCGCGAACCCGCGCCATCATTCCAGTTCATCTCTATGGCCAAATGGCTGACATGGACGTTGTGATGCGGTTGGCTCGCACGCACAACCTGGTCGTCATCGAGGATGCCGCACAAGCGATCGGCGCGGAATATAAAGGCCACCGTGCTGGAAGCGTCGGTCACTATGGCTGCTTCTCGTTCTTCCCGTCCAAGAACCTCGGCGGATTCGGCGACGGTGGAATGGTTGTCTCGAATGATGCACAACGAGCCGAGCGGGTGCGCTGCCTGCGCGGTCATGGCGCCAAACCGAAGTACTACCACAAGCTGATCGGTGGGAATTTTCGGCTCGACGCGTTGCAAGCAGCCGTAGTCTCGGCCAAGCTTCCTTTTCTGGATCGCTGGACGGCCGCCCGCCAAGAAAACGCGAAGCGCTACGATCGCCTCTTCCGGGATGCGGATTTGCCAATCAAAGTTCCTGCCGTGCAGACCGACCGTCACATCTTCAATCAATACGTAATCCGCAGCTCCCATCGCGACTCTTTGCAGGCTCACCTCAGGAAATGCGGCGTTGGCACAGAGGTGTACTATCCCGTTCCCCTTCACCTGCAGGAGTGTTTCGCGTACCTCGGACACGGTCTCGGCGCGTTTCCGGAGAGCGAAGGGGCCGCGAAGGAAACCCTCGCTTTACCGATTCAGCCGGAGCTCACCGAAAACCAGGCTGAGTACGTCGTCGACTGTATTGGCCAATTCCATGGCAAGGAAGCGATGGTGCTGGCGGGAACGCAGTCCCAGTAGCGGCGGAGTTGCCTTTTGATTGGTGTTATCGCAAAACCGGGCCAAGAAGGAGTAGCTGAAGAGTTCTTTCAGCTCTTTAAGACTCCCTGGGAGTGGTATCGTCCCGGGTCTCTGTACGATGTCATTCTCTCGACATCGGACGAAGTGCCCCAGGTCAATCCCAGGCTACTCCTTCTTTTTGGCGTGGAACTCAAAACATTAGATACTCAGCTTGGCCTCTCGGTTCAAGAACATCGAGGCCATACCAGCCTGAATGAGAGAAACTGTCAGATTCCTGTTTATGACAGATTTCTTACCTTCCTGAATGGCGATGGAGTTCCCTGCGTAAACGGAGAACTGGGCGTAAGTGGCATCAAATTCAAGTGGCACGAATCAACTGTGATCCGCCTCGGATATGACTTGTTCGAACAAGCGCGGGTGTTGCTTTCCGACGGACAGCCGGTCGAAAACTCGGGTATACCGGCGCTAGATAATCACATTCGAGCATTGCGGCATTGGATCCTTGAGGCGGGAATCTCTGTGCTCGAGGTTCCCCCTTCTCCTTATGGCCATAGCTTCTCGGTTTGTTTGACTCACGATATCGACTTTGTCGGCATAAGGAAGCACTTCCTGGATCGCACCATGTGTGGATTTGTGTATCGGGCCACCGTGGGTGCCACGAAGAATTTCTTTCGCGACCGTATTTCCGCGGCACAGCTATTGAAGAGCTGGTGGACAGTTATCACCCTCCCGTTTGTATATCTGGGTTGGAAGAAGGATTTTTGGGAGCCCTTTGGCTGGTACGGAGAAGTTGAAAGAGAACTGGCGGCAACGTATTTTCTGATCCCGTTCAAAGGGCGCGCCGGGGAAAGAGTTCCAGCACCCAAGGCTTCCCTTAGGGCCACTGCCTACGATGTCCGTGAACTAGCGTCTGAGATTGATGCGTTGCAGAACCGGGGCTGCGAGATTGGCGTCCACGGAATTGATGCATGGAATAGCTCAGAGAAAGGGCGCGAGGAATTAGCCAGAATCAAAACTCTGGCCGGGAGTGCTTGCGGAATTCGGATGCATTGGCTGCTGCGGGACGCCAAAACTCCTTGCGCGCTGGAAGAAGCTGGGTTTGCATATGATTCGACGTTCGGTTACAACGAAACCGTGGGATATCGTAACGGAACCAGTCAGGTCTTCTTGCCCTCCGGCGCTCAAAGCCTGCTCGAATTGCCAATGCACATTCAGGATGGCGCGTTGTTCTATAGCGAGAAACTTGATTTGTCACCTGCTGAGGCACGAACGCGCTGTCAGGCAATCATCGATCATGTGCGCGCTTTCGGCGGCGTTCTGACTCTTCTGTGGCACGATCGGAGCCACGCTCCCGAGCGTTTCTGGGGCGACTTCTATTCCCAGCTCTTGCAAGAGCTGAAGGTGGAGGGTCCTTGGTTCGCAACCGCGAGGCAGTTAGTGGCATGGTTCCGAAAACGGCGCCAGATCGAGTTTCAGCGTGTCGGAACGGACTCCTCTCGAATCCGTGTGACCTACGATGGGGAGGAGATACAGCCTCCTTTAACGTTGAGAATCTACCAACCGAAGAATGACGCGGCTGACGCCAGCCAACACATTCCTCAGCTAACAGAATTCCCCTGGAACGGAAACCGTTACAGGGAATTGGATCTGAACACAAGCTATAACCTTATTCCCGATTCCACTATCTGTTCCCTCTCATGACGGCTGTCTGCATACTCCTTCAAAATTTCTACGACATTGATATCCGGGTAAGGCGCAAAGCTGAAGCATTAGCGGCCGCCGGATGTTCCGTCGATGTGTTTGCGCTCCGCGGTCCGAACGGCCCCAAGAACTACACACTTGAGGGAGTCAACGTTTACACCATTTCGCTGGGTAAGCTCCGCGGATCTTTGGTGCGCTATGCCTTCGAATACCTTGCATTTCTATTGTGGTGCCTCGTCCGTGTAACGATGCGAATGCCGCGGCGTCGGTACAAAGTGATTGACGCGAACACTCTGCCGGACTTCCTCGTATTCGCAGCCGCTTTCGCGAAACCTATGGGAGCGAAAGTCGTTCTTGACATGCATGAGATCACGCCCGAGTTCTACATTTCGAAGTACCACATGTCGCCGGATTCTCTGACAGTGAAGCTACTGCAATTCCAAGAGAAGATCAGTTTTGATTTTGCCGATCACGTGATCACAATCAACGAACCCATTCTAGAGCTGCTTTGTAGCCGGGGGCTCGATCGCGCAAAGACCACCGTCATCATGAATTCCGCCGAGGAAGGACGTTTTCTTTCGGCAAGATCTTCTACGGTGGATACTGCTTCCGCTGACGAGAAATTCGTGATGATGTACCACGGAACGCTCACGCAACTATACGGGTTGGATATCGCCGTCGAAGCCTTCGCACTTGCCCATGAAAAAATGCCGGCTGCCGAACTGTGGATACTCGGATCAGGTCCGGAAAAGAACCGGATCGAAAATCTGGCTCAGGAGCGGGGGATTGGCGCAAAAGTAAAGCTCGTCGGGCAGGTTCCGCCTAAGGACATTCCGGCGTGGCTTAGTCGCTGCAAGGTGGGCCTTCTTCCCATTCGCCGGGACGTCTTTCTCGAGTTCGCCTCACCCAACAAGCTTCCGGAGTTCATCATCATGGGCAAGCCCGTGATCATCTCACGGCTGAAAGCGATCCAGTCTTATTTCACACCAGAGGCCCTGGCTTTTTTTGAGCCGAATGACCCGGTCGACCTGTCACGTCAGATGCTGCGGGTCTATGCCGATCGAGATTTACAAAATCGGTTGGCCGCGAAGGCAAGCATCGAGTACAAACCAATCCGCTGGGACGTTATGAAACAGCGATATCTTGCCGCCATGGAAAACCTCATCGGTCCTGATCTCTCCGGGCGTCTAACCGTCGTCCACAACCGCGGCTAACGCAGCCAGCTTTTGCGCAGACGCGAGGAATAATCAGGGAAAAAGAATGTTGAGCCTGCCAACATATGTATTGATTACCCCGGCGCGGAATGAGGCGCGCTTCATCGAGTTCACCTTGAAGTCTGTGGTGGCGCAAAAAGTCCGGCCGCTGAAATGGGTGATCGTCAGCGATGGATCTACGGACGGCACCGATGACATCGTTCGCCAATATGCCGCTCGCTACGGTTGGATTGAACTGGTGACTCTGCCCGAACATCGCGATCGAAGCTTCGTCGGCAAAGTAACTGCCTTTAATGCGGGATACGCGAAGATGGCTGGTCTGGATTATGAGGTGATTGGCAATCTGGACGGCGATGTCTCATTCGACGAAGAATACTTGTCTTTCTTACTCGAAAAATTCGCCCATAACCCTCGATTGGGAGTCGGGGGGACGCCATATCGGGAGGATCGCTCAGTGCACGATGAGAGCTTTAAGAGCCCCGACCACGTTTCCGGCGCCTGCCAGATGTTCCGCCGCAAATGCTTTGAAGAGATTGGCGGCTACAAACCGTCGAAATCAGGCGGCATCGACCTAATCGCTTTGCTGGCTGCCCAGGCAGAGGGTTGGGAGACGAAACGGTTTGACGAGCGGTCATGCTTTCACCATCGTAACGTCGGCAGCGGTGACCACGCGGGCATCTATTCCCGGCTGCTGAATCGCGGCAAGAAAGACTACCTGCTGGGCAGCCATCCGGTATTCGAGATCTTTCGCAGTGTGAATCAAATGCGAAATCGTCCGTTTGCAATCGGAGGAGTACTTATGCTGGCGGGCTATTTCGGAGCGATGCTTCTTCGGATTGAACGGAGTATGCCTGTGAAACTCATTGCCATTCGTCAGGCAGATCAGATCAAGAGACTGAAGCAGTTCCTCTTTCATCCGCTAAACCGTCACATCGCTCTGACAGCATCGCCTTCCTTGGCTGATCCCGGCACGGGCCATTAAAGCTGCCGCCCGCCGGACTGCAGAGACTTCCAAGAAACTACAATGCCAGTCAGCCACATTAGCGTATGCGTCTGCACTTTCAAGCGGCCACCGCTCCTGGGCCGGCTATTGGGCGAACTGGCGCGGCTACAAACGGATGGACTGTTCACATTTTCGATTGTGGTGGTCGACAACGATGTGCACAGATCCGCAGAGGCGACGGTACTCGATTTTTCCGGTCGCTCGCTCATTCAAGTTCACTATTCCGTCGAACCTCAGCGGAACATCTCTTTGGCAAGGAACAGGGCCGTAGCGAAAAGCCAAGGCGATTTTATCGCCTTCATCGACGATGACGAATTTCCCACGTCGAACTGGCTGCTGACGTTATACAAGGCACTACATACCCACGCAGTTGATGGTGTGCTCGGACCGGTCCATCCGCACTTCGATCAGGGGACACCGGAGTGGGTTATCAAGGGCCGATTTTACGACCGTCGTAGTTATCCGACTGGATTCGTGATCAGCGGCAAACAGGGCCGGACGGGCAACGTGCTTCTGAAGCGACACCTCTGCATCGATGAGCAGCAACCTTTTCGCCCCGAATTTCGTTCGGGCGAAGATCAGGATTTCTTTGAGAGAATGATTCAAAAGGGGCACACTTTTATCTGGTGCGACGAGGCAGGAGCCTACGAAACTGTCCCGCCAGCGCGCTGCAAACGAAGATACTTGCTGAGGAAGGCGTTGCTGCAAGGAACCTGCGCCAGCGTCAATCTGGAAAACAGGATTCAGCACTTCGCTCGATCCATTATCGCTATTCCGGTTTACACCGTGGCAGCTCCGTTTGCCCTGCTGCTTGGGCAGCACTGCTGGATGGTTCTGCTCGTAAAACTCTGTGATCATCTGGGCCAGGTGTTGGGAATGATGGGGATCAATGTTGTCAGGGAGGCGTACGTAAGCGAGTAGCGAGAATTGATGACCGAAGCGAAATACATCATTGGAAGCGACAAAGTTGTCCTGATTACCGGAGCCACTGGGTACATCGGCTTAAAGGTCGTAAAAACGCTGCTGGATTTGGGATTCCGTCGAATCCGGTGCTTCGCCCGGCCTTCCGGCAAGCACAGCGCGTTGTTACATCTGGCTGAAAGCTATAAAGGCGCCCCGGTCGAAATCGTAACCGGCAATCTTCTGTCGCGAGCAGACTGCTTGGCTGCGGCGGAAAGTGCGGAGGTCATCTATCACCTTGCGGCGGGCACGGGGCAAAAGTCGTTTGCCGATGCCTACATGAACTCCGTCGTCACTACGCGCAATCTCCTCGAAGCGTCCGCCAAACAAGGCTGCCTCAAACGGTTCGTAAATATCAGTTCTTTTGCCGTCTACAGCAATACCCAGGACAACGGTGGACGGCTGCTGGATGAGAACAGTACGATTGAAGAGCGGCCGGAGTTGCGCGGCGAAGCCTACTGTTTCGCCAAAGTGAAGCAAGAGCAATTCGTGCGTGAATATTGCTCGACGTTTGGAATGCCCTACGTGATCGTGCGGCCGGGCGCAGTATATGGTCCCGGCAAAACCTATCTCACCGATAGAGTGGGGATCGATACTTTCGGCATTTTTCTGCACATCGGGGGTTCGAATACAATCCCGCTGACGTACATCGATAACTGTGCGGAGGCGATTGCTTTTGCAGGGTTGCGAGAAGGAATCGACGGCGAAGTGTTCAACGTCGTGGATGACGATCTCCCCTCGAGCCGGCAGTTCCTGCGCTTGTATAAGAAGCACGTAAGGCGGTTCCGTTCCCTGTACGTCCCACATTTTCTGAGCTATTGGCTCTGTTATCTTTGGGAAAAGTACTCGGAAACTTCGCACGGGCAGTTGCCGCCGGCCTTCAATCGCCGGCGGTGGAACGCCTACTGGCGAAAAACAGACTACTGCAATAAGAAGTTGAAGACGCGCGTCGGTTGGACACCCAAGGTGCCTACCACCGAGGGTCTCATGCGTTATTTTGCCGGTTGCAGGAGCGCACAGACGAATGCTTAGAGTCGCAATTATCGGCTGTGGAAAAATCGCAGATTCACACGCTGCCCAGATCCTGCGCGTGCCCGGCTGCGAGGTCGTTGGAGTCTGTGACCGCGAGCTCCTGATGGCTCGTCAGCTCTTTGAGCGTTTTCCGATCCAGGCATGTTATGCCGATGTCACGGAACTCTTGAGCCAGGGCAAACCGGATGTAGTTCACATCACAACTCCGCCCGCCAGTCATTTTCCCATCGCCAAACAGTGCCTCGAGATGGGCTGCCACGTCTACGTGGAAAAACCTTTCACACTGTACGAAAAGGAAGCGCGCGAACTCATCCAGGTGGCGAATGAACGGAATTTGAAGATCACGGTTGGGCACGACGAGCAGTTCAGCCATGCAGCACGCCGGATGAGAGCCCTCGTGCGCAGTGGTTATCTGGGAAGCGGGCCGGTTCATTTGGAAGCTCATTACTGTTACGAGTTGGGAGACAACCCATACGCAGGGGCGCTGCTTGGAGACAAGCAACACTGGCTTCGCAGCTTGCCGGGAAAGCTGTTGCAAAATGTCATTAGTCACGGCGTCGCAAGAATTGCGGAATTCCTTCCCACCGAATCTCCAAAGGTGATTGCCTACGGCTTCATTAGTCCTCTACTGAAGAGCAAAGGTGAAACTGAAATAGTCGATGAATTGCGGGTGATCCTGAGTGATGAGGAGCGAACCACCGCTTACTTCACTTTCTCGTCGCAAATGCGGCCATCGATCCATCAGTTGCGAATCTACGGCACGAAGAATGGACTAATTCTCGATCAGGATCACGAGACGCTGATCCGGCTTCGCGGCGAAAGATTCAAGAGCTATGCCGAGAAGTTCGTTCCACCACTCATCATTGCCAAACAGCAGTTGGCGAACGTTTCCACGAATCTTCGCAAGTTCTTCGCGATGGATTTTCACATGAAAGCCGGTATGAAGTATCTGACCGAAAGCTTTTACCGGTCGATCGTCGAAGATGCAGCGCCGCCCATCCCTTATCGCGAGATTCTCCTGACCTCCCGCATCATGGATTCGATTTTTGCGCAACTGGATCAAGGCCAGGTCCCTCGCTCCCTCCCCGCTGCAGCGATGACAGGGGAGTACGTATCCCGGTAATTTTCCCAAGTGCTAAATCTGGGTTGAGAAAATGAATAACTTTATAAAGGTTCGTGACACCGACATCGTAATTAGTGGCCGCTTGCTGAAGATCGCAAGGCCGGAGCTCGAAAAGTATGAAGCGCTCGAGAACCCGGAAACGCTGATTGAAGAATTGCGGCGCTCGGGCCAGCGAATCGACTTGTTCACCTTCCTGCAAATCGAGAAGGACGCGCCGAAGCACGATTTCTTCGTGGAATCGGAGAATATGGCGATTCTGCTTATCTCTACATACGATCATTGGTTTAACAATCAGATCCGCTCCGAAGCGCGTAACCGTGCGCGGCAAGCAGGAAAGAAGGGCGTGACCGTACAAGAAGTCCCATTTGACGATGCTTTTGTAAAGGGCATTTGGGAGGTCTATTGTGAAAGCCCGATTCGTCAGGGAAAACGGAATGTTCACTACGGAAAGGATATGGAGACGGTTCGCAGGGAGGCCGCAACCTTTCTGGATCGTAGCGTCTTTATCGGCGCCTTCCTGAAAGGACAACTTGTTGGCTTTGTGAAACTGGTTATGGATAAGCCGCGGATTCATGCGAATACTATGAACATCGTGTCTATGGTCAAACACCGCGACAAAGCTGTGACCAACGCCCTCATTGCTCAATGTGTACGATCTTGTGCCGAGCGCGGCGTGCAGTACCTCGCCTACCAGAGCTTTACCTACGGCAAGAAGAGGCCCGACAGCTTAACCAATTTCAAACAAGTGAACGCTTTCGAGCGTGTGGAGGTTCCGCGCTACTACGTTCCACTGACTGGAATCGGATCGGCGGTTCTGCATCTCGGTCTTCACCACAGGCTTTCCGAGCGCATTCCGGAATCCGTCGCGGAAAAACTGCGCGAACTCAGAACGGAATGGTATAAGCGAAGACTCCAATCCACGTCGGGTGCACTAAGCTAGTCGAATGCCGGGAATCGTAGGACTCAACACGAGAATGCCGCGCCTGCGCGCGGAGCGCCTACTGCGCACAATGATTGCAGCGGTGCACCATAATATCGCCTGGGAGGTGGGCACGTGGTGTGACGAGTCCATGGGCGTGTACGTCGGTTGGGTGGCACGTAAGAAATCTTTTGCGTCCGGGATGCCTCTGCGCAACGAGCGCGGCGATGTTGTCCTGATTTTTTCGGGTGAGGAGTTCCCTGGCAGGGAACAACTAAGCCAGCTTCGAGAACATGGGCACGCTGTTCAAGCGGCCGAGGCGGCTTACCTTCCTCACCTCTATGAAGACGATCCGAACTTTCTCGCGAAATTGAACGGCAGGTTTCATGGCCTGCTCTACGATCGCAACCGAGAAAGAGCCGTACTGTTCAACGACCGGTACGGAATGCATCGGCTCTATTACCACGAAGGTGAAGAAGCGTTCTTTTTCGCAGCCGAAGCCAAGGCCATTCTCGCAGTAAAACGGGAGCTTAGATCGATTGATCCGCAGGCATTCGGAGAACTGGTCGCCTGCGGATGTGTACTCAACAATCGAACTCTGTTTGCCGGAATCTCAGCCTTGCCTCAGGCGTCAGCGTGGGAGTTCCACGACGGCGCTGTTCATCGCAAGGGCAGCTACTTTGATTCCAGCGAGTGGGAGCAACAGGAAACGAGCGCGCCAGAACCGTACTACGCTGATCTTCGCGCAAGTTTCACTCGTAACCTTCCCCGCTACTTTGATAGCACCGCTCCCGTCGCTGTATCCTTGACCGGCGGCCTGGACACGCGCATGATTATGGCGTGGCACAAGGCCGACTCAAGTTCTCTGCCGTGCTATTCCTTTGGAGGACCGTTTCGTGATTCGCGGGATGTGGCGGTTGCCCGCCAGGTCGCGAGACTGTGCGGTCAACGGCACGATGTGATCCGAGTGGGAGATGAGTTTCTTTCCCGCTTCAGTCACTACGCCGAGCGCGCCATCTACTTGACGGACGGTTGCGTTGGTGTGAACCACGCCGCCGATCTCTATCTCAACGAATTAGCCGCGCAGATCGCTCCTGTCCGGATGACGGGCAACTATGGTGGCGAGGTTCTGCGTCGCGTTCGAGCCTTCAAACCAGTTCAGCCCATCGTGGGCCTGTTCTCGGGCGAACTCGCGCCGTATCTGGAAATGGCACGGCACACGTATGCCGATGTCATCAAAGTTCATCCGCTTTCCTTCGCTGTGTTTCGCCAGGCGCCCTGGCATCACCATGGTTTGCTGGCGCTAGAGCAAACGCAGCTGTCCCTGCGCACGCCTTATCTGGACAACGATCTGGTTCGGACTGTGTTTCGAGCACCGGAGTCCGCTCTCGCAAATCAGGACATCAGCTTGCGACTCATTGCGGATGGAAGTAGCGCGCTGGGGCAGATACCCACGGATCTCGGCATTGGAGGAAAGAGCAGCCCTTTTGCAGTTGCGCGCCAATGTCTCCTCCAGTTTTCCTTCAAAGCAGAGTACGCCTACGATGTCGGCATGCCGCAGTGGTTGGCCCGTATCGATCATTTTCTTTCGCCGCTGCGACCCGAACGAATTTTCCTGGGCTGGCATAAGTTCGCTCATTTTCGAGTGTGGTACCGCGGCGTGCTCGCTCCGTATGTGCGGGAAATCCTTCTTGATCCGAGTTCGCTGTCACGGCCATACATAACGCGCAAGGTAATGGAACGCCTGGTGTCCAGCCATCTTCGTGGTGACCGAAACTACACTGGCGCGATTCACAAGCTGCTTTCATTGGAGCTGATTCATCGGCTGTTTGTCGACTCGGCATTGAATCCTGATGCTCGCGCGATCCAGTCACCAGTTTTTCTCGAGCAGAGGATCTGAATGAACCCTGCACTTGCCACCGTTCTCTGCGTCGCCGGAATCGGAGGCGTTTTCTGGCTGAATCGAGATCGCGAGGCTAAGACGTCGAAAGCTTTGTGGCTGCCCGTCATTTGGCTGTCGATCTCCTGCTCTCGAATGGTCTCGCAGTGGTTGGAGATCTTCGACCCGAAAACACGACTACCCAGGGCAGATGCTGTTGCCCGCTACATGGACGGGAGTCCCCTCGATCGTCTCCTCCTGACCATTGCGTTCATCATGGCAATAACTATCCTTACCGGCAGAAAGCAAAAGGTCGTCGCTCTGCTGCGTATGAATATTCCGATCATTCTTTTCCTTGTCTACTGTGGCATTAGCGCGACATGGTCGGACTATCCGGATGTTGCTTTCAAGCGATGGATCAAAGCCTTAGCTGATTTTTCCATGGTACTGATCGTGCTCACCGAGCAGGACCGCACAGCTGCGATCAAGCGACTCTTAGCTCGTACGGGTTTTGTGCTCATACCGCTTTCAATCCTGCTGATCAAGTATTATCCCGCGGGTCGGGGTTGGTCGGAATGGGGGGAAAGCGCATATACCGGCGTTGCCACAAGCAAGAATGAACTCGGCGGACTGTGCCTGCTCATCGCGATCGCCTGCTTTTGGCAAGTCGTGCAGATTTTCAAAGCGGAGAGGCGCAACAGGCAATCTTTCATTTCTCACGGCATTATCTTGCTTATGGCGCTGTGGGTACTCTGGAGTGCAAATGCTGTGACCGCGATGGCGTGCTTTTCCATTGCTGCCTGCCTGATTGTTGCTACGAACTTGCGTAAGCTTAGCGGACGGCCATGGCTCGTACACCTGATGGCCTTCGGATTCATTACTGCGTCCGCTGCCTCCTTGTTTCTCGAAGTGGGCTCCGGCATCGTGCAGCAAATCGGCAGAGATCCCACTTTGACAGGCAGAACCGATATCTGGAAATTGGTGATCGGTATGACACGCAGCCCCCTGCTTGGAACTGGATTCGAGAGTTTCTGGTTGGGATCGCGTTTGGACGAAATTTGGAGCGCCTACTGGTGGCATCCCAACGAAGCACACAACGGCTACATCGAAGTCTTCCTGAATCTTGGATGGCTCGGGTTGTTTTTCGTGCTGGTGCTCTTCATTACCAGTTACAGGAACGTCATCGCAGCAATGCGCCGAGATCGTGCCATGGGGAGCTTACGTCTCGCCTATTGTGTGGTCGCGATAGTCTATAACTTCACCGAATCTGCAATTCGGATCATGCACCCGGTCTGGATCTTGTTCTTGTTGGTTGGAACAGCAGTCCGGGAGGATCGTGTGCCCCAGAAAGAAAGGGCTCCACAACAGGAGCCGCTGATCGCACGAGAGGAACTGTCTTGGTCGCGCTAACGCAAAATGGATTGCAACGAACTCTGTGGACGAAGCTTTGTGGCTACTATCAAAGGAGAAGCGCGAGAGTGGTCTTCAAGCGACCGCTCGCGTTCAAACTGGAGAGGCCGCTCATCTCTTTTACTTTCGACGATTTTCCGCGTTCAGCTCTGTTCACTGGCGGGGCTATTTTGAGGAACTTCGGCGTGACTGGAACCTATTACGTTGCTCTCGGTCTGGCGGGCACGCAGACGGCTACGGGCGAAATGTTTCGGATCGCTGATTTGGAAACGGTGCTGGAGCAAGGCCATGAACTGGGTTGCCATACGTATTCGCATTGTCATTCGTGGGAAACTGATTCACGCGCCTTTGAGCAATCCGTGATCGACAACCAGGCGGCAGTCAGTTCGTTGCTCCCTGGTTACGTATTTCAGACTTTTTCCTACCCCATTAGCCCCCCCAGGCCGAGTACCAAGGCTCGTATCGCAAAGCGCTTTGCGGGATGCCGCGAGGGAGGCCAGAAATTCAATTCCAAAGTCGCCGATCTTAACCAACTGTCGGCGTTTTTCCTGGAAAAGTGCAGGGACAATTTCCCCGCTGTCAAGGACATAATCGACCGGAATCAAGCGGCATGCGGATGGCTGATTTTTGCAACCCATGACGTTGCGGAGATCCCTACGCGCTACGGATGCCAGCCGGAGTTCTTTGCTTCCGTTGTGCAATATGCAGTCAATTCCGGGGCCGAAATTCTTCCGTTGGTGAAGGCACTCAAAATCCTGAAGGGAGTAATCTAGGGCGATTGCCACGCCTTGCACTAGCTGGCCGTTCAGGCCTGGGAAGTTCTTGTACTTCCGTGCCTTGTCCAGTATCAAGAAACGCGTAAACTTTTCGATAGGTGAACGAGACGGATTTCTACATTAAGAATTCCGCTACGTGCACCATGGATCTCATAACGAGGTCCCCCCAACTCGTTGTTTCTATCGAAATTGTTTGCGAGGCGAAATGAGATCCAAAAGATTGATTCTGTTCCTGTTTCTGATCGTCTTTTGCGTCAGTGGCTACGGTCAGGCGCAGCAGCTCTGGTCTGGAGTTCTTGACCCATCGCGTGCGTCCTCCACGTGGACAGTTGCTGGCGCCGATCCGACATACGTCAACGAAACACGTAGTCAGTGCGGCTCGACCATCGCAGCCTATGGCACAAGCGGCAATCCTGCATCCGCGGCCGCCATCAATACCGCGATCGCGAGTTGCGCTGCTGCACACCCTCTGAGTGGACCTGGCGGCTATGTTCTGTTGGGATCCGGAGATTTCTACATCAATACGGAAATTACTTTTTCGAGTCCCGCTATCTACAACAATGTGAGCCTGCGGGGATCTGGGGCCGGTCAAACCACGATTCACTTTAGCGGCAGCGCAACCAATTGCCCGTTTGCTGGTGGTGCGGACATCTGCATCTCGCAGGGGACCGAATCGAACGGTTTCGGACTTGGCTACGATGGCAGCGCTGATAATTTTGCCAGTTGGACCGCCAGTAGTTACGCCGAAGGCACAACCACAATCACAATTAATAGCTTTTCCAAAGGGAAAATGTCGAACTGGCAAGTGGGAAGCTTGATTTTTCTTGATCAGTTAGACACACCAAACTCCCCTCCTCCTGCATCGGGCTTGGCGATCTGTCGCAGTGGCAAGTGTGGCGGAGACAATGTGTCTGGAAGGCCAGGACGGTCGCTGACCGAGCCGCAGGTTATTACTTCGATTTCCGGTACAGGGCCATGGACCGTGGGAATCACCCCAGGCATCCGAATGCCGAACTGGTTCAAGGCAGGATCAAGTCCGCAAGTCTGGGGCAACTCCGGTCTTCCAATTCAGCGCGTGGGCATCGAGGACATGTCCATTGATATCTCCAATGCGCTCAACCGTTTTTCCACGAATTTGTGTCTTGGTTGTTACAACGTTTGGATCAAGGGCGTGCGCTTCTACGACACTCACGGTGACGGCGAAACTGGGCAAGACGGGTTCTATCATTTCTATCCCATCCAGTCGATGCGATTCACAATGCAGGACTCCTACAGTTACGGGTCGCCGCCAGTTTCGAATTATTACGTGATGTCCTGCTGGACCTCTGGCGACGCGCTCTATCAGAACAACATCTCGCAGCACATTGCGTTCTCGTTCATGGCGGAAGGATGCGTCAATTGGGTTCACGCCTACAACTTCGCCATTGACGACTATTACACGCATTGTCACGGCTGCAGCACAGATACGCAGTGGCAACAGGCCAGTTCTTACCGACATGGCGGCACTGACGCTCTTGGACTCTATGAAGGTAACGTAGGTATCGGTGCAGTCGGCGACCTGGTGTTCGGATCGTCAAGCCATATCACGCACTACCGCAACTTCTACAATGGCCGCGATCCTAATGGCGGAAGCACTGGCGCGGGTAAAACGGAGCAGACCAATGCGATTCTGCTTTATCCCGTGAACCGTTACTGGAACATCATTGGGAATGTGATGGGCACGGCTGGCTATCACACGACGTACCAATGTGCATATCCGAGTCCGGGAAGTTGCAACAACGACGTCCAGATTTACTCGCTTGGATATGCAAACGGCTACTCCGCGGCGGACGAAGCTTACGTTGCGACCAGCATGATGCGTTGGGGGAACTTCGATACGGTGAATAATGCCGTTCGCTGGCAAACCTCTGAAGTGCCGAGCGGTCTTACAGACGGGTTTGCGAACCCTGTCCCATCAAGCATCTGCACTTCGACTAGTCCATCGACTTGTCCGGCATCTTTCTATCTGAGCAGTAAGCCAGACTGGTGGGCGTTTTCCACCGGAAGTCCCTCACCTTGGCCGGGCATCGGGCCTGACGTTACGGGAGGGAACATCAGCAGCGGAACTGGAGCAAGCTCGACACTTGGCGGACATGCATACCTGAATCCGGCAGCAAATTGCTACCTGAACGTAATGAATGGCGCTACGGATGGCAGCGCAACATTGAGGCCATTTGACGCCGAGACGTGCTACCCGAGCTCTACCTCCAACAATCCTGCGCCGCCGACGAACTTAAATGCCACGGTTCAGTAAGCTGATTGAGGCCACCTCTTAAAGGGGTCTGCGCACAGAGGTATGCAGACCCCGTAACACCTTCAAGCGGCCCAGATTGGTGGAATTGAGTATCCCCCGATCGGGTAGTACCATTCATGAGGCCGCGCGCGTAAAATCAAACTGTTCCTTCCCCCCAAGCGTTACGAAAGTAATCTCCGACTCAAGTTCTTACTGGCTTAGCTCACCGGACGTGCCAGCCATCTAAGCGTGAATTCTGTTTCCGATGTCCACGGAAGGGAGGGGTTGACTCTATGAAAGTTGTGATTTTCTGCGGTGGTCTCGGTCTGAGGTTGCGGGAGTACTCGGAAAATATCCCTAAGCCGCTAGTCCCAATCGGTGACGCCCCTGTCATTTGGCACCTGATGAAGTACTACTCGTACTATGGTCACAAGGATTTCATTCTTTGCCTCGGACATAAGGGAGAAGCAATCAAACGTTTCTTCCTCAACTACAACGAAGCACTTTCCAGTGACTTTGTACTCTCAAAGGGTGGAAGAGATGTGAAACTGCTCGGCACCGATTTTTCGGATTGGCGTATTACCTTCGCCGACACGGGTGCCAAATCCCTGGTCGGCGAGAGATTGCTGACTGTGCGTGACCACGTCAAGGACGAGGAAATCTTTCTCGCCAATTACGTTGACGGATTGACCGACATCAATCTCACCATGGTCATCGACCGCTTCCTGCGGTCCAATAAGACGGCCTGCTTTGTTTCTGTGCCTCCCACGCAAACATTCCATCTGGTCGAGACCGACGGCGACTCCAGGGTCACTAGCATCAGCCACGCCGGAACTTCCAACAAATGGATCAATGGCGGCTACTTCGTTTTGAAGCAGAAGATTTTCGACTATCTCAAGCCAGGCGAGGATCTGGTCGACGCACCTTTCCAGCGTCTTATCGACGAAGGTGAACTGATGACGATTCAGCACACGGGTTTTTGGGCGTGTATGGACACCTTCAAAGAGCGGCAGCAGTTGGAGGATCTTTGGTCGAGGGGAGGAGCCCCGTGGCAGGTATGGCTGCAGAACGGAAAGAAGGGTGCGCCCAACAGTGCCGGAGGTGAACTCCCGAAAACCGTGGTGCAGAACTCGCCAAACCTGCAGACGGGTATTTTGATGCCCGATAGGAGTCTGCGTGAGCAGTAGTGCCGGATTAAGAGAAGTGAAGGACCAGGCCAACGTTTCGGCGGTGGAACACTTCCGCACCGATCACCTGGTCCAGAACCTCGGCCGGCGTGCTGTTTCAGGTGGGTTCGTTACCGTAAGCGCACAGGCTGCCAAGTTTGTTCTGAACTTCATTTCTGCCGCCGTCCTGGCGCGATTGCTCAGTCCCAAGGAGTTTGGCTTGGTGGGCATGGTGCTGGGCGTCACGGGACTGGTTGGGATTTTCAAAGAACTGGGTCTATCCACAGCGACGGTGCAGCGGGAAACCATCACTCAGCAGCAGGTTTCGAATCTGTTCTGGATTAACGTGGGTGTTAGTGGATGCTTGGGAATCGTTTGCGTCGCGTTGGCGCCACTGGTGGCGTGGTTTTATCGTGATCCGCGAGTTACCGGGATCATGCTCGCGTTGTCGTTGACATTCCTTCTCACCGGTTCGACGGTGCAGCATCAAGCCTTGCTGACTCGGCAGATGCGATTTCGGGCGCTGGCAATCATCGATGTCACATCCATTCTGGTCGGATTTTCAACAGCCTGCCTCCTGGCTTGGCTGGGGTTTGCCTACTGGGCACTAGTGGCCCAGCAGCTGGCCAATGCGGCAGCTTGTCTGACTCTCACTTGGGCGACCTCCAGATGGCGTCCCTCGCGCCCACGGCCCAATAGCGGCGTGAGACCGCTGGTGCATTTTGGCGCTCACCTCACGATGGCTGACCTGATTGGCCGTTTGTCTCTCAATAGCGATACGATTCTGATTGGGCGGTTTTTCGGGGCCGCACCGCTCGGGCTTTACACTCGAGCCAATGTACTTCTGGCGCGTCCACTGGAACAGGTTCTAACTCCGATTGCCGGAGTCCTGATCCCAGTACTCTCACGTTTGCAATCTGACCCGGTGCGGTATCGTCGGACGTTCATGCGCGCCTATGATCTGCTAGCCCTCGTCGCTCTTCCGTTCGCCGCCATGTGTCTAGCTTTAGCACGGCCGTTGGTTTTCATTATTCTGGGGCCGAAGTGGAAGGACGTCGTTCCGCTATTTTCAGCCTTCGCCTTGGTAGCCATCTCGTCCCCTCTATCCGCAGTAATCAGCTGGATGTTTGAGAGTCAGGGACGGGGTAAGGATCAGTTGCGGACCTACGCCGCCGCCGGAGCGATCACGCTGGCTTCTTATCTTGTAGGCCTCCATTGGGGGCCGTTCGGCATCGTAATGTCTTTAGCTGCCGCCAGCCTCTTGGTCCGAATGCCTGTCGTCTATTACCTTGTCGGGCGATCGGGACCGGTCAGTACCAAGGATCTATGGCAGAGTTTCCTGTCCCACTTGCCGTGCTGGGGTGGCGTCTACATTGCAACCAGACTTGTCCATACTCTGGTCGAGAATTCATCGCCGATTTTGCAAGTGGTGACTTGCGCACCCGTCGGCCTGCTGGTTGCCGTTGCTCTGACGTTTACGTTCCGTCGTCCACGAGAGAGTGCGTGGTACGCGTGGACTACGGTGAAATCGACCCTGAATCGGCAATGGAGCGGTGCCGTATGACAACGCTGGAAATGCCGGAAACGATAAAGTTGGAAACGGAGTCTTCTTCGGGGCGTTCATCGAAGCGAGCGAAGATTGGCTTCTTTGGAATTTTCGGCATACAGAATCTCGGCAACGAGTGCACGTTGCAATCCATTTTGTACAATACGCGCGAGCGCTTTCCGTTCGGCGAAATCTATAGCATCTGTTATCGGCCGGATGACACCTCCCGCCGACACGGTGTCCCTGCCGTTCCCATCTCGGCTCGATATTTCCAAAGCCGCACCGATGGCAAAGTGGTGCACCGCAAGGGAGGCCTTCACCGACTAGCGCGGGTGCTTTTTCAGCGGATCCCCGGCGAGATATTGGACTGGGTGAAAGCCGTCAAGAATCTAAGGGGAACCGACTTGGTTGTGATGACGGGAACCGGCATGCTGACCGATTACAGCACATCGGCTTTCGGATATCCCTATGATGTTTTCAAATGGAGCGTGGCGGCCAAACTGGCGGGTTGCAAACTGCGTTTTGTCGGGATTGGAGTGGGTCCGATTTATAGCCCGCTTAGCCGCCGATTCATTCATACCGCGCTCTCATTGGCCGATTGTCGCAGCTATCGTGACAACTTCTCAAAGGCGAGAATCGCGAAAACCGGATTCGACAGCAGCAAAGATCTGGTATATCCCGACCTCGTATTCAGTATTCCGAAAAGCAGTCTTCCCACTCGTCCGGCGCCGCGGACACAAAAGACGGTGGTCGGCCTCGGTATCATGGACCATCGCGATATTCACATCGCGACGCCGGAAGAGCAGGAAGCTTCGTACTCTTCCTACCTCGACAAGATGTGCGATTTTGTTTGCTGGCTTGTAAAGCATGGGTATGCCATTCGCATCCTGCAGGGTGATGTGACCTATGACGCGATCACCCGTGCCGATTTGAAATCAAGGCTGGAACAACGGGGAATTCGCTACGAGGAAGCGGGAATTTTCGACGAGGGAAGCTCCTCGGTAGAGGAGTTGATTCAGCAGATCGCACAAGTTGATATCGTCGTGTCTCCCCGGTTCCATAATCTTTTGTTGGGTCTGATGCTCAACATTCCTGCTGTCTCCATTTCCTACGATCCCAAGAACGACTCTTTGCTCGAGGGAATGGGCCTGGGCAAGTACTGCCAGCCATTGACCGAGTTGAATCTCGAAAAGCTGATCGATCAATTCGTCGACGTGGTGGCGCATATTGAAGAATTCAAGCCGACTATCAGCCAGCGAGTGGCTGAGTATCGCGACTTGCTGGAGAAGGAATATGACGTAATTTTCGGGGACCTGTGATCAATCCCGAACCGGCGCGGTTTGCCGATCCTTATATTTTCAGGAGCGAAAGATGCTGGTGAATGCAACGGCCCAAGGTTATCGCAATAGAGATTACTGGATTGTGGAGAACGCGCAGTACGCCGCCCCCAGCTTTCGTCTCCGCAAGTGTGCCCGCCTAATAAATCGACTGGCGCAAGGCAGGACAGCAAGTCTCCTCGATGTGGGTTGTGGACCCGCCGCTCTACGGCCATTATTGGACCAAAATATTGCCTACCACGGTCTCGACGTCGCAATTCACCAGCCGGCTGATTATTTGCGGGAAGCTGATTTCGTCCAGAACCGCATCAACTTTGACGGCAAACAGTTTGACTACGTGGTGGCGATGGGTTTCTTCGAGTACATGGGACAGAAACAGAACCAGAAATTTGAAGAAATTCGGGATATTCTCAAGAAAGATGGCAGGTTTGTCATGTCCTACATCAATTTCGGACATTACCGCCGCCAGGTTTGGCCCAACTACAACAACGTGCAATCGATCGCCGAGATGAGCAGCGCCTTAGAGAAAGTATTTCGCATCGAGAATTGCTTTCCCGCTTCTCATCACTGGCGGCAAAAGCAGCCTGGTAACAATTCTCTGCCCGGAATCCAGATGCACGTGAACTTCAACATACCGCTGATCAGTCCGGCCTTAGCCGTAGAATATTTTTTCGTCTGTTCGCACCCGAAGTAGGACTATGGTCGTCGATAGAGAACTTCAAGAACGTGATACGCACCGTCATCCGATTCGTGTGCTCACAGGTGAAGCAGTCGGAGCCGCTGATTGATATGGGTACCTTGTTTTGTGAGGGTCTTCAGACTCATCCACCCCTGGAAGTTCGATACTTCTTGCAGTTGTGGACCGAAAGCCAATGTTGAATCGTGCATTTTGGAAGGGGCGCCGTGTGTTCCTGACGGGGCACACCGGCTTTAAAGGAAGCTGGCTCTCTCTGTGGCTTCATGTCTTAGGCGCCGAAGTCACCGGCTACGCCTTGGCTCCGCCGACGGAACCCAGCTTGTTTGTACAAGCGGGGATCAACAGCATTGTCCGTTCGATTTGCGCTGACATTCGCGATTTTCCCAGCCTCAAGAATGCTATCGAGGAGTGCCGCCCTGAAGTAGCGCTCCATCTGGCAGCTCAGTCCGTCGTACGTCGCGGCTACGATGATCCAATCGAGACGTATTCCTCGAATGTGATGGGCACTGTTCATGTCTTCGAGGCGCTCCGGCAACTGGGGCGTCCTTGTGTAGTGGTCAATGTAACCAGCGACAAGTGTTACGACAATCGCGAGTGGATTTGGGGCTATCGCGAGAACGAGGCGATGGGCGGGAGAGATCCTTATTCGAATTCCAAAGGTTGCGCCGAACTGGTGACCAATGCTTTCCGGGATTCCTATTTTCCACCCGAAGCGATAGATCGTCACGGGGTCGCGCTGGCCAGCGCTCGGGCTGGTAATGTGATTGGGGGAGGAGATTGGACAGCCAATCAGCTGATTCCCGACCTGATGCGCGCCTTTCTTGCGAAAAGGCCTTGCCTGATTCGCAATCCACTGGCGATTCGGCCTTGGCAGTTTGTGTTGGAACCTCTGCGCGGATACCTGATGTTGGCTGAGAAACTGTCCAAAGACGGATCCCGTTTTGCCACTGGATGGAATTTTGGCCCTTCGGACGATGATGCCAAGCCCGTGCGATGGATTGCTGACAATTTGGCAAGGTCCTGGGGAAACGGTGCATCGTGGAGACAGGATTCGGCCGTGCACCCGCACGAGGCGCATTTGTTGAAACTCGACGCGTCCCAGGCGCATGCATCTTTGGGATGGCGTCCGGTCCTTTCTTTGAGCACTGCCTTGGACTGGATCGTTTCCTGGTATCGTGCATTTCAGGAAGGCGCTGACCTTCGCACCTTTACCGCAAAGCAAATTGAAAGCTACGAGGCTCTGTTAGGAAACGAAGTGGCTAAGGCTGGATTCTCGGATGGCGCTTCCGCACGGTGACTCGAGTGACTTTGGTAAGCCGGATATGCAAGGTGTTTCGTATTACATTTTGAGGATCGAGGTTCGCGCACGAAGGCGCAATTCGGTCTGATCAGGTTCTGCGAGGAAAACATGGCGTCTAATAGCAAAGAAAGACAAGGCGAAAGCCCGCGCATTCTGCTGTATTCCGAGCGGAATCTATATGAGCGCGAAGTATGGCGCTGCCCGTTTTTTGAATTCGAAAACATTGTCCTTGACATCGATGCGGTGGACCTGCTGGCTCCGAACCGTACGAAGTGGTACGAGGACCGGCTGCGAGTGTCGCTGAAGCTCGGAAATTATCTGAAATCTCCCATCGTCGATCCGGGAATTGCGCCCATCAAGCTCGACAAAGAATACGACGTTTTTTTCACTATCATTGAAAAGCCGGGCGAGGCTCTTAACGTAAAGGCCATCAAGAACCTCAAGGATCGTTGCAAAACGAGCGTCTGCTGGGTGATCGAGTTCTATGCATGGAACATGAAGACGCATCAAAGCTCTTTGGAAATGCTCAAAGAGTTTGATCACGTCTTCTTCATGGCGGCCAACTATCAGCCATTCACTAAAGTCCTCCCGGCAGAGATCACCTACATGCCAGCGGGAGTCGACACGCTTCGTTGGTGTCCTTACCCCAATCCCCCGGAGAGATCGATTGATGTGTTGAGTATCGGCCGCCGATCTGAGAAAAAGCACAAAGCCCTGCTCCGCCTGGCTCGCGAAGAAGGGTTGTTTTATGTGTACGACACAATTAACGACCTGCACGCCTATAGCCTCGATGACCATCGGGCGCTGGTTTTGAATATGGCCAAACGGAGCCGCTATTTCCTCGTGAATCCGGGCAAGTTCGACATGCCGGAAGAAACTGGCGGGCAGCAAGAGTTTGGATATCGCTACTTTGAGGCCGCCGCTCCGGGAACCATTATGATCGGAGAACGGTGCAAGAACCGTGAATTCGAGAAGATTTTTACCTGGGAAGACGCTGTCATCGACTGTGCATTCGACTCCGAAGAAATTGGCAACGTGATGAAATATCTTGATCAACAACCGGAGCGACAGGCGAGGATTCGCACCGAGAACATCCTGCAATCTCTTGCCCATCACGATTGGGTGTTCCGCTGGGAAAACGTGCTCAAGAGAGTGGGGCTTGAACCGTTGCCAGCCCTGACGAAGAGGAAACAACAACTAGCCGAGCGTTCCGCATTGGTCCAGGAAGCGCATCTACAGGGGCAGACTTCAGTCAAGAGATGAACTCAAGAAGTACATCGATCCACGATAACGTCTCTGACAACGAAAACGCTCGAGCCTTTCTCGATTATTTTCGCTGCCCGCAGGAATTCGCGCCATTTCGCTTAGCTGGCCAGCTTTCCTCGTCGGAAGGTTTTTTTTCATTTCGGGGGATACCGTGTTTCGGAAGAACCGTAGCCGGAGCCCCTGAGGTCGCTAAAAACGATAGCCGTAGTCCATTCCTTCCCGAGGCGGAAATTTCGATTTTCTGCGATCCGACCGAAGTTGTCGACAATTTGCGGCGAGAACGGTATGTGGCTAGGGCACGAAGCCAGAAGGTTTTACGGAATCTGTACTATTCGCTTCGACCAGCCCTCCCGTTTGCGGTTCGCAAATTCCTGCAAAAAACTCTGTTCAAGTTGCGAAACCACAGCTTCCCAAACTGGCCGGTGGACTGCTCTGTAGAACAGATTTTTGAATTGCTAATGAAAATGTCAGTTGAAGCCGCAGGTCAGGAAGTCCCATTTATCTGGTTCTGGCCCGATGGTAAGAACTGCGCCGCCATGATGACGCATGACGTCGAAGAACAGAGCGGGGTGCAAGCCTGTGAGATGTTGATGGATTTGGACGACTCCTTCGGGATCAAAACCGCCTTTCAAGTGATTCCGGAAGGACGGTACGCCGGCGTTGAACACTTGATCCAACACATTCGCGCCCGCGGTTTTGAAGCGAATATCCACGATCTGGACCACGACGGCCGTCTTTACGACCACATTGAACGATTTCGAGAGCGGGCCAAAAAGATTAATGAATACGCCAAGAAATACGGCCTCCATGGATTTCGCGCAGGAGCAATGCACCGAAACCAGGAATGGTTCTGCATGTTGGATTTCGAATACGAAATGTCAGTACCGGCAGCCTCTCATCTGGAACCTCAACGCGGAGGCTGCTGCACCGTCATGCCATATTTCGTGGGCGACGTTCTGGAATTGCCGCTCACGACCGTACAGGACTATGGGCTTTTCTACATTCTCGAGGAAATGTCCATCGACCTTTGGAAGCGGCAGTGCGAGATCATCTCTGCCCATCACGGACTAATGAGTTTTATTATTCATCCCGATTACATTGTGCAAAGAGTCGAGCGCGAACTCTATTGTGAGCTACTCCGACATCTTTCGTGCCTCAAAGAGGAGCGGGATGTTTGGCTCGCAGTTCCGAGTGAGATCAACCGCTGGTGGCGGGAACGAAAGCAGATGCGACTGAGGCGTACGTCCGAAGGCTGGTGCATTGAAGGAATCGGGAGCGAGCGGGCTCGGTTGGCATTCGCTAGCGTGGTTAATGGCAGATTGCGCTACCGGTTGGCTGGTCAGTCAGAAACTGCTTGGGCGGCGGAGGGTATCTCAACCGAGGAAACCGCTTCGCGCGCTCATATCTGAAACGGTTTGTTCGACGATTTCATGAGCATCTATTGCACGGATCCGCTTCAGGATCGTCGCTGGGCCGAACTTGTCGAAACGCATCCTCGCGCGTCCGTATTTCACACGCCCTCATGGTTAGAAGCATTACAGCGTACCTACCGCTACCAGCCGATTCTCTTTACGACTTCCCCCGCAAATGAGCCCCTCGGCAACGGAATTGTCTTTTGCGGGATCAAAAGTTTTTTGACCGGTTCACGGTTGGTTTCGTTACCTTTTGCCGATCACTGCGAGCCGCTGGTGAACGGGGCATACGAACTGGGGGAAATACTTTCACAACTGATCCATTCCCGGGATCTGCCAAAATATAAGTACATCGAGTTACGAACTTCCAATTGTGACGCCGAAGAAATTGAAGCCAGATCTGGGCTGAGCAACAGCGCCGCTTATGCGTTTCATGAACTTGACCTCCGGCCGGATCTCAACTCCATCTTTCGAAGCTTGCATCCTAGTTGTGTGCAGCGAAAGATTCAGCGAGCTGAACGGGAAGGAGTGAAGCTTGAAGAGGGCATATCCGAGGAAATCCTGCAACACTTTTATTCGCTCATGATTCAGACTCGTCGCAGACACCGTTTGCCGCCTCAGCCGATCTCATGGTTCCGGAATCTGCGCGATTCTTTTGGCAGGGCATTGAAAATTCGTGTTGCAAGCCGCAAGGGTCAGGCTATCGCCAGTATTCTGACTCTGCAGCACAAGAACAGCATTGTGTACAAATATGGATGCTCAGATGCGCATTTTCACAAGCTGGGTGGGATGCCGTTTCTATTTTGGAAGGTGATTGAAGAAGGAAAGAAACTTGGTGTGCGGACCCTTGACCTGGGTCGTTCCGATCTCGATGATCATGGATTGATTACTTTCAAGGAACACCTCGCGGCTACCGCATCGACTTTGCACTATTATCGCTTTCCAGCCCAGTTTGCAAAGCCCGGTGCTTTTGGGAGGAGGGCTTCCATGCCTAAGGTTTTGTCTTACTTGCCGGACTCGCTTCTGAAGGCGGCCGGAAGATTACTCTACCGACATGTGGGTTGACATCAAACGCTATTCAGGCCGGAATTCGGATGCTTGTGTGGCTCAAACGGCTGGATTCCATCAAGACGGTCGCCACTGATGATTAATGTTGCCCTCACTGAAGAGCCGTCCCGGCCGCTGAACGTCCTTTGTCTCGGATGCCATTCGGATGACATCGAGATTGGTTGTGGCGGCACGATCTTGCGGCTGGCACAACAACATCTGGATTCCACATTCCATTGGATTGTGTTCAGTACAATCGGGATTCGAGAGGCTGAGGCCCAGCGCGGCGCGAACCTATTCGCAGGCAACAATCTTCGCGGTCCGATTCTCAAATCCTTTCAGGACGGCTTCATGCCCTTTGTAGCGGCTGAAGTCAAGGACGTCTTTGAAGGCCTAAAGACGATTTCGCCCGATCTGGTCCTGACTCACTATCGAAAAGATGCCCACCAGGACCACCGCCTTATCTCGGACCTCACCTGGAATACGTTTCGAGATCACCTTATTCTCGAATACGAAATCCCAAAATATGACGGCGATCTGAGCCAGCCAAATTTCTACGTTCCGCTTACGGAAGAAGTCTGCAAGAAAAAGGTTCGTTATCTGATGGACACTTTTGCGTCGCAGCGCAGCAAGCGCTGGTTTGAGGAGAGCACGTTCCTAGCCCTAATGCGCCTGCGCGGCATGGAGTGCAATTCACCCAGCGGCTATGCTGAGGCCTTCCATTCCCGAAAACTTGTGTTGTAATTCACAATTCCCGTTGTTCGAATCTCTGGGGAGCTCCGGCTCCCTTTTTCTCTGTTCGGTTTCATCCTTATCGAGCTGATATTTGAATTTCCCGGGACTGTGCCGCCTCGTATCTGGCATCGCCAGAGTAAGTCGCACGAATCCTGTGGATGCCTGAACTGTAGAATGAAAAAGCTCGCGCGGTTTTTCCCTCCGACAACGGTACTGGCGGACCGTCAAGATGTCCGTCAGCTTCGAATTGGACGGTGCCCTCAGCGGGCGGCAGTTGCGTGCCAGATGCAGAAACTTCTGCCGTAACGGTGACGGTTTGTCTCAAACGCACGTCGTCGGCCGCCGTCTGCAGTCGGAGAGCGGCCGGCCGCCCGGGAGGCAGTACTTCGATCAAGCCCATCATGCCGGCTTCCTGGTGAGCGACAATGTGGCATTGATACATGAATGTTCCCACGAGGTTCTTCCCGCGAAAATCCATACGCAACCTGACACTCGGCGGAGGTGCGTTGCGCGATCGGTGCGGAACGTTGATCGTATCCCGGATCGAGCGATCCTCGACGGGGTGGCCATCGACTTCGAGCACTTGAAAGTGCAGTTGATGGATGTGAAAAACGTGATCCTCCAAGGTTGTGTTGGTGACGATCCAATCCTCCACCGTCCCTTGATGCACCATCAGGTCCGGCTGTGAACGCATGGACAACGATGCCGGTTTCGATCCATCCACCAGGATGTAAAAGCGGGTATTGGCATCGTTCGAAACGGAACCTGCAGCAGACTTGTCATCATCGTCTGCAATTCCCGTCTGCCTGAAATAGAGCCTGCGTTCCACGATTGGCGTCACAGCTGCAGTCTGCGACTTTGGCCGGATGCTTGCGCCCAGATCCGGAAGAATGCTTTCCTGAATACCCTCCGCAGGAGTGATGACGGCCAGCGGGCGTTCCGGATCGTTATCTCCGCTGGGGCCAGTGTCCCAGTTCCTTGTGATTAAAGTTGCAGTCTCGCCGCTTGCGGGAGTGCGGAACACAACTTCGGCTCTTGCACCGGGACCCAACAGCACATCTTCTTGTGCCGACGGTCCACCAGGAATCGGCACACCATCAATGGAAAATACCCGCAAGCTTTGAGGCCTGCCGCCGGACACAACTTGCAAATCAAGAATTGTGTCTGCTGCAGCATTAGCGATCCGCCAGAGTTGCTGTTCTCCAGGCTTGACGCGGATCACCCCGGGCTTGTATTCGGGATAGCTCACCGGCACGTAATTCACCGAGAGATCCCATCCTGGCCGGTTCGTTTCCCGGACACTGGTAGACGTTGTGAGCGGTTGATCCCGGATCATCAGAATGCGCTCTGGCAAACCCACCAGCGATCGGTCGTACGCCTGGATTCCGTCTAAAATGAGCGCTGCGGACGCTCCTCCCTGAATTTGACTCTGGCTGAAACCGTGGATATGCGGGTGGTACCAGTACAGACCAGGTGGTTCGTCTTCGGGAATCCTGATGCGATAGTCAAAAGATGTTTCCGCGTCAATTGCGGTGCGGAGAACCTCATCCTGATGGCATTGCGGCGGTATGCTCATGCCGTGAAAATGTAAGTTCGTGCTGGAAGCTATCGCGGATCCTGTATGGCAGGCGCGGTCAGCGTCACTTTTCGAAGTGGCCGGTGAGTCATGCAGGCCTGCCGAATCCGTCGCCGGCAACGCATTTCGGAAGTGAATGATGAGCAGGTCGCCAGGTTTGGCGCGCAGTGTGGGAGCTTCAACACCGTTCTCGTTGATGTAGCAGTATCGCCTCAATCCGTTGGCATCCACTGCTGTTTTGAACGTCAGCGTGGTCTCCAACACGCCATGATGGCTGCGCACATCGGGCGGATTCAGGACGGTCGCGCCGGCAGGAAAGCGCGGGCAAACCGCATCTGCGGGATCGGAACTCTGGGTATTTGCGGCGAAGAGGGAATTTCCGCAAACCACCACAATGGCGAGCCAGCGAAATAGTAGAAGACTCTTCTTTGACGAATTGATCGAATGACCCACAGCGGCTTCTGATCGCACGCTACTAATCGCCCACTTCCTTTTGCATCAAGTGACCGCAGCTAGCGACTCAGTATCCAACTATTTTAACCCTCCGCCGGTCAAATTAATGTCGAATGAACTGAGCGGATTACGGCCGACTTGGCACCATTCGAAATCCGCTCTTTTCCTCTTTCGCTTGCCCAATAGGGTCTAGGTTCCCGCTGCCTTGAAATTCGCTCCGGACACGACCAGGGTCTGACCTGCATAGGTATCAGTCCAGGTGTGAGTCGTCGTACCCGTGCCCGGTCCTATATCTCCTCCGGCCACCCCGGAATCGATTCCCCACTTGAGACTGCGATTCGTATACGGGGACTTCCAACCGTCTTGGGTGAAGCCGGTACTCGCAGTCAGGTCTCCGGGATTGCTGGTAATCGTCACCGACATTGAGCTTGTCGGGGCGCTCTTCGATCCGCTGAACGTTCCATTATTTGTCGGCGTGGTTTGACTGGCGCCACTGACGGTGATGACGCCGACATCGCAATGCGTACTGCCGGTCCACGAGACTGTCGCAGCTTGCGATCCAGACGGCGGGTTGATCACCTGGAAGATCATCGTACGATACGTAGTAGTCGTTCCCGAGTCGGTGCCAGGAATCAAAGTTCCCGCTACACCTCCCAGGCTTGCGGTGATGCCGGTGGCTCCATTGCTTGTCATGGCGACCATGATCATCGCGGCGCGATTGGCGCCGCTGCCAACCACGAATGCGGGTGTCGTGACTTTCGTGACACCGAAATTGAAGCCGGAGCTCACCTTGTTGTCGAACACGACTGTAGACGGTGCGGTTGCACTCACGACTAATGTCACTGTGGCCGTATGCGTCAACGATCCGCTCGTACCGGTAATGGTCAGAGGATACGAGTTGATCGGAGTCGATGTGGCTGTGGTCACGCTAAGCGTTGATGCTGAGGTCGCCGGGTTCGGACTGAACGTTCCGTTGGTCCCCGTTGGCAGACCGCTTACGGTCAATGTGACTTGACCAGTGAAGCCATTGAGCGGACTGATGGTTGCGTTATACGTTGTCGATCCGCCTGGAATCACCGTCTGAGTGGCTGGCGAGGCCGCCAGCGTAAAGTCTGGTGCGGGATTGACCACCAGCGTGACGGTTGCGGTGTGGGTCAGGCTTCCGCTTATGCCAGTCACCGTCACCTGAGAGCTGCCTGTCGGTGTCGTGCTGGCGGTCGTGACAGAAAGGGTGGAGGTGGTCGTTCCGGGGTTCGGGGTGATGGTATAGCCCGCGTCAGTCGGCAAACCGCTCACGCTGAACGTGACTTGACCCGAAAAGCCATTGATCTGATTGATTGTGATCGTGTAGCTGGTCCCGTTCCCTTGCACAACAATTTGACTTGAGGGGGAAGCAGTCAAGCTAAAGTCCAGCGCGTTCACGACCAGGGTGACGGTGATGGTGTGAGTGAGGCTCCCGCTGGTTCCGGTGATGCTGACGGTGTACGTTCCTGCCGGCGTGTTGGTGCTGGTTGTCACGGACAGGGAAGAGGTTGAAGTTGCGGGATTCGTGGTAAACGTTCCAGCGGCTCCGGTCGGCAGCCCGCTAGCGCTTAATGTCACCTGGCCGCTGAAACCGTTGGTCGGAGTGATGGTCAGGTTGTAGCTGGTCCCATTCCCCTGAACCACCGTCTGGCTCGACGGAGTCACACTCAAGCTGAAGTCTGGGGCAGTCACGATCAAGGTGACCGTCGAGGTATGCATAAGGCTGCCGCTTGTCCCGGTGACGGTGAGCGTGTAGGTTCCCGCGGGCGTCGTGGTTGCGGTTGTTACTGACAGCGTAGAAGTGGAACTCGAGGGGTTGGGACTGAATGTGCCACCCGCTCCAGTTGGCAATCCACTCACAGTGAATGTGACCTGGCCCGAGAATCCATTGAGTGGATTGACGGTAAAGTTGTAGCTGGTGGGATTGCCTTGCGCAACGGTCTGGCTGGTCTGCGTCGGTGTCAGGCTAAAGTCCGGAACATTCACCACCAAGGTGACGGTCGTGTTATGCGTCAAGCTTCCGCTGGTTCCGGTGATCATGACCGTGTAGGTGCCGGCCGGTGTGTTTACTGGATCGGTGGTGACGGACAGAGTTGACGACGAGGCGGACGGATTCGGACTGAACGTCCCACCTGCGCCTGCGGGCAGACCGCTTATGCTGAACGTAACCTGGCCGGAGAATCCGTTCACTGGATTGACTGCGACGTTGTAGCTGGTTCCATTCCCCTGCGTAACAGTCTGCGTGCTGGGTGTTGCGGTGAGGCTGAAATCCGGTTGGGTCACAACCAGAGTTGCGGTTGTGGTGTGCGTTAGACTCCCGCTCACGCCGGTAATGGTAAGCGTGTAGTTTCCGGCGGGAGTGGTCGCCCCGGTCGTGACCGACAGAGAAGAGGTGGAGGTTGTCGGGTTGGTGGTGAAGCTGCCATTCGCTCCTGTAGGCAGCCCGCTCACGCTTAAAGTGACTTGGCCGGAGAATCCGTTGTTGGGAGTAACCGTCAGGTTGTAGCTGGTCGAGTTGCCCTGGATGACGGCTTGGGTGCTGGGCGACGCGCTTAGGCTGAAATCAGGATTGCTGGCAGCGCTGAAGTTCGCGCCCGAGACAGAGACAGTTTGTCCCGCGTAATCGTCGGTCCAGGTGTGGGTCGTAGTACCAATGCCCGGCCCGACATCACCCCCAACAATGCCCGAATCCAAACCCCATTTCAGGGTCTGATTGGTATATGGGCTCTTCCATGCATCGCTGGTGTATCCGACGCTAGCCGTCAAATCGCCAGGGTTGCTGATGATCGACACTGACGTTCCCGCCGACGGACTCGATTTTGAGGCTGAGAACTTGCCGTTGTTGGTCGGGCTCGACTGATTTACCCCGCTCACGGTTATCACTCCCACATCGGCATTCATGCTCGTGGTCCATGAAACGGTAGCGGTTTGTGCTCCCGAAGGTGGGTTGATGACCTGGAAGATCATCGTACGGTTTGTCGATGTGGTGCCGGAATCGGTGCCGGAAATCAATGTGCCTGCCACACCGCCGAGGCTCGCGGTGATGTTGGTCGCCGTGTTCTTAGCCATGGCGACCATGATCATCGCGGCACGGTTTGGAAAACTTCCCACCAGAAACGTCGGCGTGGTGATCTTCGTCACCCCAAACTGAATTCCTGAACTGACTTTATTGTCGAAAGCCACTCCCAGCGGCGACACCACGAGCGTGACGGTCGCGGTGTGCGTCAAAGCGCCGCTTACGCCCGTAATGGTCACGGTATAGGTCCCAACCGCGGTCGTGGTTGTCGTGGTTACGTTTAAGGTCGAGCTAGTCGTGGCCGGATTCGTCGTGAACGTTCCAGTCGCTCCGCTCGGCAGTCCACTCGTACTGAGCGTGACTTGTCCGGCGAAGCCGAGAATCGGCGTGATGGTCACGCCGTAGCTGGTCGAGTTTCCTTGCGTGATGGTCTGAGTGCTGGGGGAAGCGCTCATGGAAAAATCTGGCATAGCAACGGTCAGCGTGACGGTTGTGCTGTGCGTCAACGTTCCGCTGGTGCCGATGATGGTCAACGTGTAAGCGCCGACAGGAGTGCTGGAAAGCGTAGTAATGGTGAGCGTGGAAGAGCCGGTCGCCGGATTGGGACTGAAGCTGCCTTGCGCACCCGCTGGCAAGCCGCTCACACTCATCGTGACCTGGCTGCTAAAGCCGTTCACCGGCGCTACCGTGACGCCGAATGTCGTTGCACTTCCCTCGATTACGGTCTGTCCCGAGGGGGACGCGCTCACACTGAAATCTGGATTGGAACTCACCACGAGCGTCACCGTGGTGGTCTGAGTGACGGTTCCGCTGATTCCGGTGATCGTTACGGGATAAGTTCCCGGCGCTGTTGTCGAGATGGTGCTGACAGAAAAAGTCGTGGAAGAACCGGTTGGGTTCGGCGAGAAGCTTCCTGTCGCTCCCGTCGGCAAGCCGCTGTAGCTGAAATTTACTTGTCCCGCGAATCCTCCACTGGGCGTGATCGTTATGCCATAACTGGTGCCATTCCCGGGCGTGACGGACTGGCTCGCGGGTGATGGCGACAGCGTGAAGCTGCCGATCGTCGCATTGGAAATAAATTGATTGAGAACGTTCGCCGTGGTTTTCTGCAACCCGGCGTTGACGATACTCAGTCCGCTGGGGCTGAATCCGTCCAATGTGTTCGCCCATTGCACCGTGCCGCTGGCGAAGACCCACGCTCCGCTCGGCGCCTGGTAAATCGATGAGTTCGCGTAATCGGGAGCCCCGCTGGCTTTAAAGGGTGAGTCGGAGAGCAAGGTGTATGTACCGGGCACATACGTTGGCCCGGGGTAGGTGCTGAACAGACGATCGGCTTCATAGCCAACAACGCCCGGCACGCTCTGTCCGTTTTGAAATCCAGTGTTCGCATAGACCCAATTCGACGGGTTATTGACGATATAGGGCGCGTAGTTGTTGTTGGAATCGATGTCCACGATATCCGTGTACATGATTCCGATCAGTTGCTGCTCCGGCCTGTTGAGCGGAGGATCACGCCAATTTACCGTCGTGAGAGTGGGATCTAGGGTCGGATCAATGGTCGCGTCGCGGTAACACACAATGACGCGGTTGGCTACGCCGGAACTCGAAGGCTCGTAGCGGATTTGCCAGTAGATTGCATTGGCACTGGAGAAGAAGAGGTTTACTCCGCCATCTCGCGCGGCGGTGACGTTGTCATACATCGCCTTCGACCAATACTCATTGTGCACGCCCGATATAAACCCCCGGTAGTTCAGCAGCGCCCCACCGTTCAGATGCGTATCGAGATCGGACTGATAGGTTACGTCGTAGCCGGATTTTTCCAGCCAGTGAATGAATGCAGCGTCACCGGCGAGCACGCAGTAGCCCCACACCCCGCAGTCGCCATCGTAGTTGTAAGGGCGGTCGAACGAGGCCTTCACCGCAGCAGTCGTGCCTCCGATCGTATTCGCGCCATAGCTGTCGAACGCATACAGGCTCTTTCCGGTCTTGTTGTCGTAGGGATAATCGTTGTATGCCTGATATGTGTTGTCGGGCAGTTGGTAAACAAGGGCCGCCGTGCGGCTGTCATCACGGACCACGAAATGCGCGTAATTCTGGTAGTTGTTGGCACTGGTGAGGACCGCCATGTAAACGCCGCTGGTCCACGTTGTCTGCGTTGTCAGAGTGTAGGCTGCTGCCCAATTGCACTCAATCATTCCTGTGGTTGAATTGATCGGGCAGGTCGGCTGCGGTGTGCCATTGAGCGGGCCGATGTGCTGCATTAAACGTCCACCCAGGCCTTGGTACCAGCCCAATCGATAAACATCGATCGTATAGGTCTGCGCCGTATTGACACTCACATAAAAGGTGATGGGCTGGCCTTTGTTTACGCTCGTGGCTGACATGTAGGCCTTAATCTGCCCAACTGAGTCCGACCCAGTATTGCCCTGGATGTACCAGGCGCTTGTTCCAGGCTGCTGGTTTTCGATGATGATCGGATTTTGAGCGAAGAGATTAATGCAGTAAAGACAGCAGGCGATAACAATAATCAGAACTGCGCGCAATCGGGTAGACGTCCGCGCCGCAACGAGAATGTTATCTCTGTAGTCTCGGTTCACGTCGCATTCGTGTAAGAGGATCTCCACCGAAGCGTTCGTCGAACACAACTGCTTCATCTCCGCCTCCTGGGACGGCGTTTTTGGGGAATGCGAGTTACCAAGGGTCAGACGCGAGAGGATCTGAACTTGCCTGGGAGAAGAAGCGACTCGTTGGGGGATCGCAAAGTTCAAGTACGGCCCACAGCCCGCGTTTGACGGATCATAGCCGACTTGCAGAGTTTGTCAAGATGCGACTCCTTGCAACTAGTTGCATCCTCTTGCAACTTCCAGCGAGTTAGGGAAGGCACTGAGCGTCATTCGTTCGCCAAAGGTGGGAGCCGCTAATCGGTGGACCAGCGCAAAAACAGGATTGTGGATTATCGTATAGGAGCAGGGGCCTCGGGAAGAAGCCTTTGCCGAAGAGCAACTCGCCTTTTGATTGACTTCCTGAAACAAGTTGAGCCTCAGCTCAACGCACAGCTGCTAAAATGTTATTTGCGTGAAATCTCGGGCATGTCAACTTCCCTAATGTTTACGCCGACGTCCATCGCCGGCGCGTTCTTGATAGATCCCATCTTGCGACATGACGGCCGTGGTCATTTTTCGCGAGCATGGTGTACGAGCGAATTTTCCGAGCAGGGCCTCAACTTTGTTCCAGTGCAGGCCAACACAGGATTCAGTTTCAAGAAAGGGACACTGCGTGGACTCCACTTCCAGGTCGAGCCGGCGCTCGAAGCGAAGCTCGTGCGCTGTACTCGAGGGGTACTTTTTGACGTTGTGGCAGATCTACGACCCAACTCTCCTTCGTATTGCAAGTGGTACGGCGTCGAGCTGAAAGCGGACCAGTACCAGATGCTCTATGTTCCCGAGGGGTGTGCACACGGGTACCAAACCCTCGAGGACAACACAGACCTCTTTTACATGACCTCGCAGTACTTCACGCCCTCTGCAGCTCGAGGTATGCGATACGATGATCCCGCGTTTGGGATCAAGTGGCCATTAGTTCCAACGATGATTTCCGAACAGGACCGCAATTGGCCTCTGTTCGACGAAACGAGTCCATCATGAATACTGATACCGCACTTCAACAACGCGAAAAAGATGGTAAGCCGATCCGGGTCGGAATTATTGGGGCGGGTGCAGCTGGGCGCGCTATCGCCCTCCAACTTGCAACTCCAGCACCGGGAGTTCGACTTGTCGCCATCGCAAACCGCACGCCCGAACGTGGAGAAAGGGCATTCCGCGAAGCCGGCATCAAAGAATGGCGTTGTCCGGAGTCTCCGCAAGATGCCGAAGTGGCAATCAATCATGAAGTTCCTGTTTTGGCAACCGATCCGTCCGTTGTCACCAAATGCGACGCAGTTGATGTGATTATTGAAGGCACCGGAACCATTGAATATGCCGCTGGAGTGGTTCTTGAGGCCTTCGATCATGGCAAACACGTAGTGATGGTAAACGCCGAATTGGATTCTGTTCTCGGTCCAATTCTGAATGCTAAAGCCAAGAAGGCGGGTCTTGTCATCACGCATACTGACGGAGAAGAACCTGGAGTTGCGATGACGCTCCTGCGGTATCTCCGTTCTACCGGTCTTCGTCCCGTCGCGGCTGGGAACCTCAAGGGAATGGTCGATCATTATCGGACCCCTGAAACCCAGAAAAGCTTCGCGTTGAAATACGACCAGGACCCCAGAAAAGTAACTTCCTTTGCAGACGCGACGAAACTTTCGATGGAGACGACCATTCTCGCCAATGGAACTGGCTTCCAGGCTGGTCGTCGTGGGATGTACGGACCTGCCTGTGAGCATGTTCGCGAAATGGCCAAACTGCTTCCAGCCGACAAGATGCTCGAAACCGGATTGGTGGATTATGCCCTCGGCGCTGCGCCACATACCGGCGCCTTTGTAATTGTCTACGAGGATAAGCCCCTCAAGCAGGCGCAACTCGGATACGTGAAGATGGGCGATGGGCCTTTCTACGTTTTCTACACGCCGTTTCACTTGCCTCACATACAAATCATTTCAACCATTGGACGTGCGGTCATTCTTGGAGATGCAACTGTTGCGCCAATTGATGGCCCCGTATGCGAGGTAATTACCCTGGCTAAACGAGATATGAAGGCTGGGGAGCGCCTCGACGGGATTGGCGGATTTTGTGCCTATGGTCTCATTGAAAATGCGCCCGCAGCTCGAAACATCGATGCGCTGCCGCTCAGTTTGTCTCAGAATTGCGTGCTAAAGCACGACGTAGTTAAAGACCAAGTCATTTCATTTGCTGATGTCGAACGACCGAAGCGCGGCGTAGTCGATGAGCTGTGGAATGAGCAATTGGCCCGATGGTCGCTTTCACCATTGACCCAACGAAAATGAGCTTGAGGACAGCGTGCCACTGGTAGAACTGGATGCGACTAACATAGCGGGGAATGAGCACTGGATCTGCGGGCTGCAGCAGGTGCCATGATCTGATGGCAGACTCCTTTGAGATCGATCCTAAAGAGACCTTTTCAGGTGGTATGCGCTGGGTTGTTTCTAAGCGCGCTTCTTTTGTGCATACCAGCCAGCAGGGTGCGCGTTCTGGCGATGGCGGGGCACATTCTGGTAGTTCGTCAGGCGGCAACAATGGCCGACATCATTGTAGTTGCCATCGATGCAGATGGCGCGGGTGCATTGGAGGCTGCGGATCTCGTTCATCGTGGTGTGAGTGCGAAGGTCGCAGTTTTCGACGATCCTCCGAGCGAAGTAGATAGAGAGTTCCTTCGCCGTGGGCTCCCCTACGAGGACCGCGCTGCTGTGACCACTCGCCAGCTTCATTCATTAGGCGTAGGGAATGTCGAACAGATTCCAAGAAAAACATCCGGGAGCGAACAAGAAGGGGACATTTTACCCAGTTGGTCTCAACAGCACGGATATCGCACGGTGATACTGGTTACTTCGTCAGACCACTCTCGAAGACTGAACAGAATACTTCGCCGCTCCTTGCACGGATACCAGGTTAGAGTGATCGTACAAAATTCATCATACTCCCAATTTGACCCGGACTCATGGTGGACAAATCGCGAAGGTGTTCGAAAGGGAGTCGTCGAATTTCAAAAGCTCGTGCTTGATATTCTGAGGCATCCGTTGTCATAGACCTTTGTGACGTTCGGAGAGAACATTCGGTTTCCATGATTAACATCCGCCTAAGTAGATTATTGATGAGGATTCGCGACATGGAGTGCAATGCCCAGAGCGGTTATGCCGAGGCATTCCATTGCCGTAGAGCGGTCTTGTGAACTAAGGAATCGGATAGAGCCAATTCAGGCTTCCGGATGCGCCCCGTCACACGAACCGGTCTGCTTTTCCGTGATTATGTGGTGCCGGCAGCCGGATGCAACCCTCAAATATTTAGGTTACTAATTGCACGTCGTATGCTAGACTATAACTCCCCCTTCTTCCTCCCCCTCGAAATCAGATAGCCCATTACATGGAACAACGAATCCCTGCCTGCAATATGCCCTACAAGCAACCTCCACGCCTACGTGGCGTTGCTTACGTGAAGGTCGCAAACTTCGAACGCACTGCGCGGTTAACCACCGTCCTGCTCTTCGCGGTCGGCTTGTTGCCCTGCTTGTTTCTGGGAGCACCCGACGCATGCGCTCAGACTTCTTCGATGACGGTCGGCACCCCGACCGTCGACGCCAACGGAGTGAAATATTATCCCGTCAAGTCGATCTACCAGGGTTCGCAAGCACAAGTAGTTCGCGTTCTGCAGCCCACCAACCCCGCGCCCGGGAAGCCTCCACGAATTTTGTATGTGCTCCCGGTACAGACGGGGATCACCAAGCTTTCGTCGGCATACAGCGATGGACTGGAAGAACTGCGGCTGCTCGACGTCCCCAATCGCTTCAACATGACGCTTATCGCGCCGTCGTTTAACTACGATCCATGGTACGGCGACAACATTGCGGACCCCACACACCGCATGGAGAGTTTCATAGTCGACGACCTTGTTCCTTTTGGCGACACTTTTGTGCCGGGCTATGTTCCACAACGTTATCTGATCGGCTTTAGTAAGTCGGGATTCGGCGTCCTAACGTTAGTCCTCAGGCATCCAAGGATCTTCAGTGCCGCTGCGGCCTGGGACTCTCCGGCGCAAGTGAGCAATTTCTCACAGTACGGCGACCTGTCAGCCAACTTTGGCACCCTGGCAAACCTCGATCGATACTACATCCCAGTTCTCATTTCGAATAGCGCCGAGATGTTTCAGCACCAAAACCGCTTGTGGATCAGCGGAGACCAAGCGGTGTTCACGCAAGCTATGAGTCAGTTGCATGACCAGCTCACAGCGGCCTCAATTCCGCACACCTGGATCCAAGGAGGAGTTCGCGCACACAGTTGGAATAGCGGCTGGCTTGACGGTGCCGTCACCGATCTGGATGCCAATGCAACACCTGCTCCGCCAAGTGGTCCGGCGGTGCGTAGTGGAGGACAGCCGTCGGGATTACTGGCGGCGGGCACGAGACAGGCAACGTTGAGCCTGGTGACCGACGAGAGTGCGACCTGCAGGTACGCGACAAGCGCCGGGCTGGCCTACGAAGCGATGACGAACACTTTCAGCACCACCGGTGGAACGACGCATTCGACGCAGGTGGCGGGGTTCGTGAATGGAGGCAGTTACGACTACTACGTGCGCTGCCTGGACGGGGCGGGCAACGTCAATCCGTACGACTACATCATTACGTTCTCGCTGGCAACGGCGAGTGGTAGAGGTGGCACATTCAGCAGCAGCCTTATTGAAGCGGAAGATCCGCTCTCCGAGAACGCGATGTGGGATACACCGGGATCGTGGTGCAGCCTGAAAAAGTACAACGGCGTGTACACGACCGGCACCAACTGTGGGGCGCGACTGGTAATGCCGGTGATAGGTGCGGATCAGTTTGCGGAGATTACCTTCGATCAGGATCCGGGAACGGAGAGTTGGGCGGGAGTGATGACGCGAGTGCAGGGTACAGGTAACGGGAGCGGATACCTGGCCATCGCGTTTGCGGGACAGGTGAGATTGTATCGGGCTGACGACACAGGCTCGATAAATTTCACATTCCTTGCTTCGGCGGACACGGACGTAAGCGTTGCACCGCGGAAGCTCCGGCTGGAATCAGACGGAACCACTCAGCGAGTGTACTTCAACGGTGCGCAGATGCTGAGCGTCAGCGACGGCCGGTATGCGACAGGACAGCCAGGTATGGCAGATGCGGTCTTCGGCGGACCGACGGTCAAGACCTTGTCCTTCTCTTCTGGTGCACTGACGGCAGCTGGATTGGCCGGGACAATCCCACCCTTGCGGAGTGCGGGGCAGCCGACAGGATTGGTGGCGTCGGGGACGAGCCAGACGACGTTGAGTCTGGTGACCGACGAAAACGCGACCTGCAGATATGGTACGACCGCCGGTGTGACGTACGAAGCGATGACGACCACCTTCGGCAGCACTGGAGGAACCGCGCAATCGGCTCAGGTTACGGGTTTGGTGGACGGGGGCAGTTACAGCTACTACGTGCGCTGCCAGGATGCGGCCGGAAACACAAACCCGGACGACTACGCGATCACCCTCTCAGTCGCGACATCGAGCGGTACAGGGGGCACATTCAGCAGCAGCTTTAACGGTTCCGAAGATCCGCTCTCCGAGAACGGGATGTGGGACAGACCCGGATCGTGGTGCAGCTTGATGAAGAACTACGGCGTGTATGCCGCGAACAGCAACTGTGCGGCACGGCTGGTGATGCCGACCTTGAGTGGGGCTCAATATGCGCAGATCACCTACGATCAGGACCCGGGAACGGGGAGTTGGGTGGGAGTGATGACGCGAGTGCAGGGAACGGGGAACGGGAGTGGATACCTGGCAATCGCGTTTGCCGGATCGGTCAGGCTCTACCGCGCCGATGACACGGGCTCGCTGGCGTTCACACTGCTGGCCTTGGTCAATACGGATGTTAACGTAGCGCCGCGGCAACTGCGGCTGGAGTCGCAGGGAACCACTCACCGCGTGTACTTCAACGGTGTGCAGGTGCTGAGCTCGAGCGACAGCCGGTACTCGACAGGACAGCCAGGTATGGCGGATGCAGTGTTCGGAGGACCGACGGTCAAAACCCTCTTCTTTACCGCTGGGGAGGTCACCGGAAGCGGGGGAGTAGACATAACTCCGCCGGTGCGGAGTGGAGGACTGCCGGCAGGATTGCTGGCGTCCGGGACGAGCCAGACAACCTTGAGCCTGGTGACCGACGAGAACGCAGCCTGCAGATATGCGACGACCGCCGGCGTGGCTTACGGGGCGATGACGAACACCTTCAGCAGCACGGGAGCTACGGCACAATCGACTCAGGTGACGGGGTTGATGAACGGAGCAAGTTACACCTACTACGTGCGCTGCCAGGATACGGCCGGAAATGCAAACCCGGACGACTATGCGATCACATTCTCAGTTGCGACCTCGAGCGGTACCGGGGGCACATTCAGCAGCAGCTTTAATGGAGCCGAGGATCCGCTCTCCGAGAACGGGATGTGGGACACACCGGGATCGTGGTGCGGCCTGATGAAAAATTACGGCGTCTATACCACGGGCGGCAACTGTGGCGCGCGGCTCGTTATGCCGTCTTTGGGTGGGGATCAGTATGCGCAGATCACCTACGACCAGGATCCGGGGACGGGGAGTTGGGTAGGAGTGATGACGCGAATGCAGGGCACGGGCAACGGTAGTGGATACCTGGCAATCGCATTTGCCGGATCGGTGAGACTCTACCGCGCGGATGACACAGGCTCGATAAATTTCACATTTCTGGCCTCGGCAGATACGGACGTGAGCGTAGCGCCGCGGCAACTGCGGCTAGAGTCGCAGGGAACCACTCACCGTGTGTACTTCAACGGTGCGCAGATGCTGAGCGTTACGGATGGCACATACACGACAGGACAGCCAGGCATGGCGGATGCTGTGTTCGGCGGAGCGACCGTGAAAACACTTTCCTTCTCCGCGGGGGCGATTACTTCCAATTAAAAGTCATCAACTGAGAAATTTCGCAATCTCTTCACGAGCTAGGGAACCGGTCAGCAGGCCAGTTTCCATGGGGCGCGCTCGCAACCACACCAGCGTAGTTGCTGAGCAGGTGGCAAAACGCCACTCTGCTTGTCGGAACTAAAATGCCGTAGTGAGTCTGCAAGGATGTAATGGGCGCAAGTCTACGACTGCGTTGCATGCGGGATTGCCGTTACCAGGGAGGATCCCTAAATTCGCATCAGAAGGGGGCGACACTTGATGGGCACATAGCTGGAATCGAGTGTCGTGTGACTATGGTTTTGCCTGGATTTCTGTTGTCAACAGCCTTCATGGTGGTTCCCGCAAGATCAATCCACGTCTGCCCTCTATTCCCAGAATAGTGGGCAAATGGTGTGCAGTAGTGATTCCCAAATCGGTCGTCGTAGGTAACTCGTCCGAATACAGCAATCATCGATCCATCCCATTTAGTCCTGTCAGTTTCTTTAACGTCGTCAAAATTTTGCCTGTAAGTGTCTTTCACCGAGAGAGTTGGAATAACGAATCCCGGCGAATTGAGTTGCGGGAGCATTTTCTCTGTTGGCCTTTGAGGATCAGTAGGGTCGGCGTGAATTCTGAGAGTCTCTTCCCCGAAAACGAGATGCTGATGATGTTGAAGGTTGATCGCTGGCCCTTTGCCGATGTTCCTTACCTCGAAGTCAAACTGGATAGGGTGTCCTTCGACAGGTGGACTGGGATCTGGCTTGCAGCAAAGTACTGTAACGAAAGGTCTTTGATCCATTTGAAATTGCCTAACCGACACATCCAGCGCATTTCTGGAAAGTCTAGTCTGCCTACCCATAAAATTCGTAGCATCAATTTGGTCTTGCCAAATATTCCAAGTGAGGAATGTATATCCTGCCCCTGCGAGGATTCCGATTACGTAAAGTGCGCGTTTGGAGTATCTCCATACTCGTTTCTTCTCGCTGCCATTGGGTTTTGCCTTTATTTGTATGGATTCATCAGCGCGAAAGCTCGTAACGGCAATGCTTGCCTGAGTTTTTTCTGCTTTCTCTCTGGACGCGCGATCTGATTCTATGGCATGAGCGAAGTTCTCCAGACTATTAGTGAGGTGAGACACCTCCGATTTTAAAGAGATAAAGTCTCGGTGCAATCTATTAGCACGTTCGATCAGTTGGCGCGTAGGATCATCCATATATGAAACAGCCCGAATACATAGAAGGGCCACTGGTGTTGGAAAACTTCGAGAAGATGGCAACAGCCATCCATCATTCTCCTAAACTTGCGGAAGGAAGACGCAAAAGTCTAGCAAAAAGACTGGCGAACGCAAGCTTAAAAACGTCGACAAGGACTAGAACGGCTCTTGGACTTCTGTTCCCATCCCTGTCGTTTCGTGATGAGGCGAGTCCCTCTTACGCGTGAGACCGAAGGATGTGAGGCGACGGCCAACTAGGCCCGACACCTGCGTTAGCGCGGCGCTCTGCGTCGGTAAGAAGCGGCGGGATAAATGAGTACGCAGAGTAAAGCGCTGCAGTCAGAGACTGCTGGTTGGGGGAGTCCGACTTGAACCTTAGCAATGTACGATCTTGGGGCTGTGAATCCCCCGAGTGGCGTTGCGGCTGTCGACTACCAGTTGCGCCTCCTGAACGATCTTTTTGTAGTCGTAATCAGAGTGGTCAGTGACAATTAGCACACAATCATAATTTCCAAGATCATTTAGCTCAGCACACTTCATCTGCAAGTCGTATTTGCGCCCTTTACCGATAATCGGGAAGTAGGGATCGTTGTAACTGACCTCGGCGCCCTCTTTTTGCAGAAGCTCGATGATTGTAATCGCCGGCGATTCGCGCAAATCGTCGATGTCTTTCTTGTAAGCCACCCCAAGCACCAGGACGCGCGCCCCATTTATCGATTTCTTCCGGGAGTTTAAGGCCTTACCCACCGACTGTATAACATGGTAAGGCATATTGATGTTGATTTCGCCTGCCAGTTCGATGAATCGGGTGCGAAAGTCCCACTCCTTGGCCTTCCAGGAAAGGTAAAACGGATCAACGGGAATGCAGTGGCCCCCGAGGCCAGGGCCTGGGTAAAAGGGATGAAAGCCAAAAGGTTTTGTAGATGCGGCGCCGATGACTTCCCAGATGTCAATGCCCATGCGCAGGCAAAGTAGCTTCAGTTCGTTGACCAGCGCAATGTTGACGCAACGATAAATATTTTCGAGCAACTTCGTCATCTCCGCTGCAGCTGGAGATGACACCGGGACAGTTCGGTTGAAGATGGAACCGTAAAGTGTACAAGCAACATCCGAAGCCATCGCATTGAGTCCGCCGACGACCTTCGGGATGTCACGCCGTGCGACTGAAGTGTTCCCGGGATCCTCACGTTCGGGCGAGAATACAACCAAGAACTCGTTGCCGCCAAGCGTCGTACCACGCGAAGCCTTCAGACCGTTCTTGTTCTCTTTCTCGAGAATTGGAATCATCACTTCTTCTGTCGTGCCGGGATACGTTGTGCTCTCGAGGACGACGAGTTGTCCAGCGCGAAGATGAGGAGCGATGGCATGAGTAGTCGTGGTAATGAAGCTCAGATCGGGCTCATGGTACTCGTTTAGCGGCGTGGGAACGCAAATGATAATGGCATCCATCGCCGAGAGTTCTGAGTAGTCTGATGTAGCCGTGAAACCGTTAACTCTAGCTGCTTGGATCTCTTCCGTAGCGATTCGGCAAATATAGGAGCCACCCTTGGCGAGGGTTTCGATCTTGCGGGGGTCAATATCAAAGCCGGTCACCTTGAATTTCTGTTCACTGTACAGGAGAGCGAGCGGAAGGCCTACATAGCCAAGTCCGATGATTCCTACCCGAGCTTGACGCTGTTGAATCTTGGAATTGAGTTGATCGACAAAAGAGTCTATAACAACGGCGGTGGTCATTTTCGGGATTCCTGAACTGGGTTTTGCAGGGCTCGGGAGGGACTAGCTAATATTACCATTTTCTGCGACGCTTTCCCACAATTACCTGAGTCGTGTGAACAAGAGTGAAAAAGATTGCACGTGTAACTTGATGTATAGAAACGCCTTACAAGGTCTTCCTGCAATCCAGCCGTACGGGACTCCGATCCGTCGCCGCTATTGCCTTGCTGGCGAAGTCACCGGGGAAACTTGGCTGAAGCTCTTGGAGGGCCGGCACGCAGGATAAGTCTGGTCGCCGCCGAATTGAGATCGTGAATGCCTTCCTGTGAAACTAGCGCTCGTCTTGTTGGAGAACTTGCTTCTTTTCCCTCTTGGGTCGAGGGTAACTGCAGCATAGTAGTAGGTGTTTGAGTCATTTCCAAAATCGTCCACGCATGCAGTCCCAAAAATAGGTGTCGGAGTTATTTTCCGGCATTCTCTGCAGCCCTCAAGCGTATCCGCCACGATCTTGTGATCGCTCCGGTACACGCAATATCCCAACACCCTGTCGTTCGGTCCTGTGGAAGATGCACTAGCTTTCCATTTCAGTAAGACCTTGTGTCCTGTGGGTTGTGAGGCTAAGGCACCTGGGCATTCCAGAGGCCCTTGAGGTGCCTTCATCTGGGCGGCGGGTTTGAGGTCGCCCGCAGCCTGCGGGATGGTCTCGGGACTTCTACTGCAGCCCGCAACCAAAAGTGGAGCACAAGTGACCGTAACTCTCACGATCCTCAGAAAGAGGCGAATCTGTCCATCAGAGCCGCAGCGCGGATTCATGTCGGAGATCAGAGATTCCAAGACTGCTCCAGCTTTAGCGCTGGTACTTTCAAGGGTACTAGGCTTTACGATCTTGAGGTCGGCGGAAAAATGAAAGGCGTGCCAGGTTCGGCACGCCTCTTGTTTCGGAAGGGCTGAAATTCTATGCAACGCTCCGGATGGCGAGTTGCCGCTTTGAGCGTAGGAAAATAGCTCCCCAGCAGCACAAACCAGCCAGCAGCAGATAGGCCGCGGCAGCGCCGCCCTCGGCAACGGATAAGTACACGAACTCCTGCGCTGGGCAATTGCCGCTTTCGGCTGTGCACAGGTTCGAAGTTCCAGGGATGTCACCCGAGAGCACCGTCATGCCCCACTGAGCCGCTGTGAAGCCGCTGTTTTCCGCGATCCATAGCAGGCTGCCCTTGAGTGCCGTTGAGCTCGAGCAACCTGAGGTTCCGAAAATGGCGTTGCAAAGCTGCGCGGTGGTGAGGGAGCCTGACGTGAGCGGATGCGAGGCCAGATACTGTTCGACGCCGTTAGGGTCGAATACGGCCCACAGTGCGAACGTGTCTATAACTTGGGCCGTCGATCCCGGAGCTGCCCCAAGCACAAGATTCGTCAAATATCCGACAGCACCGTACAGCGCCGTGTTTGCCCCCGCTAGCCCCCATGACGTATTGGTGGAATTAACATTCGAAAACGATGTCGTCTGCGCATTCCAAGTTGAGCCAAGGGTAGACTCGTCGGCGAAGTCGTCGCAGACAACGGCAGTAGTCGTACCCCCTACGCTGGCATAGTACGGGCTCACGTAAATGCCGTCATAGGACTGTCCGGATACGCCTGTGAGAGTTACAGAAGTCTGGGCGAAAGCCATCGGTGCGAGGCACATCGCTAATACCAGACCACAGATTTGAACTACTTTCTTCATACTTTTGTGCTCCTCGCTTGAGACGGGGGAGGAGTTCGCACCCCTGATTAAAGGAATGCCTACTACAACGATGCTTACTTTAGCGCCAAATCTAAATGTGTCAAGACTGATAATTTTTGCAATAGGTTGCAGTGCGTTGCAACTTGATGGTTTTTGCCGTATCTCATTAATATTGAACGGGTTATGTTAAGTGTTAACGACGTCCGTCATAGCACAAGTAAGACCACGAAAGGGCCATTTTGGCTTCGGCAATCTTGGCCTATAGTTTTTCCAGCGGATAGTATCTCGTCGACCCGCGTTAGGAGTTTTGTGCGCCCCGCTCTTCATACCTTCGGTTGTGTCGTAGTTCTCCTCGGAATCGCCACGTTCTTTGCAGGCTGCTCGCGAGACCCCAACGTCCGCAAACAGAAGTACATGGATAGCGGACAGCGATATGCTGACGCTGGAAAACTGGACGAGGCGGCAATCGAGTTCAGGAACGCTCTTGCAGTTGATGCCAACTGTGCCGACGCCCATTACCGCTTAGCCTCGGTCTATTTGAAAACTCAGCGGTGGCCACGGGCGGCTCAAGAACTGTCCCGCACGATAGAACTGCAGCCCGAAAATTATGCTGCGCGGGTGGATTTCGCTCAGCTGTTAATTGCCAGCGGCGATCTAGAGCACGCAAAAGAGCAGCTGGACTGGATAATTCAGGCACGTCCGAACGATTCAAAATCCCATGCAGTTTCCGCCGACTTGATGGCAGCCCAGGGGGACTTTCCCGCGGCGCTTCAGGAAGCCGAGAAGGCGCGTGTCTTCAATCCGGACTCGGACTCCTACCTCAAACTCGCGCTGATGCAGCTCAGAAACAACCAGGCAGAGAGCGCAGAGACTAATTTAAAAAAGGCCATCGAGCTTGCTCCTGATGCAATTGCCGCCCGCTTGATGTTGTCCAACTACTATCAGGTGCGTAGCCGATTCGCAGACGCGGAACAGCAACTTCGCGATGCTGTCCAGGCTACTCCAGCAAATCCTGAGCCTGTAGCCGCCCTGGCCCGTCTCTACCTCGCGGAAGGAAAAAAGAGTGATGCAGAGAATCTGCTGATCCGGACCAAGAAGAATTTAGACGGCAGTTCGGTTGGCTATCGCATGCTCGGCGACTTTTACATAAGTATTGGCGATCTCGACAAGGCCGGCGTCGAATACCGGACGCTATATAACGATCACCCGAAAGATCTTCAAGTAAAAAAGAACTTCACGGACCTTCTCATCCATACGAAGCAATTTGAGGAGGCGGAAAAGGTTAACAGAGAAACACTGAAGGCTGATCCGAACGATACGGACGGCTTGATCTACAGTGCCCAATTGCTACTGCAGGAAGGCGACACGAACGGCGCCATTTCGACTCTGCAGACAGCCATCAAGAACGATCCAAGCAACGCTCTGTCGCATTATCACTTGAGCATTGCATTTCGCAAATCCGGGAATCTGGAGAGTGCCGAAAGCGAGTTGAGGGAGGCTGTTAGGCTGCGTCCAGATCTTCTCGATGCCCAGCGTGAACTTGCAGTTCTGGCAATGCGGCGAGGCGACATGACGACGCTCACCCAGACCAGTAGTCAGATTATCGCATTCCGCCCGACGTCAGCTGAAGGCTATGCTCTGCGCGCCGTATCGGAGATAAACCAGAAGCAGTTTCGCGAAGCTGATGTCGATGTGCACCAAGCTATAGTGGCATCGCCGTCAAGCGGTGTTGGCTACGTGCAGTTGGGAAACCTGAACTTCGCGCAGCAGCGTTTCAAGGATGCACAGGACGCCTACCGATCCGCTCTGGACCGAGATCCCCGATCGAATGATGCGCTACGGGGACTGGTGAATACCTACGTTGCCGTCAAACAGGTAGACATCGCTATTGCAGTGGCGAACGCTCAAATATCCAAGGTCCAGGACAACAGTGGATTCTACGATTTGCTCGGCACTCTTTTGTTGCAGCAAAAGAAGGACCTCGCAGGAGCTGAATCAGCTTTTGCGAAATCCGTGCAACTCGACAAGAGCAACACAGATGCATTGCTGAAGCTCGGCGAGGTGCGAGCGGTCGCGGGGCAAACCGACGAAGCCATTGCCACACTCCAAGCCGGCGCGAAAGACAATCCGCAGGAAGCCAGCTTTCATCTCATGCTCGGGCAGATTTTCCTGTCCCGGCAGGACTGGACGGGCGCTGAGCAGGAATATCAAAAGGTGCTTGCAGTCCACCGTGACGATCCAATTGCCGCATGCAATCTTGCATACGTGATCATGCAAAAAGGCGGGGATCTTGATATTGCACTGTCGCTCGCCCAGACGGCACGACGTCGAATGCCGGCGTCGGCAGACGCCGCTGACACCTTGGGCTGGGTGTACTACCAAAAGGGTGCTTATCGGCCAGCAATCGATACGCTCGCGGCGGCAATCTCCCTGATGCAGCAGAGCAAAACTGCGGACAATCCTCGATATCACTACCATCTGGGAATGGCATACGCGAAAAACGGAGACGCGACGCGGGCCCGAGAGCAGCTGCAACGGACTCTGAGAATCAGTCCTAACTCAAGCGAAGCGACCGACGCACGGAAAGAGCTTGCAGGCTTGAAGTCCTAAGATTTCAAGGCCCTTTCTTCGGCGGAGGAGTTCGATCTTCAGTGGCAGGGATGAGTTTGTTCACTGCGGGGGGTGTCTCCGTTAACTCCAATTTCAGGTGCATTACGACGCGGGGATTTGGACATCTGTAACGATATTTGAATAACCACTTTCGCGGTTGTTTGAGTCTACTGCGGTCGTGGCATAGCAATAAGACGTATCATTACTGACTTCGGAATCCGTATACATCGTGCTTGTAATTAGCACTGTGTTGACTTTGGAAAAAGAACCGCACGAATTCGTATATACCGCACGATAGACGTTGTAGCCGCTTACGTCGGCCGATGTGCTCGCTGTCCACGAAAGATCGACCGTGTGTGTCGACCCCCCTGGCTCCGTCAAGGTATTGCGCGATGCAGAAGTCCCTGCGCAGCTAATCATCAAACCAATCGCCGCAAAGCTGAGAATTCCCATACTACTTTTGACCAGGAGAGTAGGGGGCCTTTTTCTCGCGCTCTGCAACAAATTAAGTTTCACGACTCGACCACTATGTAAGAGACCTAAGAGCTGACGGAGTTCTTGATTCAGAGTTACAGGTGTTTTGGTGCCTCTAGGTGCCGGATCCCAATGAAAGTTGCTGTGCGGGATCTTTCAGCAGGATTCTACCACCGCTGGGACAGTCGCGGCGCGAAACGGAAACGGTCGTCAGTTTTCACGCGAACGCAGCCCCCAATCGTCAGCTCAAGTTCCGTGGGCAAAACAAGTCGCGAAGCGGCGAAAGAATGCAGCTCACGGCACAAGCCGTGAATGTTGAAACGGGAACGCATCAAGCTCCGAAGGAGCGAATGGTCCCGCAAGGATCTCTGACAATAGCCCGCCAGTGCCTTGGCGGGTATCGGCGCCCCCCCAACATGCCTGTGTCCCGTGGAGCCTGCCGTGAGCGCAGTTGAAGGAACTGATTGCATAGGAGCGAAGGCTCGATCGAACCCCTTAATCTTGGTTTGAGGACAAAGACGGTGGGAAGAAAGGAGCCTCGGTTGCGTAAGCGCCACCAAGTCTACTCGGCGGCCAGGAGTTGAAACGGTTATCTAAATCAGTCCAACTAACCGCCTCTGTGTGGGAAAGTGAAGCTCAATTTAACCTTGACATTTCGAATTTAGTGTGACAACGTTTTGCCTCCCCCCCAAAAATCATTGAGGCCCGTGACCTGGTCGTAGGCGCGACGGTCGCTAAAGGATCTTGCTGCAGTTTGTAATCCTGCGCCCTGCATGAGCATTTATCTGGCTTTAGTCTTCGGCGTTGGATCGTTTTCCCCCACCCTGCAGCCTCAACAGAGCGGTTTTGCCATAAGAACAGCCCAGCCTGAGTGAGGTCCTTCAAGTTGCACTAATTCGAACGTAGGAGTCGCGGAGATGAAGTTCACGAAATTCGCTGGGTACGTTCTAACCTCCTTTCTCGTTGGGTCAACGCCACTCGCGGCACAAGCCTTTCAAAGTGCGTCGCCCGATTCTGGTGTACAGAGCTTCGACACTTTCGATGGAGTTCCTGTCGCTATCGACTTTGCCGGGCAGGTCACAGGACAAAACATCATCGGTGCGTTTGTTCGGGATCGGGATGGTACGGTGACCAACTTCGACGTGAACGGCCTCCCGGCCTTTCCTCAAGCCATGAATGAAGGAGGAAAAATCGCAGGTACCGGAACCTGCTTCGACAGCACACAAACCTGTGGATTCATAAGGAAAAAAAACGGCAGTGTTATCATATTTGACCCTCTGCCGTCGGGGCAGTACCTCTTGAACCTTTCAGTAGCAGCCATTAACACGTCCGGTCAAGTCGCAGGCTTCATCAGCTACTTTCCGCAGAGTGAGGGGATTATGCATGAGTTTGGCTTTGTGCGATATGTAGATGGATCAATCTCGATCTTCCCTGACCAACAAGGGGGTACGTTCCCACTCTGGGAGGTTACGGCGATGAACTCAGCAGGGACAATAGTAGGCTTCCTGGATGACGGAGGTGGCTACATCGCACCCTTCCTAAGGAGCCCTGATGGTACGGTCACAACCTTCACTACTTCTGATGGTCTGGTCCCGGGTCGCTTTACCGCCATCAGCCCCTGTGGCGAAATCACCGGATATCTGCGCAGTGGGGACTATGCTTTCGTCCGCGACGTGAACGGGGCACTTACCACATTCAGCGTGCCCGATTCAATTCTTACGCAACCAGTTGCAATCACTCCGTCCGGGAAAATCGTTGGCTCTTACGTCGATGTCAACGGCGCTGAACATGGTTTCTTGCGAATGCGCACCGGGAAGATTCAGACATTTGATGTGCCTGACTCAACGAATACTTACCCGACGTCGGTGAACGCCGAAGGTGACATTGCAGGATGGTATTCCGATAGCAGCGGGAACGTGCGAGGCTTCATACGCTGGCACTAGTCGTTACCCATTGTGGATTGCTTTTAACGCAAAATGCCCGAAGATCAAGTCTCCGGTCCAGATAAACAATACGCCTAAGCTTTCCCAAGCGTTGTCACTCAACCAACCATCCAACCGACGACTGTCGGAGCAAAGCGCGAATCCGCACGCGCACAAGATGCACGCGATCAAGGCGCCGATCCGGCGAAGCCATTGTGTGTTGATATGGTCGGTGGAGACGAACTTGAACCATTTGAGTAGCAAACCCTTAAGATTTCTAGAAGAACTTACCGGGTTGCGGTTTTGGCCTTCGGTGCTGCGATAATCGCGCCGCCTTTGTTGGCGTGCAGGCTGACAGACCAAACCCAAATCGTGGCCAGTCAATCGAAAGGCAAATACTGCTGCCTTGCTGGACGGAATGAATACCCGAAAAGAACTTACAATCGCTCAAAGCACGCGAAAGCCGCGGAGGGCAGCCTCAAAGCAACATCGACGATCCGAGCGGTCGTCCTCAACTCAGCCGATTCACTGTACAACCTGGATCAGCTTTGTCGAGGTGCTGGTCGTAAAGTTGGTCGTCGCTGGATATGTAGCCGTTATCGTATGCGAGCCTGAGGCCAACGTCGTTGTGCTGAAGGTCGCCGTTCCCGTCGCATCTAGCGTCCCAGTGCCCAATGTTGTGGTTCCATCTTTAAACGTCACGCTACCAGTAGCGATCGCTCCCGTTGACGACGTGACTGTCGCAGTGAAGGTCACGGATTGACCGACGGTCGACGGGTTGGGAGAGGATGCGAGGCTTGTGGACGTCGCTGCTTTGCTGACGGTTTGCGTGATTGCGCTAGAGGTGCTGGTAAGGAACTGCGAATCTCCCGCATACTGCGCTGTAATGGAAGCCGTACCCGCGGTGAGACTACTCGTGCTGAATGTCACGGTGCCCCCCGAGAGCGTTCCAGTTCCTATTTTCGTTGAACCACGTTTAAAGGTAACCGTTTCACCGTCGGGCGGCGCACCCAATGGTGAAGTAACCATGGCGGTGAACCCTACCGTTTGACCGTAAGTCGAGGGATTCAAGCTCGAACTTAAAGTCGTCGAGGTCGAGTACTTGTTAACGGTCTGAGAGAGAACAGTTGACGTGCTGCTCCGATAGTTAGAATCTCCTCCGTAGACGGCGGTGTAGTTTTTCGTCCCTGCCGGCAGGCTCGAAGTTGTGAAACTCGCCTGGCCCAAACTGAGTGTTCCAGTCCCTAGTACGGTGCTTCCCTGCTTAAAAGTGACCGTACCTGTCGGAGTTCCGCCTGATGCGGGAGTCACGGTCGCGGTAAAGGTCACTGGTTGACCCACGAAAGACGGGTTTAAAGAAGAGGTCAGCGTGGTCGTCGTAGCCTGTTTGGTTCCAGAGGCCGATATCACGAGCGTTACCGTGGTCGTATGGGTCACGGCGCCACTGATACCTGTAACTGTGATCATGTAAGTGCCAGTCGCGGTCGTGCTGCTGGTCGTAATCGAAAGAGTCGAGGACGTCGTCGCAGGATTGGGGTTGAAGGTTCCACCCACTCCGGTTGGGAGTCCGCTCACGGTCAACGTGACTTGGCCGCTAAACCCATTGGTCGGAGTAATTGTCAGATTATAGCTGGTCCCGTTCCCTTGAACTACGGTCTGGCTCGATGGAGTGGCGCTCAAGCTAAAATCTGGCGCAGTCACGATCAAGGTGACCGTCGTAGTACGCGTGAGGCTTTCGCTGGTTCCAGTGATGGTCAGCGTATACGTTCCCGGAGGCGTTGTTGTTGCGGTTGTGACCGACAGCGTCGAAGTGGAAGTCGAAGGATTGGGATTGAATGTGCCGCCCGCCCCAGTTGGCAATCCACTCACACTGAGCGCAACCTGGCCCGAAAATCCGTTGAGTGGATTGACGGTGAAGGTGTAACTGGTAGGATTGCCTTGGGCAACCGTTTGAGTGGTCGGCGAAGGTGTCAGGGTAAAGTCCGGAGCGTTCACCACCAGCGTGACGGTCGTGTTATGCGTCAGAGTTCCGCTGGTTCCGGTGATGGTGAGCGTATAGGTACCGGCCGGCGTGAGCGCTGAGTCGGTGGTGACCGACAGAGTTGAGGACGAGGTAGACGGATTCGGGCTGAAGGTTCCATCGGCGCCTGCGGGCAGACCGCTCACGCTGAACGTAACCTGGCCGGAGAATCCGTTCAACGCATTGATCGCCAGGTTGTAGCTGGTTCCATTTCCCTGCGTAACAGTTTGCGTGCTGGGTGTAGCCGTGAGGCTGAAATCCGGTTGGGTCACGACCAGAGTGGCGGTCGTGGTGTGCATCAGACTTCCGCTGACTCCGGTAATGGTGAGCGTGTACGTTCCGGCCGGTGTGGTACTCGCGGTCGTGACGGACAGTGAGGACGTGGAGGTCGTCGGATTAGTGGTGAAGGTGCCATTCGCTCCAGTCGGCAGTCCGCTGATGCTCAACGTGACTTGGCCGGAGAATCCATTGTTGGGAGTCACGGTCAGGTTGTAGCTTGTCGAGGTGCCTTGGATTACGGTTTGGCTGCTGGGCGTTGCACTCAGGGTGAAATCCGGATTACTGGCAGCGCTGAAGTTTGCTCCCGATACGGAGACGGTTTGTCCCGCGTAATCGTCCGTCCACGTATGGGTTGTCGTACCTATGCCCGGCCCGACATCACCCCCGACAATGCCCGAATCCAGGCCCCACTTCAGGGTCTGATTGGTATACGGGCTCTTCCACTCGTCGCTGGTATATCCGATGCTGGCCGTCAAATCGCCGGGATTGCTGGTGATCGTCACTGACGTTGCCGCCGACGGAGCGGATTTCGAAGCTGTAAACTTGCCGTTGTTGGTCGGGCTCGATTGATTTACCCCGCTCACGGTTATCACTCCCACATCAGCATTCATGCTCGTGGTCCATGAAACGGTAGCGGTTTGTGCTCCCGAAGGTGGGTTGATCACCTGGAAAATCATCGTACGGTTTGTCGACGTAGTGCCTGAATCGGTTCCAGGAATCAATGTGCCTGCCACACCGCCGAGACTCGCGCTGATGTTGGTCGCCGTGTTCGCGGCCATCGCCACCATGATCATTGCGGCACGGTTTGGAAAACTTCCTACCAGAAACGTCGGCGTAGTGATCTTCGTCACGCCAAACTGAATCCCTGAACTGACTTTGTTGTCGAAAGCCACTCCCAGCGGCGACACTACGAGAGCGACGGTCGCGGTATGCGTCAAAGCACCGCTTACGCCCGTAATGGTCACGGTATAGGTCCCAACCGCGGTCGTGGTTGTCGTGGTTACGTTTAAGGTCGAGCTAGTCGTGGCCGGATTCGTCGTGAACGTGCCACTCGCTCCGCTGGGTAGTCCACTCGCACTGAGTGTGACTTGCCCTGCAAAGCCGAGTATCGGCGTGATGGTCACACCATAGCTGGTTGAGTTCCCTTGAGTAATGGTCTGGCTGGAGGGTGAAGCACTCATGGAAAAGTCCGGCATAGCTACGGTCAGCGTGACGGTTGTGCTGTGCGTCAACGTTCCGCTGGTGCCGATGATGGTCAACGTGTAAGCGCCGACAGGAGTGCTGGAAAGCGTAGTAATGGTGAGCGTGGAAGAGCCGGTCGCCGGATTGGGACTGAAGCTGCCTTGCGCACCCGCTGGCAAGCCGCTCACACTCATCGTGACCTGGCTGCTAAAGCCGTTCACCGGCGCTACCGTGACGCCGAATGTCGTTGCACTTCCCTCGATTACGGTCTGTCCCGAGGGGGACGCGCTCACACTGAAATCTGGATTGGAACTCACCACGAGCGTCACCGTGGTGGTCTGAGTGACGGTTCCGCTGATTCCGGTGATCGTTACGGGATAAGTTCCCGGCGCTGTTGTCGAGATGGTGCTGACAGAAAAAGTCGTGGAAGAACCGGTGGGGTTCGGCGAAAAGCTTCCACTAGCTCCGGTAGGCAATCCGCTGTAACTGAAGGTTACCTGTCCGGTGAATCCTCCGCTTGGCGTAATGGCGATGCCGTAACTTGTCGCATTCCCAGGAGTGACGGACTGGCTTGTCGGCGACGGTGTCAGCGTGAAATTGCCGATGGTTGCATTGCTAATGAATTGATTCAGGACATTAGCCGTCGTTTGCTGCAGGCGTGGATCGACGATACTCAATCCGCTAGGACTGAAATTGTCGAGAGCATTCGCCCATTGGACAGTCCCGGCAGCGAACACCCACGCTCCGCTCGGTGCCTGATAAATGGAAGAATTACCGTAATCGGAACCGCCGTCATATTTAAAGGGTGAATGTGAGAGCAGAGTATATGTACCGGCTACGGAGGTCGGTCCAGGGTAATTGCTGAAGAGGCGATCGGCTTCGTAACCCACCACTCCCGGCACGCTATCGCCATCCTTGAACCCAGTTCCGGCATACACCCAATTCCCGCTGTTTGAGACGACATAGGGTGCGTAGTTTCCCTGCGAATCCATCAGAACGATGTTCGTAAACATCACCCCGATCAACGTCTGTTCTGGGCGATTAACAGTGGGATCGCGCCAGTAGATGGTTTTCAGCGAAGGGTCCGGGTTTGGGTCAAGCGTTGCGTCGCGATAACAAACAACGACACGATTCGGTACACCACTACTCGACGATTCGAAGCGGATCTGCCAATAAACTGCATCGGCGCCAAAGAATCCGAGGTTGACGCCCCCGTCGCGAGCTGCTATGAGATTGTCATACATTTGCTTGGAAACATACTCGTCGTGGCCGTCGATGATGAAGCCCCGATAGTTCAACAGATGAGCGCCATCGATGTGGGTGTCGACATCGGTGGTATAGGCCACATCGTAGCCCGATTTCTCCAGCCAGCGGACGAAGGGGACATCCTGTCCGAGAACGTCATAACCGAAAACACCACTGTCTCCGTCATAGTCGTACGGCCGGTCGAATGAAACTTTAACAGCGGCAGTAGTGCCACTTATAGTATTTGCGCCATAACTGTCGTAGGCGTACAGACTCTTCCCCGTTTTTTGGTCATAGGGGTAGTCGTTGTGCGCCTGATAAGTGGCGTCCGGCAACTGAAAAAGCAGCGCGGCTGTCCGACTGTCGTCGCGGACAACGAAGTGGGCGTAGTTCTGGTAATTCCGCGAGTTGGTAAGAACTGCGAGGTAAACGCCACTCGTCCACGACGACTTAGTGCTCAAGGTATAACCGACGTCCCACTGACACTCGATCATTCCTGTAGTAGCGTCGGTGGGGCAGGTGGGTTGCAGGGATCCATTCAGCGGGCCGATGTGCTGCATCAACCGCCCGCCCAATCCTTGATACCAACCGAGCCGATAAACGTCGATGGTGTAGGTCTGCGCCGGACTGACGCTCACGTGAAAATCAATCGTCTCCCCTTTGTTGACGCTGGTCGCACTCATATAAGCCTTGATCTGGCCCACAGCGTCCGATCCTGTGTTTCCCGTGATCTGCCATGCATTCGTGCCCGGTTGCTGATTCTCTACAACGATCGGATTCTGTCCAACAGCCTGAACAGGTCTTAGCGCTACGGTTATGGCAAGCAAGGACATGAACGGTAACAACGACTTCGCTCGCACTCGAAAGCCCGACGCTTGCCTCGTCCGTCGGGGCTCGGAGATCAGTATAGGAGAAGCCTGGCTTGTCATGTTTCGCCTCCTACTCTCGGGTGGAAGGAAGAGTCGACAAGCACCTTAACGGGCTTTTGTGAAGGAGAGGCCGGCTCTTACATCGGGGGAGGCGAGAGGAATAACGAGATGCATTCTGAACGGAAATGCGAAGCGGTGTCAGTGACCGTAATCACGCACTGGAAATTTCATTGGTCCGGCTTTCTGATGTTCCAACGGTGCTCATCTTCCGCCCATAGCTGTCAAATCAAATCCGTGCGGTGCATCTGACCGTGGCAAGCGGTACATAGCGTGATCAGGTTCAGCTCTGAGTCATCTCCGGAACGGCTGCGAAACTCCTGGTGGTGAACTTCGAGATTCGACATTGTTCCGCACGATTGGCAGCGCCAGCCATCGCGACGCAACACCTGCTGACGCAGATTCTCGTAGGCGGTGGAATCCAGTTGCAAACGCGGCGTCTTGGGACGAAGGTCTTTCACGACGCTTTCTCACTCAGGTGGTCGAGGAAAGCCTCCTTTTGCGTTTGTGGCAAACAGCGGAAAAACCTGGTCAATGAAAACAGCAGAGTCTCCGGATCTTTATTGTCCAGATTCGCTCCCGCCAAGAAGTCTGCGCAGATCATCTCGAGGCAGTAGCCTCGCGATCGATCGCTGCCCAGCATCAGAGCTGCGGTTTCGATAGCGCGATCGATGACCGGAATCTGGCTCTCATACAGCTTGAAGTAGACAATCTCCCACGGCTCTGTGATTTTTCCGGTAAGTTCCCGTTCAACCGCCTGTTGAAAGTTCTCTTTCGACAATTCAGTGGCCTTGTGCAACCAGGTTGCACAATCGAAGTGCTGCCTGTCCCGCCGTGCCAGCTTGGCCAACTCGATTCCTTTGGCCCAGCCCAGCTTCTCTAACTCCTTTCTTGCCTGCGGCGGCAGGTTCTCGTGAATCGACATCAGGTAGTACGCCTTTCTCCGGGATTCCGGAAATTTCCTCCCCAAGAACTCTTCAAACGACTTCAAACCCTCTACGCGCCAGTACTGTCCCGCCCGCGCCTCGCATAGATAGCGCCCCAGTTCTACGAACTTCGTGTCGCGTTCCGATTCCTTCTGCTGCTCCCATGCGAGAATCTCGTCAATTTTCGCCAGTACGAATAATGCTCGGCGACGGTTGAATTTCGGCGGCATCGGCGGATTCCTAGTAATTAAGCTCGTCAAGCCAACCAAAGCTTTCTGCTCCTGGACGTCTCACCAGACTGACGTCGATCATCTCTTGCCTCCCCAGACAGAGCCCCACATAGGGACACGTAGTGCATGGATTCTGCGGGAAGCGGATTCCGCTGTGAGGCAAGAATTCCGCGGATTCGATTCTGCCGATTGTGTCTTCGACCAGATGGCCGAACTCCTGGCGTTGTTCATCCGTGATTGTGGTTCGCAAGTACTGGATCTCGACCAGGCGTTTACGGACGAAAACGATCTGAGCAACGTCTGC
>Ga0335083_10000464_pt1 | contig 62478 bp, 56 predicted proteins | sample Lox_Sample_42_FD_206716 | JGI IMG/M metagenome (GOLD analysis project Ga0335083, IMG submission 206716) | Soil microbial communities from Loxahatchee National Wildlife Refuge, Florida, United States - Lox_Sample_4.2 | ecosystem: Environmental > Terrestrial > Soil > Wetlands | place: USA...
AGCAGCTGACGCGAGTTACAGAGCGGCGCAAGCGGACTTGGTTTCCCAACAGGCAAATATGGAAAAGGCGAAGCTCGATTGGGAGCGGGGGCAGGGGCTCTTCAAAGACGGATTGATCGCGAAGCAAGATTTCGATCAGCGGAAGACGACTTATGATGGCGCAGTCGCGTCGGTGGAATCATCCCGCGAACGAGTAGTGTCGCTTAAGGCGCAGCTGGATCAGACCCGTTCGCAGGTGAATCAGAACAAAGCCATGCTAGTGCGCACAAAGGACGTCTTATCCAAGACTACGTACACGTCGCCCATCAATGGGATCGTCAGCTACTTGCCCGAGCGCGTAGGCGACTATGTCGTGCCCGGTATCCAGAATTCCAATGGGAGTTTCTTGATGACTCTCTCGGACATGTCTGTGGTAACGGCGGAAGTGAAAGTCGACGAGACCGACATCATAAATGTCAGGCTGGGCCAGGAGGCCGATGTGACCATAGACGCCGTTCCAGGTAAAGTGTTCACAGGCAAGGTCACCGAAATTGGCTCACAGGCAACTCTCCGCAGCACCGGTCTGGCGACCACACAATCCACAACCGGCAATCAGGAAGCCAAAGACTTTAAGGTAGTGGTGAGGCTTGATAACCCGCCTGACAATTTGCGGCCGGGGCTTTCGACTACCGCCAAGATCAAAACCGCCGAAAAGAAGAATGTCATTGCCATTCCGATTCAGGCTCTAGCAGTGCGCACTCGGAAGGATCTCGAGGATGCCGCCAAGAAAGCAAAGGGCCAGGGCAGTTCGGATGTTACGCTGGCCGCCCCTCCCCCGCCGGCTCCCGGCGATCCTAATAAAGATGAAGTCCAGGGCGTCTTCGTCGTAAATGGAAAGAAAGCTTTCTTCCGTCCGGTCGAGACTGGGATCACCGGAATCACCAACATCGAAGTCACCAAAGGTCTGCAGGTCGGCGACGAAATTGTCGTCGGGAGTTACAAGGCTTTGCGAACGCTGAAGCCCGAGGCTAGCGTCAAGGTGGACAACTCCGCGCCCAAAAAGATGGACGACCAGCAGAGCTAGACTCTGAACCCCTAGCACTTACGAGGACATTTTAATGCCCGTGGAGACTCCTGCAACTGATTCGTATCGCGAGGACTTGGTAAGCTCCGGTGTCGTGATCAAAACGGAAGCCCTCACCAAAGTCTATGAGATGGGCTCGGAGAAGGTTCACGCGCTCAGTGGCGTGGATGTAGAAATTCGCAAGGGCGAATACGTGGCCATCATGGGACCTTCCGGTTCAGGAAAGTCCACGTTGATGAACCTGATCGGCTGCTTGGATTCACCCAGCGCGGGAAAATACTGGCTCGCCGGCCGCCTTGTCAGCGATTTGGATGACGACGAGCTTGCCTATATCCGGAATAAAGAAATTGGTTTCGTCTTTCAAACATTTAACTTGCTGCCTCGCGCCACTGCGCTCCATAACGTAGAGCTTCCCCTGATCTATAACGGTACCCCGGCGGAGGAGCGGATCGAAAAGGCCAGGAAGGCCCTGGAACGCGTCGATCTCGTGGAGCGGATGATGCACAAGCCAAACGAGCTTTCCGGCGGCCAACGTCAGCGCGTAGCTATCGCTAGAGCTCTCGTAAATTCACCTTCGATTGTCCTGGCGGACGAGCCGACCGGCAACCTCGATTCGAAAACCGGCGAAGAGATCATGGCGCTTTTTGAGAATCTCTACCGGCAGGGTAACACGATCATTCTTGTCACTCATGAGAACGACATCGCTCAGCATGCGCACCGAATTATCTTCATCCGTGACGGAAAGATCGCGTCCGATGAAGCGGTCATTAAGAAGTAACAGACAATTCGGCTCTATCCTTCCCAGAATTCCCGTCTAATCTTATCAACAGAGCACAGCCTCAAATTGCTTGGCGTGCTAGGTCGAGTCAGCGCGCCCGAACCGAAAGGTGGACATTCCTATGCAAACTGGCCGCACGGAAATCTCCAACGAAGATGGGCTCTTGCAGGAAGCGGCAGCGCGCGCCCGAAAGTACGTCGCGAACGTCATGGAACGCCGGGTGATACCGGCCGGGAGGGACGTCCTCAATCTGGCGCAATTTCGCGAACAATTCCCCAACTCGCCGACCGATCCAATGCGAGTCTTGACCACATTGGATGAAATCGGCTCTCCGACCACAGTTGCAACAACGGGCGGCCGCTACTTCGGTTTCGTCATTGGCGGAGCTTTGCCCGCATCCCTCGCAGCCAACTGGCTAGCGGGCGCTTGGGATCAGAATGCGGCTTTGCGAGTCATGTCTCCCGTCGCCGCGGAATTGGAGGATGTCGCGCTTGGCTGGGTCTGTGAAGCAATTGGGCTGCCGCCGAATTGCGACGGCGGGCTGGTGACATGTGCCACCATGGCGAACTTCACTGCGCTCGCCGCAGCACGTCATGCGCTGCTCGCGCGCGCTGGCTGGAATGTTGAGGAAGACGGAATGTTCGGCGCCCCGCCTATCGACGTCGTGGTTGGTGACGAAGTGCATGCTTCGCTTCTGAAGGCGCTCGCTCTTGCGGGCTTCGGGAAAAGTCGGCTGACCCGCGTGGAAGTCGATGGCCAAGGACGAATGCGCGCCGACAAGCTGCCGGGATTCGGTGAACGCACAATCCTCTGTATCCAGGCGGGCAATGTGAACACCGGGGCATTTGATCCCGCCTCGGAAATTTGTGCCCGGGCACACGAACAGGGTGCTTGGGTGCACGTTGATGGAGCGTTCGGTCTGTGGGCCGCTGTCTCTCCTAAGCATCGTCACCTGACCGAAGGATTTGAGCAGGCGGACTCGTGGGCAACCGATGCGCACAAATGGCCCAACGTCGGGTATGACAGTGGAATTGTTCTCGTGAGAGAAGGTTTGGCTTTGCGTGCCGCGATGACTATGACGGCGGCTTATCTGCAGTCAGGCGTGCTTCGCGAACCGATGTATCACACGCCAGAGGCTTCACGCAGAGCTCGTGGAGTGGAATTGTGGGCCGCCCTGAAATCGTTGGGCCGTGAAGGCCTTCGTTCTTTGATTGAACAAACTTGCTCTCATGCGCAACGGTTCGCAAAGGGTTTTAGCGAAGCCGGCTTTGAAGTTCTGAACGACGTTGTCATCAACCAGGTGCTCGTCTCATTCGGCAGCGCCGAAGCCACGCATAAAGTAATTCGTGCCGTGCAAGAAGACGGCACTTGCTGGTGCGGGGGAACGACGTGGCAAGGCAAGTCCGCGATGAGAGTCAGTGTCTCTTCCTGGGCGACGACGGAAGAAGATGTGGAACTAAGCCTGAGGGCAATAGTCCGGCTTGCCCGCTCTTGCCGCGGCTAAATTGCTCCATCAAGACGGAACTGGTCACGCTCAAAAAGGTCAGCGTGAATGGGCCGCGTGCGTAACATCCAAGTCGGCGAATGTTGGTGCCGGAGAAAGATAAGTGTTTGACAAACGGTCATGCCACGTCAGGGCATCTTCGTCCCACATAGCCCAAACAAAACCCATAAAGAAAGTCCCCGCGGAAAGCATGTAACCCACGCTGCGCCAAAGCATCTGCCGCGGCGTCGGAGATTCTCCCGAGAAGCTGACCACCTGCAGTCCCCGCAGCATCATCCCCGGCGTCGTGCCGCCAAACACGGTGAACAGCGCGAAGTATTGCAGGTAAACAATCACAAACGTCGCGACACAAATCGCCGCGCTCAGCTTGCTGAACGTGAATTGTCCACCCAGGGAGCCAAAGAGCGTAAGGAACCCGCCATAGGCGAAGAGCAGACAGCCGGCGTCAATCAGACCGGCGATTCGGCGTTCCTCGATCGAGGCGGCGGAATACAGGCCAGGTTGTTCTGAGCGCGCATCCGCGGGAGGCAAATATTGGCTGCCATTGGCTGGCTCTGGAGGCAAAGACACATCGATGACCATCTGTGATTCTTCGCGCGTCGCGGCATTGCGGCCGATCGCGATCGTAAACGCGAAGTCTTCTTCCGCTATGGGAGGAGCCTCAGCAACAACCACGGAAGTGCTGACCGGTGGTTCAGTCATTGGCTCTTCAAAGGGGAGTCTTGACTGGGCAAGATTTGGAGCCACCTTCCTCCGGCGGACGCGATAGTTTTGAAGGCGCTCAGCGAGTTCGCCGCGCCAGGCAGGGTCCGCCCCGTGAACGGCGGACTGTACGTCACCCCGGGCAGCCTTGATGCCGGATTTTTCCACGGTGTTCTGAGAAAGATTTTCCGATGGGGAATGGAACTCTGCCCCAAGGGAGGAATCACAAAAGTTACAGACGCGTACGCTCGATGGCAGTACCGCGCCGCACTGCAGACATGTTTTTGTCACCGGTTGTTTTTGCGCTGCGGACGCGTCCACTCCGGTGAGGAGAGAACAGTGTTCAGACTATCACGGGATTCGCAAAGTCAAGCGAAGAATGCGAGATATATGTGGCGAATAAGGCAGGGGATGCTATGCGGTTTAAACGCGGGAAAGCAGCTGACAGCTATGATTCCAGCTGTTGGGCGAACATGTCTCTGCTGAAGGCGATGCGCTTTTCGAGAGTCACCGCGGCGAAGTAAGTACATTGTCCGCGCTCCCTTTCGGTCCATGCCTTCAGGGAAGGCGCAATCCGGGCGATCGTGGCTCGTACAAAGCCCAATAGGTTGAAGTAGGCCCCGATCGCTTGGATGCCGTTGCGATCCTCCGGACGGTCCGGACAGAGGTGCAGGAGTTGAACAACACGCGTGAAATCATCGCCGGCTGCCGCGTTACGGATTCCCGTTACGTCCTGTACTTCCGCGGAAAGCGGATGCTTGATCGAGGCCGCGATCAGCGAGCGGCAATAGGACACAAAGAACTGCAACAGGAAAACGATGGAGCAGACGAGAATAATTGAGGCCATCATCGTGGGATCACCGCCAGCCGAGAAGGTGCCAGCCGGGCTTCTTCAGGCAGTCGCCAAAATGCGTAAGCCCACGCAAGCGGCAAGAATGTCGAAAAGACCTGAACGAGTGGGATAGAGTATGCGCTCAACGGCGGATACACACTTCTAATCGCATAGCTGGCTGCGAGCAGGCTGAAGTAAACGCCAAGGGACAGAACAATCTGTATCAAGCGAGTGCGGGTTTCACGCAGCTTTAGGATCGCCGCCCACAGTACGTAGGTCAGCACCAAGCCGACGAAATACAAGTTTTGGGAAAGCTGCACAACGAACTTGGTGACCAGCATTGCGGACGCCTGAGACACAACGCTATAGCTGAACAAAGCAGTTCCAGCAAGCAATAAGATCGTGCCGAACTGAACGTACTTCTCAGCTTTCATTTCGCTAAAGACGTGTGAATACAGTGTACTCAGCGCGAAGTACAAAAAGATCGTAAGGACCGCATCCGAATAGTAATAAAAGTATCTGTACTGCAAGGACGAATATCCATGCTCAGCCAGGATTACGTACCGGCCAATTTCCGAGACGATTAGTCCAGCAACATATAGATTTAGAAGGAAATAGCGGCGGAAAGCTTGTTTCTTAAATGCACACACCAGTACTGCTGCCTCGCAAAGGAGGCCTAACAGCCAAACTACTAATGCAAATGGACCAGGCACGTTCCTGCCTATCTACGCCCCTGATCCTCGTCCCGCAAAAGTCTCTTAATCTATCAACCTTTGCGGATACCGAAGGTCTTCACCAGGGCGTTGGTGGTGCCGGCGCGCTTCCCGCTTTCCACGGCGTTGGCGGTGCCGGTGCACTTCCTGCCTTCCACGGTGTTGGCGGCGCTGGAGCCGATCCGGCTGCGATCATAACCGAGCCGTCTGCGTGCGCCGTCACCAACGTTTTCAGGCCCATTGCTCCGACCAAAACAACCATCACGAGCAACACAACCGCGAGTTTCCTAGACATTTTGCCTCCGGGGATGGAAAACACCCGGAGACACTCTATCCCTAACTACAGGGATGTCAAGTAGCTCGCACTACGGACCTGTTCCGTATTGGTACACACCTACCCGGCCCGCCCCTTCGCCAAGCTTTCGCCAGGTGAGACGGGACCGTTACTCCACAACGTGGGCAGGATCGGTTTTGGGACCTCTAGGGTCAACGGTACAGTAGTACCAAAGGCCATAGGACTCGAGGGTGGGCGTTTGAGCATGGCAAACGGTTCATTCCTAAATGGCGATACCTAATACGGCCGCCGCAATCATTCAAGAGTGCTCTCAGCTCGCTGCTTCGCAGGAATGCTTGACACATTTGCGACCGAGTCCGTAGCATTGAGAATTGTCTTTGTGCCGGCGTAGCTCAGTGGAAGAGCGAGGGTCTCATAATCCCTAGGCCGTGGGTTCGATTCCCCCCGCCGGCACCAGTATTCCCCGTTTCATTGCTGCGTATCTCCCCCTGGGCCCGAAAAATCAAACGTTGTACAAAAGGAGCAAGAAGACCAACTACACGTCAAGCTAATTCCTCCGCCCCGATCAGTCTGTCCCTGTATTAACAAGACCCTTGGCACCAGCCGCTCCTATTCTTAAACCAGCTACCGATTAGATGAGCGGCCAGCCAAGAGCGCAGAATAGCGCGCGAGCGGAACGTTCACGGAGCCGACGGCGTCGGAGGATTTGTCGTGCAAAATCACGCATAGCTCTGCTGCGCCATGCATGAAATTCAGCACCGCTGATAGATCCCATCCTTTCTGAGATACCGTCCCATACTCCTGCGCGTCCAGGTCAGCCTCGACCGCTTTCTGTGTAACATCAAGAACTTTGCTCTTGTCGCTGAGCTGTAGGAAGACCACTTCAAACCTGCCGGTCCAGCGGCCATTGTCTTGTTGGGTGAGCAACCGTTGCGCCTCCAGGTGAACGTTTGCTTCAATGTGGGTAGTCTTCTCGTTTGACAGGGTCGCAATGTGGACGCTCAGCGGAAGCTGCGCGGACTCCAGGGGGCTGGCTGCAATCTGACTCAAAAATTCAAAACGGTTTTTTGGTGGAATCGGGCGCGGACCGGGCAGGGCAAAGTAGCCACCGCGCGCTAACACAGTCGCACCGGGCCTGCTCACTCTTATTTGAATCTTCCGCCACTCACCTTTCCAGGTGTTATGGTCTGGGTAATAGTTAAGCATGTAGCTAAAACGCGAATCGTCTTCCGCCCGTCGGATGCCGGTTTCCAGGTCATTTCGGTTGAAGAACGCGCGGCCGCCCGTGCGGCTGGCAAGCTCAAGCAAGGCTGGGTTCGGCTCGGGCATCCTGGCAAGCAAATTATCCACAGGGTCTGTGCTCGTCGTAATGCCGGTCAACGGTGAAGTGTTGCGGAAATCGAGGTCGGCTGCCTGCAACCCGCTGGCATTGACAGTGTAAACAGCGATGCCGGCACCGTTCATCAGCCGGATCATGCGTTCGACATCCGCGCCCTCTTCCCATGTTGGGGCACTAGGGAGTTTGAGGCCGCTCTGCCCGCTCCAGCGCTGCAGGTATTCGTCCAGATCATCTCTGTCGAAATAGCTCATTGTTCCGATGCTATCCGTGACCCAGATGAGACTTTTTCGACCCTCAACGTTTGCGAGTTGCCTGGCGATAGCTTCCAGTGACGCGGTCGTCAGCTGGTCCGCAATGGCAACCCTATCTCTCCTGTAGGCCGACGTCATACCCCTGCCGTCCATTTCGAACCGATAGCGGTTGTCCTTGCCGGAGAGAAAACGATCGAGCATTGGGTTTCCTGTGCTCTCCTCCCAACGCGCCCTCGGCTTGGCCAAATCGTGGGACTGCTCCTCGTCATACCTGCGCATGGCTTCGACTAAGTCGGATGAGTCTAGGCCGAAGTCCTGGACCACTTTAAGTTCGTCACCCAGTACATAGATGCCGATGCGATCTTGCGGCTCTATATGCCGCAAAAACTCGCGGATTCGGTGAAGCCCGAAGCCCTGCGACGTCCAACGCGAGTTCAGTGTATCGAAGAGCAGAACTGTCACGCTAGGCGTGGCACCGTGGTCGGTCGGGCGATTCGTGAAGGTGTCCGGACTCGGACGCACCGCAGACCGTGAAGTCATTTCGTTATCAACGGCGGAGAAGAACGCGATTTTCTGGGCCTGTCCGTCGTCGAGCACGGTGAAGTCTTCTCTCGTGAGGTCTTTGACCGGATTGCCCTGCGCATCCGTGACCACTACGTTGACGTTGACGAGCCTTGTCGTCACATGTAACGTCGTGTCCCCGCCCCTGGCCTGCGGCCATGCGAACGCACTGACCAGCAGCAGCACCGCCGCAGCCGCAATCATCCACGCCAAGCGCAAGCGCCCAACATAGGCCATAGTCGTACCCGTTCGATGTTCCCCCGAGTCTCTACTCAAGGGAGTAGAATAGCCGGTAATTGTGAGTGCCACATAGATCGGCACGTGCTGAGTTTCGCGCTTGCAGATATCACAATGGAATACGGCCACGTTGGCACCTCCCACCGACAGGGTAGCCAGGGTGGGAAGGGCTATGCCGTCGGGCCCTATATTTCGGAATTATCTATTAATGTCAACGTTTATCCCACGATTCTAATACACGCCCGTGTTCCAGATACGTTCCCTTTGGGCGCTATTTCTGAGCTTTCTGATTTTTGTGCGTCTCGATTTTTCAATAAGTTCCGCGTTTTCAGTGGGCTTGAATATTCCGATTCCCCCCGCCGGCACCATTTCATCCGCAACTCTTCCAAGCAAATCTTTGATTCTGAAATGTGGCTCACTCAAGTGAAGATTAATCGGCACGGAAGAGTCCCGGGCTGGAAAATTTCATTTTGGGTGTCCCTTGAGTACGCGCCATTCCTGCGTTGCGTTGCGGCTTTCAACGGATCGAACAAAATCATCGTGTTCTTCGGCGCACGCCGCACCGCAAACGGAATGATTTGGCCTGGACGCAAGGCATCACTCAGCCTTGCCTATGGATAAATAGTCGTGCGAACTGAGGCTAAATGCGCGGAGGTTCATGTATACTCTGCGCGTTCGGCGCGCCCAAGTCTGATCTGGAGCATCGAATTCCCAAATCCTTTTTGTCGGAGGCGCTTGTGAAGTTAACTCGAAGAGGAAAATATTGCCTTGCCGTGCTGCTCACAGTGGCCTTCTGCTGCACGACGCGCGCGCAACAGACGGATTCTCAAGAGGAGGGGCAATTCCGCTTCCGCTTTGTCGGGCCTCGCGTGGGAAACCGCGTCGCTTCCGTTGCCGGAGTGCCGGGCGATCCGAGCACATACTACGCGGGGGCGGCTTCCGGGGGTGTTTGGAAATCGGTTGACGGTGGCAACCGCTGGGTCCCCATTTTTGATAAAGAACCCGTGGCTGCCATTGGCGCGCTTGCTGTCGCGTCCTCTGACCCCAGCGTGGTGTGGGCCGGAACGGGCGAAGCCTGGGCCATTCGGGACAGTGACGTAATGGGCAACGGAATTTACAAGTCCACGGACGCCGGGAAAACGTGGACCCACATGGGATTGGATGAGACTGGCCGCATCGGCAGAATTGTCGTTCACCCTTCTAATCCTGACATCGTTTTCGTGTGCGCGCTTGGACGCACCACCGGGCCCCAGCAGGAGCGCGGCGTCTACCGCACAATGGACGGGGGACTTCACTGGGAGCGCGTGCTCTTTGCCGGAGAGAACGTCGGGTGCTCCGGCCTCACCCTTGATCCGCACAACCCTCGAGTGCTCTTTGCCGGGATGTGGCAGGTGGAAATGCATACCTGGGCGGAATTTGGCGGGGGCCCGGGCAGCGGATTATATGTTTCGCGCGATGGCGGAACAAAGTGGACCCACATCGAAGGGCACGGCTTGCCGCATTCTCCGCTTGGCAAGATCGATGTGGCAGTAGCGCCAACAAACTCCAATCGCGTCTACGCGCTCATACAGACCAAGGACCAGGGCTCTGTATGGAGGTCGGATGACGGAGGCACACGTTGGAAGGCCGTGAATTATCAGCGAGCTCTTATTGGCCGCGCCGGTTACTACATCCGGCTAGCGATCTCCCCTGGAAGTGACAATGAAGTCTTGGTGGCGAGCAGTTCATTTTTCCAATCGCTCGACGGAGGTCTGAATTTTCAAGAAGAGCGATGGGGCGGAGACACTCACGACATTTGGTTCGATCCATTGAATGCCGATCGATTCGTGATCACAGACGACGGCGGAATGAATATCACGACCGTGCATGGCCGCGGCTTTCACCGCGTAAATCTACCGATCGGACAGATGTATCACGTAGACGTTGATAACCAGATTCCGTACGAATTCTACAGCAACATGCAGGACGACGGAAACATGCGTGGACCAAGCCTGCCTAGCGAAGCCCAGGAAGCTGCGTGGGATCGCCACATGGGAGGCTGCGAATCCGGCTTCACTGTTCCGGATCCGGTAGATCCCAATATCGTGTGGGCCACCTGCTACGGGGATGAAGTCACCCGCTGGGACGCACGTACGAAAGAGGCGCGCTCAGTAAGTCCCTACCTGCATACGCTGGACGCGGCGCCAAACGAAATCAAATATAGATGCCACTGGACTCCACCGCTCGCGGTCGATCCATTCGACCACAACACCGTGTACTACGGCTGCCAGGTGATTTTCAAAACGACCAACGGCGGCCAAAGCTGGTCGGTCGCCAGCCCGGACCTTTCGACGCAAGATCCCAGCCGCATCGTTTCATCCGGAGGAATCGTCGGAGACAACCTGGGCCAGTTTTATGGCGAAGTGGTCTTTGCCATTGCTCCCTCAAAAATCGAGAAGGGGCTTATCTGGGCAGGGACGAACGATGGCCAGGTCTGGTACACGAAAGACGGAACATCCACGTGGACAAACGTCACGAAGAATATTTCGGGATTGCCTCCCTGGGGCATCATCACAAGTATCGCACCATCGAATTTCGACCCAGGAACTGCCTATATCACCGTGGATTTTCATTTGATGGACAATCGCGACCCATACATTTATAAGACGACGGATTTCGGCAAGACCTGGAAATCCATAAGCAGCAATCTGCCGAAGCATCCTCTGGCGTATGTGCGAAGCATCGCTGAAGATCCCAATTGTGCCGGATTATTGTTCGCCGGTACCGGCAACGGTCTCTATTACTCGCTGGATGACGGCGGCAAGTGGACGCCGCTCCAGACCGGACTCCCACACGCGCCAGTCACCTGGGCCGTGGTGCAGAAGGAATTCCATGATCTGGTAATTTCCACGTACGGGCGCGGACTCTATATTCTCGACGACATTACGCCACTCGAACAGCTCGCTAGGAATCATTCCGACGCATCAACAGTGTTTTTCGCGCCGCGCCCCACCCATCGGTTCGTGCATGGCGGCCAAGCGATGTTGAATTTTGAGCTAAAGACATCGCCCAAGGAGCCAGTAGAGTTGGAAATCCTGGATTCCGACGGGAAGTCCGTCCGCAAGCTTGAGGCGAAGGGGAACGCCGGCATCAATCGTGTGAAGTGGGACATGCACTACGAGTCGCCGCGGCTGATCGCGCTCCGCACCGCGCCTGATGACAATGAGCATATCTGGACGGAGCCTCGTTTCCGCGATGCCGATTCCCGCCCCATTACACATTGGGGAATTAAGCCCGCTGAAGTCGGTCCCATGGTTGCGCCGGGCAAGTATTCCGTTCGCTTGACCGTAGCGGGCCAGTCGTTCACACAACCCCTGACAATCCTGCCCGATCCGCGCATCTCGACTCCGGAATCGGGTATCGAAGCCTCCGTGAAAATGCAGCTCCGGATTCGCGACGACATCACGCGGGTATCCAACACGGTCAACCAGATCGAGTGGCTGCGCAAGCAGATCGAGGTCATCCTATCCATGCTTCGTCCGCCCAAGAAGAAGGAGCCGGAAAGGCCGTCTCTTGAGCCGCGCGGCTATTACGATGAGCCAGAACCCCCCGCCGCACCGGAGGAACCTCAAACGAAACAAAAGGCTGAACTCCTCAAGGCGGTTGAAGCGATGGACAAGAAACTGGAGACCATCGAGTTCAAGCTGGTGTCACCGGAGCAAGTCAACAGCGACGACAAATATTTCGTCGAGGCCGACAAGGCCTATCTCAATCTGATCTGGCTCAACGCAGAAGTCGGCCACGGCGGTGGCGACGTAGCAGGAGGCGCGGACTTCGCCCCCACCGACACGGAGTCCGAACTGCTTAAAACCATTGAGGCAGAAATCTCGAGCGCGGTCACCGAATACAAGAAACTCATGGATGAAGATCTTCCAGCTTTTAACCGGACACTCTCAGAAAGCAAGGTCGCGGCCATCGTTGCCACGGACTCGAGGGGGTCATTGAACCAGGATGGGAATTAGCCGGCGCGATTGGGCCGGAGGGTGAGATGCTGGATGCGTGGAAGCGCGTCTCCCCCGGTTTCCGTATAAGTGTTCATTCTAAAGGGAATTAAAGTCATTTATTTTGATGCACTTCTGCAAGTGTTCATTCTAAGAGGGTTAACATTCGCCAGATTCATAAAAGCTGCGAGGTGCCTCTCAGTAGAGGAAAACAAAGCCCCTAGGGCGATTTAGGGTTCCTAAAAAGCAAAAACGCCAGCAACGACGCCAGCGGTTCCGGATGGGAAGCACGGAAATATCTGAGCCGAACGATAGATGAAGAGTAACTCTCAGTCAAGCGAAACGTTGGAGAACCCAGAGCTGCGAACCTTCGATTGCCGGGGCGGGGCTATCGAGAAATTTCTGACGGGACGGCAGCTCGACCGACTCCTATTGAAGGACAAATAAGCACCTGCGCATGGTGGCACAGCCAGTGTCGGACACGAGCCTTATTTCCTCTTTGTTGCCATCGGTTGTGTACACAAACCGTGCGGCAGGTGGCGGACGGGGTCACTCTTCCATCCCCCAAATCCGAAAGGTATTTGAAACTTTTTCTGTTTTGACAGAATTTATTTCAGTGGCAAGTGCTGAAGAACTCGCTTCGGCAGCGCGCGCCGCGATACAGAGCGGAACGCGGCTGCTCTTTGCTCTCGGTGGCGACGGGACTTTTCAATCTTTGGTTAACGCGGCGTATGGCGCCGACGTGGTTCTGGGTGTGCTGCCCGCGGGCGGGGGAAATGATTTTGCTGCAGGACTTGGGTTGCCGAAGGAACCAGCTGCGGCCGCCGTAGCGATGCTGCGAGGACAACCGAGGACAGTGGACCTCGTACGAGCGCGGACGGCGGACGGCCGAGTTCGATTCTACGCGGGCGGTGGAGGCGTAGGCATAGACTCTGAGGCAGCGTTGCACGCGAATGGAGCTTTCCGCCATTGGCCCGGCCGATCTCGTTACATTGCTTCAGCGTTACGAGCGTTCTGCGGCTATAGCCCCCTTTTAGTGAAGGCGGAATTTCCAGCGGGCGACTGCCCGTCGATAGAAAGCACATGCCTTCTGGTTGCCGTGCTGAATACGCCGACCTACGGCGCGGGCATTCGGCTCGCCCCCGATGCGAGCATGGACGACGGATGGCTCGACGCCGCAGTTGTGAGAGACTTGAGCCTATTCCAAGTATTGATCCGGTTACCGCGACTGTTGAAGCGGGGCGAGTTGCGCGCGGGGGACGTCAAAAGGCTGCGAGTTCGATCGATGAGGATCACAACCGACCGGCCTTGCATGTTTCACGGCGATGGCGAAATTCTTGGTCCAACGCCGGTGGAAATCGAAGTTATGCCGCAGGCAATGCGAGTTCTGGCACCTTTGCAGCATTGACTCACAGATCTCACGCCCGTGGCTGCTCAAGGTTCATTCTTGTGGAATACTTTGCGGCGAATGTCTGGCCAGAATTCCTTCAATTCATTATCAAGACCGTCGTAGAGAATCAGAAACGCAAATGAGGACAGATTTCGCGATACAGTTCGATCCTCCGGCGCGTGATAAGCATTGGAGATTGCAGCCGCCACGGCGTTTCCTAAGGACTCAGAGAAATTGAATCGATCGTGGCCGGAATCGGTGCGTGTCACAAATAGCCGCTGCATTCCGTGATACGCACGGTGAGTGAATTTGCCCTGCGCCATCTGGTAATAGCGAGGATCCTCATGAAGCAGGCTCGGAAAGACAGCCGTCGTCATGTAAGTGCCGATGCTGTTGTCGGCAAAAGAAGCGCCATAGCGTTTCGCATAAGCTCCCCAGCCCTGTCCCCAGGATTTCGGATCATTTCTTGCCTGGCTTATCGCGGCTAAGCCCGCGTTGAAGGGATACGACCCCCAATCAAATACTCCGGCTGTTGCCAACCTAAACTTTTGGCCTGGGGAGAGTGGCGAAAGATTCTTCGAAGTTTCCACAGTCCCATAATTCGGCATCACTTCGAAGATGCGATCGTTAACGGTTCCGGTTTCCTTCTCCAATTTGCTCTTCCCGATCGCGTCGTCAAGCGCCTTTTTGTTCGAATCGTCCTTTCCGCCTTTGGGTTTTTCCGGCTGCGAATCGGTAGAGGCAGGCGAGGCTGGCTGCTGCTGCGCAAGAGCCGCAGGAACGAGGAAAAGGAGGGCGACTAGAGTTCGTCTAAACAAACAGCTCGGTCTCCCACGGGCAGAATCCATACGGAACTCCAATTCTCTCCTGGGAGAGCAGGTTTACAAAAAATGGGCTTACCGAGTTTCCAGAAAACCATGCTCGCGGCTTAGATTCGCGGATTCCAAGAATGGTTTTGTCCACCGCTCATCAGCGATTTGATCTGGGGCAGACTAGCGTGGCAGGATTTTATGCTTTGAGTCCCGAATTGCCCCCATTTAGTCAGCACGGTCGCCAGCAGCGGCCGTGCTGTTTGCTAGGTAGGGTTCATATTCCAGAGCGCAAACTGACTCTCACCCCGCCCATGCCGTTCAAGACTTTTTCTTCTCGATTTTCAGATTTAGAGTGATGTCTTTACGGCTGTCATAACTTGAAACGGTGTGTGTCGCGGACTTATTGCCCCCTTTTTCCGCATGGATTTCATAGTCCGCATTGGGGTCGAGGCCGCTGAAGCGGTACTTGCCGGTGGTATCGGTATATGAACTCCGTACCACGTTTGTGCGCGTGTTTTTGAGGAAAACGACGCTCTCGGAAACCAGGTTTTCGGACTTATCCAGCACCACGCCGTGTACCGTGCGAAGTTGCGATTCACGTTGGGCATCCTGAGCCGCAACGGTAGCTGTTGCGCATGCCAGAATCACCAGTACAAAGAGAAATCGTATCGGCGCTCTCATTTCTTCTTCCCCCCTACAGGTTCCATGCGAAATACCAGGCGAGCTTCGCCGAGGCCTGGCTTGGCCTCTACTTCGCGCATTTGATCCGCGAAGCCTTTGGCATGGACTACCATCTCATACTGCAAGCCTTGCGGCACGCGGACGGCAAAATCACCGCGCGAATTCGTGTAGTCCTCCCAATGGAATTTTTTTTCGCTGCTTCGACGCAGCTTAAGGCGCACGCCCGGGAATGCGTATCCCTTTGCATCAAATACAGTCCCGATGATGAGGAAATCGTCGGCGTGGCTGTACCTTTGTTTTTTGGATTGTTCCTGTTTCTGAGGATTGCTGGAAGAAGCCGCTTGGGGAACGGCCGGGGCAGGCTCTTGCGCCATTGAATAACCTGCACCGAAGCCACCTAGCATCGTTGCCATTCCCGCGTGAATCACCCACCGGTAAATCTTCATCAGACCACTCCTGCGAAATTGGATGCCGGTGCGGAGGAAGGTGGATGCCGCTAGGATAGGGCGAAGACCGTTATTCTTCGTCCTCTTCTTCTTCTTCCTCATCCTCATCTTCCTTGATGAGGTCGCCATTCTCGCTGGCTTCGTCTTCTTCGTCCTCTTCTTCTTCATCGAGGTCGTCGGAGATGAGGTTCAGATGCACGGGATGCGTCTGCGAGACCTCCAGCTCCGATTCGCACTCTGGACAACTCAGGATTTCGCCTTCTTCGACTTCATCTTCGTCCACATCGATTTCGGTGGAACATTCAGGGCAGCGGATCACGGCTCCATCCTCCGTAGAAATGTTCGCAGGGCGGCGCCCCCACAACGTCTGCCGCCTTCAAGGCGTATTATATACCGCGCAGTAGCAAGTCAACTCTAATGCACAACCCCGCTGCTTCGATTGTAAACTGCTTGCGGGTCAAATTCCTAAAGTGACTTCCTCCCGCGAATTTCCCGACCGTCCCGTCGTCGGAGTGGGCGGCGTAATCATTGAAAAAGGCCGAGCACTGTTGATCCGGCGCGGCAGCGAACCTCTTCGCGGCCAGTGGTCCATTCCAGGTGGAACACTCGAACTCGGAGAGTCGCTTCAAGAAGGCGTGGCGCGCGAGCTGCTGGAAGAAACGGGCCTTGAAGTGCGAGTGCTCGACCTGATTGAGGTGTTTGACAGGATATTTCCGCAGGACGGCGTCAGAACGTCTGAAGCTAAACATCGGCCGCGTTTTCATTTCGTGATTGCGGATTACCTGTGTGAACGACTCAGCGGAGAAGCGCAGGCCGGAAGCGATGTGACGGATGTGGCGTACGCTCGCGAGGATGAGCTCCCTAAGTATAACTTGACCGAAACTGCCACACGCATTCTAAAGAAGGCGTTCGCCATGGATGCAGCGCGACGTTCTCAGCGTTGAACTTCGCCTACGCCCCCGGGCCGCAAACGGGAGGTATCAGGGCGCTTTGGCGATTTCAATGCTGCCGTTGGAATCGGTCAGTTGGAGCTCGCAACCGCCCGAGCCAATCGTTCCGTTCAATGAATCACTGCCAAGATTGCCAGTCGCAGTGACCGGCAGCTCCGAGGTAACCCTGCCGAAGGAGGTCCGCGCCGAGACGTTGTAGCCGACGCCTCCGGGGATGTGGACGCGAATGGACGAGAAGGATGTTTTGAGAGAAATGTCTCTGCAGCCGCTAGCAGGCCGCATCGCGGTTACCGAGATCCCGCCATTCTGGTTGTTGACCCGGATGCGTCCTCCCACGGATTCCAGAGTTACGCCAGCGAAAGACGTCGTCACGCCCGCATCGCCTTTGACGTTTCGCGCCGTCACCGAGCCGTTGCTGTTTTCCGCCGTCAAATTACCGTTGATGCGTTCCGCCAGGATGCTGCCAAAGCTGGTTTTCGCGTAAGCATCGGCCCCGATATCCGCCAGCGTAATGGCTCCGTTGCCGGTGACCGCGCGAATTCCTTTAGGAATATTGGCCGCATCTATGGCTCCAAAGGAAGATTTAAGCGTAACGACTCCCCGGATATCGCGCACGGTGATTTTTCCGTTCGAGGTTTCCGCATCCAGACTGCCGCTGAGGTTTTCCAAATCGAGATTGCCGAAGGAGTCCCGGATGGTCACGGAACCTCCTGTCAATCCACTAGCGCTTATGCGGCCGTTATTGTTGGTGCAGCTTACGCGGCCCTTCACGCCGGAAAAGGTCACGTTGCCGAAGCTGGTCACAATGTCAGCCGAGCCTCCCACTGTGGAAAAATCCACGTTGCCATTGTTGTCGTGGATCGAAAGGTCGCCGCGGATATTCTGGGCCTTCACGCTGCCGAATGAAGTCGTGATAATTGCCGAACCAGCATCGGTTAGAGTGACCGCTCCGTTGCCTCCGGTGATGGTCGCGGCACCCTGAATGTTGCGCGCGGTAATGCTTCCGAAGCGGTTTTGCACTTCAAGGCTGCCCTTTACGTCAGAGGCTTGCACAGAGCTGTTCTTATCATTGATGAGCGAATTGCCCGCGGCGCCGTCAAGCTCGATGCTGCCGAAGGAATTGGTCAAATGAGCGGGGCCTGCATCGCGCACGGTCAGAGAGCCGTAACCGTTGTCCACGCCCACTGCGCCATGGACGCTGGACACCTCGACACTGCCGAAGCTGTTGCGAATGTTCAAGGGGGCATCGGAGGGCATGGCGATGTCATAGCTGACCGACCATGAGGAATGCTTGCTGATGTGAAACCACTTGTTTTCTTCCGGCGGGTAAATGGTGCGGATGCTGACGCCTGCACTGGTCTGGTCCACTTCGATCTGAATTTTTTGCGCAAAAGACTCGGCTTCTTCATGCGAGTTGGCTTGCGCTCGAATGGTGGCCGAAATTTTGACCTCGCGGCCACTCTCGCCGTGGACTTTCACTTCGCCAAACTTGTGCTCGACACTTACGGATTGGCCCGCTCCCAAAGTTAGAGTCTTTGAAAAATCGCGTGTAACTTCCTCCTGGCCCCTGCCACCAGCGGCGAGTGCAGGCATGCCTGTAAGCAGGACGGCAGCGACAATCTGGCAAGCCGCGCGCGAGCCGCGCAAACGCAGCCGTTCCTTCTGGTTGTTCGGCAAAGTCGACTTCATCACTTTTCCTCCAGAATATCTTCCAACGTTTGCTGCTTTTCCTGATACATCGCCAGCAGTTGCTGGCGGAGTTGTGCATTGGATGGATTCAGCCCGGCCTGCGCGCGAAGATCGTTGATCGCACTGTCCAATACCAGCAGCTTTTCTCGAAAGCTGGCTTGCAAAGGCGTAGTGGGATTGGCCAATTGCGGTTTCGCTTGCGAGGCGAGTTTGTCAATCGCCTCCTCATAGGCGGCCTGGGTACGTTCCACCTCGGCGAGGGCGGAGCTCTTCAGAAGCGAATGATCAACTTGCGCCACCGGCTTCGGCGGATGCAAGTAAATCCAGCCGGCTGAAACCGTCAAGATCAAAACCACGGCTGCTGCTGCGGTGGCCTGAAGTCCGAGGGTGAAGCCACTCCCGAGGGAGAACCAGGCCCAGGGCCCCGACCGGTGTGTCTTGGTTTTGGTCTCTTGGGCAAGCATCCGCGCAATGCGTGGCCAGAGCGAAGGCGTATCGGAATAGTCCCGCAATTGCTTCGCCGCGACGCTTAGGGCTTTCCAACCGCGCAGCTCTTCGGTACAGGCGGCGCAGTTCAGGCTGTGTGCTTCTAGCGCAGCCCATTCGGCTGCCGTGCCGTCCTCAAGAATCCTGTCGCGATCTTCACACTTGATATTCATCGTCGTTTACCGTGCTCCGGCAGCGTTATTGCCGCACGGAGGCTCAAGCAACTGGCGAAGATTTTTCTTCGCCTGAAAAAGTGTGTTCTTCGAAGCCGTCTCCGTGATATCGAGAATCCCAGCGATTTCCGCGTGATGGAAGCCTTCGACTTCGTACAGCAGAAAAACATCCCGTTGATGTTTCGTCAGCGTGGCCAGCGCTCGCTCGAGCGCCATCCTCAGAGAAGGGTGGGAGCCAGGGGCCCGTGGTTCTGGCCGCTTTGAATCCTCGCTGTCATCGTTCGCAACTTCTTTTTTTCGCACGCGGCTGCGGCGCACGTCGTAGCAAGTGTTGATGAGGATTCGGTACGTCCATGTCACAAAACTGGATTGCCCGCGAAAGCTGGCGATGCTACGCTGCGCTTTCAAGAACGTCTCCTGCACCGCATCTTCGGCGTCGGTTGTACTGCCTAAAAGATTGCGCGCGACGTTTTTCATACGCGCGCCCTGCAGCGCATAGAGACGCTCGTATCCTCCAAGGTCGCCGGCCCGGCAGCGTGCTGCCAAGTCGCCGTCTTCAGAAGTTGGCGCGGCAACCGCAGGCGCAGCTGCCTGGCTGCCAGTACTCTCCTCGGAAGGTTCCACTCGCATCTCCCGTTCGCGCAGCACGGAAGAGATTCTAGTCTCCCAGGGCAGCGCAAGTCCCATCGTTCCCATTCCTGGCTCCTAGGATATAGACGACGGGGGAGAGCGAAACGTCAGGGCGTGACTATTCGGGAGGATCTGAAGTGTATTGATCTGAAGCCTCCAACCAATTGATTAGAGGCGTGTTATTTGGCGAACGATAGCGTCGCTGGACAGCCATGTGAAGGCATGATGATGTCTCGTGCTCGAAACGGCGATTACCCTGCAATCGCGTCGGGCAAGGCGCCACGCGTTCGTTCGCGGCGGCCGAACTCCTGAACTGCATTCTCGAGATCGGCAACCGAAAAATCGGGCCAACGCTTGGGCAAGAAAACGAATTCCGCGAACGCGCACTCCCACAATAGAAAATCGGAAAGACGCTGCTCGCCTCCGGTCCGGATGAGTAAGTCCACTTCAGTCGAACCCCCGCGGAGCACTTCCGAGAGAACATTCGAGAATGATTCTGGCGAGAGTTCAGTGACCTTATAGAATCGGCAGGCAGCGTGATAAATGGCTTCGCGCGCTGAGTAGTCGATAGCCAGCCGAAGATGGAGCCGTCGGCCATCCGCAGTGACAGCTTCCGAATCCATAATGGCTTGGCGCAACGTGGCGGGAATGCGGTCGCGGCGTCCAATGACGCTTAGTCTCACACCCTCTTCGACGCAGTGGGACGTTTCAATCAAAAGATATTCATGCAGCAGACGAAGGATTGCATGAACCTCCGCTGCCGGACGCTTCCAATTCGCGGAGGAAAGCGCAAACAAGGTGAGTGTGTGAATTCCCAGTTGCGGTGCGGCTTCGATAATGCGCCGGGCGGCCTCGGCTCCGGCTCGATGCCCAGCTGAGCGAGGCAGGCCCTGGGAAGTAGCCCAGCGTCCATTGCCGTCCGAAATGATGGCCACGTGCAGGCCGGAACCTGTCAGGTTATCCGGAAGCGCGATGGCCAAGTGCTGCAGGGTGAGGGGTTGCATGGTTTTGCTTCTTTCTCCGCCGCGGGGAAAGCTGCGTAAACTACTCTGTACAGCAAAGTGAATACACAAAATTTTTTGGACGTTACCCTTCGCGTGTTGCGCGAATCAGCGCTTCCATGTGATTCAGGTAGCGCTCCAAAGCCCGTCTTCCTGAGGCCGTCAGCCGGTACTCCGTCTTGGGAAGCCGCCCATCAAATGACTTCGTGCACAAAATGTAATCCGCTTCTTCGAGCTTGCGGGCATGGACGCTCAGATTCCCGTCCGTAGTCTTGAGAAGCGCTTTGAGTTCGTTGAACGTGAGAGAGCGGTTCACAGCGAGAGCGCTCACTATCCCAAGCCGAATTCGCTCGTGAATCAACCGGTCTAGATCCGGCGAAACGGCTTCGTGGGCCGCTCCGCGCACGGAACTCAACGAGGAATCCCGCTCACGTGCCCGCTCAACCCGTTCCTTGTGTGCTGCCGATGACTTAGCCATGCGATTCTCTTTCAGCCTCCGTGATGCCTGGCAATCCAAATTCCGAAGCCGATTTGCAGCACGCCGAATCCCAACGCCATAAAAGCGTCACCCCAAGCGGCTGGGGCCAAAAGGGCCGCAGCCCCCAGGCTCATCAGGCAGAAACCCATAACCGGTACAACTCGAACGGAAAAGGCTCCGCCGGTCACAATGGCGGTGCCATAAAGTAGGAGCCAAACGCCAGGCAGGACCTTCGCGGCGCCGGCAGCGAAGAGAGCAAACGTCAACAGGCCGCCAACTGATATCGGCGGCGCAAAGCTCAACAGGAATTTGCGGCCCGGTCCTGAGAAAAGAGTCGAATTGGCGCGGTGCGCTTTTGTGGCTGCAGCGGGAGCGGCAATCGCTACGGCAACAAAAGCCTCCACAAGCCAAACTGCCAGCCAGGCACGCGGCGAAGATTGGTTTGCTGCAACGAAAGCGGCTGCGAGCGCCGTAATGCCCATAGCCACTCCGCCCCATCCGGGCACGGCCGTGAACTCGGCGGCGCTCTCCATGGTTTCGCGAATGTAGCGGAGATGATCCGCGGCGCGCGCGTCAATGGGGATAGGTTCGCTTTTCGGAGAGCGGAGCGGGTTAACGGCAGGCATAAATACAAAATGGCAGAAAACAGCGCAGTTGTCAAGTACTTTGTATTGCAAAGTTAAAGGCCGCCGGGTGATCACAACCCGGTTTTCGGATAGCGGCCTAAAAGCGAATTCCAGCGGATCGTGAACACATCGATGAACATTTGTATGCTGTCGCGAAGCATATTTACTTTGGTTGCCGCCGAATGCCCCCAGCGCACGGGGATTTCCCTAGTGCGGAGGCCGTGATGCCGCGCCAGATAGAGCAATTCGGGATCGAATCCGAATCGCTCGATACGCTGCTGCTCGAAAATGATTTGGCAGCGTTCGCGCCGGAAGGCCTTGAACCCGCACTGCGTATCGACAAACGGAAGCCACAGAATTGCGCGAACGATGGCGTTGAAGATGATGCCCGCGAATTCCCGAAAACGGGATTCATGAACGGTGATGAGGCTTCGGTCGAGCGCACGTGAGCCAATGGCCACATCGTAAGTCTTAAGGGCCTCAAGCAGTTTAGGCGCTTCTTCAATTGGTGCGGACAGATCGGCATCCGTAAAGAGCACATAATGACCACGCGCCTCCAGCATCCCGTGGCGCACGCTGTAGCCTTTGCCGCGATTCTCCCCGTTGGAGATTACGCGCAGGTTTGGGAACTGCTGCCTGAAAGATTCTGCAATTTCCGCCGTGCGGTCTTTCGAGCCGTCATCGACAACGAGGATTTCCGTTTCTCTACCCAAACTGGGGAGATAAGCCGCAATTCGTTCGAGAGTCGCTGGCAGACGGCGCTCTTCGTTGTAGGAAGGAATGACAATCGAAAGATAAAGATCAGGAGCACCGGGGCTCATCGCGCAGGCGGTTCCTTCCATCCATGGTAGCCAACTAATGGGACGAAACGGCAGCTCTCGAGAACCTGCGTAAGAAAAGAATTCCCTTGCCGCTCGATATAGTGCAACTCCTGATTCTCGGCATCTCCGACAGGCACAATCAGCCTTCCGCCTTCCGCTAGTTGAGCACGCAGCGGTTGCGGAACCGCCGGGGCCGCCGCCGCCACCAGTATGGCGTCAAACGGAGCACACTCCAGCAGCCCAAAAGTACCGTCGCCACAATGTACATGGACATTGCTATATCCAAGGCGTTCGAGCCGCGCCGTGGCAGTTGAAGCAAGCTCGGAGCGCGATTCGATGGTGAACACGACTTTCGCCAATTTTGAAAGAACGGCCGCCTGATAGCCGCAGCCCGTCCCGATTTCGAGGACACGCTCATCGCCAGTCAGGTGCAACGCCGTTGTCATCGCTGCAACGATGTAAGGCTGAGAGATTGTTTGGCCTTCGCCAATGGGCAAAGGAGCATCCTCGTACGCCCGAGATCGGAATTCCTTTGGCACGAACTCTTCCCGCCGAACCGCTCCCATCGCCGCAAGCACGCCGGGATCGGTTACTCCGCGCCTCCGCAATTGTTTTTCGACCATCGCCGCCCGTTGGGAGGCAAACTCGTCCTCGGCGAACCCTGCGCTCGCCGGCTTTCCAGCTTCGTTATCGCGATATAATTTCATCCTACCGACTGCCTCTCAAAGAAATAATGTATGAAGTCCGTTCTTCGTCCTTCAGGCATGCGAGTGCACTGTCGCATGTTTTTCCCAGGCCCGCGTTTCCAGGATCTCTGCGATTTGTGCAATCGCCAGGTCACATTCTTCTTCTCGATTGTAGAAATGCGGAGAAAGCCGCACGCCCGCCTTGGGCCGGTAATCCACGAGAATCTCTCGCGCCAGCAATTCGCGGCAGACTTCCGCTGCATGGGGGCAATCCACGGAAATCGTGCCCGCCCGCTCCGCCGGATTTTCCGGCGTATTAACCCGCCATCCGTGCGCCTTCGCGCCCTCGAAGAGACGCGCCGTCATACGCATCGACTTATCGCGGATCGCGCTGATACCCGCATTATTCAATATTTCGAGGCCCGGCTGGCAAGCATACAGCGCCGGAATGTGTGGCGTGCCGTTCAGGTATCGGAAGGAATCCTCGCGAGCGTCGATGGCGCCAGTCTCGAATGCAAACGGGCGCCGGTGCGCAATCCAACCCGTGATTGCCGGGCGCAGCTTCGAGCGAAGATCCTCGCGGACGTACAAGTAGCCAACTCCCGGACCCCCGCAGAGCCATTTAAGCACGCCGCCCACCGCAAAGTCCGCGCCCAACCCGCGGACATCCACAGGAATCGTGCCCGTAGCCTGGAAAACGTCGAGAATGACGTGCGCTCCAACGCGATGCGCCTTCTCGATGATGGCGCGCGCATCTACGATGTAGGCGCTGCGGAACAGCACTTGCGAAATCGGCACCAGGAGCGTGCTTTCATCAATCGCGGCAAGGAATTTATCGAGATCGAAGCGCACCGAATCGCTGCTTGGGACAAGTTCAACACGAGCCCCGTTCCGCCGTTGCTCGTGATAAAAGTACTGAATCGATGGAAATTCCAGGTCGGTCATCACGACCCTGTTCCGCGGGCCGCGAAAATCAAAACACGAGCTGATCACCGCCTGGATTAGCGTGACGTTTTGATGCAGAGAAATTTCGCCGTGTCCCGCGCCGATCAACGGAGCGATCTTATCGCCCACGCCGACGGCCATGTCCCACCAGCCTTCTTCCCAGGCGCGCACTCCGCGCTCGCCCCACGAATCGGCATAGGAACGCATTCCTTCATACACGCCGCGCGGCATGGCGCCCAGAGAGTTGCTGATCATGTACGTTGTGCGTTCCAGGATGGGAAATTCGCCGCGCCACTTCAACAGTTCATCCATGTTGCAACGCTCCATCCGATATCTTTCGAGTTCGCACTCTTCTCCACACAAGGTAGCACAGCGAAATGAATACAAGCCAGGGAACGCCGGCAATCAACGTGATGCGCAGGCCAGGGACCCAGCATGTCGAGATGAGCACGGCCGTCAGCGCGGTGAGGCCAAAGAGAGAACTCCATGGCCCTCGGGGAGCAAATCGAGCCGGAGGCTGCGCCAATCTTGCAGTGCGCCGCCGAAACACAAGATGCGTAACGAATATCATCTGCCAAACGAAGATCCCGCCCATGAAAGCTGAACCGAGCATATACACATACGCCTTCTCGTGAAACCAATGGTCCACAAAAAGCGCCGCGAACATTCCCGCGCTGGATACTAGCAGCGCCGCGACGGGTGTTCCGCGATTGCTCAATCGTCCTAGCCCCGCCGGGGCATAACCTCCGCGCGACAGCGAAAACAACATCCGCGCCATCAGATACAAATTGCAATTCACGCTGGAAAGCGACGCGGTTAGCACCACGAAATTCATCACTCCTGCTGCTGCCGGAATTCCGACTGTTTCGAACACTCGAACAAATGGGCTCTCTCCCAAACCGACCTGATTCCACGGCACGATTCCTACAACGACGGCGAGCCCACCGACGTAAAAAAGTCCCATCCGTCCAAGCGTCCACCGTAGCGCTCTCGGCAGCGCCGTGGCTGGATCCTTGGCTTCTCCCGAAGTCACCGCCACAATTTCGACTCCGAGAAAACTGAAGATGGCCATGGCGACTCCGAGCCCGACGCCTTGCCATCCGTTCGGAAGAAATCCGCCATGCCCTGTAAAGTTCGCAAACCCGATCCGTGGAAATCCGATCCCCAGCAGGAGCGCAGTCCCCAATACCAGGAACGCCGAGATCGTCAGCACCTTGATCATCGCGAACCAATATTCAAATTGGCCGAAGTTCGCGACGCTTCGCGCATTCACATAGACCAGCCCTGCGGAAAAACCTGCAATCCACATCCACGAGGGCACGCCCGGGAACCAATGCTTGCAGTAGATCGACGCAGCCACGACCTCGCTTCCGGTTGCGATAACCTGCGCCAGCCAGTAGGAATAGCGCATCGCAAAACCCGCCCATGGATGCACATACATTTCTGCGTACACCCCGAACGAACCGGCTACAGGGTGAGCCATCGACATTTCGCCGAGCGCCCACATCAGACACAAAGCGATCCCCGCGGCCGCCACGAAGCTTAAAATCACGCCCGGTCCTGCCAGCTTTACGGAGATCGCGCTGCCGAGGAACAGTCCAGTTCCGATCGCGCCGCCGATCGCGATCATGGAAAGCTGCCGGGGCGTCAGATGGCGATGTAAGCCCGCTTCGCGATCCAGAAGTTGCGCGTGTTGCGAAGCGACACCTGCGGACACGACTGCGGTCGTTGTATCGGACATGCCGCGGCATGGTAGCAGAAAGTCGCAAATGCCGTGGCCGAATCACCTGAACGAACGGCCAGTTAAACGAAAAGCACGCCTGTACCCCAACGAAGGCTCTCTCACTCCGGGCATTCCCTAAAATCTTTGCTGTGGCGGAAACGCATTGAAATTCCCGCCGCGGAGGAAGTCATGAAGGCGGTTCTAGCGCTCGTTATTATTTATGTCGGAACATTTTTCCTGGCTATTCAGGGTGCTTCCCAAAATCCTGTCAGCGCCGCGCCACAAAGCTCAGCCGAGCAGGACCATACTGCTCCAGCGCAATTAAGAACCATTGATCCAGCCAAGGAAGCCGATATTCGATCCCTCATGGAGTTGATTGGGGCTCGCGACCAAATACAGGAATCCGTGAACAATTCCAGCGAGCAGTACCGTGAAAAGCTAGTCGCCAGCCTTCCAGACAACGAGAAGGGACAGGCATTAGTGACTTCATTTATCGAAAGCTACCAAAAAAAGTTTGACGTCGATGAAGTGACGGAGCAGATTGTCAGCAGCTACGACAAGCACTACACCGACGACGACATCAAGGCCCTTCTCCAGTTCTATGGAACGCCGGTGGGGCAAAAGGTCGCTGCTGCGACGCCCCAAATTGCGCACGAAATCCAGGCCGCCAGCCGCGAAGCCGGCGCCAAGGCCGCCAAAGAAGTCATGCAGGCTATGCGGGAACAGAATCCCCAACTTGGCCAATCCGCTCGCCTTGGATACCGTCCGCGGCGTTGGCAACAAGGTGCCCGCGGGCAACAGCCTGCCTCTCAGCAGGCTGCTCAACAGCCAGATCTGCCGCAACTCTGAAGACTCAGCGGCTTCAACCGCTCTTAGTTCTTATTGAAAGTGTTTCTTGATTTTGACGTCGATGCCGAAGGTGCCGTTGTAGTCCCGCAGCCCCACTATGGATACATTCCGGCTCAAGTTGTATTCCACCTGGATTACCTGTTGCTGCGTCGACCCCACATTGGATACGTAAGTGATAGTCAAATTCCGCGTAACTTGCTGCTGCACTGTGACTCGGGCAGCCGCGTTCTGCGTTGAGCCGGTCGAGCCTAATTCCGCCAACCCGGGATCGACCCGAAATCTTGTAATCCCAAATAACCGCTCCAGACGTCCGCCCAACTGGCTCGAGACCGCCTCCGAGAGAATCGCTGAAGCTCCCGAGGTGGCGCTTTGCGATGCCCCAGTTCCGCCGCCGCGAATGCTCGCTTCTGAGCTCGTCTGTCCCAGTGCCAGCAGAGTGATGATGTCGTTCGCTGGCAGCGGAGGGTCAGACCTGTATGCCAATGTCAATTTGCTGGCAGGCCCATTGAAATTGAGGGTAATTTCATACTGCTGAATCGTCGTGGTGGCTTCAACGTTCAGCACAGGGTCGAGCCGGAACGGATTGGCAAAATTCATATCGCCGCGCGTTACCTGGTATCGATCCCCGTGGAACGTCAAGTCGCCGGAGAGGATATGGATATGCCCCAAAAGAATTGGATGCTCCCATGTCCCCCGCACGCGAAGATTAGCTTCTGCTTCAAGCTCTGCACCCGGCCATTCCATACGCGCATCGGGAGCGGATAGGGCCGCGATATCGAATTGCAAGTTACGCAGAAAAGGTGAGCTCGTGGACGGGCCGGAAATACTTCCCTTTGACGAAACGAGGATACTGGCGGCGTCAAGGTTCTGCGTAAGCGTGACACGTTCAATCATGACCTTTCCGGAAAGCACTCCCGAACTTGGTGTCCCCGCCAGCCGCAGTGACCCGCCGGCCAGCCAGCTCATGCCTTCGGGATAACGGATTCGCACGCTGTCCGTGCGCATGGTTACGTCGTACCGCAACGGACTCTCGACATAATTAACACTGCCGGTCAGGTGCAGCGTTCCACCGCCAGATTCGGCTGTAACGTTTTCAAAAAATAGCCGCGTTGCATCAAAGGTCAGGTCCCCTTTGATGTTGCTCATCCCCGTCGGAAAATCCGCCACCCGCGCAGAAGCACTTTCGATGTGAACTTTTCCCGTGATGCGCGGGCGGTCAAACGGCCCTTCGAAAGATGCGTTCACTTGCGCCGGACCGCTCGCTTGTAGCGCAGGCACGAATCCGGTCAGCAATCGCAGGTCCAGGGCGCCATTCAGTTTCAGCCCCAGACTTCCTCGATCCGCGAATCGCACCGCACCTGCGATCGCGACGTTTGTATCTGTCCCTTTGAACGCCGCTTGATCGATTTCCAGGCTTTCCTTTGAGGACCTCAAATGAATCGGGCCTGAATTCTCCAATTGGACGTTGGCGTAGTTCAACGCCAGCTTCGAAAACTTCGCGTCCACGACGATTTTCTCCGGCTGCTTCAAGGCGCCGGCAACGGTGATGTCCCCGTCAGCTACGCCATGACCGTTGAACTGCTTGAGATGCAGAGCGGTTATCAAGAACGGATCAAGATCGATGTTCACGATCGAAACTTTTCCATTCAAGGTATATGGATCGGCCAGCCCCAGGGTAACTTCGCCTGAGATCCCTCCTGCAGTCATCGCTGAACCGAGTTTCAACTTTGCCGCATTCCCGTCTGAAGTCAGACTCCCATCGAAGCTTCCGATCACATCCTTCCCCACGCGAAAATCCACGACTCGGAATGTCCCGTCTCCCTGTGGAGCAGAAATCGGGCCGCTCAGCTTTAGACGAAAAGTGACTCCCCCTCCAATCGGCAGCCTGACCGACTGAAGTTTCTCGATGTTTTCCAACGGTAGCGACGCTCCAACGAGATCAGCCGTTATGCTTCGGTCCGCGTAGCTGTAGCCTGCGCTGCCAGTCACAATTCCTGCTCCCCGTCCCTTCTCTTTGCCGGGAGCAAACACGCGCAACTCCGCGTCCGTGATGCTTACTTCTCCAGGCGCGATGTTGATCTGGCCGCGCAAGCGATTGAAGGACACGCCATACACTTTCCCCTCGGCAAGATCGAATAAACCCGTAACGCTCGGCTCTTCGCGTGTTCCGCGGCCGTGCAACTGTCCGCTCAACACGCCTTCCACCGGATACGTCCAGCTAAAGAGCTTTTGAATCGTATCGACAGGGGCTTTATCGAAATTCACATCGGCCGACCATTCGTCGTCTGGCAGAAAACTCCAATCTGTCAGGGCCAGAGTTCCATCCATCTGGGTATCCATTGCTCCGAATCGCAGGTGGCCGCGCGCCAGCGTCAATTGCGTCGAGGAATAGATCAAATCGCTTTCGAGCGAGTCCAGCGCAAGACCGTTGTAGCGCACCCGCTCCCCGCGGACGTGGCCACTAAACGTAGGATGACCACCCGGCCCAGTGATCTTGCCGTCCCATTGCGCAATTCCGGACATTTCCTTGATTGCGTCCGGAGAATTTCTTTTGGCTCCCCGAATCGCATTGATAAAATCCTTGTACGACTCCAGCGCCCCTGTTTCGAAATGTACGTCCAGCGTGGAATTGCGGGGCGCTAGAACGCCGGTAATCGTGCCGCGCGAGGACGGTGTTTCGAATTCCCCCGCGCTAATTGCGAACACCCGGGAATCCTGGCGGTAATGGATTTGCCAGCTCGCTGTTATCGGCAAGTGGCCAGGCGCAGGCACTTCCACTGGCTCCCACTCCATCTTGCCGCCAAGTTCGAAATGTTGAAACGCGTTGCTCCACGTCTCAATCGTATCCCCGCTGAGCTGTGCATCCCAATCGAGCTCATCGATCGGAAAGCCAGGGTGCTCGATCGCTGGAAACACTTCCGCGAGGTGCATGCCTTCAATGTGTGTGTTCGCGCGGAACTGCACCCCGGCGAAGCGCAGGGTTATCCTTCCCTTGACGTTTCCGCCAAATCCTTCCGCGAGGAAATCCGGCACCACCAGCCCATCGTTGTTGATGCTATAGCTGCCGCGGCTGCCGAGTCCCGCCGCGTGGAAAACCTTGTAACTCAGATGGATATCGCGCCCCGTGTAGCTGCCGGTGCCCCTGTACTGACCATCCGCAAACGTTCCCTCCCCGCGTATATCCACGTGCCCTGTAGGCGTCTCCGGCGAACGAAAGGTCTCGCGTATATCCTGCAATTCCAGCCAGCCGCGGTAACGGAAATTCCATTTGGGATTCGTGAAGTCGGACATCTCTGCCTGTGCGTCAAGGTGCGAATGTCCCGCGTTCAACACGCCCTGCTCCAGGGTAAATCCGCCACGCCAAATCGTGAATTTCGCCGAGAAGTTCTCAACCGGCGGCACAATTTTTCGCGCGCGGAATCGCAGTCCGTGCCATTCGAGATTGCCTAGATACAGAGGATGTTCGAGCGTTCCGCCCGCATCGAGCGCAAGCCGCAAATCGTCACCCTCGACCGCCAGCGGCGCTTTGACTTCGTTGTACAAAAGCCATCCGTTTTCGATTTGCACTCGCCGAACGCGAAATTCAAACAGCGATTCGCGCAGCGGTTTCTTCGGACCGCTCGTTTGCCGCGGAGACGGCACGTTCGTCGAGCCATCTTTCCCCACCAGGATGTGCACTTGCGGTTCCTTCAACACAAGCTCCCGAAGCGATACCTTTCGGCCCCAGAAGGAATCTATTTGCAGGCCCGCCTGCACCTCTGTCGCCGAAAATAGCGGTCGCGTTCCTGCGGGTTCGCTCCCGTGAATTACCAAACCCTTCAGCGTGCCTCTCATCGAGAGCCACCGGATGGAAATCGACTGCAATTCCACCCGTCCACCCGTGGCCTTCTCGAGGCTGTGCACGATCCATCGCCGCAAAATCGGATTTCCAGAACCGCTTCCGAAAAATCCGATCAAACACAATATCGCGATGACCGTTAGCACCCACGGCGTGTGGATCACCCAGCTCCATATCGGGTGGCGCTTCCTCGCTTTCATTTCGTCCCTTCTTCGAGAAACTTCTGAATGTGCAGCCGGTCTCGGCTTTCCTTCAACCAGCGATCGGCTTGTGCATCGATGTCACTCTGCACTATGGCTTCCTGGATAATGTCGCGAGAGGCCTCCAGCGTGGGAGGCGTCTGTCCCCGCTCCTTCGCTGTCGGAACAACTTTTTTCTCGTAGAAGTCCTCGATCGCTTTTTCATCGACTTGGGCCGATGGACGAAACCGCGAGTCCAGATAATTGCTCAGGTATAACTGCGAAGCGACCATCTTCCGCACTTCCGCGTCGTTTAGGCCACTCTGGTTTCTCCGCGCCTCGTATACCTGGGGGGTGCCGAAGGACTTTTCCACTCGCGAAACTCCCTGGTCGATCTCCGTTTCCTTGGGCTGGGGAAACTGGGAGAGTTCCGCTTCCGATCTTACAATCCACTGATCGATTAGTCGGTCCAGGATCGCGGGCTCGCTTTCCGATTTCCCATCCACTAATTCTTGATATCGCTGCAGTTCCTGAACATCGCTTAGCAGGATGATGTCGTTTTCAACCCGCGCAACGATGCGATCCACCACCTGCTGCCCCGCAAGAAACGGGGCGGTGACTGCCACGAGAACGATTCCGCAACATCCGCTCCTCAAGTCATTGCGCATTAGAAAATTGACCCAAGATTGAAAAAGATCTGCAACCTCGGAAGTTGCGTGCCTTTGAAGCACCCCGGCGTCGCTGGGACTCCCGTTGTGCTTGGCACGCATGGAACCACGAAGAACGGGCGGTTGATCTGGTAGCCAAAATCAATTCGGATCGGACCCACCGGCGTTGCATAGCGGATGCCAAATCCAATTGTGTGCGCGAAATAGTTCAACTCGTTCGTGCAATTGGAAATGCACAGGGTGGGATTCGTCGCGCTCGGAGGCTGCGTAGGGTCTTGGAGGGCGAACACCGGTTTCGGGGAATATGCTCGGAACGTAACGCGATCCAAACGGCTATACACATTTCCGCCGTCGTAAAACAACGCGCCGCCCAGCTGCGTGCCGAGCCATGGCAATCGCATCGGAAAACGAAATTCCTGATTCAATACGAGCATGGCCTGGCCTCCCACCGGGAAGCCCGTGCAGGGGTCGCGCGGTCCGGCTTGGTTAAGCGCGAAGCCCCTCAGGGACGTTCCTCCTCCCCCGAAGAACCGTTCCGGCAGCGGAATGATTTCCGGCGTCGGGCCAGGGGTTGCCGTGGCCGTACATTGCGTCGCCGTCGGCTCGGGGAACGTGAGCGATTGCGTATTCGCGAATGGCTCGAGTATCCCTATCCGTATCGAACGCGCAAAACTGAACCGCCTCTTGATCGGATGGTACGTGGAATTCTGGAAGAAAAATCTCATAAAGCTGGAACTGGAACCGATGCCTGTGCTGGCAATGTTGAAGTCTGCGCTGTTGAAACTCCCTTTCGTCGCGTCCGCGGGATTGTCTCTAGCATCGCGAAGCCAGGTTACCCCGAACTCAGACACCAGCGTCGGTTGTTCGAAAAGCGGAATTTCTTCAGGCGCGATGTGGGAATTCAAGTTCGAAACCAGCACCTTTCGAAACGCATAGCGGTAGAGCACCGTGGTGAACGGTGACACCTGATTTGTCAGCTGGATCGAACCCTCGTACCTCATTTCCGTGAACGTGTTGATGTCCTGCGTCTTTTCTGTGTACGCGGTTGCCTGCGTGCTGAGGTGCGAACTCCCGAATGTATAGGGTATGGAATATCCCAGCAGAGCGCGGTCCTCGATTGTGCTTCCCCGCAGCTTCAGCGAAAGTGAATCAGCCCTTCCCGTCAGATTGTTCTTGGTCAACTCGAAAATCCCGCGCGGCGCTGCCTGGACTTGCCCTCCAGTCGGATTGGTAGTGCTCGCCAATCGCTGCACTTCAAATCCTCCGCCATAAGCCATCGTGTATCGTTTCGCTTCTTCCACCAATACCACGATGTCTTTTTCCGGATCTGACCCACTTGGATTCTGCGGCTCGATCGTCACGCGATTGAATATCCCAAGGTTGTACAATCGTCGTTGCGATTCGACGACATCTCCCTCCCGCAATGGCGCGCCGGCCTTCACCCGGATCTCTCGTCGAATCACACCTGGCCGCGTGCGTGCGTAGCCTGTTAGGAGGATTCGCTTGACCAGTGTTTGCGGCCCCTCCGTGATGTGATAGACAAGATTCACTGGCGCCGCTTGCTTAGCCTCCGGTTTCGCGCTCTTTGTATTTTCTGCCGTGGCGGGGTTCGCCCCCGGCGTTCCCGGAGCCGCATTTTCGGTTGCAACCCGCTCTGCCGTCGAACTGAAATTCGCGTCGGGAAATCCTTCGTTGAAATACAGAGCCAGTATGTTGTCCCGGTCGGTCGCCACGTTGAAATCGGAGTACGGCTGCCCGGATGTTGAACCGACTACTCCGAGCAACTCTTCTTCTTTGAACGCGTGTACTCCCTCGATTTTAAGCGATGCTACCCTCGTCTGTTCGCCTTCTTCGATTGCATACTTGACGAATATTTCTCCTTCCTTTCCTTTGTAATTGTCCAGAATTTGCCCATCCACCTTCGCATCCAGAAAACCGTTTGCTTGATAAAGGCTCTGCATCGATTCTGCATCAGACGCGATCAACCGCCGGCTGAATCTGCCCCGCGAACCGAAGGCTGCTCCGTAAACTTGCAACCGGCCCCGCAGCAATTCCGTGCTGAAGTAATGGTTGCCCGTGATTTCAATTCCCGTCAGGCTGTGCTTATCGCCTCGCTCGATGTGATACGTGATCACCTCTGCCGTACCCTTGGCTCGCTGATCTTTTCCCTGAACTTCTTTTGTCTCCGTCGTGTAATTCACCTGTGCATCAAAGTATCCGTCCCGCTCCAGCCGTTCCCGGAGATTCCGCTTTCCTTCTTCCAGCAAATCCGCATCCACCGCTCCTTCCTGGTAGATGGGAATCAATGTCTTCAACTCTCCCTTTGAAAATTTCGCTCCCGTTACTGTTACTTCCACTCGCGGTCCCTCAGTCACGTCCAGCACCAGCGGCACTGTGTTCTTCGCTGCATCGTACTCCCCTCGTCGGACTGATGCGCGGGCGCTCAGCCTTCCCTTTTTCACCAGAAATTTCCGGATTCGGTTGGTGCCGCGTTGGATTCGCGCTGTCGTCACAGGGTCCCCGGCTTTCATCTTCAGCCGCGACAGAAGTTCCGAGTCGCGAAACTCGGTTCCATTCTTCAGTTCGATCAACCCCACACGTGCCCGCGGCCCCGGGACTATGTGAACTCGAATGTCCATCTCGTGCGTGTCCGGGTGTGCCACGTCCTCCGCCGAAACCTTCGAGGTATACAATCCGTCTTCTTTCAGCACATCTAGCAAACGTTCCAAACCTTCACTTACCGTCGCTTGCCGGAATGGGTGCCCCAGCGATAGCTGCATTGCCGCCGCCGCCGAGGCTTCCGTAGGAGGAGGCGTCAACCCTTCGATTAGCACTCTGTTGAAGAAGAGATTCTCGCGAACCACGAAGTCCAGCCGCACTCCGCTTCCCACCGGCGTTGTGACCGCCCTTAAGTCTGCATAATCGCCAGTCCCATAAAGCGCTCGAATGCTCTTCGCAACCTGATCTCGATCCAGCGGTTTGCCAACCTCCACCGCAATTCCTTTGGGCGATTCCGCCAACACCCGCCCATCCTCCGTCACGATTCGAACGCCAACCACCGGAGCCTGTGGCTTAGCCGTCTGATCTTTCAACTCGCCCTGTGCCCGCGCGCAGTTTCCCGCCGCACCTAACAGCAGTGCGCAGACAACAATTCTGATTGTTCCTTTGCTCCGTCTCGAATTCATGCTCACTATCGCTCAGACGAAGCGTAGCACAAGGCCGTTGCCCGCCCCTCTATCTCTAGCGTTATGATGAAGAAAGAGGGACGATGACACACCCCGGCGCACACAGCGCGCCCGCGCTCGATTCGCTTCAGGAAAAGTACTCGCGTCAGATGCTCTTCGCCGGCATCGGTCCCGACGGCCAGCAACGCCTTCTCGCTTCCAGCGCGGTCATTGTGGGTTGCGGTGCGATCGGAGCCGCCGCCGCCGCCCTTCTTGTCCGCGCTGGCGTTGGTCGCATCAGGATTCTCGACCGCGATTTTGTGGAACCGTCTAACCTCCAGCGGCAAACCATCTTCGATGAAGCCGACGCACGTGCCGCTCTTCCCAAAGCCGTGGCCGCCGAGCGCCGCCTCCGCTCCGTCAATTCAAGCATTTCCATCGAAGGACTGGTCGCAGATCTAAACCCGCGCAACGCCCGGGAGTTGCTCGGCGGCTTCGATCTCATCCTCGACGGCACCGACAACTTCGAGACTCGCTTCCTTATGAACGACTATGCAGTCCAATCCAATTGCCCCTGGATCTACGCGGCCGCCGTCGCCAGTTACGGCGTTACCATGACGGTCCGGCCGGGTGCGACACCTTGTCTCGCCTGCCTGCTCGAGTCCTCCTCAGCGGGCCACGGCTTGGAGGAAACTTGCGACACCGTAGGTGTTCTTGGTCCCATCGTCAATCTGATCGCCTCCCTCGAAGCTGCCGAAGCCCTCAAGCTGCTCTCCGGTCGCCAGGAAGCTCTTCACGCCCGCCTGCTATCCTGCGACGTTTGGACTGGCCGCTTCCAATCAGTCGGCGTATCCCAAAACCCTGCTTGCCGTGCCTGCGCGCTGCATGATTTCTCCTTTCTCCACGGACAAGCGCAGCCCCGCATCACCCTTTGCGGCCGGGATTCCGTGCAGATTCATGAGCGCGGCAGGACTCTAGATTTGGGAACACTCAGACGCCGGCTTGCGACCACCGTTTCCGATGTCCGCTACAACGAATTCTTGCTTTGCTTTCGCGTGGAGCCCTATCAAATGACCGTCTTTGCCGATGGACGTGCCATTCTGAAGGGCACAAAAGACCCCGCCATCGCGCGCTCCCTCTACGCGCGCTTTATCGGCGCCTGAGCTTCGTCTTTTCAGTCGGAATTCTCGCCTTGAAGAACTTAGCGGGTGTGCCCGGTCCGCCCGAAAGAGCTCCGCATGTTCGCTCGATCTAGGTTTTCGCGCAGATTCATCAGCGTCAGAAACGTGCTAAGAATTCTTGCCTTCAGGTCATCAGTGAGGTGCAAGCCGCTCGTCGCCACACGCGCGAGCCTCTCGCCGCTTTCTGTGATAAACCGCATGATTTCTTTTTGCCGTTCGTGGGGAGCGTTTCCTAGCGCGGTCTCACGCCTCATTTCCGCGCAGCTTCCTTCAATCGAAAGCGTGAAGTGCAAAACGCAAACCTGCTGTTCCGCTAGGGCCGGCGGAGAGTCGTTCTTGCATCCCGTAACTTTGCACGGTGTGGCCATTGGGCGCGCAATCGGTGGCTGACAAGATAGGTAACCACTCCTCCTCCCGAAAATCCAGTCTACTTCCGCGGAAGGTTCCCAATCCTGCATGACCTCTTCCCGCACCTCCCTCCGGTCTGGGTTCCTGTCCCGGAGAGCCCCGCCAAAAATTCATGTTCACCATTCAAAAAGGATTGTATAAAAATGCAGGAAGCTGTATATTTGTGCCTGCATGAGCGCGGGGAAAACATTTCGGCACGGTCAGATCCTCAGGCTGGTCAGCGGGCAGCCCATTGGCAGCCAGGAAGATCTCCGCCGCCGTCTCGCCCAGCAGAAGATGCGCGTCACGCAAGCGACGCTTTCCCGTGACCTTCAGGAACTCAAGCTCGTCAAAACCCAGGAGGGCTATAGACCTGCAACCGTCGTCCCTGAGGACAATGCCTCGCTGCCGCTTCCTCCACTTGCTCGCGCCCTGCGCGAATTTCTCTTGGATATTCGCCCTGCAGAAAATCTGCTTGTTCTAAAAACTCCTCCCAGTGGCGCTCAGCCTCTCGCCGCCGCCGTCGACGGCTCGAAATTTCCCGAAATCGCCGGCACCATCGCCGGCGACGACACTGTTCTGATCGTCACCGCCAACAAGAAGACTCGCGAGTCCCTCCAGAAAAAAATAGAAGCACTCGTGAAATGAGAGACCTTCGCCAAGTCGCCGTCGTTGGTGTCACCGGGTATACGGGCCTTGAGCTTGCCCGAATTCTCTTGCGCCATCCCGCCGTCGCCTCCACGACTTTCTACGTACGCGAAACTCGCGGCGCCAATTGCATTGCAGAACTCTTTCCACAATTCCGCGGACGCGGTCAGGCTCCTTTGCGCCCCCTCTCTCTCGATTCCATCACCGCATCGGCAGCCGGAACCGCATTTCTCGCCACGCCTCATGAAGTCTCTGCAGAACTCGCTCCCGCCCTTCTCGAAGCCGGTTTACGCGTCATTGATTTGAGCGGCGCCTTCCGCTTCCGCGCACCTGAAACTTTCACTTCCTGGTACAAGTTGCCCACCCCGCACGCCGATTATCTCGACGAAGCCGCCTACGGCCTTCCCGAGCTCTATTCCGCCGGAATCGCCCAGGCTCGCCTTGTCGCCAACCCTGGCTGCTATGCCACGAGCGTCATCCTCGCTCTCCGCCCGCTGGCCGAAGCCGCTCTCATCGCTTCGGACCAAAATGTCGTCTGCGATTGCAAGTCCGGCGCCACCGGCGCAGGCAAGGATCCCCGTCGCGACCTCCAATTCGTCGAAGTGGACGAAAACTTCAAGGCCTACAATCTTTTCTCGCATCGCCACACCCCGGAAATTCTCGATCACACCGGCCTTGCCGAATCGCAGCTCATTTTCTCCACGCACCTTCTGCCGCTCGCCCGCGGCATTCTCTCCACAATCTACGTCACTCTCTCCGGCCAGCAATCAGCCGGCGCCATCGAATCCCTCTATCGCAAGTTTTACGCCGGCCGCTCCATGGTCCGCATTTGGCCTGCGGGCACTTTGCCCGAGTTGCAGCATGTCGCGCACACGAACTTCTGCGACATCGGTTTCGTCCTGGACAAGTCCGGCCAGCGCCTTATCGTCGTCTCTTGTCTTGATAATCTTGGCAAGGGCGCTGCCGGTCAGGCCGTTCAGAATTTCAATCACATCCTGGGCATCGAGGAGAAGACCGCACTTCAATGAAAACCGTAATCAAGTTCGCAGGTGCTTTGCTCGAAGACGAACCCACGACCCGCGCGCTCGCGCGACAGGTCGCGGCTCTCGCCCTCGAAGGCCACGAAATTCTCGTCGTCCATGGCGGCGGCCGCGCTTTTACTGAAACGCTCAAGCGCATGGGCCTCGAAAGCAAATTCGTTTCCGGCCTTCGCGTTACTGACCGCGAAACCCGCGACGCCGCCGTCATGGTCTTCGCTGGCTTGCTGAACAAGCGCCTTGCCGCCGCTATCTCCGCCGAAGGCTACCCGGCAATCGGCATTTCCGCTGCTGACGCTCACTGTTTCCTCGCGGAGCCGATGTCCCACGACGAAGTCGCCGGCAGTCTCGGCTTTGTTGGCTATCTCACCGGCCTCAACAACGCCTTCATCGAATCGCTCTGGCGCGAGCGCCTCGTTCCCGTCGCTCCCTGTCTGGGTCTCGGCCCCGACAACGAGCTTTACAACATCAACGCCGACCACATGGCCGCCGCCTGCGCCGAATTTCTCGACGCCGACCAGCTCATCTACCTCACCGATGTCGCCGGTGTTCTCGATGGCGAAAAAGTTCTCTCCGCCGTAACCTGTGAAGAAATCGAACGCCTCGTCCAGTGCCGCGTGGTATCAGGTGGCATGATTCTCAAGCTCGAAGCGGCCAAGCGCGCCCTCGAAGGCGGTGTGCGGGAAGTCCGTATCGTTGGTGGCATGTCCCCCGATGCGCTTCTCCGCGCGTTTCATTCGGCTGAACCCGGCGCCCAGGATCATTCTTCCCCTGTTCCCGGCACGCGCGTTCTTCGAGAACCTTTCTCCACCGCCCATGCGGCGCTGTCGGCGGCCTGATGCGCAAAGTTCACGCAAAAAAGCAGACAACCTCCGATACTCGGAACGCGAAAAAGTCGCCCCAGCGCGCATCCAACGCGGCTTCCATCCTCCGCGATGCCAATCAATTTCTCCTGCCGACCTATAAGCGCCTGCCGATTGTCTTCACTCATGGGCGCGGCTGCTACGTCTTCGATTCGCGGGGCAAAAAGTATCTTGATTTCCTTGGTGGCATTGCCGTGAACGCCCTCGGCCACGCTCATCCTCGCATCGTCAAGGTCATTCGCCGCGAATCCACGCGCGCCATCCATCTTTCCAATCTATTTCACAATTCATTCCAGGGTCCCCTCGCTCGCAAACTAGCGCACTGGTCCGGCATGGACCGCGTGTTTTTCTCGAATAGCGGTGCCGAAGCCGTCGAAGGCGCTCTCAAACTCGCGCGGCTTTACGGCCGCGCATCCTCCGACGCCCCCGGCTCGCCAGCCCGCAAGCACCGCATTCTCGCACTCGAGAATTCTTTCCACGGCCGCACCTTCGGCGCCGTCAGCGTCACCGCCACGGAAAAATATCGCCTCCCTTTTGCGCCTCTCGTTCCCGGCGTTGAATTTGTCCGTTTCAACGACGTCGCCGACCTTGAGAGCAAATTTGACGACACCGTCTGCGCCATCCTCCTCGAAACCATTCAGGGCGAAGGCGGTATCTATCCGGTCAGCGAGGATTTCTGGAATCGCGCCCGTGCCCTCGCAACCAAAAACGGCGCCCTGCTCATCGCCGACGAAATTCAGTGCGGACTGGGCCGCACTGGCCGCTATTTTGCTTACCAAAAATTTTCCTCGAAGCCCGATGTCGTCTTAATCGCCAAGCCTCTCGCCGCTGGCCTCCCGCTCGGTGCCGTCCTCACAACGGAAGCCGTCGCCCAGCGCATCTCGCCAGGCCTGCACGGCACCACTTTCGGCGGCGGCCCGCTCGCTTGCGCCACCGCGCTTGAGTTTCTGAACATCGTCGACGACGAAGACCTCCTCGAAAATATCCGCGCTCGCGGCGCGGAGTTGCGCGAAGGCCTCGCTGCTCTGGCCGCAAAATTTCCCTTCATCCGCGAAATTCGCGGCGAAGGCTTGATGATTGGCATCGAGCTCTCAATCGATGGCGCTCCCTTCGTCTCGCAAGCCATGCTCAAGGGTCTGCTGATCAACTGCACGCACGATTTCACGCTGCGCTTTCTTCCCCCTTTCCTCGTCACGCGCGCGCAGGTGCGACAGTTCTTGCGTCTGCTCGAAAAACTCTTTGTGACTACCCCGCAAAAGGCCGCCACTTCGGAGCCCGCGAAATCCGCTCCTCCGTCGCATGCTGCCCTCGCCGCGACAAGGTGAAAAAATGACCACGTCCACGCTTGTTACCCCTATTTCTTTGTCGAATGACTTGCTCACAGGAGCGGAATGGAGCCCCGCACATACGCGCGACCTGCTCCAGCTCTCAGCGGAAATCAAAGCCCGCCCAGGCCGCTACGCTTCCTCGCTCACGGGCAAATTCATCGCCCTGATTTTCGAGAAGCCCTCGCTCCGAACCCGCGTCACCTTCGACGTCGGCATCCAGAGCATGGGCGGCTCGGTGGTTTTTCTGGACCACACCCAGGCTTCCGCCTCTCTCGGCGCTCGCGAGTCCATCGCCGATGTGGCGCGCAACCTCGATCGTTGGGTTCACGGCATCGTCGCTCGCGTTTATCAGCAGAAAGTTCTGGAGGAAATGGCCGCCAACGCCACCATTCCCGTAATTAATGCTCTCTCCGATAAGTTTCATCCTTGCCAGGCGCTTGCCGATTTCTTCACGCTTGAAGAAAGATTCGGTGCCCTCCGCGGTTTTAAGCTCACTTATGTTGGCGACGGCAACAACGTCTGCCATTCATTGATCTATCTCGCCGCCCGCCTCGGCGTCCATCTGCGCATCGCCACTCCTCCGGACTATCAGCCTCTCCCTGAAGTCGTCGCCGATTCCAAGCGCGTCGCTCGCGAGACAAAAGCCAAAATCGAGCTCCTGACCGACCCGCGCGAAGCCGTCGCCGGAGCGCAAGCCGTCTACACCGATGCCTGGACTAGCATGGGCTTCGAAGCCGAAGAAAATGTCCGCAAGCAGGTCTTCGCGCCCTATCAAGTCAACACCGGGCTGATGGCCCTCGCCGCCCCGGACGCGGTCTTCATGCACTGTCTTCCGGCGCACCGCGGCCTGGAAGTCACCCACGAAGTTCTCGATGGCCCGCAATCGGTCGTCCTCGACCAGTCGGAAAACCGCATGTACGTGCAGAAGGCCATCCTGCACACTTTGTTCTGATCCATCGATGCTTTCCACCGCATCGCTTCAAATCCGTAGCTGTAGGGGCACGATACATCGCGCCCCATCTCGGCAACACCAAAACGCAAGAGGAGAATCGTGAAAACGCAATTACCGAAACCAAAAAAAGTCGTGCTCGCCTATTCCGGAGGTCTGGACACCTCCATCATCATTCCCTGGCTGAAAGAAAATTATCAGTGCGAAGTCATTGCCATGATCGGCGACGTCGGCCAGCAAGAAGACCTCGAAGCAGCGCGCAAAAAAGCGCTCGCCACCGGCGCCTCCACTGCTTACGTCGAGGATCTCCGCGAAGAATTCGTTCGCGATTACATTTGGCCCACGCTCCGCGCCGGCGCCGTTTATGAACACACCTATCTGCTCGGCACTTCGATGGCCCGGCCCATCTTGGGTAAGCGCCAAGCCGAATTAGCCCTCAAGCTCGGCGTCGACGGTCTCTCGCATGGTTGTACCGGCAAAGGCAACGATCAGGTCCGCTTCGAGCTGGCCTACAAAGCCATCGCCCCCAACGTACAAATCATCGCCCCCTGGCGCGAGTGGGACATCGATTCCCGCGAAGATGCCATCGCCTACGCCGCAAAACACAACATTCCCGTCGAACAGAGCAAGAAAAACATCTACAGCCGGGACCGCAACATCTGGCATCTTAGCCACGAAGGCGGCGAACTCGAAGATCCCGCCAACTCTCCGAACGAAGCTATGTGGCAATGGATCGCTTCTCCAGAAAAAGCGCCCGACAAAGCCGAAGAAGTCGAAATCGGCTTTGAGGCGGGCACTCCCATTTCCGTCAACGGCGCCAAGTTCGGCCCCGTCGATCTTCTCAACTCGCTCAATTACATCGCCGCAAAGCACGGTATCGGCCGCACCGACATCGTCGAAAATCGCCTCGTCGGCATGAAGTCTCGCGGCGCCTACGAAACTCCCGGCGGCACGCTGCTCGTCACCGCGCATCGCGAACTGGAGGCGCTCACGATCGACCGCGAGACCACCCACTTCCAGCAGGCGCTCTCGCTTCGTTATGCCGAGCTCGTCTATTACGGCCTCTGGTTCTCCCCATTGCGGGCCGCGCTAGATGGTTTCTTCAACGTCTCGCAACAGCGCGTCACCGGCGCCGTGGGCCTCAAACTTTGGAAGGGCACACTCACGGTCACGAAACGAGTCTCCCCCTTCTCGCTCTATCGCACCGACCTCGCCAGCTTCACTATGGGTCGCTACAACCCGAAAGATGCCGAAGGCTTCATCAATCTCTTCGCTCTTCCGGTTACGGTTCGTCCCAAAGCAAAAGCCGAGGGCAGCAGCCAATAATCCCTGTAGGGGCACGATGTATCGTGCCCCTCTTCGAGACCGATCGATGACCGAACGCAAAGATGACCGCCTGTGGGGCGGACGCTTCGAACGCGAACCAAACGCGCTCTTCGACGCGTTCCAGCGCTCGTTTGCGTTTGATTGCCGCCTTCTCCCCTACGAAATCGCGGTCGATCGCGCCTGGGCCAAAGCTCTCGAACCCATTGGCATCTTCACGGCCGACGAAGTCCGCCAAACTCTCGCCGCTCTCGACAAAATCTCGAACCGCGCGAAATCCGATCCCGCCTGGGTCGATTCCTTCGGCGCGAACGCCGAAGATGTCCACCACTTCGTCGAAAAAGCCCTGGTCGAAGAACTCGGCTCGATCGGCTGGAAGCTCCACACCGGCCGCAGCCGCAATGAGCTCATCGCCACCGACTTCCGGCTCTTTGTCATCGACGCCGCTGCGGAAATGCAGCGCGGCCTGTCCGCGCTCTTGAACGCCCTGCTCGCGCAGGCAAAAGCAAAAATCGACATACCTATGGCGGGCATGACGCACATGCAGCACGCGCAGCCAATTTTGCTTTCGCATTTTCTGCTGGCCCACGCGGAAGCCTTCAGCCGCGATGTCACCCGGCTGCGACACTCCGCCTCCAGCGCGGACGCTTGTCCAATGGGCTCTGGCGCGCTCGCTGGAAATTCCTTCGGCATCGATCGCAACGCCATCGCTCGCGAACTCGGCTTTTCCCGCATTACCGCCAACAGTCTCGACGCAGTCAGCGATCGCGACTTCGCCCTCGATTATCTTTTCGCGCTCACTGGCATCGCCACGCATCTCTCCCGCCTCGCTGAAGACTTCGTGATCTTCGCCTCGCAGGAATTCGCGTACGTCATTCTCCCGGACGAATATTCCACCGGCAGCAGCCTCATGCCGCAAAAGAAAAATCCCGACTCCTGGGAACTGATTCGGGGAAAAACCGGCCGCATCACTGGCGCGCTCATCAGCCTTCTCACCACGCTAAAAGGCTTGCCCACCAGCTACCAGCGCGACTTGCAGGAAGACAAGGAAGCCCTCTTCTCGGCGCACGATCAGGTGTGCGACATGCTCAGCGTCGCCGCCGGCGCCCTCGCCCGCACCGAGTTTCGCGAAGACCGCCTCCGCGCCGCCGCTTCCAATCCCGTCGTCTTCGCCACCGACGCCGCCGATTATCTCGTCCACAAAGGCGTTCCCTTCCGCCAGGCCCACGATCTCATCGGCAAAGTTCTTCGCGAATCCGAAAAACAAGGGAAACCTTGGACCCAACTCTCCCTCGCCGATGTTCAAAAACTCTCCCCGCTCTTCGAAGCCGATTTTCTAACGAGCCCGTCCGTCGAAAACGCCGTCGCCACAAAACGAGTTCCCGGCGGCACTGCGCCCGAAGCTGTGCGTCAAGCTATCGCCGATTTCGAAGCACGTCTCAACAAAAAAGCCAGCACCCTAGGAGCCAAGCCATGAGCATGCAATCCGCGATTCAGTTAAATACCCACACCTCCATCTCGGAGCAGAGGGGGTCTCTTCCGGCCTCGGCGCGTTAGTCACACGGATATCCCGTTGATGAAGCACGCACTCTCCGAAGCCTCTCTCCCGCGCGGATTTCGCTTCGCGGCCACTGCCTGCGGACTGAAAAAAACCGGCGCTCTCGACCTCGCCATTATCTCGAGCGACGTTCCGGCCTCCGCTGCCGCGGTCTTCACCCAGAATCTCGTTGTCGCTGCGCCGGTTGTGATTTCCAAGGAACACCTGCGCGCCTCGAAGGGCCGTATGCGCGCCGTCATCGCGAATGCCGGGAATGCAAACTGTGCTACCGGCCCCGCGGGCCATGTTGCCGCTCAGCGGACCGTCGCGGAAACGGCCAAGCGCCTCGGCTGCACTCCAAACGAAATCATCGTCTGCTCCACCGGCGTGATCGGCGTGCCGCTCGCAGTCGAAAAAATCCTGCGCGCCGTGCCAAAGCTCACGCGCAATCGCCGCCCTTCGACGCGCTCCTTCGCCGAGCTCTCCCTCGCCATTTGTACTACCGACACGCGGCCAAAAACCGCTGGCGCTTCCTTCAAAATGGCCGGCAAGCGGATTCACATGGTTGGCTGCGCCAAAGGCGCCGGCATGATTCATCCCAACCTTGCCACCACACTCGCATTCGTGGTCACCGATGCCGCCATCGCTCCGCTACTTCTGCAAAAAACGCTGCGTGACGTCTGCTCGCGTACTTTCAATTCCATCACCATCGACGGCGATTCCTCGACGAATGACACCCTGCTCGTTTTCGCCAACGGCGCGGCCGAGGCTCCTCCAATTCGCCCCGGAACCGCTGCTCATCGCGCCTTCTCGGCATCTCTCGAAGAAGTCTGCCAGTCGCTCGCGCTTCAGATTGTCGCCGACGGTGAAGGCGCGCAGCGGGTCATCGAGATCGAAGTCCGCGGCGCAAAATCCGAATTCGACGCCAGGATGATCGCGGAAACCATCGCCACCTCTCCACTCGTCAAAACCGCCTTCGCCGGTGGCGATCCCAACTGGGGCCGCATTTTCGCCGCCGCCGGACGTTCCGGCGTCTTTTTCGATCCAGCTCGGGTTGATATCACCATGGCCGGCGTTCCCGTTTTGCGCCGCGGCAATCCGCTCGATTTCAATGAGCGCGCCGCCAGCAACAAGTTGCTCGCAGACCATTTCTCCGTCGTCCTGCATCTTCATTCAGGCACTGCCATGGCGCGCTACTGGACTTGCGACCTAACCGCGGAGTACGTCCGCATCAACGCCTCTTATCGTACTTAACTCCGCGCCAGCGCCTAGGCCGCCTCGTTGGGGCACGCAATATCGTGCCCCTCTTATCATCGCCGCGGGGCGTCAAGTGTAGAGTCGCGTTTCAGCGCATTGCAAGAGTCACTCTCTGCCCGAGTATCTGTCGCGAATCAATAAGTTTTCGGCGAGTTTGAATTGAAAGCGTGCTCTCGCGCGGTTAGAGTATCCATTCCTTTGCTCCGGATAGGAGACAAACAAATGTTCCTTATAAAAACTGCGGGTTCGACGCGTTGGATTTTCGCCGTATGCGTAGCATGCGCCGTCTCAGGCGTTCTTTCCTCGCCGGCATGCCCGCAGACGCCGGCTTCTGCAACCGCTCCCACCGCTTCCGAAAGCCCGGAGCAGATCGATCAAGTCTGGCAGCACGCCAGCGCAAAATACGACGCCCCCCGCGCCGCTCTCCTCCAAGACGTAGATCGCGGCGACCGCGAAGGTCCTTTCCGCCCAGACTGGGAATCCCTCAAGAATTACGCGGCGCCTGAATGGTACAAAGACGCCAAATTCGGCATCTTCATTCACTGGGGCGTCTATTCCGTTCCCGCCTTCGGTAACGAGTGGTATCCGCGCAATATGTATCGCAAGGGTTCCGAAGAATACAAGCACCATCTCGCCACCTACGGCCCCCAGGACAAGTTCGGCTACAAGGATTTCATCCCCATGTTCAAAGCCGAACACTTCGATCCCTCAGCTTGGGCGCGCCTCTTCAAAGAAGCCGGCGCCAAATATGTCGTTCCCGTCGCCGAGCATCACGACGGCTTCGCCATGTACGACAGCGGCCTGAGCGATTGGACCGCGGCCAAAATGGGCCCTCAACGCGACGTCATTGGCGAACTCGCCAAAGCCGTTCGCGCCGAAGGGCTTCATTTCGGCGCCTCGTCCCATCGCGTCGAGCACAATTTCTTTCTCGGCGTCGGCCGTCAAATCGTCTCAGACGTTAACGACCCGCAATACGCAGCATTCTACGGCCCCGCCCACAATTGGCTCGTCAATCCCGATGGCACTCCTCTGTCGAACGACTTCTCCTACGTTTCCTCCGCCTGGACTGCTGATTGGCTAGCTCGCGCCACGGAAATCGTCGAAAAATATCATCCGGATGTCATGTACTTCGACTGGTGGATCGGCCAGCCCTCCGTCCGCGCCGATCTTACGCGTTTCGCCGCCTTCTATTACAACTCCGAGCTCAAATTCAGCGGCCACGCCGGCGTCATCAATTACAAGGACTACGCCATGCAGGACCACAGCGCCGTTCTCGACATCGAACGCGGCCAGCTCGCCGACATCCGCCCGCTCTACTGGCAGACCGACACATCGGTCAGCAACAAGTCCTGGGGCTACATCAACGGCGACACCTTCAAAACGCCGCAATTCATCGTTCACCAGCTCGTCGATATCGTCAGCAAAAATGGCAATCTCCTCTTGAACATCGGACCGCGCTCCGATGGCACCATTCCGGAAGAAGTCCAGTCCGTCTTGCGCGACGTAGGTTCCTGGCTGAAAGTGAATGGCGAAGCCATCTACGGCACACGCCCGTGGAAAATTTACGGCGAAGGCCCCACAAAAGTCGCCGCCGGTTCTTTCCACGACACGGACACAGCCACCTACACCGCCGAAGATTTTCGCTTTACGACCAAAGGCACGACTCTCTACGCCATCGAACTCGCCTGGCCCTCTGCCGGTGAAGCCATCATCCATTCCCTCGACACTTCCGCCGGCTCCTCCAGAGTCGCCTCCGTCGTTCTTCTTGGTTCCGGAGCAAATCTATCTTTCCGTCAGCAAGCCGACGGCCTCCATATCCAACTCCCTGCGCAGTTTCCCGGCAAATACGCCTACGCCTTCCGCATCGAATTTGCAGGCGCGATTTCCTAGCGTCGTAGGGGCAGATTCCTAAAGTGATTTGCGAGGCCGATGCAGTTTGATTGGCAGGACTCTGGCGTAAGTCGCGAAGTCTGAATCGGTTGCAAAGATCGCCCATCCTCTTTTAATGGCCACCGCGGAGATGAACATGTCTACCACGAAGACCGCGATGCCCTTGGCGCGGCTCAGGTTGCTGTTGGCCGCTGTTCACGAGAGCTCGCGTAGATTTCTGCGAAGCCGCTCCGCGTCTCCATCGCGGAGAAGCGCCTCGACTGCAGCGTGGGTCTTTCTCCAGATGGGAACCGCGCGGGCCAGCGCCCTTCGCCCCTTTGCCGTGAGCGTCATGAGACGGCCTCGGCGATCTGCCGGGTCCGGCATGATGCGGACCAGCCCGCGGCGCTGCAACGGCTTGAGAGCCGCCGTCAACGTGGTCCGATCCATCGCGAGGAGTGTAGCCACCGCCGTCATGCCAGGCGGCTTCGGGCGGTTGAGAGAGACGAGGAGAGAGAATTGCCCGTTGGTCAGACCGAAGGGGCGCAGCGCATCGTCGAAGCGCCGCGCCAGCGCTCTTGCGGCTCGCTGTACGTGAAGACACAGGCAGCAATCGCGGATCAGGTGCGTGGTCTCTAAGCTCGTGGTGCGGGCGGCGGCCATAAGCAAATAGTATGGATATCAACATATCTTGCCAAGCGTCCGCGGCCTATGATATACGTTGATATCAATGTATATACCACGCGCCGCGAGTCGGCGCCGATCTCCTCGGAATCCGGAGTGACAATGGATCGCAACAAATTCGGGACAAGCGTAATGCGAAGCGTCGCGCTGCTGGCCCTGCTCGCCGCGGCGTCGCCAACAAAAGCCCAGGAACCCAAGACCCCCTATCCCTCGATGGCCCCGCTCGCACAATACCTGATGCCGGATCGCAACGAGGAGATAAAACTGGCCAGGAGTGCCGCGCCAGACTCCATTTCGCGCGACGCCGAAGTTCTGGTTCTCGGCACAAAGGGTTATGAAAACTCCGTTCAAGGGAAGAACGGATTCGTATGCCTGGTGGAACGGTCGTGGACAGCCGGAATCAACGCTCCCGAGTTTTGGAATCCCAAAATCCGCGGTCCACTTTGCCTCAACCCTCCAGCGGTCCGCTCCTACCTTCCACGTACAATCAAAAAGACCGAACTGGTAATAGCTGGACGTTCAAAAACGCAGATGTTCCAAGCCATCGAGGCTGCCATCGACAAAAAGGAATTGCCGTCGCCCGAGCCCGGGGCGATGTCCTATATGCTGTCCAAACAGGGCTATTTGGGCGATCAGGCTGCTGGACCCTGGCTTCCGCATCTCATGTTTTTCACTCCTAAAACCGATTCCCTGGTGTGGGGCGCGGATCTTCCCGGTTCGCCCATCATCACATTTCAAAACGCTGAGGAGCGCCTTACCGTGTTCCTCATTCCCGTGCGCCGCTGGTCCGACGGAACCACCGCTCTCCCCCAGGATCAGCACTAGTTTCGATTTGGACGTGCCATCACCGTTTCAGGAAAAAGAGCCGGAGCGCGAAGTCAGGAAGATCGCTGAAGTTTTGGAATTTCAGAGTCCTGCGGCCCGAACAGCGCGTTCAAAAACACGAACGCATCCGGCAGTTGCCACTCGGCAAACGATTCGCGAGAGCGCGCTTTTAACGGCGCAGCTTTCTTCTAACTTCCAACTTCCAACCGTAGTGGCGGGTCTTTAGACCCGTTCCTTGCCTTTGTCTGCCTCTGATTTGCGCAGGGCCGCGAAGCCGGCGCCCACAGCATTTGGTTCAACCCCGCCTTGCACAAGATCGCCAGCGTCCCGCGCCACCGCGAAATCAAAGAAGGAACGGCTCGGGCCATCAGCAAACAACTGCAAATCCCGCGCCCATAAGGCCGCCTCGCAGCTAGAAAATCGCTACTGGGCGCCCAGCCCGGCATGGATCACCGATTCTTCCCCAAAGTTCTTTCCGCGAACTGGCGGGCGGTAATGATTTGTGTCCGCTTGTGCTTTTTGAGGGTAAGCAATCCGCTTTTGTCACCCGTCACCAAGTAGTCCGCTGCGCCGGCCTCGGCGAGCGCCAGCAAGAAGTTGTCGTCAGGGTCAGCCGAGCGTCGAACGTCCGGTAAATTCACGATGTTCGCCGCCAGTTTTTTGATCTGATTGATGAGGCGGCCGGCTTTATAGGGTTCGATAAGCGCGGCGATTCTCGGCTTTTGCAGCGTGGCCCGAATTTCCGCGATGTGCTCCGCGCACGTCAGGAGCGTGAATCTATCGGATTCCCAGGCGTTGTAGATAGCGGCGGGGTAACCAGCCGGGGCGATTAGGGCAGACACCAGGATGTTGGTATCGAGCACTACACGCATTCAGGCTTTGGCGCGCTTTTTCTTGGAACGGAGTTCCGCGCGAACTTCGCGAACCGCACCGTCAATGACGGCCTGCAACTCGTTCACATTGGCGTTGGCGTTGCGTGCCTTGATATCGCGCACCGTACGGCTCAGAATGCGCCATCGTACGGCCTCTTCAATGAACTTCGAGAGATCGCCTTTCTTCATTCCACGCGCGCCCAGATACGTGCGCAATGTGAGGTCGGTTTCCCTCGAAACTTTGATACTCCAACGCACGGCTTCTTCCATGTTTCTTTCCACCTATACGCTTAGACAGATAAGCGCTTATGCTCCTATTGTACAAGAAAATCGTAGCTGCGGCACCCCGGCTTGGTTCAACCCCGCCTTGCACAAGCCCGCCAGCGTCCCGCGCCACCGTAAAATCAAAGCTGGGACGGTTCGGGCCATCTGCAAACAACTGGAAATTCTGCCGCCATAAGGCAGACACCCACGTAGAAAAGCGCTAAGTACGGCACCCGCCCGAACAGGCTACAGAAATGCTAGTACGAAAATCATTTGGGAAGGCCGGGGCCGCCGACCCGTCTTTTAAGCTTTTCGTTGAGGTTCTTCATCATCCCGCGCACTTCGCCCTCGGCCGACACTGCCATTAGGGAACCTCTGACTTCTTCTTCCCAGATCTTCTTTCCATCCACGAACGACTCCGCGAGGAGCTTCCCTCTCTGGCCTTTGACGGTGTTTACGGTTAGGTAGAGGAGAACGCTATTACCACTCGTCTTCATCTCATCGAGAATCGCGGTTCGTGACTTTGAATCTCCGGAATTCACCTTTACTTTCACGCCGCTCGACGACAGGGCATCCGAAACGCCATCGATCACCGTTTGGATGTGAGGTGCCTGACCTGTGCCGCCGAGAATCACTGTGGTGGTGTCCTGCGCAACACAGACGCCCGACGTGATGACAAATATCGCTGCAGAAACGAGGAGCACTCTCGCGTCGATGCGAATCATTTGGCTCTCCTTCATGAAGCTGGCTTACGCCGGATTTAGGTTAGTGATGTGACCGACCAGGGAGGGGCCCCGCCTCGTTGGGGACAGCTGACCAGCGCGGCTTCGAGCGACCTTTTACTCCTGAGGTAGTACTGGTGTCAAGAAACACTTTATAAGACTGAAACGGCCGGATGAAACATGGGGGAATTCCGGGACGTTTCCGCATTCTTAGAAGATGCTGGCCGCGACTCGGAGCACATAGGACGTTCCAGATTGTTAGAAGATGTCCCTAGCTTTCTGTCCCTAGCTTTCCAAGACGCGCTGCTCCTAAGGTGGAGTGGCGCACGCATGGGGAAGTACCTGCTGGATTTGCGGATTCCCGAGTGGCGAAGGTTCAATTTACGGTTTCCTTAGATATTCCTCCAAGCTAACCCAGTCTTTCATTTTTCCTGCATCGGCATCCACTTTATTGATTTCGATTACCAGGCTCCTGCCATTCGGAAAACTCAAGGTAATATCCCTCATAGTTACATTGGTCCCTTCGGTTTGCGAAGTACGAACACTGACGGCGTGCCCATCTGAATTTGACAGCTCAGAGAGTCGGCGATAGATCGTTTGTGCGAGAACCACGGACCCTGTTTCCTGAAATTGACTCAAATCTCGCTCCACTGATACAACCACGCCGTCGGCAAACCTAATGCCTCCATACATCTCAAACGGTGGCCCCTTGGACGTGACGGTGAACGAATCGTCACGCCCCGTTAAACTACAGCAAAGTGCCAGTCTGGACAGAGCATCAGCTTTGCTCATTCCCACCTGGAATGTCTGGGCGCCAAAGTTGATTGAGTCGGCCCGTCGTTGCCCGGAACCGGGAAGGGCGATTCCGAACATCAGAGCTGTTGCCAATGGCAGTGACGATACTGCGCGCTTAAAACGTGAATTCACAACAAACCTCCATCTCCAAGTGTGAACCTAACCTTGTCGTCTTTTTGCTTTCGGGCGCTCTCTAACAACAGGCCAGTAAGACACGAACTGCCCTTTCTCGAATCGGGCTAAGAATATCCATTCATTCCGGATTTCAATTGCGCCATCCTGCTTAACTTCGACGTGGGTGGCATTGCCGTAGTGTTTCTCAGCCATATTAGATAATCTGACCATGTATCCGTCCGGCAAGCCATTGTGGATGAAACCGGCAAAAGCGGGAACGCGATCTCTCACCATGGCAATATCCTTAACAGCCCTCTAACTATATGTCCCACGCCACTGAGAAAGCAAAAGGTCGGAACCACGTCGAAACTAGGGACAGGAGCGTGTGAAAAAATGCAGAATCGTAACTTCGACCGAATCGGCGTTCAAGATGTTCTCTTTTAGAATGCGTAGGAACCACGTTCGAAGCTTGGGAAGCATGGGGACAGACTGATGTTTCCAAATCAGGTCGCCTGAAATTGTAGTGAGTTCGAGCACCGGTCATCCGACGCTAGGAAAACGTTCCGCTTGTCCGCGGTTTCGCCCACGAAAACGATTCAGGCAGAGATAACAGAGAGCGCCCCGTGTTCCTTGCGTGTTGGCCGGACGGTGATTTCAACATCCTGCCGCAAGGCGGTGAGAAATTCCATGAGGCGTCCAACAGAGAAATTGCCCGCGCGGTTTCGCATTAGCAGAGACACCTGGGGTTGCTGCACGCCAAGGATTTTGGCGATATCGACTTGTGTCATGCCGCTGTCCTTGAGGATGGTATAGATTTGCAGGGTGAGTTGCGCCTTGAGCAGCTCTTGCTCAGGATTGGGAAGGCCGAGGTCAGCAAAGATATTCCCGCTGCCTTCGGTCACGCGGGAAACTCTCCTGCGGGCTTTTCTGGTCTTGCTTTTCATTTTAGTTCTGCCTTTCACGATAATCGCGCTCGGCTTCTGCAAGCCGTTGTTTAATCAAATCGATCTCCCGCGTCGGTGTGGCAATGCCTCTGGTGGACTTCTTCTGAAATACGTGCAAAACATAGATGGCATTCTGAAAACGCACGGTATAAACGGCCCGCCATGCATTGCCATGATGCGAAGCGATGATTTCGAGCACGCTAGCACCGCCAAAGCCCTTGAGGGGTTTGGCAGCAGGATCGGTCTTGCCTTCCTGGGCTGCAAAGAGCGCGTGCCCGATGTCGAGCCTGACCTCACGAGGGAAAGACCGCAAGTCCCTGAGCGATGCTCCGATCCATCTGACAGGCTTCAGCTCGCTTGCCATGTCTATACCAGTATACATATTTCTATATATAAGAGCAAGTGTGAACAGGTGCTTCGTGTCGCGGGGGTACAAGCGCAGAGAAACATGGGATAGACGCGAGGTTTCCTAATTATTTTGGGTGAAACTGTGGCGAGTTCGAGCACCGGTCGTCAGACGTTGGGGAAAGGTTCCGTGTGTTCCGGTTTCCTACGCGAATAGAAATAGGCGAGCTCTCTCCGGGCCACGGTCCGTAGTACAATCTCCACCAGCCAAAAAGCAGCAGCGCCTGCCTTGTTCACTCTCGAGGATTGCCGGGCGGCACATCCCTAGCCTTCAACATCGGAGACGGCTTTCCCCGCTTGGATGCACCTAAACTTGATGTTGCAATAACGCGCGGTTAAAAGTTATTTGTTTTATGTTCGAAGACCCGGTCAGGTGGCCGCCCCTCAAGGCGTCGCGACGATTTTGACTTTGATTCTCTCCGGCGGCGGCTTTCGATAAAAGCGAAGGCCACCGCAGAGTTCTTACTGCATTGCAAACTACAGCTGTCCGAATGCCGAATCACGCGCTTTCATGCACATCAAAAATGGGCCTGAAGGCAAAGTATGTCCTACACGCCACCTTTTCGCGGCATTAGGCGGCTTCAAAGAATGAATATTCCTGCTCAAGACACGCCCTTTTAGATGTCGCGCAAACGAACGAGCAGAGCCAAGGTGAAATGGGGTTAAGATAGGAGAATGCGGAAGTGGCAAGAGCGAATAAGCGTGAATCCGGCGATTTGTCACGGGCGAGCCTGCGTTCGGGGAACGCGCGTGATGGTTTCCGCCGTGATCGATAACGTTGCCGCTGGCGTTGCGCGTGAGGAGATTCTCCGGAGCTACCCTGGGCTTGTGGAGGCGGATATTGACGCGGCACTCGCGTTTGCGGCAGAGCTGGCGCGCGAAGGGACCGTAGACTTGCCGTTGGAAACTACAGCTTGAAATTCAAAGTTGACGAAAATTTGCCGGCGGAACACGCCGCGATACTCCGAGATGAGGGTCACGAGGCGGATACAGTCGCCGATCAACAACTATCAGGAGCCGCGGATTCAGCGCTACTTGAACGGTGCCAGGCGGAAGAAAGAATCTTGCTGACGCTCGATCTGGATTTCGGCAACATGCAGGCATATCCACCAAAGCTCCATTCCGGCATAGTCGTGTTTCGTTCCCGCGCTCAAGACAAGCTAACGCTAATCGCCCTGCTGAAACGGCTGCTTCCTCTCCTTGCCAGTCGATCACCTAAACAACAACTCTGGATTGTGGAACACGACCGTGTCCGCTATCGCGGAGACTGAGGTCCTTGGGGCGGGCGGCGCGTCCTTAACAGGTTGAGACGGCTTGGCGTCGCCTACCTTTTGCGGTTTTTGTGTTCAGCCCCATGACATCGCTTACATGGTGTCCCGAGACATCCTTTACACCTCCGGGAGCTCGGCGAAGGCACGGACGGTTCGCAGCCAACGAAAGCCATCGACATAGGGGACGGCTTTCCCCACCTGGATGCACCTAATCTTTATGTTGCAATGACGCGCGGTTCAAAGTTATTTGTTTTATGTCCGAGGACCCTGCTGCTCGACTCGAGGTGGAAATGAGAAATCTAATCTACGCAATCAACGTTACTCTGGATGGCTGCTGCGACCACACCAAAGGGATTGCCGATGAAGAATTAGTGGAACACTATTCGCTGCTCCTGCGAGATGCCGACCTGCTCGTCTATGGGCGTAAAACCTATCAATTGATGGTTCCTTATTGGCCGGATATCGCAAAAAGCCATTCTGAGACAAAAGCAGAGAACGAATTTGCTGACACATTTGACTCCATCAACAAAATTGTTTTCTCACGATCCTTGGACAGCGCGGAAGGAAATGCGAGAATTGTTCGCACGAACCTTCGAGATGAAATACTTAAATTAAAACGAGAGCCAGGCAAAAATATTTTAACCGGCGGTGTAGATATCCCTTCACAACTGATGGAGCTTGGCCTGGTGGATGAATTTCGTTTTGTCGTTCAGCCAATTATTGCAGGGGAAGGCAGACGGTTGTTTGAAGGTGTTAGCCTGCCTGAGAAATTACAATTAAAACTTGTCGAGTCCAAAATTTTAAAATCAGGATGTGTCGCGGTCCGTTACTTGAAACAGTGACGGAAAAAATCAGCCGTAACTCCTGCCGCTCTGTAGGCGCGCCCGCCCCTCAAGACCGGGTGCCGCATCCCCGCGGTTTTCAGAGTGCGGGTTCTGACTTTCTTCGAGCTTCCAACCTTGAACATCAACCTCTGCTTTTCCGGCTGCTCGCCACTCGCCACTGCCTCTACTCACTCCCATTTCCAATTCGCAAACTTCTCCCGCAGCTCGATTTTCTTGAATTTGCCCACCGACGTGCGCGGCAGCGCGTCCAAAAACACGAACGCATCCGGCAGTTGCCACTTGGCAAACGTTTCCGCCAGAAACGCGCGCAACTCCTCAGGCGTTGCCTTGACTCCATCCTTTAAGACCACTGCCGCCACCGGCCTTTCTTGCCACTTCGGATGCGGCACTCCCACCACCGCCGCTTCTTTCACCGCCGGATGCCCCATCAACTTATTTTCCAAATCCACCGAGCTGATCCATTCCCCGCCCGATTTCACCAAATCTTTCGCCCGGTCCACGATCTTGATGAAGCCCTCGTCATCCATCGTCGCGATGTCGCCCGTCTTGAACCATCCATCCTCGGTCCATCGATGCGCCTGGTCCGGCGATTTGTAATAACTCGCCGCCACCCACGGACCCCGCACTTCGAGTTCCCCTGGCGTGCTTCCATCTCGCGGCGCTTCCACCAGTTTGCCTTCGAGCCCCTCCGGCCTCATCACGCGCAATTCGATAAATGGCGTCGGCCACCCTTGCTTGGCCCTGACCTCATACTGCTGGTCCTGCGTCCATTCGAGCATGTGACGTTTCAGCTTCCCGACCGTCGCCAGCGGCGCCGTTTCCGTCATGCCCCAAAGGTGCAAAATATGCAGATTGTGCTTGTCCAGCGCACGCATCAGCCGTTCCGGCGGCGCCGTTCCGCCAATCACGATGCGAACCGGCCACGAAAATTTCCACCGCCCAGGGTTTTTCTCGAGCGCGTAAAGCACGCCCAACCACACAGTCGGCACTCCGCACGCAACCGTCACGTGCTCCTGCTCCATCAAATCGAGCACGCTCTCCGCATCCACATTCGGCCCCGGCAATATCAACCGCGCGCCAGCCATCGCACACGAATAGGGCAATCCCCACGCGTTCGCGTGGAACATCGGTGCCACTGGCAGCACCGTATCGTGGTGGCTTATTGCAAATGAATCCGCGCCCAGCTCCGCAAACGTGTGCAACACCAGCGCCCGGTGCGAATACACCACTCCTTTCGAATTCCCCGTCGTCCCCGACGTAAAACACATCGCCGCCCCGTCATTTTCATCGATCTTCGGATAACAAAAATCATCGCTGGCGCCCGAGAGCAATTCTTCGTAGTTCAAAAAACCTTCCGGTATGCTCCCGCCTCCGTAGGGCACAACGATCACTCGTTCGAATGACACGCTCTCGCGAAACTTTTCAAACGTAGGCAGGAGCACGTCATCAATTAGTAAAAACCGGTCCTCCGCATGATTCACGATGGCCGCCAGCTCATGCGGGTGCAGCCGCAAGTTCAGCGTGTGCAGGATTCCTCCTGCGCAGGGCACCCCAAAAAACGCCTCAAGATGTCCCGCGTGGTTCCACATCATCGAACCGAGCCGATCTCCAGGCCGCAAACCCATCTTCGTCAGCGCATCCGCAAGCCGGCGCGCCCGCCGGTAAAAATCCCCGTATGTTGTTCGAACGGCCGACCGGTCCGCCCTGCGCGAAACAATCTCCACCCGATGAAACAGCTTCCCCGCCCGCTCCAAAATCACAGGCAAAGTCAGTGGAAAATCCATCATCGTGCCGCGCATACATACGCCCTCGTGGAATCCAATGCGGCGGCATCCTACCACTATTCTCATTCCCCAGCTTGCTTAAGCACCCATGTTTCGCCTCAGCCCTTCTCCGCGCATTCCCCTCCAACTCCGGGAGTCCCTCTCGCCAGCACCTCCCGCGCGCCGATTTCCGGTTGCAAAACCAGTTAATTTTCGAGACCATGCCTCTGACCGTTGAAGTCCGCTCTCGCGCCCGTGGTGGTTCGGCTACCCCGCCTCCCCGTGAACGACTGTCGTCCTTCAGCGCGCTCCGCAACTCATATTCGGGTTCCGGGCAGAAGGAGTGGGCAGGTGAAGAAGCTCTACATCGGCAATCTCCCGTTTTCCGCGACGGAAGATCAGCTTCAGGAATGGTTCGCGCAAGTAGGTGTTACTCCCTCGGGTGTCAATCTCATTCGTGACCGTTTCACGGGCCAATCACGCGGCTTTGCCTTCGTCGAAGTTCAAAACGACGAGGACGCCGACCGCGCGATCAACTCCCTGAATGGCCAAAATTTCGGCGGGCGGAACCTGGTCGTCAACGAAGCTCGGCCGCAGGCGGAACGCGGCGGCGGAGGCGGCCGCGGCGGGTCGGGGGGGTACGGCGGTGGGCGAGGCGGCCACGGTGGCGGCGGCGGTGGGCGAGGCGGCCATGGTGGTGGAGGGGGACGCGGTGGCGATCGGGGTAACCGCTGGTAATCAGTCCCTTCTAATCGGCATGCTCTCAATCGGGCGGCGTCCTTTTTCGAACTGAGGCCGCTGGTATCCTTTCGCACCGTCGATATCGTTTGTCAATCTTTCTCCGAACTAGCTCCGCGCTTCTTGGTAGTTTGTCATGCTGCAAGATTTCTCGAAAAGATTCGTCTAAGAGAATAGCTGCGCTTCGGGCTGTTCGAAGCACGTCATCGCGACGCGCGATTCACCGGGTTTTTCCGGGTCCATTTGCGGCCTGCCCGGACGGGCTGCATCGCCATCAAAAACGCTCTGGCAAATATTTGCCAGAGCGTATAGTATCCCGGCGCACAACGGTCATCCCCGGCCCGTTCGCGGCGAAGCAATTCTCATTTACCGAGGGAGCCCGTGCCCGCAACAAATCGCCCGGTAACGTGTTTGAAACAATAGGCAACTAAAATGTCGCACAGCGCACGAGGTGCAGTATCGTGAGCGCTTGACGGCCCACCCCCACGGGGAGGAATACCCGGATTTGAATTGCAGCAGGTGAGTGGAAAGATGGCCAAAAAATTCGAGACGAACCTTCTGGCCGAACCCTGCATCCAACTGGATGCTGAGGACGTAGCAAAGAAGACGATGACCACGTGGCACAAACGCGATTGGCAGCAGTTTTACGAACTTGCGCGCCGTCCCTGGCAGCGCCACCGGCCGCCTCGTCCCGTTTATCCGACGGGCATCAACCGGGTGTTGCCGGCACAGGGTTTCAGTCTTTCTGAACTCGATGACGCGGGCGTCGACCTCGATCTCGCCGAGCGCCTCGGCCTTCCTGTCGACGCTGGCCGCATTGGCGCGTACGGTCCTAACGTCACCGTGCTGCGCGATTTCGTACGCTCTTCGCGACAGCCGCGCTAATCGCTTTCACACTTCCAGCTACGACTGCGAGTATTCTTTTTCATCATCAATAAAACGTGCAGCGCTTTTGCACAAGGCTTGCGCACGGCGCGCTACTGACGAGTCACCAACCGCGAGTCACCAGCCACCTGGTGGGCCACCGCTTTTCCACACTCATTCACAATTTTGCACAGACATTTTTCCCGAATTTTATTGACGACGAAACGGACCAAGTTTATCTTGCGCACCAGATTGAACCGGAAGCGAAAAGACTTTACGGTTCAGTTTAGACGTCGCGATTTCTTAACCGTTGTCGCGATTCTGAACGGAACTGTGGAGTTCAAAGGCTTCCCGATTCAGCCAGGAAGCAGCAAGAGCTTAACGGCGATTGCGGCGCCGGGTTGAAACGGGGAGTTCAGGGATGTGAGGATGCAGTTCAGGGTTTGCAATGGCTTAACGGCTGTTGCAGCGCTGAGTTGAGTTCTGAGTCTCTGAGGCTGGACGGTTTGGACTGATGTTGCAAAGGCTTAACCGCCGTTGTAGCGTCAGGCTAGATCGAAAAGCTCGTGAGCGTCCTGATTTGGCGAAGAGATTGCGACGGCCTAACCTCTGTTGCGATCCAGAGCCGGATCTGATAGCTCGTAGGTGGTACGACTCAGTTTGGAAGACGCGATAAGCCGCAAGGCTGTTGAGTCGCCGGATTGATCCGGAAGCCTGAAACTTTACGGCTCGATTTAGAGGGCGCAACCTGCTTAACAGCAGGTTGCGCCCTCAGCTTTTTCCCACCAATGCCTTTGATAACTTGATTTGGTCCAGCTTTGACACTCTCATTCGGCCACCTCAAAGCCGTTGATTTCCTCTTCCTTCGGGGTTTTTCGTTCCGTGCCCCGGAGGGAGCGGAGTCCCGCGGTCCAGTTTCCGGGACTGCGTTTAGGGCGGAGCGGACGCCGGGGTACGGAGTCGCCTGGCTCGGAGACCGAGACCTCAGCCAATTCAGAACCAGGTTAAATCACAAGAGGCTGAATGGGCACATTTGCCCGGATATTGGTGACGGTTCGGCTCACCAAAACGTAGAATTCAAAGGATGATTTCATCCGACCAGCAAGCGCCGTGGGAATTAGCCGGCCTCGCCTTAGAAGCAGACACCTGCCTGGAGGAAACGACACCGAAAAATCCACAGGCATCGTACTATCGCGCCAGATACTACAAACCGAGCGGCGGGAGGCGGATAGCTTCCGCCTTTTCTTGACGTGAGTGCACTGGGGGAGCATACCGCTTTTGTAATTCACCGAGGGGAACTGGCGGCACCCACAAAAGTCAAAAGCAACTGCTAAGGCTGGGCCACCCGCCGTACGTAGTTACCTTGGTGGCCGCGTCCGTGACGGTAAGCAGCCGGTCCGATCTTCCGGTCCCCGTGGAAATGGTGTGACAAATTCTGCGGTCGAGGAGCGGTGGAAGAGTTTACCTCTTTGCACCTTTTTAGGATTTGTTGTATGCTCTCATTATTATGCAAATGGGACAAAGACTAAGAACCCTGCGTGAAGAAAAAAACTTCAGCCAGGGCGATATCGAAAAGGCCACTGGACTTCTGCGCTGCTACGTCTCGCGCGTCGAAAACGGCCACACCGTGCCGACCGTGGAGACACTTGAAAAATGGGCGCGTGCGCTCGACATGCCACTCTACAAAGTCATGTACGAAGGCGATGAGCCGCCCAAGCCGCGCAAGCTGGTCACTGACGACGACAAAGGCCTGTGGGGCAACACCAAGAAGGAAGCCTCCGAACTCAGCCAGCTACAACGCCATCTCTCGAAGATGGACTCGAAGCAGCGCACGCTGCTGCTGGGTTTCGCCGCGCGGCTCGCGCGCCTGGCCTCCAAGTAGTCTTCACAGCCGACCAGAGGAACGCGCCGAGCAGGTCCCAGGGCCCCGTTGACCCTCTTTGCCAGCGTCTCATCGTTGATTCCAACCCCTGTCTTCCAGGCCGTTTGCAGTTTTATTCCGGGCATACTTCGACTCGTAGCATCCGTCCAATCCTACAGACGGCCGATAGAAAGGACTGCTACAGGAACCTTATTCTGAGTGCGACCCTATTGTTAGTGGGGATTGCGAACGCCGTCCCGCAGGCTCAGGACAAGCCAGCCTCCCAGGACGAGCATCACCAGGGTGTGGTCGAGCGCGGCGATCATGTGATGGGTTTTTCCCACGATAAGGCGACGCACCATTTCCGGCTGTATCTCGACGGCGGAGCCATCGAAGTGGAGGCCAAGAGGCCGGATGACATTGCCACGCGCGACGAGATCCGCATGCACTTTGGCCACATCGCAAAAATGTTTTCTGCCGGCGATTTTTCCGCGCCCATGCTGATTCACGGGCAGAATCCGCCCGGTTCGGCCACGATGAAGAAGTTGCGCGAAGAGATTCACTACAGTCTGGAAAACACGGACCACGGCGCGCGCATCCGCATCCTCACCAAAAACGCCGAGGCCATCGCAGCCGTTCACGAATTTCTCCGCTTCCAGATCAAGGATCACCAAACCGGCGATGCTCTCGTGGTTTCGAAGACGCCCTAATCACATGCGCTCCTCGGCGGCGGGCCGGTTTGTTCCGCCCGGCTAATGCGGGTAAAATAGACGATTCGAGCAACCTTCATGGCCTCGCCGTTCAACATCCTATCGAATCAGCAGCCAGTTCCGGTTCCCATGCCGGGCGCGCATCCGCGTCCCGAGTGGCTGCGCGTGAAATTCTTTGGTGGCGAGCGTTATCAGGACCTGAAGCGCATCATGCGCACGTTGGACCTGCACACTGTGTGCGAAAGCGCGCGCTGCCCAAACATGGGGGAATGCTGGGACCACGGCACGGCTACTTTTATGATTTTGGGAGACATCTGCACGCGGGCCTGCGGGTTTTGCGCCGTGCCAAGCGGCCGGCCGGCCGGGCCGCCGGATGAAGAGGAGCCTCTCCGCGTCGCGGAAGCGGTTGCGCGTATGGGTTTGCGCTATGCGGTTGTTACGAGCGTGAATCGCGACGATCAGCCGGACGGGGGAGCGAAAATCTTTGCGCGGACCATCGAAGAGATTCGCAATCGCGTTCCCGGCTGCAAAGTCGAAGTGTTAATCCCCGATTTTCGCGGGAACTGGAATGCGCTTAACGTCGTTCTGGCCACCAAGCCCGACGTTTTGAATCACAACACGGAGACCGTTCCGCGCCTCTACCGCCAAGTCCGCAAGGGAGCGCTCTACGAGCGTTCCCTCGAGCTGCTCCGCCGCGCAAAGGAAACGCATCCCGATGTTCCGACGAAAACCGGATTAATGCTCGGACTCGGCGAGGAAAAAGAAGAGGTGTTGGCCACGCTGCAAGATCTTGCCGCACAGGGGACCGACATTCTCACGCTGGGCCAGTATTTGCAGCCCACGCGGGATCATTTGCCAATCGTCCGCTATGTGCATCCCGATGAGTTCGCCGAATTCAAAGTCCGCGGTGAGGCCATGGGGTTCAAGCACGTCGAAGCCGGCCCGCTGGTCCGCTCTTCGTATCACGCGTTCGAGCAGACCGAATCCGCCCACAAATAATTCGAGACTGAGCGCAGACTGCGAATTGTTCCAGGATGTTATTTTGGCGCAGCGGTGGACCAGTCCGTGAACGGCACGGCGCGGCCGCCGCGAATCACAGTGGGAATGACATGGTCAAACCCCTTGTGTTCCTTGGCTGAATAATTAAGTTTGAGCTGCGGTCCGAGTCCCATATCGTGGTCGTGGATCGATTCGATGGCGCGGATCAATCCTTCGCGCGTTAAATCTTTTCCGGCGCGCTTCAATCCTTCGACCATCACCATGGCGTCCACAAATCCCTCTAGGCTGACGAAGTTAGGCTGCTCCGAGGGGAAGTATTTCCCGAGTTCGCGGCGATAGAGAGCGACGGACTTCTGTTCCGTCATGTAATAGGGCGGCACAACCTGCGTGACGACGGCGCCTTCCGCATCTTGGCCCGCTTCGGAAATAAGTTCGTCCGTACCGACGAAAGACACGGTGACAAACAGCGGTTTCCATCCTTTCGAATGGGCCTGCTTGATGATAGGCGCGACGGTATTCGCGGGACCGACGATGACAACCGCCTCGGGATTCGAAGTGCGCACCGTATCGATGGCCGTTCCCGCCAGTGACGTCTGGCGCTGATAAGACGCCGCGGCCGAGGGTTCCGCGCCATGCGCCTTGAGCGCGGTTTTCACGCCTTCGAGAACGGCGGCGCCAAACGCATCATCGGGATAGATGACGCCAATTCGTTTGTAGCCGAGGGTCTTCCACATTCCGTCGACCTGTTCGCGCGTCTCGTCAAAGTAGGAAGCACGAACATTGACGACCCAGTGGCGGAGCGGCAAGTAGAGTGTCTGCGCGCCGGTGAATAAGCCGATCAGGGGAATTTTCGCGTTGTCCGCCATGGGGACGTATTTCACGGCGGTTGGAGTGCCGACAAAAAATCCCATGGCGAAAACCTTTTCGTTCATC
>Ga0335083_10000465_pt1 | contig 62431 bp, 47 predicted proteins | sample Lox_Sample_42_FD_206716 | JGI IMG/M metagenome (GOLD analysis project Ga0335083, IMG submission 206716) | Soil microbial communities from Loxahatchee National Wildlife Refuge, Florida, United States - Lox_Sample_4.2 | ecosystem: Environmental > Terrestrial > Soil > Wetlands | place: USA...
GATCGCGGACATGAAAAGCGGCATCTACGGCAAACACCCGATTAACGTGGGGGGACTCGTCGCCTACGACATGGGGAACCAGTTCAGTATCCCCGTGTTTACCGCCGACCCTCCCATGACCGATGAACTTTGCACCTCCGCCCGCTACTCCGGTATTCCCCAGATCACCAGAATCAGCAGTTTTCATGCCTTGAACCAAAAGGCAACCGCCCGGAAAATAGCTGCCATAATCGGCAGGAAGTATGAAGATGTCAACCTGATCGTCGTTCATTTGGGGGGTGGGATATCGGTGGGTGCCCACCGGAAGGGGAAGATCATCGATGTAAACAATGCCCTGGATGGTGACGGACCGTTTTCACCCGAACGGGCCGGGTCTCTCCCCACGGGAGACCTGGTCAAGATGTGCTTCGGCGGCGAGTACAGCAAGGAACAGATGTTGAAATTCCTTACCGGCGGTGGCGGCTTGATGGCGTATCTCGGCACGACCAATGCCATTGAAATCGAGAAGCGCATCGCGGACGGGGACCGGAAGGCGGCAGAGGTTTACGAAGCCATGGTATACCAGGTGGCCAAGGAGATCGGCGCCTGCACAACTGTCCTCGAGGGGGAAATCGACGCGATTGCATTAACGGGGAGCCTGGTCTATTCGAAAGTGCTGCTCGACAGCCTCATGAAGAAGATCGCGTTCATCGCCCCCGTGTATTTGAATCCCGGTGAGAACGAAATGGAAGCCCTGGCAGAGGCCGTCATGCGATACTTTAACAGGGAAGAGGAATTGGCAGTCTACTCCTGACAATTACGGGTACTTCCATGTAACCTCCAGACCACCGGTCAGGGATGGTCTTCCTGACCGGTGGTCTGCTCTCTCAGTCTGCAGAATCAATTTCAGACGAACGCGGTTGAACATCGACCAATGCGCACATCTGCCGCAGGAGCATTACTCACTCTGCAAGGAGCATCTCCTATGAAACTGGTACTAATCGGAGCCAGCGGCTTTGTCGGCAGCGCCGTGCTGGCCGAAGCGCTGGAGCGCGGCCACCGCGTCACCGCGATCGTTCGTCGCCCGGAAAGGTTATCGCCGCACCAGAATCTGCGTGCGCTGAGGGGGGATGTGTTTGACGTGGCGGCAACTGCCGAGCAGCTACGCGGACATGACGCGCTGATAAGCGCATTTGCGACGGGGAGGGACGAAGACCGCGATGATGTATGTCAGGCCAATGTGGACGGCTCCAGAGCGATCATCAAGGCGGCCAAATCTGCAGGGCTGTCACGCATCCTGATTGTCGGCGGTGCGGGCAGCCTGGAGGTCGCGCCGGGGGTGCAGTTGGTGGATACCCCTCAGTTTCCGCAGGAGGTGAAACCGAAGGCACTCGCAGCCCGCGAGGCCCTGCATCTGATCAGGAGCGAGGGGGAATTGGAGTGGACGTATGTATCACCCTCGCCCGTGCTAAAGCCTGGCGGCAAGACGGGACATTTTCGCTACGGCGGTGATGCGGTTCTCATGACCGATCAGGGTCCGACCACTATTACGACCGGCGACCTGGCAGTCGCCATCCTGAACGAGATCGAGAAACCAGAGCATGTCCGGAAAAGGTTCACTGTCGGGTATTAGTTTTCTGTTCCCCATTGGCACTGTGCCAGATGAGTCTGAGCGCCGGGACTTGTCGGCATGCCAATCGGCCGATAGCGATCGGTCATGGGTATCGAGACTCCGCGGTCCTGTTACCCGATGACCGCTTTTCACGTGCCGGACGAAGCCTCCTTTTTTTCAAGGGCGTACTGGCGGATGTCGTTCTTGACAAACTCCAGGTGATCGCTGATAGCCTTTTCGAGTCCCTCTGCGTCACGAGTTTCGAGCCCCTTCAGGATATTTCGGTGGCTCTCGATGGCACGCATTATCGATTCGGGGGCTGTCAGACTTTCAATGCGGTAGCGGCGCATGTGCCGGCGCAGAATCTGGCATATCTCTATCAGTTGCTGGCTCCCGCTTGCCCGGATAATGATCTCGTGAAAATCGGCGTCCTGTTCGATGAATCGTTTGGTCGAGCCTCCCTTGACTTCGTGTTGGGCCGCATCCAGGTTGCTCTTGAGGGTTCTCAGTTCTTCCGGGGTGATTCTTTCCAAGGCCCAGCGTGCTGCCAGGGTTTCGTTGACCTTGCGGATTTCGCATATCTCCTCCACTTCCTCCCACAGAATCTCTTTCACTTTGTACCCGACTCTGGGAATTGCCTCCAGGAATCCTTCCAGTTCCAGGATGTGCAGGGCTTCCCGCACCGGTGTCCGGGAAACGCCGAGTTGATTGGCGAGCTTGTTTTCCGCTATGCGTTCCGAAGGAGCAAGTCGCCCGCTTATAATCAGTTCGCTGACACGTTTATAGACTTGCTCACGGATTGAGAGGGGCTGCTCGATGACAAGCCCCAGATCATTTTCAGTCATTTCACCCTCCTGACGGTAATTTCTTGCGCACAAAGCTAGGTGGAAGTATTTAATGTACATTGTACCCCAATTTTTGTGGTGCCGTCAAGAGCGAGGTCTGTCTATTACAAGATAGTTCCGCTTGATCGGATACTGTTATGTAACCGCTTCCGGGCAGTTGGCGAGGGTATATACGCCGATTTCCGGCCATCAGTGGTTTTGAATCCTCGTAGGACATTGCAATTTGTATTCCGTTGGTCCAGATGGTGCCCCATCGAGATGGTATGTACCTCATGTACTGCTTTGTTCTTGATTTTTTACTGGTTACATCCTATGTATGTACAGCGACTATCGCAAAGGTCATCAATTCGCGAAAATGACTAATAAATTGATTAAAAAAGGGCGACTTGGAATAGCTGCAACGATTGCCGTGACATTCAGCCTCTTCGTTGCGGGAATTCGTGTGCCTGATATTTCTCGCCCTCATCGCCCCAAACCGAGCCAACGGGCGGTTCTTGAGGACCAAGTCAAAACCTCACCGCATTTTGTTAAGAATTTTGATGATATTACTACCGAAGCAACCCTCGTCTTCCTCCACGTTGCCGTCTCAATCCCCTTGGAATCCTTTATTGTGCTGCATCCTCCGCTTTCCCGGCACATTTTTCCCGGTCTGTCCCGCGCCCCTCCTTTATTTTCAGCCTGACGACATTACCACATTCCGGAAAGCAACCGCACCCACGGGAAGTGCCATGGAAAGGCTCATGTCCGTAGGGTACTTGCATGAGTTTATCTATCACAGAGGAGTTGTCACTATGAGGAAGAGCATCAATAGATTTCTGCCGGTCGCATGCGTAGGCTTGTTCCTGTTTGCGGGCTGTGCCAACCAGGATGTCATCCGGAAAGACGAAGGAGTTGCCCCTGCTGTTGCAAAGACGGAGACGACTGCGGCGCCGAAGACCAATCCTGAAAATGGGGCGCAGCAAACGCCTCCCGGCAACGGTTTGTTCAAAAATGCACAAAAGGCCGCTGCGGCTGATCTGGAGAAAGAACTCGAGAAGATATACTTCGATTATGACTCCTCGACGTTGAGCGAAACGGCCCGCCTAACACTGGAGAAAGATTCCGTCGTTCTGAAGAAAAACCCGCGAACAAAGATCCGGGTGGAAGGCCACTGCGATGAACGGGGGTCGGACGAATACAACCTCGCCCTCGGCGAACGCCGTGCCCAGGCGGCGGTCCGTTATCTGACTTCGCTGGGAATCTCTGCCGAGCGGCTGTCCACAATCAGTTATGGCAAAGAGAAACCGGCGATACATGGACACGACGAAGCGGCTTGGGCAAAAAACAGGCGTGATGAGTTCGCCGTCACCGACTAGAAAAGTATTCATGCCAGAGGCCGCTTGGCGGCCTCTGGCATAGTATGAATCGCCGGGAAGAGAAAGCCTGAACGAAGATGCCCATGGGAGCCGAATCGATAGGGGGAACGTTGTGGACGCGGGGGAAAGTCTTCTTTGCTTCAGTAACTAAAGGAAAGGGTGTGGATTGCCTGCCCCTATTGCTTATATGGTCGAACCGTCAACCCCGGGCAAGTGGAGAGGCATGCTTTAAAGGCCTCGTCGCAGCCAACTTCGCAACGGAAACCGAAGTCACAGTCAACGTAGCATTTATATTTCTTCACGGTGCAGGAATCATAACATGATTCAAGCTGCCCACTGTTGTCGCTTGACCATTCATAGGTTCTTGTCGGAGCACAACCTGCCAGACCGACCCACAGCAGCAGACTAATAACCAGCGGAACGGAAATACCAGCGGTATTCATGGATTGTCCCCTCTCTTGATCGGACTGCACTCCCGTACAACAGTACCATATCCGATGAAGTTGGCAAAAGTGTTTGTTGTTACCAGGAGTCAGTGACGACTGCAGGCTCCCTCCCCGCTCCATTTTCAGGGCAGACATCTCCCTCGCGGTAGTGTTTCATCTCTCCGCCCCCTGGCTCGGAAGGGCTGCGGGGACTACTCGCTTGAACCGTCATAATCATTGGAATTATGTATTTTTTGGGTTGGTTCCCGCAATGTCATAGAGGTGGGAGACGAAAGCAAGAAAGGAGAGTTCGCATAGGCGGTGACATAACGTGCCTGAAGGTGACACCGGCGTTCCATGTCCGATTCCGAGTGCCCGAAACGGAAGTACATGGTCTCTGAGGCACTGACGCCGGTGTCACGTTGTGCGACAGCGTAACCTGGCAGGGGCTTGCTCGGGCATCAGCAGCGGCGCGCACGTGAACCTTCTCTAGACAAGCAGTAGCCAACCAATGCTGCCTTTCAATTTGAGTGGTGTCCCATTTGGTTGGCAAATGCATCCAGGAAGCTGTCTTCATCTACGCTGTGCATCACGGCAGATGCGTTATTCCGTTGAATAACGAAGGGCACGCCGTGACGCTTATAGTATCTCATCATCATGACAGCAAAATCGTTTGGCCACGTAACATATTGATTGTGAACTTTTATGGTAACCATGGCGTACCTCCTGTAAAAAATTGCCACAGTCCTGATGGGAAGAATTCTTTCGGGACTTGCGCTAGAACTTTGCTAAAAGGTTTCCGGTACTATTTGTGCATACACGAAACGTGCCATGGTTGTTTGACTGTAATTTCGATAGGTTCATATTGCTCGGGTGGGATGAAATGTGTCAGCTATTCAGAGAAATGTCGGTGAGATTTACATGTTACCAACTGGAAGAATGTTGCTGGCGCTTCCTCGGATGCAGACAAGTATCTGAACGAGCTTACACGGGAAACAGCAGTATACTGTTGCAGCTCATTATTGAGAGGAGCAAACTGCACTGCCAGTACGTCTCAGGAACTGGAACGTGAGAGATTTTCCGGAGGTAAGACAGAAATAACTGTGGCTGTTCACTGTCCTTGTGTCGCTTCCTTTTACAACGCCGATATTCCTTCGTTTCTTTCCTAATCCATCATCGCCTGCCATCATGCCCCGTCTCAGTTTGACCAGTACCAGTCACCTTAGGGATACACATTTATGGAGTTTCCCGGCTCCTGTTCAATGCCTTTGCATGCAGGCTAGCCGCCTCTAGCCCGCGGTTGAACATAGGTACCCTTGTTCGGGTTTCGTAGGACGCGTCAGGGACTGTCCCTTTTGCGACCCGCCATCCCTGCTGCCCTGGAAGCAGCGGATAATGCCCTGGTACCACACCGCCGCATCTGTCAGCATGATTTCTCGTCACTGTAAGATTTGCCCGGCATTTGTTGGATAAATTTACATGTCTTTCAAGCTGGCAAAGGGAGTAATGGCAAAAAACATCGGTAATACAATACATTGCGAATTGGCATCAGAGTTGCTGGTACATGTGTAAAACTCAATAAAACCAGCCACTGAAAGGGGGGAATCGGTATGAAAAGGGCAATTACAGTAGCATCTCTGATAATGCTGGCACTCTGTAACGCAGCATCGGTTCACGCATTGAATCTCGTGACAAATGGAGGGTTTGAAACGGGAACATTTGATGGGTGGACCACATCCGGTTCATACATTTATGTATTGAACAGTAACCCCTTCTCCGGGAATTATGCTGCATTCATGGGGACGGGATGGGAACTGGGCTCGATTTCTCAGAGCGGCATTCTTACCACACCCGGCATGACGTATCAGCTCAGCTTCAACCTGAACAGTTCAGGGGGAACGCCCAGTGAGTTCATGGTGAACGTAAATGGGCAAACCTTGTATTCGGAATCAAACAATGGCTGGCATCCGTATGACTTTTACTCCTTTATCTTTACAGCGGGTGCAGATCCGACCGAATTAACCTTCTATGCCAGAAATGACGTGGGAGGTTTCAACCTCGACGACGTTTCCGTGGAACTGGTACCAGAACCGTCCACTTTCCTCCTTCTCGGGGTTGGTCTGGTAGGAGTTGGTATTATGAGAAGGAGATCCAAAAAATAGGATATAAAAGAGTCCCTTCGAATCAAAAGGATATCCTGGAATGGATATCCTTTTTTTTGCCTCTGAATATTCGTTTTCACTGTCTCGGTGTACTGCCAGCCGGGCAGTAGTTTTTTATATGCGGTTTTGACTCATGGATTTGATGATGCCGTGTTTCCTGACAAGGTCGTAGAGGGTTGGCCGGCTGATTCCCAGCATCTCTGCGGACTTTGCCATGTTTCCACCCTGGTTTTCGATGGCATTCATTATTATTTCACGTTCTGCACGCTGTCGGGCATCCCTCAGGGTCAGTTTTGCCGCAGAAGTCAATATCTCTCCTCCGGACTTTCGTGAGAAACCGAGGGCATCAGGTTCGATGAGCGAACCGTCGGACATGATAACGGCCCTCTGAATCTTGTTTTCCAGTTCTCGCACATTGCCAGGCCAATTGTACGATTCCAGCAATTTTAACGAAGCGGTGCTGAATCCCTTGGATTTCTTTTTGAAGCCGTCTCCGAATCTCTTGAGGAAAAGATTTGCCAGGAGGATGATGTCTTCTCCCCGTTCACGAAGTGGAGGAAGATTTACATGGATTACGGCAATACGAAAGAAGAGGTCTTCGCGGAAAGATCCGTTTTTGGTTTCTGTGATAATGTCACGGTTGGTGGCGGCAATGATGCGGGCATCAACGGCGATGTCTTCCCGGCCGCCGACTCGCTGGACCGACTTCTCCTGAAGGAATCTCAGGAGTTTCACCTGGAGATTAAGGGGGATATCCCCGATCTCGTCCAGGAACAGCGTTCCTTTATGGGCATATTCCACCTTCCCCTGTACGCGGGTATGGGCCCCGCTGAAGGCTCCTTTCTCAAATCCGAACAGTTCTGATTCGAGGAGATTCTCCGGGATTGCCCCACAGTTGATGGCAACAAAAGTGCGGTCTGTTCGTATGCTTAACCCGTGGATTGCCTTTGCCACCAATTCTTTGCCTGTCCCGCTTTCCCCGGTTATCAGAACGGGCACGTCCGAGGTTGCAACTTTGCGAATGGTGGAAAATACCTCCTGCATACGTGAGGATTGGCCGATAATCCCTCCCAGATTAAAGTTTTCCTGTTTGATGGCGTTCTGCAGTCGAGAGTTCTCGCCCTCAAGCGTTGACAGGTGCTGAGCCCTCTTCAGGATGACTTTCAGCTCGCCGATGTCGATCGGTTTCCGATAATAGTCATACGCGCCACATTGTACAGCCTTGAGGGCATTTTCTTTCTCGTCGTTGCCGGTTATGATAACCACCTTGGAGGTTGGGGAAATACTGAGGATTTCCTCCAGGCACAATAATCCTTCCTTTGCGCCATTTTCGTGGGGAGGAAGACCGAGATCAAGGGTGACGATCTTCGGACAATGCTTCTTGAAGAGCGTCAGAGCCTCGGCCCGATTGCCGGCGGGTATGACCTCGAATTCTTTGCCGAGCCCCCATCGCAGCTGACTTCGGATCTCTTCATTATCTTCGACGACAATTAATTTTTCCATGGGATGACCCCTTCGGAAGAGTTTTGGGCCGGCTTCGGCAGCCAGACCGTAAATTCTGAGCCTTTGTTGACTTCGCTCACGACTTCAATTTTGCCGCCGTGGGCCTCGACGATCTGTTTGCACTGGTAGAGTCCGATTCCCAAACCTTTTTCCTTCGTTGTCTGGAAGGGAGCGAACATGCGCCTGCGCAGGAACTCGTCGGGGATCCCGCATCCTTCATCCCTGACCCGGAAATAGACGGTGTCGGTGCTTCCCACTTCCACTGTAACCGGACTCTTGCCGTCTGATGCCTCTGCGGCGTTCAGCATGAGGTTGAGAGCTACCTTCTGGATCTCGTTCTGATCGACCTGGGCGATAACGGGTGAACCGGTCACCCGGAAATCTCCTCCCTTCACCAGAGCAGCGGTGTCATAGGCGAGCTGCAACATATCGACTGCTGTGTACTTCATGGAGTTTTTTCCCGGCAGATGCTTCAGGCGCGAGATCAGGACATTCATCTTTTTCACGGTGTTTCCGAGGGACACGAGCAATTCCGTCTGGAATGCCGGTACTTCTATGTATTCCTTGGCGTTCTGGAGCATGAGTGACAAGGCGGAAACGAGGTTCTTCAAATCATGCAGAACAAAGGTGGAGACTTTCCCTATGGCCGCCATCTCGCGGGCACATGCAAGCTGCTCTGAGAGTGTCAAGTTCAGAAGGGTGGATGATGTCTGTCGTGCCAGGGTCTTCATTAAATCGAAATCTTCGTAATTGTAGTTCTCGTTCTCGTTGATCGGTTGTCCCAGCACGATAAAGCCGTCCATCTCCTCCCGTGTGAAGAGGGGAATAAGGTAGCAGAGGGAATTTGACCTGAAGAATCCGGTTTGCTCACCGTTGAACGCTGGGTTTCCTTCCCGGAGGTCGGCTACCCATCTGTTCCTTGCAATGAAGGCGAGGGGGGCATCCTTTGCCGTAAAGGCGACAGGTACCGAATCCATGGCGACACCTGCCGCCAGGTGGTATGTTGTTCTCTCCTGGTCGAGAAGCAAGAGGGCTCCGCACCTCATCCCGAAGGTGTCGCAAAAGCCCATGACAACTGAGTGCAAGAGATCGTCGCCTGATTTCGAAGAGGAAAGGCGGTCGGTGAACTGGAGCCATTGTGTCCGGTAGTCGTATTTATTCTGGTAGAAATTCTTGTGAATGAAGACCCGGACTTTTCTCTTTACCGTTTCCGAGAGGAATGTGACAACCAGTCCGAGACCGGCCGTGAATGCAAGGGTGATCACCAATGCCTGGTGGAAGCCGTTGCCGAAATGTTTCATCGCCTCGCCCGTCAGGCCTAGCCCGATCAGGTATATCCCCACGATGAGAAGAACCAGCGATTTATACATCATCTGTCGTGAAACATACACCTTGACGCCGTTGCCCCTCACGAGACGGGAATATGTCATCATCCCCACTGCGATTATGAGGAACGTGCCCCTGACCGGGGTGAGATACATGTTGATGGTCCGGAACAACAGCCCGTGGCTGTAGTAGAATATCAATACCGCAAGAAAAGCCCCGGCCCCCAGAAGCTCGAACTTGATCTTCCAGCGGGAAATAAGGGGTGCACTTGTCAGGGTCATTTCCAGATTACTGAGGGCTACGATCAGGTAGATAAGGAGAGCAAGATAGAAGATGAATCCGGTATTCCCGAGGAAAAGGATCCTCTCGGATGGGAAATCAGGTGAATAGATGAAGGCTGAAGGCGGGAGAATAATGACACTTGCCGCAAAGAGAGGGGATATCCACAGTAGCAGCCGCTGTGCCACTGAAGTTGATCTCGGCTCGTTCTGCCGCGCGTATGTCAGGCTGAACCAGAGCCATGCCGGCGGCAGGAGGGCTTCTGCAAACAACACGGCATGTTTCCAGGGGAAGAAGTTTTCCGGGTACAAAAAAGTCAATACGTCGAGAAGCTCCAATACCGAGGCCAGCAGTATTGCAGCACACAAGGCGAATGGCGGTGCGCTCCTCTTCTTCCGGACAATGAAGTAGAGAGGGTAGGCGGCGGATACCATAATCGCGGTTATGGAAATGATGATCTGTACCATAGGTCCGTAGGCTTACGCAAAGCCTCTCATATACCATTCGATGGCCGAGTCGAGGCCCTGGTCGATGACATGGGACGGTGAATACCCCAACAGGCGTCTTGCCTTGTTGATGTCGGCCTGGGAGTGGCGTACATCCCCTTTCCGGAAATCGCGGTATGCCGGCTTGCAGTCTTGCAGGTGGCTGTAATACGGAAGGAGGCGTTCACGTAGTTTGTCGAAAAGCTCGTTCAACGTGGTACGTTCATTGAGTGCAGCATTGTAAATCTGGTTGATCGCATTCGGATTTCTGGTAGTTGCCGCCAGCACATTGATCTGGACGACGTTTTCCACGTAGCAGTAGTCGCGGTTTGTTTCTCCCGTACCAATGATGTACACGGGTTCTGCGTTGATCATTGCGGCAATCCACCGGGGGATGACCGCTGCATACGCTCCATGGGGGTTCTGTCGCGGCCCGAATACGTTGAAATACCGCAGACCGATTGTTTCCAGCTGGTAGAGCCGAGAGAAAACTTCAGCATACAGCTCGTTCACATATTTGCTTACGGCATAGGGGGAAAGCGGTTTGCCGACCTCGGGCTCGATCTTCGGGTGTGCCTGGTGGTCACCATAGGCGGCACTGCTGGCGGCATACACGATCCGTTTTACTTTCATGTCGCGTGCCGCCAGCAGCATGTTGAGAGACCCGGTCACATTGTTTTCGTTGCAATGGAGAGGGTCTTCAATAGAGCGGGGTACTGAGCCGAGAGCCGCCTGGTGGAGGATAACGTCGACGCCCCGGCAGGCTTCCCGGCAGGAGGCGATATTCCGGATATCTCCTTCCATCAGGCAAAAACGATCCCATTGCAGCGGGGTCACCAAATTCCGGACTTCTGCTAGGTTTTCTCTTTTCCCTGTTGAAAAATTGTCCAAACCGACGACATGCTGGTTAAGCCGTAACAGCTGTTCCAGGAGGTTTGAGCCGATAAATCCGGCAACCCCCGTAATCAGCCACGTTCTTGGCTTCGTTTGGAGGTCACGCTTCGCTTCCTCATATGATGTCATCGCTTTACTCCTTCGAGCTTCAACGAATCCCTTCCGGTTCGCAGCAAGGCAGTTGCGGACCGCTATGAAGGGAGGAATTGCCGTATCAGGGGATAGATGTCCTCGACAAAATTGACCGCAGTTGTCTCGGCACCCTTTTCGTTCGGCTGCAGGGGAACTGAAATGCGGATAAACGCCGCATCCCTGCGCCGATGGAGGACTGAATTCATGATTTCAGCACACTTCAGGGAATATTCGTTGGAGAGGCTTTTCTCCTGCACCTGGAACCAGTAGAGAAAGAGTTCCCGGGATTCACCTTTTTGGTAGACCGCTTTTACCAGGCTTACCTTACCCTGGGGCAGTGCAACGCTAATCTGGTCCGAGGCAACCTCCTGCCAGCCGTTACCCGGCAGGCAATGTTTCGGGGAGTGGATTTCTCCGCTCCCTTTTCCCCCGTCGTGAAAACCGATGTAGAGACTCACGTTCCTGTCGCCACTCCCCTTATAGTGACGGTACAGGTAGTCCGTCGGTTTTAGTACGGTTATTACCTCGGAACTGAACTGGGTTTGGGAAACCATCTGCCATGTATTGACCACGGCGGGGAATTCTGCCAGGGGTTTGGCAACTGGAACCGATCTGTCGGCGTGGAAGTGGAGATACCCCCAGGATGCCGTCAGGATAAGGTACAGCAGAATAAAACGTGTCGTACCAATCATGGTTTTTCCTTACTCAGCGTCGCTCCGACCAGGAGCAAAGAAGCAAATGCACAGATAAAGACCGTAATCCCGGCACATTCATGAAAGAACCCTTCTGCCGCGGCCGCACCCCAGTACTGGGCCAGAATCCCCGTGACGATCACCCGAACCGCATTGGAGAAGATGGCAATAGGGATGGCGGAGATAATGACGAAGGTCCTCTTCATTGCCGTTATCCGGAGGTAGAAAGCATAGGCGGTACTGATGGCGAGGAGGGAAATCATGGATCTCATGCCGCTGCAGGCATCGGCAACCTGAAGGGTGGAGGCCGGAAACATAATGATATTTCCATCCCGTACCACGGTAATCCTGATGAACTGGAGGAACCAGACGGAGATTCTGCTGACGAAGAGCTGAAGCGGGAAGGCAAAGGCGTTGTACACAATGTACGGCAGAGGTACCATGAAGAGCAGATAGAAGATCGGCATACGGACCGATTTGAATACGTGGCTGCCAAAGAGGTAGAGGACCATTCCTGCGAGGAATGTTACGATGGAGGTGCGCAATGTAAAATATTCCGTGCCGAGGAAAGCCAGAGTCACCTGGCAACCGGCCAAGAGAATCACCACTAAACCAAAGTTACTTGGCTTCACGGGGGAATTCTTCAATTCATCCAGTTGGCGGTACACGAAGTACCCCGCGATCAGCGGGATGAGGAATCCGTGGGAATAGTTATTGTCTTCATACCACTGCATGACCATTCCCGGTACTATGGAGGAAAAAAGTCCCGCCAGCAGTAAGAGGGCAACGACAAGCCGTATCCTGTGGACCTGGATGGCTTCGGATAAAGTCATCGAATTCTCCGGATGTGAGACAGAGTGGTATGACAACCTAGATGGCTTACATCGCTGAACATCACAAATCATGCCAGCATTATTGTTTTAATATTCTTGGGATAACAGCATGTTATGCTTCTTGGTGTTGTGTTTTCTTTACAGGGATATGTTAGGAAAGTATCGGGAAAAAATGACGTCGAGGAGGGGAGTGTGATACGAGAGCGGTTCGCGTAAATGTTAATAATTTTACTGCTGTTAAGTTTAGAGCGGTGAAAGGATTGCTCCTGGGAATGACCATCTGTGATGACGCCAGCTTTCCAGTGAAAATCCGTTTGATGCTATGTGGTTGAGAGTGATCACTGTATCTCGACCAGAGAATGATCGCCGATATTCATTTTCCTGAAGGAGCCGACAAGGTGGACGGCTGTGCCAAGAATGGAATCCTTCAGCACCACGTTTTGGATGTTGCTATTGCTGTTGATGATGGAATCTCTAACAAAACTCTGATTAATGACCGAACCGGATGCGATGGAAACGTTCGGCCCGACAACACTGTTGCGAACCAGCGCCCCTTTTTCAATATGGACAGGTTCGATGAGGACTGTGTTTATCGTTTCGCCGTGGATGTGATGGCGGCCTGAGAGCAGAAATTTGTTGGTTTCCAGCAGGGTGTCCGGCGTCCCGCAGTCGAGCCATTCGTCTATCTCAGGCGCACGCAGCTTCAATCCATCGGCGATCATCCTCGAGAATACGGCCGGTAAGTAATACTCACCTTTTACCTTGTCCCCTGCCTGGATAGTTTCTTCCACATAATGCATGAACCGGTGACCGTCCTTCAGGTAGTACAGGCCGACCTGCGCGAGACGTGATACCAGCGTGTCTGGCTTTTCGACCATCCCGACAATGAGTCCGTCCTTAACCACATTGACGCCAAACCTTTGGTAATCGACGACTTCCTTGGAATAGACGAGTCCGTCGCAGTCAACGCACAGCTGGGATATTTCGGTAAGGTCGGTAACAAAAATCGTGTCATTGAAGACGATGAGAAGGTCGTCTCCTGCTCCGATATGGGGGACGGCCAATGAAACTGCATGGGCAGGACCCTGGCGCTCCTTCTGGACAATATACCGGCAGGTGATGGCTGGGAAGGTCTGCTCCATAAAGTCTCGAATCTGATTGCCGTTGTCATCAATGATGAAGAGTAACTCTGTTGGCACCAATGGGAGTATTCTCTGGACGATATGTTCCAGAACTGCCTTGCCGGCAACATGAACGAGAGATTTGGCCCTGGTGTGCGTGTGTGGACGGAGTCTCGTACCTTTGCCTGCTACCGGAAGAATGACTTTCATCGAATACCCCTTTGTACCGGCATTTGAAATGGAAAGCAGTAGACATTCATCCTTCTACAGAGAAAGAAATGTGCCAATTAGATAAGGTGTGAACTAACTACCCAATATTAAAGGTGTTAATGAAATGACGACGCTGTTACTTTCGTGGTCGCTGGAAGAGGAAGTATGACGGAATGCCCGGATAAAGGCGGCAATGCGGGAATGTTATATTTTGTCCCGATGTAACAATAATTGCGTGTGGCAGAAGAAAGTAAATACAGAGGAGAGGAGTGAAGAAAGGCGCCGGGTCGACCCGTCGCCTGTATCTTTCGTGGAGGGATGCCGCCCCGGCCATCGACCGGGGCGGCAGGTCCTTCATTACGCGGAGTATCCTATTGCTTGAAGACGACGTCCACCCAGTAGTTGGAGCTCAGCCAGCTCTGGTTGGGGAAGGTGGTGGAGCTGCCGAAGGCATAGAGGCCGTTGGGGCCGGAGACGCCGTTGGCCAGGGCGTGCAGCGGCGCGGCGTCCACCCCCTTGCTGGCGAAGAAGTTCTGGTCGTTGCTGTAGTGGCCGGTGGTGCAGTGGTAGGAAGCCACGTAGACCGTGTTGGCGGCGATGGCAACCGGAGTGGAGAAGTTGACCTGCTGCCAGCCGGAGGCGGTCTCGTTGGTGAAGGTGGCCGTGGCCAGGAGTTGGCCGCTGCTCGTCCAGAGGCTGCCGGTGTGGGTGCCGGTGTTTTTGCTCGACTTGTAGAAGCGGATGCCGGTGATGTAGCCATTGACATCGGACTTGAATTTCACGCCGAGTTCCAGGGACTTGTCGGCGCCGGCGTCCTTGATGGTGGGGGCCGCCGTGGCAGGCCAGAAGGAGTAGGTGGTGGTCGTGGTGGCAGCGTTGTTCACGGTGACCGTCACGGTGGCGGACTGTCCCACGTTGCCGGCGGCGTCGTAGGCCTTGGTGGCGAGGGTGTGGGCGCCGTTGGCCAGCGTGGTGGTGCTCAGGGTGAAGGTATAGGGGGAAGCGGTATCGGTGGCCTTGAGGGCGCCGTCCACGTAGAACTCGACCTTGGTGACGCCGACGTTGTCGGAGGCGGAGGCGGTGACGGTGATGCTGCCGCTGACGGTGGCACCGGCGGCCGGTGCGGAAATGGCGGTGGTGGGAGCGGTGGTGTCGGCGACGGCATTGTTTACGGTCACCGTCACGGAGGCGGACTGTCCCACGTTGCCGGCGGTGTCGTAGGCCTTGGCGACCTGAGTGTGGGAACCATTGCCTGCCGAGGCGGTATTCCAGTTGAAGCTGTAGGGCGCAGTATTGACTGCCGCGCACAGAGTGCCGTTGTCGTAAAACTCTACCTTGCTGATTCCCACGCTGTCGGTGGCAGTGGCGGCCACAGTCACCGTGCCGCTTACCGTTGCGTTGGCGGCGGGGGAGGTGATGGCGACAGCCGGAGGCGTGGTGCTTGCTACATTGTTAACCGTCACGGTCACGGCCGCAGACTGGCCCACGTTGCCGGCGGCGTCGTATGCCTTGGTGGTGAGGGTGTAGGCGCCGTTGGTAACCGTCGTGGTATCCCAGCTGAACAGGTAGGGGGCCGTCGTGTCGGTGGCCTTGAGGGTGCCGTTCAGGTAGAACTCAACCTTGGTAACGCCTACATTGTCGGAAGCAGTAGCTGTGACCGAATAGGTACCGCTGACGGTAGCGCCGGCAGCAGGGGAGGAGATGGCCGTGGTGGGGGCAGTGGTGTCTGTGGTTGTGCCGCCGGTTATGGTTGGCATCTTGTCCTGGGTGAGTGACCAACTGTCGGCAAAAAGACTGGCAGTATTGTAAACATAGTCTCCCACCAATTCATACGATCCGGCCCATTCCATGAAGTACGTGGTTTTGGGCATATAATTCTTTATATTATTGAGTACCGGCATGATGTCTGCGGATGCAGTACAGCCATTCGATGGATCGCACGGGCCGACCTCAGTCAAAGCAAAGGGTTTGCCGGGGGCATTGGTTGACAATTGGCTGTAGCCGCTGATTGGACCGGATAATGCCTGGGTGTTGTAAACATCTGCTCCTATCACATCGACATAAGCCGCACCGGGATAATACGACCAGTCGATGGAGGCGTTGGGAGACCAGACCCAGAGCAGGTTGTGCAGACCTTTTGTGGTGGTGAGATAGTTGAAGGTGTAAATCCACAGGTTCTTGTACTGAGTTGAATCCTTTGCCCCCCACCAAAACCATGAGCCATTCATTTCATGAAAAGGACGGAATAGTACCGTGACATTGTTGGACTGCAGGTACGAAAGGCCGTTGGCAATAGTGTCAAGCACCCCGTTGAATTTGGTATTTAATGACGTGCCGCTGGTAATCATCTGTGTGAGATCGACATTTGTCGTATCCCATGCTGTGCCGTTGCTCACCGGATTGTTCAAGTGGTCGACGATGGTGATCAGGCAGTTTCCGTTCGCCCAGGTGATTATCTTGTTGTTGGTGGATGTGCTGTTCTGATAGAAGTAGTCGATACCAACAAGGCCAACATATTTTCCGGTGCTGTTATGGATGCCCTCGATGACGTTGGTGGAGCTGGAATAGTTGGTGTCACTATTGATATAGGTGTGCTGTCCTACGACGACTCTATTGGCTGTTCCGGTAGGCAAGTTCTGAAGATACGTGAGTGTTGCCTGTGTCTTCGCGTTTGCCAGCTGATCAGCGGTAACGACGGCGCCATAGCCGGGTAGTGCCAAACAAAGTAAGCAGCCCAGGAGCAGGGCTTGAGTAACAAACAACTTTTTTGTGACAAACTTGAACATTGATATTCCTCCCTATCATCGTTCTGCATAGATTAGAAACAGTCCGCCGTTACGTAACTATCAAGGGAGGATCCGTTTCTTTGGCAACCCGGCTGTCCTGTTCACGATTTTAGGACCCGTAGTTTTGTGCCCCCAGGTTACCCTGGGTTTACCGTTTCAGAAACAGCAAGTTATAGTTCCTGTAGGTTATCTGCTTCTGAATCACCTCCCCTTTCTGTAGAATCGAATAAGTTGATGAAAAAATAAAAAAGCCGGGCACCGAAATCGTCTACCGTGATTTTCGGCAACCCGGCTGTCTCAAAGAGACCCTGTAGGCTTTCCGCCCCATCCTCGCGGATGGTTGAGTATTATCGATATCTTTTATTCAGTTTTGGTCAGTATCTGATACTTTATGAAATTTATCTGTGCGTTGTATCACAAGAACGAAGCATTCTACAAACAGTCAACTTTCCCTCTATCTCAGTTTACTAAGAAAGGCGCCGGGTCGACCCGTCGCCTGTATCTTTCGTGGAGGGATGCCGCCCCGGCCATCGACCGGGGCGGCAGGTCCTTCATTACGCGGAGTATCCTATTGCTTGAAGACGACGTCCACCCAGTAGTTGGAGCTCAGCCAGCTCTGGTTGGGGAAGGTGGTGGAGCTGCCGAAGGCATAGAGGCCGTTGGGGCCGGAGACGCCGTTGGCCAGGGCGTGCAGCGGCGCGGCGTCCACCCCCTTGCTGGCGAAGAAGTTCTGGTCGTTGCTGTAGTGGCCGGTGGTGCAGTGGTAGGAAGCCACGTAGACCGTGTTGGCGGCGATGGCAACCGGAGTGGAGAAGTTGACCTGCTGCCAGCCGGAGGCGGTCTCGTTGGTGAAGGTGGCCGTGGCCAGGAGTTGGCCGCTGCTCGTCCAGAGGCTGCCGGTGTGGGTGCCGGTGTTTTTGCTCGACTTGTAGAAGCGGATGCCGGTGATGTAGCCATTGACATCGGACTTGAATTTCACGCCGAGTTCCAGGGACTTGTCGGCGCCGGCGTCCTTGATGGTGGGGGCCGCCGTGGCAGGCCAGAAGGAGTAGGTGGTGGTCGTGGTGGCAGCGTTGTTCACGGTGACCGTCACGGTGGCGGACTGTCCCACGTTGCCGGCGGCGTCGTAGGCCTTGGTGGCGAGGGTGTGGGCGCCGTTGGCCAGCGTGGTGGTGCTCAGGGTGAAGGTATAGGGGGAAGCGGTATCGGTGGCCTTGAGGGCGCCGTCCACGTAGAACTCGACCTTGGTGACGCCGACGTTGTCGGAGGCGGAGGCGGTGACGGTGATGCTGCCGCTGACGGTGGCACCGGCGGCCGGTGCGGAAATGGCGGTGGTGGGAGCGGTGGTGTCGGCGACGGCATTGTTTACGGTCACCGTCACGGAGGCGGACTGTCCCACGTTGCCGGCGGTGTCGTAGGCCTTGGCGACCTGAGTGTGGGAACCATTGCCTGCCGAGGCGGTATTCCAGTTGAAGCTGTAGGGCGCAGTATTGACTGCCGCGCACAGAGTGCCGTTGTCGTAAAACTCTACCTTGCTGATTCCCACGCTGTCGGTGGCAGTGGCGGCCACAGTCACCGTGCCGCTTACCGTTGCGTTGGCGGCGGGGGAGGTGATGGCGACAGCCGGAGGCGTGGTGCTTGCTACATTGTTAACCGTCACGGTCACGGCCGCAGACTGGCCCACGTTGCCGGCGGCGTCGTATGCCTTGGTGGTGAGGGTGTAGGCGCCGTTGGTAACCGTCGTGGTATCCCAGCTGAACAGGTAGGGGGCCGTCGTGTCGGTGGCCTTGAGGGTGCCGTTCAGGTAGAACTCAACCTTGGTAACGCCTACATTGTCGGAAGCAGTAGCTGTGACCGAATAGGTACCGCTGACGGTAGCGCCGGCAGCAGGGGAGGAGATGGCCGTGGTGGGCGGTGTCGTGTCCCCGGTCGGGGGGGCAACGCTGGAGGCTACTCCGAACGCTCCGATGCTTACCGAGCCTGAGCTCCTGGTATTACCCAGGAAATCAACGGGTGCGGTGGTGATTGTAGTGTTCGACCCCTTGTTCAGTGCAGGGCTGGGAGAGGTGAGAGAAAAATCATAGCCAGCGGCGTTGGTGAACTGCGGGTTCGCGTTCACATCACCATTGCTGGCGCTATACCATGACGGAGGAGTGGTCGAGCCGGTGCTGTAGAATAGGTTATTGCTGTAGGTTGAAGGCGCACCGCCGGAGTAGAAGAACGAGACCCCTTTCGTGTCAACCATGATGTTGTTCCGGAAATCGACCCCATAGGTGTTTTCAAAAAAACTATACATACTAAGGCCGTAGATAGTATTGTTATAGAACTTGATCGGCCCACCGCCCAGAACCCTGATCGGCTCGCCTGTCAGATTGGTACCAGCGTCGGAAATGATAAGGTTGTCATGAAGTTCAAGAGGGGTGCTGACCGGGTAGGCTACGTCAATAGATCCTCCGAGCTGATTTTTCACAACGTTGTGGTGGACTTTGATCGTGCCGTTCCAACCACCGACGGCCCCTGTGTCATAAATGTGAATGCCATGCAGTATGGGATTGTCTGTCAGGTAGTTCCACGCAATTTCATAGGCATCCATCACAGCTGAAGTTCTGTTCGAAATATAGTACAGGTGTTGAAAGCGGTCCACGCTCGTGCAGTTGGTACACGCATCTCCTACGCCGTTATAAGGAGGTGAGGTCCACGTGCTGTCATCGTCGGAAAATTTGTAGGAAGCATTCTTCGTTCCCTTGTAGCCGTAATTGTGGATATAGATTCCGTAGAACCGGCCACCGCCTGTATTTGCGCTACTGGCTCCAGAACCTCCGATTGCCCCGCAATAGCCGCCGTAGACGGTTGGTCCTGTTATTTCCGCGCCGACTACTTTCCAGTTTTGCCCTATCTGAATGCCGGTCGCCTGGCTTGGATCGTTACCGTACGCAGTTATTGTTCCCAGCTTAGAAAAGCAGATGTTGACGTTGTTCCTCTGTGACGGATACCAGTTGTCAATAACAGCGCCATCGCCGCCTAACCCCGAGATCGGCGCCTTTGTATTAGGGTACGCTACCAATGCTATGGGATTCGCAACCGTCCCGGTCAAGCTGGAGTTCCCCCCCACCTTAATCCCTGCGGTAGAGCCAACGCCCACGGAATAAACGATATCACCGGGATTTGCCTGTCCGTTGCCCCCGGCCATAACACTGTTAATGGTCAGATACGGGTTGCTCCACGTACCCGTCCCTGACGTGTCGTTCCCAGTTGACTTGATAAACTTGATGCTGCCGGACCTGACAGTAAAGGGGAGAGAATTCGAAGTGACTCCGTTAACGTTTACGGTGATGGTCGTAGCCCCGCTGGGCGCCCCGGGAGGGACAGAAAATGAGATTTCCTGCATCTTGTGGTACGTATAGAGGTCGGCGGGACCGCCAGGCAACGTTCCGTCTGCATTTTTCCAGTAATAGACATGGTCGGACACGACACCGCCCACGGAAACGGTGGATGAACCCTGCGTCGATCCTAGATTCTCTCCCCAAATCGTGACAATGGCCCCGCTTCCCACACCGTCGGTATTGCCAGAGTTCGGTCCCGAATCAAGGTCCGCAAAATTCAGTAACGGTGAGGCGGCAAATGCATTCCACGGCATAAGGAGGAATGTTGCCAAAAGGATAACTAGCATTACATAACTTTTCCGACATCCGATACGCATTTTAGACTCCTTTCTCATGTTGAATCTCATCTATGTTCAGTGTTGATTTTGACCCTTTGTGCATCTTCGGTACTGTTATCTCGTGCATTTTCCTTGCTACCCCTGTTCCTCTTCGAAATAAAAAAGCCGGGTCCCTCATACCTGTTTGGCATTTCGGCGACCCGGCTGTCTCGAAGAGACCCTGTAGGCTTTCCGTCCCATTCTCGCGAATGGTTTAGTATTATCGTGTACCCAGTTGTGATGTCGTGTCGTTTATCGCAGAAAAGCGACAATATTGACGTGACTATAATCACAAGAAGCGTGATTTTGTTGCGTCGAAAGAGAAAAGGTATCATTCCTTTTCTCCTTGATCATGGTTGCCTCCGTTTTCTTCGAAATAAAAAAGCCGGGTCCCTCATACCTGTTTGGCATTTCGGCGACCCGGCTGTCTCGAAGAGACCCTGTAGGCTTTCCGTCCCATTCTCGCGAATGGTTTAGTATTTTCGTGTGCCCAATTGTGATGATGGATTTTTTATCGCAGAAAAATAGCAACAATGGTGTGACCGTCATCACAAGTTGCGTTGATTTTGATGAATTTGCCCAAGTAAAATGAAAATTTAATTTTAATTTATATTTAATAGTTCTTCCCGGTTCTCACCGTAGATAAAGCCAGATCCTTTGCCATAGAGGCATTTGGGCGACCCGCCTGTCTATGGGAGACCCTGTAGGCTTTTGGGCTTTCTTTTCAAATTGTGAAACGTGTTGTTGTTGTAAAAGAAAAGGGGAGCTCGGAAGCTCCCCCTGCAAGTGATGATTCTACGGAATGGTGCTACTTCCAGTATCCACTTGCGTTAGATGGAGGTGGTACATTGAATGATAAGCCGAACGCCCCGATACTGACATTGCCGTTTGTCCTGGGTAGATTCAGAAAATCAGTCGGTGCCACCGTGAGGGTAGTATTTGAGCCCGTGTTCTTTGCAGGGCTGGAAGCACTGAGTGAGAAATCGTTATTTGCGGCATTCGTAAAAAGCGGATTCGCCTTTATATTGCCGGTGCCGGAAGTTGCCCATGATGGCGGTGAAATTGTCCCGGTGCTGTAGAAAAGGTTATTGCTTTGAGAGGTTGGTACGGAATCAGACGATAGGAAGTACGGTCCCGCAGTGTCCACAATAATATTGTTTCGGAAATCAAACGAAGTTGGCCGTATGACATTGCCAAATTTGGATCCGTATACCGTATTGTTGTATATCTGGTCACTTCCCGAATGATCAATCCAGAGGGAAAAACCTGTATACTGGCCGGCCGCGTCAGCGATGACAAGATTGTCATACACCTGGACCGGCGTGCTGCCGGGGAAGACGATATCTATTGCGTTTCCCCGTTGGTTTTTGACAACATTGTGATGGACGACCATCGTGCCGTTCCAGCCAGCTCCATCTGGGGTGTCGTATATGTGGATGCCATGCAGGATCGGATTGTCTGTCAGATGATTCCATCCTATCTCATAGGCATTGACCCTCGAACCGGTTCTGTTGGAGATGTAGTAGAGGTGTTGGAACCTGTCTACGCTGCTTCTGGGGCCAGCCCCGGCATACGGCGCATAAAAGCAACTATTGGTAGGGCTGGTCCATGTATCATCATCCCAGTTGTAGAAATAACTGTTGACCGTCCCGTAATTGTGTATATAGATTCCGAAATACTTGCCCCCCCCACAGGCCACTCCATTTGAACAGGTTATTGCTCCACCATAGCCGCCATACACTGTTGGCCCTGTGATTTCTAAGCCCACCAATCTGTTGCCATTGAAGGTAACAACTCCATTGGCAGGGTCTTTGTTGCAATCGCCGGTTACACCGTTCGCCGTTATTGACAGTTTCGACAGGTTGATATACTCGCTCATGCGCGTGGCATTGGTGTAGTAGTAATTATAGATGACAGCGCCGTCATATCCCATGCCTGACACTGCAATCGCTGTATTGGGGTACGCAATTAAAGCAACCGGGTTCGCGGCGGTTCCCTTGATCGCCGCAGTATTGCCGACGTTAATTCCTGAAGTCGACCCGACACCAACGGCATAGATGACATCACCGGGTACTGCTTTCCCATTGCCTCCCGTAAAGACGCTTGCCAGGGTCTGGTATGGACTGCTCCATGTGCCCGTCCCGGTCGAATCGCTGCCCGTTGACTTGATAAATTTGATGTTGCCGCTTCTGACGGTGAATGGAAGGGTATTTGAATTTACACCACCGACAGATACCCCGATTGTCGTTGCACCACTCGGCGCACCTGCAGGGATGGAAAATGCTATTTCCTGCATCTTGTGGAAGGTCTTGAGGTCTGCCGGGCCACCGGGCGCTGCGCCGTCAGCATCCTTCCAGTAATAGACATGGGCTGCTGCTACCCCACCAATGTATACATTGGAGGTGCCCTGGGATGATCCGAGATTGTTTCCCCAAATGGTGACAATGGCTCCATGCTGTGTCGATGTCAGTCCCCCGGCGCCATCCGAGTTACCAGTTTTAGGTCCAGAATCTATGTCTGAAAAATTGAGTACCGGCGAAGCAGAAAAGGTCGTACCGGGTAGAATCAGAAACGTTGCCAACAGAATAATCGTGTATACAAGCTGTTTACGTGACGTGTTTCGCATTGTAGACTCCTTTCTATTATCATAACCTCGCACTTGTTCTTCTACAGTTTGTTCTGGAAACAATTAGCAGCCGGTAGTCATGATTAAGTATTATTGCTTTGATTTTCTCTGTAATCTGGGAGTAAGGGTGAATGACACATCAGCAACTGGCGCCACTATGGCCAGTTGACAAGATCAGTTGTAGATACACGGTATTAATTAGCCGCTATTTTCCTTTCTATGTCATCGATAAGGTTACCCACATTGCGTTGACTGAGAAGCTCCTTTTGGCTGAAGCGTAAGTTAAATTTTGCTTCTATGGCGGTGATCAGGTTTACATGGGAAAGTGAGTCCCAGCCGTCAACATCGTTGGCGGTCATGTCGGGACGAACCTGAATGGTTTCGTCGTCAAACACCATACAAAATATCTGATTCAGGGTTTCCACTGTTGTCATGTATTCTCTCCGGCATGTTTCCATGAAAGCGGACAGTGACATCTGTGCCAGCTTAAAACTGCTGATAAATAAAGCCTGGGCTGCTCGCCCCCCAGAAAACGATCATGTACACGATGACTCCCCAAAATACTCCGTTTATACTGTCGGGCATTCCGTTCAAAAACCGCAACTCTCCTGAGGGTTCCTTTTTTTTCCGCTCCCAGAAACCGACAACGGCAACAAATGAAACCAGTACAAAAATTAAGCATATATCGTATCCCGGTCTTCCCATCAGCAATTGCCTGACAAATGCTACATTGTGGTCCTTGATGGTGGTTAGAACCTGAGAACATCCGAGCAAGGTATGTCGAACTACATAAAATGCATCTGTAATGTTTTCTGCTCGAAAAAATATCCAGGCGAAACATACAAGATGAAAAGTTACAACCATCTGGCAGAAAATGAGGATCTTCGTTTTCCCCAAGCCGACCGCATCGATCATTTTGCTTCTCAGTTTTTTCGAGAGAGTGCCGACGCTCAGGTAGACCCCGTGGAGCCCGCCCCAGAACACATAACACCAGCTGGCGCCGTGCCAAAGTCCTGATATGAGGAATGTGATCATCAATGCAGTCGGGATGCCCCACGGAGTCCAATTCCGTAGCGATAACTGAATGGGCTTGAAGATGTAATCGAGTATCCAGCTTGAAAAAGTGATATGCCATCTCCTCCAGAAATCTGCCGTCGAGGTAGCCAGGTAGGGAGAGTTGAAGTTTTGGGTCAGTCGAATGTTGAAGAGCCGTGCAATGCCGAGCGCCATATCGGTGTAACCGGAGAAATCGAAGTAAATCTGAATGGCAAACAGATACGTTGCAGATACTAATGCTAATCCCGACCAGGCGTGTACATTACTGTAAACAGGATCAACGTATGCCGCAATTCTGTCGGCTATGACGACCTTCTTGAACATTCCCCATATTACCAGGCTCATGCCTGCGCGTACCGTGTCCAGGGATGGAATACGGAGGGCATGAATTTGCGGCAAAAGCTTGCCGCTGCGCTCAATTGGCCCTTGTAGGAGTTTGGGAAAAAAACAGAGGGATAGGGCGAAATAACCGGGATGTCTTTCCGGCTCCAATACTTCAAGATATATATCGACAAGGTAGGATATCCCCTGAAAGACGAAGAACGAAACCCCAATGCTTGCCAGAAGCTGAGGTACTGGGACTGCGAGCTTTCCAGGGAATAATCCCAGCACCTTGTTGAGGTTATCGACAAGGAAAGGCAGGTATTTCATCGCGACTAGAATGCCGATATTGGCCGCAATACCCATCCACATGATGGTCAGTTTGGTCTTTGGACATGAACTACGATGAATAAAAATGCTGCAACCAAAATTTATGGCGGTGACGGCCGCCAGAACAAGCAGCAAATACCAAGCATTTAGACACGCGTAAAAGAAGTAGCTGCCGATCAGCAGCACAAACCACCTCGATTTTGCAGGTATAATGGCAAACAAAGCAATTATGATAACCAAAAATATGACAAATGGAAATGAGCAAAAAGACATTGCTAGTCCTTATAATGTCATCTAAGGTATGAAAGCTGATTATTGCCAGATGAATACATTTGCAGTTGATTTGCAATATTCTCGGCTATAATGCGAGAACCTTTATCGGTATAATGTACATTGTCAGCAAAATAATTCTCATTCTTTGGAACAAGGGAAGCTGCATCCATAAACATAGTGTTTTTTTCTGTAGCCATGTCACGTACTACTTTGTTTGACCTGTTTATGGTGTAAAGAATGCCGATAATCGATAGCTCTATGCAAAATCTGCGATTGTCCAGAAAAATTTCGGGATATTTTCCCATATTATCATCGGCCACGAGAGATGGATACGTCGTCAATAGTACTTTAATGCCCTGAGAGGTGATCAGGTCGACCGTCTCGGCCAGATTCTGACGAAAACCATTGATATATGTTTCAGGAATCAAATCGAGAGGTTTTTTCCCTTTCAGTCTCATGCGTTCGATGGCTTCGACCTGCTTTTGGGTGTCATGCAGCTGGTATTTTTTTAGAATGGAAGGGAAGTGAGCAGCTACTGACTGTTTTAATGCCTGTTTGAGCTTGGGGAAGCTTCGGCAATTTGCCATCAGTCTGCATTTCCAGGGCACTGGCACCGGCGCGGTCTTCTTTGGGGGAAGCGTTGCCGGTTGACCGGTTGATTGCGCGCACCTTTGCATGCTGGTGACATAAAATAAAGGATTGACCACAAGCACGATGACATCTGGCCGGAGCGGAAAGACGTGTTTCTTCAGGTAAGGTGGAAATGATCTCAGGTTTAGACCTACGACTGATGCATTGATGACCTCGTAACGGGGAGGCAGAATGTCCTGTAACTGGGATGGCCATTCCTTACCAGGGCTCTCGTACAAACCGTATGATTCCGAAGAACCGACGCAAACAACCCGAACACGACCGGATGGACTCGACGTGTCAATTTCGGGGCCACGAAATCCGAGGCTGTTATGCTGCCATTTTTCAAACCGTGCATTCGGAAGATTGACGGGAAAACCTGCCTCATCCGTACTTCGCAAGCATTCGTTGGAATACGCAGACCAAAAAGGCGCACCGAATTTGATAGCATCGTCTATACGAGCACAGACCTCCACCGTTATGGAGAAAACGACGATAATCCCCACCAGTTTTACTGCTCTGATCAGACAGGTTCTCGTTGTCGCTATTGACATGAGTATTTGACCGTGGTTTCCGAATCAATGCGATTATGGTGCAGTGCTATATTTCCAAGGTCGAGGTGTCGCCCGGATCATCTCCCATATAGCGCGCCTTGAGTACGCGGCGCATGATTTTCCCGCTCTTGTTCTTCGGAATTCCAGCGCAGAATATGATCTCCTGCGGCGTAGCGATACTGGATGCGCGGTTTGAAACATGCAGCCGTATCTTAATCTCCAGATCTTTGGTTGGCTGGAAGCGTTCATGGAGATGGACAAAAGCCACAACCTTTTCAAAAAGCAAGTCGTCGGGGGCGCCGATTACGCCCGATTCTGCGACTTCTTCGACTTCGAGCAGGGCGCTTTCTACTTCGAAAGGACTGATCAGGTGCCCGGCAGTGTTGATGACATCATCACTGCGACCCATGAACCAGTAATAACCATCGCTGTCGCGGCGAGCCGTGTCGCCGGTGTAGTACCAGCCGTCTTTGAACTTTGATTTATACGCTGATTCATTGTGCAGGTAGGTAACAAACATGGATGGCCAGCCGGCTTTAATACACAGGTTGCCCTGCTCCCCGTCGGGTACGGGTGTGCCGTCATCGGCAAGGATTGAAGGCTCGATTCCACCAAACGGTTTGCCCATCGAACCGGGTCGAATGGGGACTCCAGGGCGGTTTGGAATCATTATTGCCCCGGTCTCGGTTTGAAACCAGGTATCGTAGATGTCCTTTTTCAATAGGCGTTGGCTCCAGGCAATCACTTCGGGGTTGAGAGGCTCGCCGACACTGAAAATAGCGCGGAGAGCCGGAAGATCGGCCTCAGTGAAGATGTTCTCATCTTCTCTCATTAACATGCGTAGTGCTGTTGGGGCAGAATACCACACGGTAATTTTCTCAGCTGCCAAAAGGTCGATCCATGCCTGTGCGTCATAACCTCCGCCATAGTGCACCTGGGTAACGCCAAGGCTCCAGGGGCCAATGATGCCGTATGATGTTCCCGTTACCCACCCCTGGTCGGCAGTGCACCAGTAGATGTCACCATCCGTCAATCCTAGAACGCCCCGAGTTGTTGCTACCTGACCGGAAAGGCTCCCATGGCGATGGAGAACGCCCTTCGGCTTGCCGGTAGAACCGGATGTGTAGTGCAGGACTGACGGTGTATCGGGTGAGGTGGGGAGTACACTGAAGTCGGCACTCGCTTCGGCCATGAGTCGGGCATAACTGAAGACGCCGGATTCCAGGCTGTCTTCTCCGTCAACCAGAATGATGAGCCGCAGACGAGGGAGTTGGTGTCGAATGCGGGCGATTTTCTTGTAAAGGCTCTTGCGTGTAATGATGCCAACCGCGCCGGAATCACCAAGGCGGTCAAGGAGGGCATCCTCGCCGAAGTTTGAAAAAAGGGTGCCGCAGACTGCCTGAGTTTTTAGTGTGCCAAGGAATGCAAAAAACTGTTCAGGCATTTTGGGAAGGAATGTGAAAAAAATGTCGCCTTTTCCTACCCCTTGGGAAGTTAGGACATGTGCGAAGCGGTTGCTCTGTTGCTCCAGATCTCCAAAGGTAAAGTCGGTACGGGAGCCATGGGCGTCTATCCAGCGCATTGCAACCTTGTTGCTCAGACCTCTCTCGCATTGAAGCGTTGAACAGGCATAACCAATATTGTAACGGATATCTTCATTCATTGTGGCAACCTGTAGGTGAGCTGTCCTTCATAGCACTATTCTGAAGATTTGTTTCCTTCAGGTTCATCTGCTACCTGCACTATCAGACAGCTCGTAAACTCATTCATGGTAAATGTCTCAACATGCAGGTCATGAATGACAATTTGTCGGCAAATTGTCTCCGGTACGTCTTGCGCTGAAGCATTATCGTAGAAACAGTGCAAGGCTGCGTGCATTAGCATATAGTATGAACAGTATAAGGTATCCAAACATATAGGAATATTTTCTAGTCAGGAATATATTCCATGCTGAAAATATCATTGCCGGCAACACATACAAGAATAGAAGCACTAACAAGAGGGTATAGTTCAACGAAGGAAGTGTCCATAGGATGCAGAACGGAAGAAGTACATAATACAACGGAAGCAACAAGCTTTTGATTTCGCTCCTTTTTATGCCATGACTGATAATCCCGCTCATGGTTCCTTTTCCTCTCCATATTTCCTTGTGGAGGAATTCCCTTATTGTTTTGGGCTCTCCCAGATGAACGACTTTCACGGTAGGATCGAATATGAGAGTACATGTTTCAGCAAGTCTCATGCAGATATCAACATCTTCACATGTTTTGACCCTGTCATTAAAACCGCCGACTTTATCAAATAGTTTTTTTCTAACGAAGAAATTGGAGGAATTGATCCAGGAGGCAGAGCATTTGTTCGTTCGCCTTGTGCGAAAACTTGACCATACTCTTTCAACCCACGTACCATGTGCGGGTGCAACTGGCGTAGAACCAGTACAGCCAATATTCGCGTCAGCAAGCGTAAGTGCGGCAATTTTCAGCCAGTTGGCATCAGGGATACAATCAGCATCCAGAAAAACGAGATTATCCCCCTTAGCAACACCTGCTCCAAAGTTTCTCAGTCCTGATAAGGAAAGTTGAGGCTGTATGAAGACTCGGATGCCATAATTCTGTACAATTGAAACAGTAGAGTCTGTGGAACCGTTGTCGACAACAATGATCTCAAATTCCTCTCTCGGGAATTGGAGAGACTGTAAGGCATCGAGACAGAACGAAATGTTCCTCTCTTCATTTTTAGCGGGAATAACGATAGAAAATAGCATAGACTGACGATGCCTCTTCTTTGTGGTCCATGATCAGTTGCTCTTTGTTACTTTCTGTAGAAATACTGCATAAGTTGACATATGGTCAAAAAAATATGTAAAATATATTTTGTTAGATACTATGAACTGTTGGTACTTTCTCTTACATCAAGTTACAACTGCATGGAGTGACATCTATCGACCTCTGTGCTGAAGTACCGAAGAATACGTTCCATTGATAGCGGCGTTGAACACTTTGTCATTGAAGAGAGCCACGGCCCGTTCATGACCCTTCTCGGCAACGGATTTTAAACGATTTGGATCATTGAGCAACTCTCTGATCACATTAGCAAAGTCGTTGTTCGCCACATCGGACGTAACTCCATACGATTCATCCGGAATAATCTCCGGAATCCCTCCAACATTGCTTGTCACTACGGGTTTTTTCGACGCCATGGCTTCGACTATGACCATCCCGAATGGCTCCGACCTTGTCGGCAAAAAGAACATGTCGAGACTCGCCATGAAATTCGGAATATCATCACGGGTGCCCAGGAATCTTATTTTGCCAGCAAGCCCCTGGTCGCTTACTGCTCTGCGGAGTTCTGAGGCATACTGCTCTTCTCCCGCTGCGTCCGGGCCGGCTATTAGGAAAACAACATGGGGAAACGAGGCAATCACTTCTTTTGCAGTTTCAATTATGATGTCAATTCCTTTCCTTTGGCAGATTTGGGCAACGGTCCCGATGACAAAGTTTCCTTCTTTGATGCCAAGGTCATCTCGCAGAATTTTTCCCGAAGAGAATTGTTCTACATTGATCGGATTATAAACAACGACTGCTTTTTCTCCGACAACTGAAGAAGCGTTGCACTGATTTCTCAGCGCTTGGGAAACGTAGAGATATTTTGAACCTATTCGGCAATTGATGTTCCGCGAGTTCATCTGTTCAGGGTTGTGTATGTGAAATATGACAGGAATTCTGCGAAGCCAGGCGGCAAGAGCCAATTCCGAGTTCCAACCCAGTTCGTTTATATGGACGAGGTCTATGCGGTGTTTGCGCAGCAGATGCATGAGCGAGAGGATGTTGCCCAGGTTGCGGTGAAGCGTATTCCTGGCTATCTGTCCAGTCACTCCGCGGACGAGTTCCGTCCCCCTTTTTTCGAGTTCAGTGCTGAGGTTACCCTCGTGGCCCGCGAGAAAATACGGCACGAAGCATGACCGGTCGAGTCCTTCTACCAGTCGCATCAGCACCCTCGGCGAACCGGTGTGCACCTGTTGCGAGGAATAGTAGAAAAGTATATTCCGCATGGAAAGTCCTGTTCGTGCAGTCAGTTGTTGAGGGCCTGCCTGAGTAAGCTTTTCCATTCCCTGGCTGTCGCTATGGCCCTGTATGGAAGAAAGGTGCACAGAAAGTACAGCAACGATTTTGCTTCGAGCGAGCCGTTCTGCAACGCCTTTCCCAGGCAGCGCCTTGCATCAGCAAGATCGCCCTTGTACCAGAAGCACATTCCGATCTTCTTGTAGAAATCAACAAGATGTTTTCTGGCGATGCATTTGTATGGCCCCTGCAGGAGGTTTGATCGGTGCAGGAACTTCTCTACTGCTTCGCGGTCCTGCTTGAAATCGTACGACAAATCGGCGTTTGTGATATTGCTGGCATGCCTTCTTTTGTATGCCAGAGGCTCATTGATATACACTGTCGGATAGCTGCTGCAGATGCGGAGCCACAGGTCTCTGTCCTCCGATATAGTCAGGCTGTCATCGAAGCAGCCTATTTTCCCCAAGATCGATGTCCGTACCATGACTGAACTTGTAAAAACGAATCCTATGGTAAAAATGGCGTTGACGATCTCTTTATTGAATTTTATGAGTACGTTTTCTCTCTGTTCAATAAATTTATGGGGAATTTCATCGATAAAATTCTGGCTTGCCACCCAGGAAGGTGTCTTGAGGTCGGTGCCCTCGGACGAAGTCAACTCTATCCAGTCTCCGAAAACCATCCCAGCGTCTTGGTGAATGTTCAGGACTGTCTTCATCTTCTCAATGCTGCCATCGAGAAGCAGGTCGTCGGAATCGAGGAAGCGAATGTAGTCTCCCGTTGCATTGGCTATCCCGGTGTTTCTTGCTACTGAGGGCTTGCCTGAATTTGGTTGGTACACATATTTCAGATGTGACGTGCCGATAAACCGTTTCAGTTGCAGTCGTGTGTCATCGGTTGAGCCGTCGTCTACGACTATGATTTCGCAGTCGTCGATACCCTGGGAGATGACAGACTCAACAGCAGAAACGACAAACTTGCTCCTGTTGTATGTCGGAATTACAATGGAAACCTTTACTGTGGCCATGCTGGAAGATCTCCTGCCGGTTCATTCCCTACGTATGTCTGAAGTGTTTCGTATCCAATTTCCGTCACAATCATAGAAACTGGGACTGGATTGCAGGAATCCGTTCCCGTATCTATCCATATCTTTTCATGGATGCCGCTGCGGAAACTAGTTTGCAACCGCACACACATACAATGTTTGTGAATCGTCAGACCTTTGGGGAAACTCGGGAAAACGGGCGAGAAAATCTTTCTCACCTACACGCTGGCATTCGCTGAAACCGTTTTCGCCGAGAAGCCATTGCATCATTTCAAAATCGAGGAGATTTTTGTGTTCACCCCGCTGTGTCATTAGCAAATTTATGTAGTGCTGGGTCGGGATGCCATCCATCCCGGCATCGGCGTCGCGATGGCGGTCCCGGTCTTCGAGGAGCCCTTTGGCCCTGTCGATCGAGTATGAGGCGCATACTTTTTCGAGGTCGGGACACGAGAGCCAGATCTCTGCGCCGTTCTTGCAAACCCTTCGCAATTCCCGCATCAGTGGAAACAATTCCGTCATGAGTTCAAGGTGTTCTATCACATGTTGGCTTGCGACCGCTTCAAAAGCGGCGTCTTTCCAAGGAAGGAACCCTGCGGCCAGATCAATATCCTGATCAGATCCGGTTATGTCCACATTCAACCAACCCTTGACCTTTCTCGACCCGCAGCCGACATGCAACCGTGGAGAGGCCGGTACAGTCATTGCCTTCCTCATGGACTTCCTTGCCTTGGCACGTAATAAGTCAAACTCCATCGCGTGAACCGTCCGAGACGAAAAGATCCTGTACCGGCTTGACAGCAGAAACGCCTTGAGTAAGCCATGGCCCAGAGTCGTATGAAGGAATGAATTCATGGTGCCTTGTACTATCCTTTTCACTGGGCCTCCCCGTCGGTTTATTACTTTGGTCCGCTTCGCATCTATCAATCACGAACCATGCCAGCACAATAATGCAAAAAATGTCGAAATGCCGCAGGGTTGCTGGATGCCCCTTGAACGGGAGGTGTTAAAGATCGATGGGGAGAACCAGTAATCGGTGAGGACCAACGGGGTAAGCAGCGGTTTTGCGGAAATGTTAAGGTTTTTACCCGTGTTAACATTGGAGCGCCGAAATTTTGTACCAGTCTGGTGCAGAGAGTGTCGGCAAGGGGTGTCTTTCGTGAATGTCGGAGGTTGGCACTGCAACGGATGACTTTTCTATTGAGTCATGAGCCGATGCGTCCGCTCTTTTGTAGTCAGCGACCGGGCTGCCAGCGAAAAACCTCATGAATAGCTCACATCGAAGATTTTTCCAGAGAGGGCCATCGTTGACCGGCGTTCAGTGGCTCGTGAACAGTTGGTCAAGGAGTCTTTCTTTCCTTGAGAGCTAAGAGGGGACTTTTGTCTACGGAACCAAGAGAGCGACGTTGGCAGATACCACGGCATCCGGTATGAATTCCGGTTTCATTCTCGAAAACCTGCCGTCAGGCATGTCGTCAAGTCTTTCTGCATAAGCAACAAGTTCGGCAAAGACCAGGCGGTCCATATCTGTCATTCTGCCAAGGGTTCGATATCCCTGCACAGACAATTCTAGCAGGAAGAACATGATGAATTGCAGGTGCTGTCCCCTTTCGAAGCCGAGTTCTGCGAGAAAATCCCCGAGCATTTTGTGGGCGTGAAGGCAAACGTCATCACAGGTATCGAGAAATTGCCTGAAGGACATCGAATAGTCCTGTTCCCCGTTGACACCAGTACGGTATTCGAGAACCGCTGATATGACCATCCAGTAGTAATCAAAGATGGGAGCGCTCTGGTCCGTCGCCCGTTCCCAGTCAATGGCGGTCAGATGGTCATTCGAGACTACGAAGTTCCCCGGCCAGAGGTCATTGTGGGCAATCATGGGTACAAGACCCCGATGATCCTTTCCAATCAGTTTGCTTATTTCCCGTGCCCGCAATGCCAGCGGGAAGGCCTCAGGATGATGCCCGTGACATGTTGCAAAAGATTGGAGCACAGGTTCGATGAAGGACGGCAGAGGCCTTTCGGAACCCGAAAATGACGTCCTGTAGGCGCGAAACCAGATATCGAGGCGATCCAGCAGCGACTCCGCGGCATGACTCGATTTTTTACGGCCAAGTGCGCGCAGCACTTCTCGAAGATTTTCGCCGCAGAGGTACCTTTCGGCAAAAAAACACTTCCCTCGTAACGTGACCTTTTCCCAGACCTGGGGAACAATGTCCTTCTTGGCAAGATTTTTCGAGATTTCACCGAGGATCCGGTATTCGTTTTCCAGACTCTGGGCGTATTCGGTGGTCGCTGAGGTTTTCACTATCTGTCCGTAGCCGGTCAGAAAAGTTTCTCCCTGTGTCAGGATAAGCTTCCCGTCGGCGTTGGAGTAGAACATGAAATTGCAGCCGGCCAATGTCCTGCAATGCTTGGGGATTTCCAGGAAAGGCTTGTTCCAGATAACAATGAATCTCATCGCGGCCCGCCAGGAGAGCGGCAGCAGTTTGGCGATCCGGCTGCGAAATCCGTTGCCGGCGGGAAGGTGTTTGCGTGCGTAGGCGCGGTAGCATGCTGTCTTGTCCGTGGTGAAGAAACAGGAAAGGAGCCCGTCATGCATGAACAGTATTTTCTGGGTCTTTCCCTTTCGCCACCCAAAACAGCAGGCGAGAGAATAGAGGAAATAGTGCGGCAGATCGCGGCGGGTGAAGCAGTAGACCAAGTTCTCGAAGTGGGTATTTTTCTCCCCGGGAATGGCCTTTTCATTGGGAAGGGCATCCCGTCCGACGAACAACCAATGCTCCCGTTCCGTACTGCCTGTGGGATCCAGAAGAACCAGAAGATTTTCTTCAACCTGGCTCAAGTTCATGAAGCGTACCCCTCGATTGCCACGATTTTGCTGGCGGAAATGGCTGTTTCTTCCGTTTGGGTGGCGCCTTCACGGATTGTCTTGTACAGGATGGAAGCGAACACTAGTTGGACATAAAGCAGGATATCGAGGACTGCATCTATGGAGAATATGCAGACTGCGTAGCCGGTCACACCGGCACAGATTCCGCACAGCCAAAGAAGTTCTGTGCTCTTCCCCGTGTCTGACTTCAACATGCGTCGCGCCTGCATGCCCTTCATGAATCCGCCAAGAATCAAGAGGGAAAAGGGAAGGGCGCCGAGCAGCCCGCAATCGGAGAGGAGTTGAATGTATGTATTATGCACCACTTTTTTATTTTCTGTCCTGAAGATGAAGTCACGGAACTCGTCATCAAGATCCGGAAAACGATCCGAGTATTTCATCTTCGCTTCCGGGAACGTGAGAAAACCAGTACCAATCAAGGGGTTATCGGCAAAGACCATGAGCCCCGCCTTCCAGAGTGTTATGCGATCTCGTGCGGAACTTTCGATGCCGCCGGAGCCCTGCATCGTTTCCATCCGTTCCAGGTATTGCTGTGTTGCGAAAGGCAACGCTGCGATCATCAATACTATGACAACCTGGGCGACTTTCACTGCTCTTCTTGAATAGAATCCAAACATTGCCAGAGATGTGACGAGTCCAAGAAGCCCTGCCCGCGACTTGGTACAGACGATAAGTGCAACCATGAGGGCCGCGATCCCGAGGGATATCAGGAATTGCTTGCGTGTTTTGCTGGTGAACATCCGTGCTAGGGCGACCGGCAGAAACAGAATAAATATCGCGGCTACGCCGTTTGAATCGCCCCAGGCACCGCCACCGAGACCTTCGAGACGCTCGTTTCCCCGCAGTTGCTGGTCAAAACCCCATACCGCCAGAAATGCAAAACAGCCGAGCAGGACGTTCTGGGCACTTTTTATCTCCTCGAAACTGCGTATCAGTATGAACAGCAGCGCGCAAATGCCGAACCCCTTCAACAATTCAAATACGTAGTAATAACCGCGAAAGCTCTGGTACTGCGCCATCACTACGGAGAGTAAAATGGCGCCCATAAGCCAGACCATGAGGAGAAACTCCTTTCGTGCTGTCAGGCCGATTTTGCTGAAATCATTGTGCTGGAACATCCCGACGAGAATGAGGATGTACACGACCTTGAAAACGTAACTGCCACCGCTGCCGCCCCAGAAGAGCATTTCCGGACGGATAACATTCGCTGCAAGGTAGATGAACATTCCCAACAGTGGACGCCGTAGGATCAGTGGAACCGAGATCAGTGTAAGTACCAACAGAAGAATTTCTCTCATAAGATCACCCCGCTTGGCATTTCGGAATCAGGTATCCCGGAGGAATGAAAGTTACATCCCGATTCGTTATTGTAGTCCATGCTCACATCACTGTGTTGTTCCACGCTTCGTTGAAATCGCCAATCTGAAAGACACCCTCCATGACGGTGAGGGGGCCTGCAGTCATGCCTCACTGTGAACTCTTCGCCACGCTCGCATGTTCTTCAAAAACGCATGGATCTTCAGCCCCTTGGCGAACCTGATGACGCGCGGATACGGCGAATGATGATACACAACCATCATAGTGCTGTTTCTTTGATGGGTGGCGAAATCTTCCTTGTATTCACCGCTTCCCTCGAAGTCGAATCGATCAATTTCCCCTTCGTCCATGAGCCGTTCAAATATTTTGGCAAAGAGTATCCGACCGGCGGAGACGTGACGGTAGTCGGCGTGGTAGGCAGTGTCCACGGCGAAGTACGTACGCCCGCGGCGGCAGCCGAGGAGGTAGGCAACGGGCCGATCTTTCACCAAGAGAACAGTGAATTCCTCGCCGTCAGATCTCTGCCGAGTCCGGGCAAGGTTGTCATAAAAAGAACCGCAGCCGTTATCATTGAAATGACTTTTCCCTTCCCGATACTGCCAGGATGTAACGGCTATTTCCCGTCCCACATCACGTACCAATCGGGCGTCGACAAAAGGGTCAAGCACTTTGATCGCCACATTGCCATCCTTCTGCAATCTGTTCATTGCCTGATTGAAATTGCGACGAAACTTGCGGGACCGGGACTGCTGATATGCGGAATAGCTGTCGGGAAACTCCACGTAGTAATCGTCCGATTCGCTCAGATCAACGGGGCATGCCATGGTCGCGCTTGCCCGATGTGCTTCTTGGTGGAAAAGGGTGGACTGGAGCCGGTGCAGCTTCGCCAGATGCCAGCGGTGGTTGTGCACGACATCGCTCAACACCGTCGGCACGAAATCATGGGCTTGCGGTCCCACCAGAAAATCATCGGCACCGATTCCACTACCGAGTGATTGCAGCGAACGGACCGGAAAGCCTCCAAAAAAATCTTTTCGTATCATGAGGGGGGCCGCAGCCTCAATGGACTTGCTCCGCACATCCCTTTGGACATAAACTAGAGCCGGCATGCCGTGATGGTAGGTCTCCCACCATGCGGATAGCCATGGGTGCGTGCGGCCATACTTTTCGGGAAAACATCGGGACATGAACTCGTCCCAGCTCGTTCGAATAGATTGAAATTCCTCAAAAGTCTGCAAACATTCAATAGTCGGGTCACTCATCGTCTTACCCCTTCGAGCGCGGGTGGAATCTGCCCCTTCAATCTGCTCACCATGTCCTTTACGAAGCGAACGGTCCCCGATGCATTCAGACGGAAGTAGGCGGGGCCAAGTTCCCCTTCATACCCGGCAATCCGGCCGATGGACATGCAGTCGCCGCCAGGCCAGACGAAAAGTTTCTTGTCCGTGGAAAAAGCACAGGAGTAGTTCGTCTTTCTCAGATAATCCATGTGCTCTCCGGTAAAGTCATCGCCGGGACGACCGTTTGGAAAGCAGAATGCGGAAATCTCCGTTTCGAGTGCCGCTTCGAGATTCAGTTTGGGGAAAGCGATTTCCTTTTCCCACTCATCCTCGGTGAGTTCCGTCAGGATACGATGGGTTGCCGTATGTACGCCGAAATCTATCAATCCGGAACGTTTCATGGCATGGATCTCGTCCCAGGTAAGAATCCCGAAATCCTCAAGCAGCGGACGGTGGTCAAGGGGCACCATGGAGCGGAGCCTGGCCAGTTCCGATTCCCTTCGCTCCTTCCCCGCCCGTTTAAGTGATTCGACGGTGATCTCGTAGGCTTTCCATACTTCCCCCATTTGAAAATAGTGCTGTGCCACCGAGTCGGGCAGGCAGGGGGAAATTTTCAGGGATGCCGCCTGTTGCAACAGAAGAAGCAACTCATCAGCCCAGAGGAATTTTCCCGTGCCGATATAGTCAACCGTGAGAAAAATGGCAGCGGGTAGGCCTCGTTTCTGCAATTCCGGAAATGCCACGCTGAAATTGTTCCTGATGCCATCATCGAATGTCAGGAGCACACTCCTTTCCGGGAGAGGCGTACTGGTGCGGATTGCGCTGATTACATCTCCCAGAGAAACACAGGTGTAGTTGCTCTCAAGGAAATCAAGTTGCTTCCTGAAGGTTTGCAGGGGTAGCTGGGTCCAGATAGGGGGATCATACGTTTTTGTCGTAATGCCGTGGTACATGACAACAAGAAGCTTATGTTTATTCATGAGGCGGAATATCATGTCAATTCCCATACAATGGGCTGCCTGGAGAAATATTCTCTTAAGATTTTGATATACCATAGAAATCCATTTTCTTCTGACAGGATGAAACGACGTCTTCCCTGAGCAGGCTGCCGTACAAGCGTTTATATTCAGCCAGCATGGCGTCAATGCTAAAATTCTCGAGAATTGTTTCGCGGGCTGCCTTCCCCATCTTCCCGTGTTTGGCTTCGCTGCTCAAGAGGAGATCAATGTTGGCCGCCATTATATCGTGATCACCTGACGGGCAAAGGATACCGTTGACTCCATTGCGGATAATTCTCGAATTGCCGCCTACGTCGGTGACAACTGCTGGTATTCCGCAGGACTGGGCTTCCAGAAGGGCAAGTGACGTCCCTTCAGTAATGGAAGAGAGGACAAAGATGTCGAACAGAGGATAGAGCCTGTGCACATTGTACTGAGTGCCGAGGAAGGAAACCCGGTCATCGATGCCGAGTTCTCCTGTCATTTGCGTCAAGAGTGGTTCTTCGCTGCCGCTGCCGACAAAAACGAGATGAACATCGTTCCCGTACGTGTAGGTCAATTCCGCTACTGCCTTCAGAAGGAGAGGATAGTTCTTTACGGGATCAAGCCGGCCGACCGTGCCGATGAGCTTTTTGGTAAGAGGCAATCCGTGGGATTCTTTTAAGAACGATATCTCAGACGTATCGGCAACGGGCGAAAATTTGTCCGGGTCAATCCCATTGATTATCGTCTCAATCTTCCCCGAAAAATGTTTCCGGCGTGTCGCAATGTCACCGGCAATCTGATCGGAGACTGCTACAATCCTGTCCGTCATGAGGCAGGAGAGGAACTCTTCCACATTCTCCTGACGTCCTGAAGATATCGGCATGCCATGAATCGTATGAATCAGCCCCCGCACTCCTGCAAGCCTGCCGATGATGGAACTGTAAAAGAAACACCCGCCATGTGAATGGACGATGTCAGTCTCTTTTCTCTTGAGATATTCCGCTGCCTTCATGAAAAACTTCAGATCGAATCTGTTGTTTTTCTTGATCAGGGTCACGTTTATGCTATGCCGTTCAAGAGCTTCCTTGTAGTTTTCGTCATAGCCGTCAAGGCATAGAACACTTATTTCGTAGTTTTCTTTGCACAATTTCCTGCACAATTCGACTATCAACGACTCCAGACCGCCGATTTCAAGAAACTGGGTTATGTGAACGAGACGTACTTTCACAAACTGTCCTTTCAGGGTCAGTTGTATAGTGACGCGAAGAACACGTCCGAAATCTCACGAAGGTTTTCCTCTGTCAACTGCTGATGAACAGGTAGACTGATGATGCTGTCCGATAGAAATTTGGTTTCCGGAAATTCATGATCCTTGAGCAGCGGATGAAAGGTTCGCCCGAAAATAAACGGTTCGACGCCTCTTTCTGCCATTCGGATGGCTACCTTGTCTCTATTTCTAACATGTAGAGGAAAGCAGAGAGGGCAGGTCCCTTCGGGGAGTTCTGGAAAGACAAAATCGTCAGCCAGACTTTTATCAAGTCTTTTTTGAAGGGCCAGATAATTTCTTCTCCGACGCTCGATAATCTCGTCGACATCTCCATTGCCTGCGCAGAGAAGCGAAAGCGCCGATATGCCCTTTCGGTAGTCGAATCTCGGTACGTCATAGTACCATCGCTGATTGCCCGTGCCGTTCCCGTTGCCGGACAAGACGGAATCTGACGAGCATCTCCCGGCCAGGCTCAGTATCTTGCCGGATAATTCAGAGAAAATTCCGCCGCAATTTGCCTTGTATTCAAGCATTGATTTAACTGTTGACTTCAACAAAGTAACATCGAAATGTTTTTCTCCATTTTCCGGATCTGCGACTTGACTGCTGTTAACGAGAGCAGCGCCGCCATTGGGAAGAAAGACAGTTTTCCGCATGCTGAAGACGCCGTAATCGCCATGGGTACCGAGCCATTCCCCTTCAGGGTGACGGGAATACATTGCATGGGCACAATCCTCGATGAGGGCGATATTCATTTCTCTACATGCATGTCGCAATTCCGCCATTTCCTGGGGAAACCCGAAGTAGTGAACGACCACTATCCCTTTTGTTTTGCTTCCAATCTTCCCGGTCAGTTCATTGAAATCGTAGCGCAGGGAAGGTGCTTGCCCGATGCTGTAAAATTCAACGCCCGCACCGGCCCTCAGTACAGCTTCCACTTCCACGCCACAGTGGTACGACGGCAGGAGAATGACCCCCCCGGCGGGAATATTCATGCTCTTGACGATGTGATACAGTGCAGCTCTTCCCGAAGCGTAGAATCTGACCCTTTCTTTGCCCAGAATGGGGTCGTTCGCTGCGCGACGGTTGCAGACCTTTCGTACATCAAGGGATGGAAATGATCTGATGACGTTGCGACTTTTCATGGTCTCTATCCTGAGTTCACCGTAAATGTACGGACCTTTCTCCGGTAGAACCGGCATTCACTATCATGCTGCTGTTGAAAGCAACTCAGTTTTGCAGCCGGGCCTTCAGCCATGCTACCTCTCTCCGGAGACTCACCCCCCGAACAGCCCGCATCATTTCCCAGCCTATTCGGGCAGCCACCGCCGGGATGCTCACGTTGGGCGTCGGCTTGCCGTGTGGAGATGGAGAGGGTGCGGGAGCAATCAGTGAGGAACACTCCTCTTCAAGCCGGTTTCCGACCCACCCGTTCTGGAGCATGAGTGACATCGGACGGGTGAAGCTGCTGGTAGCATGGCGATCCAAGTCCTTTCGTGCCCGTTCGAAAAAGAACCGAGCCTTGTCGAGAAAAGCGTGACGCTTCTCTGGCTCTGAGTATCTGGCGGCGTGGTAAAGGACGACGCTCTTGCGCAGGTCCTGTGCCGGCCACGTCTCGTTGGGGTATTCGAGTATCTCCGGCGTGTCCAGGTACGGGGACTCGCGTCGGAGCATCCAATCGCCATAGGCCAGGAGACATCCGCGGGCATAGTCGTACCCCCGGTCGAATTCCTCCAGTTCCGCCTTCTTGTCGAGAAACTTGACCAGTGCAACGAGAAGGACGGTGTACGACCAGGCGTTCTCGGCATCCAGCAGGTCGCGGGCATCGATGTCGTCGTCAGGATGCATCGACCCCCGGACAAGCTCTTCCGCATGTTTCAGAAACCGTATTCCTCCTCCCACTTCAAAGGCATCGAGACACGCCGAAAGTGCATTGCCGGTGCCGCGAGTGAGGGGATAGCGCGGAAACGCCGGTCTTGATGCATGTGAGGTATTGCGTACCAGCGAAAGGTAGCGGCCGATTTTTCTCACAACCGCCAGGACGGGGTGAGGGCCAGCCAGAAGCCGGATGTTCCACTGAGCCAGTTCAATCACGGCTTCACGGTAATCGGGATTGCCGGTCATGAAATAATGAAGCATCAGTCCCGTTGTGTAACAATGTTCGCTGCCCGGGCCTCCACCGCAGAAGCGAGGATTTTTTGCCTTGAGGTGTTCCCGCGAGTAGGAACGATGAGAGGCGAGCCCGGCTGGAAGGTAATGGTCGGTGTGCCAGAACAGCCCGCCGTTGTATTCTTCGCGGTCCTGGATGGTATGGTAGATGTCGATGTCCATCAGATGCCGGGCCAGGTCGGCGGCCAGTTCCCCCCAGAGGGGATTGCCTGTCATGAAGTACTTGCGGTACATGCCGGCGCAGACATCGTACTGGTTGTTGTAATGGGAGATGAAAGGTTCCGGTCCGCAATGGTACACCGCTTCGTGGTCGGCATAGAGATCCCCGAAATTCCTCCAGCCGTATTCATCGATATGTTCCCTCTTTCCGGTCACGATCTCCGGTCCTGCCACGTACCGGTCGACCAGGTCGGTTTGCAAACCATGTTCCGCAAGGGCGGGAAGATCGGGGATAACCCCCGAGCTGTGGTAAATTGCGGGCGAAGCGGTTGCCACCAGCGGTGATCTGGCCCAGGCGAGGTCCTGGGGGGACACCGAGAAATCGAGATGCACTATCGACGTTGTCTGCTCTCCCCCCTGGAGTTCATGGAGATCGGGGAACTGGGAAGGGAAAAAGGCGATTTTCAGGCAGGTACGGTCAACCTCGATTGCCGTGGGAAACTGCTGCCAGAATCGGGGGAGCACGGCTCCAACGCCTGTGTTCCCTGTTCCACACCAGACGACAGGTGTTGCCCTCCTGCCGTGGCCAACACGTTTTCCGTCCATCAGCATCCGGTACCCGCGGAATCCGAAGGGTACCTCACCGTTACTGTTGCGGTGAGCAGGGCTGCGCCAGTTTTCTCCCCCGCTTGATTCCTGGTAGATGACCAGTTTTTTCCAGGCGTTCCCACACACGTGAGTCGCAGACCCCGCCTCGGGTGAACATGACGTTTGCCGGACGGCACCTTCAGGGAACATGAAGTTCAGGGCAAGTTCCCGGAAGATGAGAGAGCCTTCGCTGCCGAGATCCCAGAGACCCGCTGGATGCTTGGCGGCCCGACCATTTCGCAGGGTGAATTCAATCGTTGTCCGTGAGCTTCCGGAAAAGAAGTGCAGGCGGCAGCAAAAGCGCAGTTCCGGCTCATTTTCTGGGGAGAAGGAACCTTCAAGCCGCAGAATTGTCGTTACCGTACTGGCCATTTCCAGGGTAATACTTTCCACACGTGGGCTGAGCTTTCTATCTCCGTCGAGTCGAAGAATGCAGCTGGATTTTTCCGGCGAGAGGAGCTGGGAACCTCTGCAGATCACACTTTTGAAGGGGCGGAACTCGCGGGCATCAATAGAGAAAACGGCACTACCAGTGTCCACCTCCCACTCGTCCTGTCCCGGTCGAATGCTCAACGATGGAATAAATACCGGCAACGTGCATCCGGTGTGGACAAGACGGTACATTGACGCCCCGTTCGCGGGAACTGTGGCGGCAAAATCGAGTAAAACCCACTTGGCCGAGCCATCCTTCCACCGGTTGAGGACCAGGGCCTGAACTGGTTGCCGGTCCCCCCGGGAATCGAGGAGGGAGAGTTCATGGGGATGTTCCAGCTCCCCCTTCGCGAACGGAATGCCGACGCTGACGAATTCTCCGGTGCGCTCTATGCCACTGTGTTCTTTGACAATAATTTCTTTGTCCGTCATTTATGCCACCATGGTCTTATTGAATGCCTCTGTTGGAAGAGAAGCCCGTCCTGCAAACCATCCGTAGTACTCCTCCATCAACCGTACCCTCCGGGAAAAGGAAAAATGCTTTGCAATACGCTGGCGGCAGGCAGTACTGTATTGTTCCCGCAGCCTGGAATCGGAGAGAAGTGTGATGACGTGGCGGGAGAGTTCGGAGGCATCACCGACGGAGGCGAGAAAGCCGCACTCACCATGCTTGAGGAGCTCGGGGATCCCGCCGACGTCTGTGGCGACGGAGGGGATGCCGATGGCCATTGCCTCGAGAAGGGTGTTGGGCATCCCTTCGGTGAGAGATGTCATCAGGAAAACATCGAAGGACGCATATACGTTCAGCAGATCGTTCCTGTGACCCGTCAGCCTGATCAATCGCTTGAGCCCGCGTTCCTCCACCTCTTTCCGGAATTTCGTCAGCTCGTCCCCATAGCCGTCACCGACGATGACGAAAGTTGCGTCCGGGACCTCAACAGCTACGAGTTCGGCAACCTGGAGAAAGGTGGGGAGGTCCTTGTCGTAGGTGATGCGGGCCACTGTCCCCACCAGCAGACTGTCCGACGGGATGCCGAGCTCTTCGCGCAGAGAGCCGCGGGTCCCGTCGGTGCGCCACACGTTGAGATCAATTCCGTTGTGGAGCACCGACACATCCTTTTCTTGCATCCCGCCGGCGACAAGGCGATTCTTGGTATCCCGGGAGACGGTAAGTATCGGCTTGTGGTAGCGCTGCATGAGAAAAATCACGATCTTCTGGCGAATCTTGAACTTCAAGTATTCCTTGAAGGAAGCAAAATCCCTGCGGCCATAGACGGCGTGTGAATGGCAGGTGTACATGATCTTGAGGCCTGGTGTCATGAGCTTCAAAAGCCATCCGTAGAGGAGGGTTTTGTCGTCATGGGCATGGACAATCTTCAAATCATGACTTTTCAGCAGCCGTTTCAGCTCCTTCAGGCACGTTATGTCGAGCGCGCTGGCGTCGGGTATGTCCACGTAATTAATGCCGAGTTTCTGTGCCATGGCGGGAATCTGGAATTCGTCATCCCACGGTTGCCGCAGGTAGGTGACCTGCACGAACACTTTGTCGTCATCGTGCTGGGCGGCGGAATTGAGAACGGTCTTGTCGGGGCCTCCGCCCCCCTTGTATGTCCCCCGCAGGTCCATGATCCGTGGTGGGGCAGGTGAGGCATCAGTGGTTTCCAGCCTAGATTCCACCTTGTCGGTACGCGGTTTGAACTGGCAGGGGGAACCGACGGCTACGGTATTGTCCGGCATGCTCTTGGTGACGACCGCGTTTGCTCCGATAATGCAGTCATTGCCGATGGTGATTGCGCCGATGATCTTTGCTCCTGCGCCGATGAGAACATTGTCTCCGATTGACGCGGCGCCGCCTGTACCTCCTCGGTCGCCGATGGTCACACCTTGGTAGAGAGTACAGTTCCGCCCCATGGAAACCGTGGGATGGAAAATAATGCCGCCGAAGTGGTGTATCCGCAGGCCGCTGCCGATGGTACAGCACGCCGGTATGGAAATACCGGTCGTTATCTCGATAAAGCGCTCGCAGATGAAGCGCAGCGGCTGCCCCGAGAGCCCGCGGCGATGGAGCCAGTGAAAGAGGCGATAGACCAGGATTGCCTGGAATCCCTGGGAGAGGAGGCCGGCAATAAACCCCCGCATCGAGATGGAATTTTCTCCACCCAGTCTTTTCAGATCCTCTCTGATGTTGTCGAATGTTTTCATCGCGTCTCTCGTACGGCATTTTGTCTGGCCGTGCCTGAAAGTGCTGCAACCTGCGTGCAAGTCACTTCAGGTAGTGCCGGCGCCACAATGAGAACGACAGAAGACTCCAGAGGAGTGTGCCGTGATTCTTCCTGCGCTGTTGATGCTCCTGCCAGATTTCCCTTACGCGTGGCAGAGAAAAGAACTCTTCCAGAGGGGGATACTGCAGTAAGTGTTCTTCTCCGAGACGACGGAGGTCATTGCGGAACCAGTCATCGAGAGGTACGGTAAATCCATGCTTGCGCCGATGGAGTATCGATGGGGGCAAGTGGGCCCCGAAAGATTTTTTCAGAATCCGCTTCTTCTCGGTTCCCTTGATTTTCCATTCAGGAGGAAGAGACGCGGCAAACTCAACGATCTGGTGATCAAGCAACGGAGCGCGTACCTCAAGAGAATTCGCCATGCTCATCCGGTCGACCTTCACGAGGATATCTCCAGGCAGGTAGGTCTTTACGTCGGTATAGAGCATCCTGGTGACATGGTCTGCGCCCTCAAGCCGGTTCCAATAGGCAAGAGTATGTTCAGCAGGGTCGTACCCGCTGCAAAGTTTCTGCAATCCGTCGGAAAGGAGAAGCGACATTTCAGTTTCGCCCATGAAGGTGTTGGTCCGATAGAATCCTCTGCCGGGCTCTGCCAGGGCGCTTGCGGTGAGGGAATAGGCCTTGTGCAGGATACCTCTGCTCCGGTCGCTGACAAGATTGTTGGCAGCACGCAGTAGTGACTTCGGGACGGTTCGTCTGACAAGGTCTTCACGCAGCTCGGTCACGTATTTCTCGTAGCCGCCGAAATTCTCGTCACCGCCATCGCCGGCAAGGGCAACAGTAACAGCCTGTCGCGCCAGTCTGGAGACATGGTACGTCGGCACTGCCGAAGAATCCGCAAATGGCTCATCGAAGTAGCGGGGGAGGAGGGTCACGGTTTCAGCCAGGTTCTCGCTTACCCTGTATTCGAAATGTTCCGTATTGAATTTCTTCGCCACTTCCCGGGCATACGTGGATTCGTCGTGGTCCGGGTCGTTAAAGCCGATAGAGCAGGTGCGGACACGCTCCTGCGATGAACGCGACATCAGTGCCACGACTGCACTTGAATCGATCCCTCCACTGAGGAAGGCACCGAGGGGGACGTCTGAAATCATCCGCTCAGTAGTGTTCCGCTCCACCAGTTCCAGCAGTTCTCCTGCCGCAATTTCCAGGTTTTGCGGGGCTTTGCGGGAGAAATTGACGTCCCAGTATTCGGCGATGCGCGGCGATCCACCCGGCTCAATGATCATGGAATGACCGGGGAGGAGCTTGTATATATTGTGGAAGATGGTTTTGGGAGCCGGAATGTAGAGATAGGCAAGATAATCGACCACGGCAGTGGGCTCGGTTTCGCGGGGGACCCCCGGCAGTTCGAGAAGACTTTTAATTTCCGAAGCGAAGGCGAAACGGCCGGCGCCGTCGTGGAAGTAGTAGAGCGGTTTTTTGCCGATCCGGTCACGTGCCAGGAAGAGAGTCTTTCCTACCCGGTCCCAGATGGCGAACGCGAACATGCCGTGCAGTCGGGTGAGGCAGTGGGGCCCTTCCAGCTCATAGAGGTTCAGGATTACTTCCGTATCGGTGCGGCTCCTGAAGGTACATCCCACGCTTTCAAGCTCACGGCGCAGATGGGGAAAATTGTAGATTTCGCCGTTAAATACGACAACGTAACGCCCGTCACCGGAGAACATCGGCTGGTTACCCAGGGGGGAAAGATCGATAATGCTCAAGCGGCGGTGGACGAGGCCGACCTCTTCGTCCAGAAATTCACCGCTGGCATCGGGACCCCGGTGGGCGATCACGTCTCCCATTCGTCGCAGCTCCCGTTCATCCGACCGCGGGAAACCGTCCCGCAGAAATCCTGCAATACCGCACATAGATCCTGCCTTATCGCGCCGTTATGGCTAGTTTATTCCGCCCGAAGACTCCGCCACGTCACCTGCTGCCGCCCGGTAAAGCCGAAGTAACAACCCACAATCGCAGCGATTTTGAGCATCAGCAGGTAGTGAAGCAGACTCACCGGCAGGATTTTTCGGGTTATCGGCACAATCTGACCGATTGCTGCGATCAGGACCGCGGCAAGAAGTGCGTTGAGCATGCCGCGGAAAAACGGACTGCCGTCTACGCTGCATATTTCCAGCAGCACCCCGATCAGGAGCAGTGTCAACAATCCGCTGAACCATCGCAGAACCTTGTGGGAAAGGAACTTGAACCAGAGCATCTTCTGGTCTCCGCGCGGCAATGCTCTGCCATCGAGGAGGCATTGGATGCCGCCGGCGATAATGCGGACCTTTCGCCTGAACTCTTTGCCGATTTCCGACAGATTGTCCTCGAACCCGAGAGCCTCTTTTTCGTGGAGGACAAGATAATCCTTGCGGGCAATGTGCATGGCGATGGAAAAATCGTCTAGAATGGTGTCGGAAGGGGGTGGGGAGAACAGGGATCGCCGGATGGCATACATTGCCCCGTCAGCGCCGATGACCGTCCCTGTCAGGCCTTCCTGATTCTGAACGAAGTGTTCGATGTTGTAGTACTGGTTTTCCGCGATGCTGTAACTGACCGAATCATTCTGGAGGATCACCTTGCCGGACACCGCCCCCACGCGGGGATCCGAAAAGTGTCGCACGAGTCTGCGGATTGCTTGCGGCTCGTACATGACATTTGCATCGGAAAATACGACGATTTCCGTATGGATCTGTTTCATCGCCTCGTTGAGGGAAGCGATTTTGCCCCGATTTACGGGGAATGAAATGAGTTTGACATCATGGTCCATGAATTTACGCACGATCTGGTTCGTAGCATCCGTCGAGCCGTCGGAAACGACAACGATCTGCAGATGGGAGGAGGGGTAGTTGAGGCTCAGTGAATTTATGAGCTTGCTTTCGATGCACTGCTCCTCATTGTGTGCCGAGATGAGGAGTGTCACTTCCGGGAGGAGATGTTCATCCTGGGTGGTTCGCACCGGTCGCATCCTGGCGAGCGCCGCAACGACAACGGGATAACCTATGTACGTGTAGCAGAGGACGAGGAACAGAGCGACCGCCAATATCTCCATGATGACGAGACCGAGACCGAATCGCTGAAACACCCGTGCGGTGCACCCAAGGGCAATGAGCGACAGCAGGACCGGCATCAGGCTGACGACCCGGTTTCTGAGGGAGAATTTTTCCCGCACCGTTTCCCAGGTAGTGATGATTTCCCCTTTCAGCCTCAGAAGGATTCCCATGGCGGAGGCGACATTCATGAGCACGAGGTAGTAGGGGAGGGAAAAGATGGCCCTGCCCCTTTTCCTGTGTTCGCCCCACCAGCCGATCAGCGCCAGGAGGGAGATCATGCCGTAGCTGCAGGTGAAAAGGAGGGGGAGGTATCCGCCGGACGGTTTCCCTCCCGCGATAAGTGACAGAGACAGGTGGAGAAAAACGATGAAAGGAGAGAGCCACCTGAGCAATTTATGCGACACCAGTTGCCAGGAAAACCTGCCGAACCTGAATGGATTGCAAACCCAGCCAACCCGCAGCAGACCATTGAAACTCCGGTTGGCGATGCGTACCTTCCGTGAGAATTCCTTGTGAAATTCCCCCGCCGGTTTTTCACTGCACCAGGCCTCCGGATCGTAAACTCCGCGGTACCCTTTTGCCACGATCTGGAGCGGATTGACGAAGTCGTTGATGTCGGTTTCCTGCAACGGTTCATACAGGTGCCGGCGAATGGCATAGATGGCCCCGTCGCCGCCGACCACCGAAGAGAACGCCGATTCCCATTCCTTCATTTTCGTTTCCAGATTCCAGTAGGCGCCTTCGCAGCTCCCGGCGGAACTTTCAGAGATGTCCTCGTACCGGGCATCGCCCACGACATATCCCACCTCTTTGTCGGCGAAATGACGCACCAGGCGCCGCAAGGCGAAGCGGTCATACATTGCGTTGGCATCGGAGAAGACAATCATATCGCTGGTGATTGTGGCGAAGGCCTCGTTAAGACCGGCGGTTTTCCCTTTTCGTTCCGAGGTGCGCACGAGGACCACCCTTCTGGAGCTGAATGAACGGACGATCTCGTCGGTCCGATCGTCGGAACAGTCCGAAACCACCATGATCGTCAGCTTGTCGGATGGATAGTCCAGCTGCAGGGAATTCTCCAGTTTGGCACCAATGGATTTTTCTTCATTACGGGCGGATATGATCTGCGTAATAGATGGTTCGAACCTTTCGTCGATGACGTGTCCCCGAGGAAACATTGCGGACACGACCCAGAGGATCAGGGAGTATCCCAGATAAATGTAGAGAAGAACGAATGTCAGAAAAATGAGAAGGGAATATGTCATACTCACCTCGAAGTGCGCTGGAAGCCGCTACAACCCCTGGCAAGGAAGTAAACGTTGAGCAACAGATAGAGTTGGAGCGCCTGCGCCGGTGATGGGTATACGCCGCTCTTCCGAAGCGCCAGGCCGAGGAGCGGTGCCTGCCACGCCAGAAAAACGAGGGCTACTCCTTCCCTGAACAGTGCATTGCCTGTCAGTAAAGCCGTCATGGAACAAACGACAACGAGCACTGTGAGTATCCCGTAGACATAGGGGAAGACTACGCTCGGAACTTCATTCAGGAGGATTCCGTGGCTCTTTACTCCGGAAAGATTGCCTCGTCCCCTCCAGAGCTCTTTCCGGAAGAATTGCCTGATAGAGGCTGCCTCGCCGTGATGGACGGCAACGATACGGTCATCTGCGATCAAGGCGCCGATGTTCTTGAGACGGATGGAAAGGTCGTAATCCTCGCATGTCTCGAGTGTTTCGCTGAACCCTCCCGCCGCCAGGAAGGTGCCTCTGGGAACAAACATGTTCATGGCCTCCAGCCACGAAGCTTCTCCCCCATGCTTCTTGCGCCTCACCCGGTACCAGGTCCTTTGTACCCACGTTGCTCCGTCGGGGACGACCGGCGGACTGCCGAAACAGGCAACGTCCTTTCTGGTCAGGTAGGGGGATGCATGGTGCAACCAATCCGCTGGCACCGTGCAGTCGGCATCGATGAAAGCCAGAATCTCACCTGTGGCAACCCTTGCGCCGAAATTTCTCAGAGCGCCGATGCTACAGCCGGGTTTGATGGAAACCCGGGCACCTTTTGCCCGTGCGATAGACGCTGTACGGTCCCCGGAACCGTTATCGATGACGATGATTTCATATTCGTCACTGCTCCAGTCTTGATGTAGGAGCGAGTCGAGACACCGACCGATCTGTTTTTCTTCGTTTTTTGTCGGGATGATAATTGAAAACTGCATCTCGACTCCGCCAGCGCTAGGGAATGTTCCGGACAATCCCAGGGCCGAGAATGTTTGTCACCGGGACCGGAAGGTGCTGCCACATTTTAATCGCCATCCGGTATTTCGGGTTTGCCGGATTCAGCTCCGGCATAACCATCCCGTCGTTCAACAGGTACTGCCAGTACAGTTGTACGCCCTGGGCACCCCATTGCTTCTTGAAGAGGTAGGTTCCTTCGCCTGGAGTGGACCGGCCGAAGTCGAACTTCGAAAAATTTCTGCCGATGGCGAACCGGATTGCTTCCCAGTACAGCAGATTGTTGGGACAAAGCTCACGAAAATCGCGCACCGATGATGCCCAGGGTACTTCAAGTGTGTCTCGGAACCATGTCAGAATGCCGGCGGCGATGGTCTTCCCGTCAAGAACCACGGCGATGATGCGGGTGGATTCGGGAAACGCCTCAAGAACATTGCGAAAGAAAAGTTTTCCATACACCGGTGTTCCCAGATCCCGCATGTTTCTGCAGAAAACGTCATAAAAGCCGTCCAGGAGTTCCAGGTGGCCGACGACTGCCTGCAGACTGCTCTTTTGCGCCTTGCGCACCTGATTGCGAACCTTGGCGTCGAGGGCCTTCCACTGGGTTTCCTCATCTTTTTCCAGATTGAGAATCATGGTGACCTTGTGCTGTTTGGTGTGGAGCCCGTTCCCTTGAATGGAGAGATGGCGAAGTTCAGCGTGATCGGCACCGACATCTTTCATGAGCCGCCAGGATTCATCCAGGAGAGCACCGGCCGCCTCATTGCTGTTGTATAGCATCCCGCCATAGTTGAAGAACGGGATTGAAACAAGAAAATTACCGAAAAGGGTGCTTTTCATGTGGACCATCGGTAGCACGCCGCAAATGTTCCTATCGCTGTTTTTCGCTGCCAGGTAGTAAGTCGTATGACCGAAACTTCGCTCGATCACCTTCTTCCAGCCAAACTGATGGTAGTTGGTGCTGTTGAAATGGCGCGAGACATATGCATCCCAGGCATTTCCATCGTTATCATACATCTGAATAGTTATGCCCATAGATGTTCTTGTCCTTTTCCGATGGGAATTGGGGAATCGGCCTGCCCAGTGATCAGAGGGCAACCTTTCCGTAAGGCCTTCCATCAACGCAACCTTTGACAATCACTTTTTGTGCCAATTAAATATGTTAGAAATTAAAGTAGTTACCCGCGGTTGACATGGCGCGGGAATGTTAAGATACGATGTACATCAGGCATGGTCCAGGGCAGGGATTGCGGTGAAGAGTGGATGGAGAGCGGATTGTTAAAAAATTTCCCGGTGTTAATTTTGCAGCAGACCGGCGTACTGCGAGGGAACTGTTACGGGTGAAAGAACTCCCTGCGGATCAGCGCCGGTCGCATGACTTTCCCAAACATGCAACTGTCGGGCCTCAGTTGTCGCGATGTTATCGTCCATTTTTGTCTATTGGATGATCTCGACGATGCTCATGTTCCAGCCGTCGGTAGTGGGGGCGGTATCGTTGATGGTGACGGGGGTTCCGGCTGGCTGGACGGTGGCATTCTGTCGCTGCACCCAGAAGGCGTCGACGATGCCCGGCGTGGTGACCAGGTACTGGTGCACCATGGTCTGGTTGGTCCCCGGGGTGCGGGCGGCATTGCCGTAGTAATCGTTGCCCACGGCGAATACCCAGGAATTGGTGCCCTGGGTGGTGAGGGAGGCGGTGGGCGGGCCTGAGGCGCCGCTGGCCCCGCCTGTGGCACCTATCGGTGTTGTGGCGTTCACGCCGGCGAACGCCATCACGGTGATGGAGGCCGGGATGCTCTGGGAGAGGGTGGCGGTAACCGTGGCATTGGTAACGGTGGTGGTGGCGAAGGCGCGCCAGATCTCGGCGGTCCCGAACTGGGCATTGGTGCGCTTGACCAGCGTCCAGGCGAGTCCGCCGCCGGTCACGCCGGTTACCGAAACGTTGGGCGTGGCACCGGTGGCGTCGGTCGAGACGAAGGCCAGCAGCAGTTCGTTGCCGGCCCTGGTGGTGAAGGCGGAGGTGGCGATCGAGGAGGCGGCCGTGCCGCGGTCGGTGGAGGTGGTCAGATCGATGGCGAGCCCTGCGGCCGTGAAGTTGACGCTGGAGATGTTGGCCCCGTTCACGGTAACGGTGGTGGAGGAGGGGGTGAAGGAGAAGCCGGCCTTGGCCGGGGTAACCGTGTAGGTGCCGTTTGTAACCGACGGGAAGGCGAATGTGCCGTCGGAGGCCGCGGTCACGGTTGCTACCGTGGTCGTCCCCTGGGTGAGCGTCACCGTTGTGCCACCCCCCGAGGGTGCCGGGCTGATGGCCCCGGAAACGGTATACATTGCCGGCGGAGTAACCGTTAATGTGGCTGTTCGTGTCACGCCGCCATATAAGGCTGATATGGTAGCGGTTCGGTTGCTAGTTACCGTAGAGGTTGTTATTGTGAAGGTATTACTGGTGTTGCCCGCCAGTACGGTGACGCTGGCCGGGACGGTGGTGGCAGACGAATTGTCGCTCAATGATACGACTGCTCCGCCGGCCGGTGCCGGACCGCTGATGGTTACCGTCCCTTGAGAGGATGTCCCCCCCGTGACGGTTGTCGGGCTCACAGCAAGCGCACTCAGTACCAGCAATGAGGAAGGAGTAACTGTCAGGGTGGCCGTTCTCCTGACACCTCTGTATGAAGCGGTTATGGTGACGTTTCGCAGGCTCGTCACGGTCGTGGAAGAAATGCTGAATGTCGCACTCGTGCTTCCGGCAAGTATCGTGACACTGGCCGGCGTGGAGGTTACCGGCGAGTTGTCGCTCAGCGAGACAACCGCTCCGCCGGCCGGTGCCGGACCGTTGAGGGATACCGTACCCTGAGCAGAAACTCCGCCGACAATAGTCGCAGGGTTCAGCGATAGCGTAATCAATGACGGTGGATTAATCGTGAGGGCGGCCGTCTTCGTGACCCCTCCGAAGACGGCGGAAATGGTGGCAGTGGTAGTACTCGCCACTGGAGATGTTTTGATCGGGAAAGTGGCGCTCGAAGTTCCTGACTGTACCGTGACACTTGCCGGTATAGAAACTGCCGGCGAATTGTCGCTCAGCGTGACCGTCGTACCCTCATTCGGAGCGATCATACTCAGTGTGACCGTGCCTGTCGCGGCTATCCCGCCGATAACACTTGCCGGGTTGACGGTCATCGCGCTCAATGCCGGTTTTGGCACGACGGTGATGGAAACCGTGGCGACGATGCTGTTGGCAACGCCATCGTTGGCCGTATAGGTAAAGCGGTCACTTCCTGCAAAATTCGTCGCCGGCGTATACATAAAAGAGCCGTTGGCGTTGAGGGTAAGGGTTCCGTGGGCAGGTGCGCTCACCAGTTGAGCCACTAGGGGCGCCCCTTCCGGGTCGACATCGTTTCCAAGTACTCCCGGAGCTGCCTGGGAAAGAATCGTATTTGCATCGATGCTGTACGAGTCATCAGTCACAACCGGTGGCAGGTTGCCGGGATTGGTGGGAATGGCAATCTCGTCTCTCGTGACAACCCAGGGGTCGTTCAGGAGGACGGCAGTGCCCGTGTTGTAGTACATGCTCCACTGATCAGCCCAGGCCATCCAGTATACCGTTTTCGGCATATTCGTTTTGATGCTCGCGATCAGGGGGGAAATATCCTGGGGAGGACATCCTCCGCTCGGATCACATGCCCCCCATTCCGTTATTGAAAATGGTTTGTTGTACGTGGGCAGGTCGTCGTAGCCGCCAACTTTCGACAGAGTAACCGAGCCGTACAGGTCAACCCCAATGATGTCCACGTACCGGGAGCCGGGATAGCGGCTCCCGTCTATGGCGTCATCGCTGCTAAAGACCCACAGCAGATTGTGGAGCCCTTTGGTTTGGGTCATGTAGTTAAAAACATACATCCAAACGTTTTTGAATTGCGTTGGGTCTTTCCCTCCCCACCAGAACCAGGGACCATTTACCTGGTGAAGCGGTCGATAGAGCACCACGACGCCGTTGTCCTGAAGTGTCTGGAACCCTGCGGCAACTTCGTCAAGGTACTCGTTGAAGACATTATTCAGGTTCGTTCCCGGGGTAATGAGCTGGACGAAATCGACGTTCGTGGTGTCCCATGCATCTCCGCCGGTTGCCGGGTTGTTCCAGTGATGGCACACCGTTATCAGGCTATTGGCTTTCGACCACGCTACGATTTGCGCATTGGTATCACTGTTATTTTCGTAGAAGTAGTCTATCCCCACCAGACCTACGTACTTTCCCGTGGCGGTGTAAATATTTTCGATCAAGTTGTCGGTAACATAGGTATGTTGTCCGGAAACGACCCGATTGTCAGGGTGGTTCGGGAGATCGGAAAGGTAGGTGAGCACTGCCTGAGTCTCCGGCAATGCCTGGGGATCGGCGGGCAAGGCTGCAAAAAGTTCATCCGTAAAAAGGTTCAGACAGATGACGGCCAGTACAAACCTGAGAGATAAGGCGGCAATGGTTCTCATGTCAGCCCCCGTTCATGCCGGAAATCAAAACCGGTCCGGCCCTTTCGTTTTTTCAGCGCGATGTGCGAAGTTTTCCCATACATCGTTATTCCCCACAATGCGAAACGAGCGGACCTTTCCGTTCCGATTCCTTCGGACGAAAAAAGGGCCAGCTTGCCGGAAGGTTTTCCCAGCAAACACAGCCCTCTTTCCCATCAGTCCCCGAAACATCCCCGGATTCATCAGGACATGTTCTGGTGGACAATACATGCGCACAGTAGCAATAGTAGTGCGGTATAGTGCATTGTCAAGGTCTTCGTGGATCGGTTTCCTCTCTGTCGCCTCATGCAGGGAGAAAAGATGTGCTGATATAACGACCCCACAAGGTGGCATGCCGACATGTAAACCCCGGAATCTGTGGAAACGACTGTGGTCATCGGGGGAAACCTGCACGGTGAGCCGTTTCGTGATCCTCCTGCGACTAGTGGTACCTGTGGATCACGAAGAGATGTATGGTGCGGTCGGGGAAGGGAACGCGATTGCTCAAGGGGCTCGGGCGTCGTCGACATTTGTGGCGCAGGCGATTGCGTTGATGCCGGCGCCGGGACCTCCAGCCACCCGGTCGTTGGTCACAGTGATCAGCAGGCGATTGGTTGCAATTCGGCCCGGATGATGTCCATCGAACTGGTTCTGCTGTAGTTCACAATGGATTTTGCCCGTGCCGCTTCACCGAGCCTGCCGCAGAGCGAGCTGTCGCTGGCAAGATCGATGCAGGCCCGGGCGAAGGAGTCGCTCTGATCCTTGAGGAGTATTTCCTGCCCGTCGACGAAAGCCAGGCCTTCGGCACCGAGAGAGGTCGAAACGATGGCTTTCCCATAGGCGGCCGCCTCGATGATTTTTATCCTGGTGCCGCCGCCGGCTTGAATCGGGCAGCAGACGACCCGTACGTCACGGTAGAGTTGTTCCAGGTCGGCGACAAAACCTCTGATTTCGACTCCGTCGTGCTGCTCGTGATAACATTCTAGATTTTCAGGCTGTTCGCCTGCTAAGATCAAGCGTGCTTCAGGCAGCTCGCGCTTGATGACCGGCCATATTGTCTTCACCAGGTAATCGGCTGCGACCACATTGGGTCTGTAGTTGTAGGTCCCGAGGAACAGGAACGACGGGTGTACCGGCGGCTCGTGCACTGGCGGGATGTCGATGGCGTTCGGGACTGCGACAACCCCCGGCAACCGCCAGGTTTTCTTCAGATAGTTCCGGTCGATTTCCGAACAGACGAATGTCTTCCGAGCCAGCTTCATGGCCCGTCGCTCAAGCCAGACCAGCGAAGGGACCTTGAGGTACTGGAGAAATTTCGATCGCCAGTACGGTGGCTGGCGGACCGTGCGAATAAAAGCGCGATGTTCGATGTCGTCAAGATCGAAATACACGGGGGGGACTGTCTTTCGACTGGAAAGGACAGGGGAGACCGCATACAGCCTGTGGACGAAAACCGCGTCAGGTTTGCGGTCCAGGCAGGCTTCGAAAGACGCGAGTTGCTCTCTGCCGGCGACAACGTAGCAAAAAGGATGTACAAACCACCAATCTTTGATGGATGAACCGAAGGGGAACTTCGGCGGAAGATTGACGGTCATCTGCCGGGATTTAGGACTGAGAAACACCCTTGCCCGGCAGTTCCAGTGTTCCAGAAGCATCTTTTCCATCCTGGCGGCACGTTCGGGCGAAATCTCCAACAATGGATTGACATAGAACAGGATATCGAGTTCGGAAAAGGCATTGATGGTCTGCATGAACATCTTCATCCGTTGATGGACGCCATTTCGTGAGTTTGGAAGGTCCTCCGGATATGTGGAGGTAACATACAGAATTCTCATGGGATTGCCCTTCTGTAGGTGTTTTTCTTATGGCTGCAGTGCTTTCCTTGAGTTCATGTATTCGGCGATGCGTCCGAGAAATTCGTAATAGTCCAGCTTGAGGGTCATGCGATGCTTGCCGTCGAAGGACAGTACCCAGTCAAGGTATTTTCTGAAGAGTATCCTGAACATGAACCGGGGAACGCCGAAATAGCAGACCGCGTTCCGGGGGAACTCCACGCAACCTGTCCGGGCCCTGAATCTACCGTAGTTGAAGTAATACGACTGGAATGATTTCTTTGTCAGCTTCTCGTCCTGGACCCGATGGTACACGACGGCGTCCGGAACATAGCGCAATTTCTCACCCCGCTTGAGGAGCCTCAGTGATATTTCACTGTCTTCGCCTTTCCCCAGCAGGTTCCCCTCGGTCGGACCCAGGTCGGTACGAAATTGTCCATGCACGGCGAATACCGTTTTCCTGAAGGCCATGTTGGCGCCGTACGGGGGCGACTGGAATTCGTGACACTCGTCTCCATAGTCGAAACTTCCCAGAACGTTCATGTACGGAAAGGGCGAGTCGGTTCGCACCCAGTATGGTTTCTTTCCCGGGAAAACAGGGACGATCTTTCCTCCGATACCCGCGCAATCGTACGTATCGAAAGTTTTCTTTATATTTATAAGCCATGAGGGATCAATGGTGACATCGTCGTCGGTGAACGCCAGAATCTCTCCTTTTGCTGCCGCGATGCCCGTATTCAGAGCATGGGATTTGCCCTGGCGTCCTTCGAAGATGTACGTGATGTTTCTCCGTTCAAACCGGGTAAACTTTTCGACGGTTTCTCTGGTAGCATCACGGGAATTGTTGTCGACAACCAGCGTCTCCCACGTGAGCGCGGGAGGGATGTCCAATTTCTGGATGCTTTCCAGCACCGTCTCCAGCGAACGGCACCTATTATAGGTGCAGATGATGATACTGATATCCATGGCGGTGCTCCCGGTATGTCGGTTCACAATCCCCTGCGGAATGACAGTTTCCTAGGGCAGCGGGTCGCCTCGCCGAACTGTGTGCACTTCCTGGCGCAAAACATCTAGGAAGCCGGTGCCGAATTCTAGGTCCGGCTCCACGTGATTTCCTTCGGCCCACTCATTCCAGGATTTGACAAAGATGATTCTCCGCTCGAGAGGAGTGTCCTTGGTCAATTCCATTGATTTCCTGACCTGGAACCTGAACAGTTCCGGGGTTGAGCCTTCCAGGACTACACCCGCCGTGCCGCAGCGGGGCGTGTTGTCCCAATTCGGCATCAGGCACAGGTATTCGCTTCTGTCGGAGAAGTTGTCCGGGAATACGTCCATCAGTACCTTGTCATACGGAAAGACGATGGGCCGGCCGCTTTTCCGTTCGAGGTACCGGTAAATTTTCTTTACCGGCCTACGCCACGAAATGAAACCGTCCTTGCGCTGGCGGAGGTAACTCCGTACGCAGGCGTCGAAACCGTGATCGCCGGGGTTCCAGTCATCCTTGTGGTGCAGGACCGCAACCAGATGCAATCCCTTCAGGCCCGCCTTCAGGGCGAGTGTGCGCCAGAAGTCCGTCACTTCACGAACATTCGGTATTTCATCCCAGCGGTACACCAGGAAAAGCGGCTTGCCGTCAACGGTGACGTAGCGTTTGTCAGTGAAGGCCGGGAGCAGGGCGTCGAAGTGGGCACGATGGTCTTCGTACCCGGGATAGGTCTGTTCCACCAGGATTCTGTCGGGACAACCGTGCCAGATGCCGGTCCATGTCTGGTTTGCCCAGCAGAGACAGAAGGGGAGGTCGGGTGTGCCAGTATGCAGCACTTCGGTAAAGGGGCGTTCGAGGATTCTCTTGCCAGCGAACCAGTAGTGGTAGTAGCAGAAGGCCTCGATACCATATTTTCTTGCCAACTCTGCTTGTGCGTTCCTCGTCTCCGGTACCCGGAGATCGTAAAAACCGAGGTCCGCGGGGATATGGGGTTGATAATGGCCGCGGAACATAGGCTTTGCCTTTGCGACGTTGGTCCATTCGGTAAAGCCCTTGCCCCACCATTCGTCGTTTTCCGGAATGGGATGGTACTGGGGGAGATAGAAGGCGATTAAACGAGCCATGTAAACCTCACGACTGTATGTGGCCAACATTTGCCGACAGAAGTCTTATGAACAGTCCGTCAGTCGAGCATCCGCTGAACCCTCCACGGGACCATCTCACAGTAAAGCTTCTTGAAAACAGGAGGATAGTTTCTCAAAAATCTCATTATGGGGCCTGTGTCACGGTAAAGAAATCGTATTTCCTTCTTTCTAGCGGCAAGCTTGTCAACCACTTCGCTGTTTGAGCTATGTTTGCGTAGTTGCTTATCGATTGCCATGAGATAGCCATTTCTCATTTTCAGCTGATTGGCGCACATGGAGTTTGTTCTTACACGATAGTCTGCCAGTGGCATGTTGATGAAGACAACTTGCGGGTTTAGAGCAAAAATATTCATCCAGCACTCCCAGTCTTCATGGGTCGGCAGATTCTCATCGAATGAAATGCCGTATTCCTTGAAGAAAGCTGCATCGAACAGAAAGCAGTGGGGGGGGATGCTGAACTCGGTTTCCCACTTCATGATGAAATCGTCGAGCGGGTTCTCAGACGTGATGACAGGATTCATGCGCGCGTAATTGACTGTCGCATCTCCGATGGCGCTGCGGATGTAATCGCAATAAGCCAATGCCTTTCCGCTGATGCTCCTGAGCTGTTTTAACTGGCAGGCTAGCTTGTTCTTATCAATCAGGTCATCGGCGTCGAGGAATTGAATAAACTTTCCGACAGAACTTCTTATGCCGTTGTTTCTGGCGCTTGAAAGCCCCATGTTCTTTTGCTTGATGTATCTGATCCTGTTTCCATATGCATCTTTGAGGAGGTGCTCAGTATTGTCGGTGGAGCCGTCGTCAATAACCAATATTTCAATATTATTATATGTCTGGTTTAAGGAGGAGTCTATCGCGTCACATACCACGTCTCTGTCATTGTGAGTCGGTATTATTATGCTTACCAGGGGAGAGTTCATTTTTCAGCATTCTCCTTTACGTAAACTAACTGTTGAGCGTCGGTTGCCCATCAACTCGGCATAATATTCTCCGAACGGCCGGTGCTATTTTTCGTCTAAGGAATGACGGACACCAAAGGCCGACAAGACAACATAGTGAAAACGTGTGCATAGGCATTTGCGTGAAAAGTTTCAGAAAAATCTTGGTGGCGTGGGCTCTGTCCGATTCAATTCCATACTTGTAAAGCTTCTCCACACCGTCAGCTGTCTTTTCCCTGATTATATTCCGGATAAGGGCTCGATCAGTTACTTTACATACCTTCAGTTGTTTTTTCAGTATGCGGAGATTTTCCAGGAAATAATTGATAAATCTTAAATCCAATGGTCCTGAGGCGCTGCTTGAGAGGTATCTCCACTTGGTCAGGCGTTTCCTGATTATCGTAAAATCTAATTTCGCTGCAATGCGAATATACAGGTCATAGTCGCTTGCCCGCTTGAACTGTTCATCCGACAAGCCGACAACATCAAATACTCTTGCGGGAATCATGACTTGGGAGGTCGTATATATTAACTGACTGTTCAGAAGCTGATGGTAATAGTTCCCTTGTGTGATCGAATGCACAGGCAGGTCTCTGCAAAACGGTCCGAAGAGGAGGGACGTTTCGATAATCCCGTTCTCACCGAACTGCAGGCCATCGACGGCGATGAGGCCAGATTCCGGATGCCTTTCCGCTGCTGCTACCTGGAAGGAAAGCTTATCCGGTTCCCAGAGGTCGTCTCCGTCGAGAAACGCCACAAACTCTCCCCTTGCTTTACGGATCCCCGTGTTGCGCGAGCCGGCAACTCCCTGATTGTCCTGCCGAACATAGATGATCCTGTCTCTGAATGGCGCGATTCGTGAGGGCGTGTCGTCGGTTGAGCCGTCATCCACGACAATGACCTCATATGACCGGTATGTCTGGGCAAAGACACTCTCGAGCGTTTCCTCGATATATGAAGCCTGATTGTAGGTTGTCACCACGACGCTAACCAAGGGATTCAACTCAGCCCTCCTTCTACTCGTATCCTTTCGTGTCAGTCATTTCTTGCACGGCGGAAACTTTCTGCATTCGACAGGTCACGGGAGCGCATAATCTCCCCGGTAGAACCTTTCCAGATCGACACGGTAGCTGTTGATGTCATGTTTCCCGAGTAGTTCGAAAGACCGGCTCCAGCATTGATGATATGCCTGAGGGTTGTCTAGTCGCTGCAGGTCTGACAATATTCGGGTTTCAAACTCATCCCACGTATTGTAGATATTTTCCAATGCCAGCCATTCAGTGGTGAAGAATCGGTCATTATATACTGCAAACCCGACAGAACCACTCAGAGTGGGCTCGCAGAAATAGTTATCCAAACCCTCGCCAAAGGTGAGTGACCACTTGGCCCGAGATATCAATCGCTTATAGTCATCATACGAAAGGTCGCTTATGATTTGTATTTGCAGGTCAGAACGGAATTCTCGAATCCTTGCCAGTAGTTTCTCCTTTAAGGGATGTCGGTCGGGGGAGACGACAAGCAAATTCTCTTTCATTTCGTAAGTTGTGAAGAAAAATTTTCCCTTGTCTACACAGCCTATCAGTGGATGGAGAGGAACATCCAGCTCATGACGGATCCTCTCTGAGCAGTAGGCTTCGTGGGCAGTTGTGCACGTAACCTTGCCAAGCTTTCCAAGGGCTGAAATGTTCTGCCCCTCCATCTGATCTATGTTTTGGAGCATGACATTTATGTGGACATGTGGCGTACGACCCAGAAGTTCCAACTGCTCAGACGTAAGGGCCGACAAAAACTGATTTATCGCGTATTCAGGGACATGTAACATAAGCCAGTCGAGCTTCCTGTACCGTTCCAACACTGTCTTGAACGGTATTAGGTAGAATTTGTTACTGAACCAGGTATATTTCAACAACCAGGGGTCTCCCGGGAGTATTGCAAGAAGTACGCGAGCCCCATGAATACTGGAAATCCGTCGCGCTTCTTTGAAATGCATTGCAATGGCCCGAACACCCCCGCATCGCCAATCGAAACCCGGTGTCAGATAGACGATCAGCTGTCTGGTACCCTTTTTAATTGGCCATAATATATATTCACGCATCAGGCATTTTCGAATTCTGTGAAGCCAGTTGCGGAAAAAACTCATCGGGTGTCCTCCACGCATGATCAGTGCCAGGAAAGTCAGGATCTCATGAAAAGACACAAAGTAATTGCACATTACATATGTTGCCAACATTAAACCATTCCACGGAATGGTATTAGTCATAATCAAAATAAGTTCTTGGGTCTTCCTGGCCTTTATTTTTTGTGAGATAACAGCCGGTTACATTGATCAATGGTTTGAATACACTTTTAGTGCCAAATAAAAAAACTCGTCAATTCGCTGTGTTTCTGGTTGTACAGGGAGCTTCGGATGTTAAAAAAAGGCCCGATCAAATGAGGACAGAAGCTGGAAAGTCAGCATTGGTGGGATGTTAAAAGGAATGTTAAGAAATGTTCGCTTTGTTATACAATTAGCCGTGATTATGTCGCGCTATCCCGGTCTATAAAGTAGGCTTCCGAAATCGATGCTGAGGCATCAGGTGCGTTCACGAAGGGACGAAAAGCAATAAAGGTGTGCTTTTAGACCTATGTCTGGCTAAGTCCAACAAGCACCGTATGCAGTTTCACTGCCGGCAGCAGGGAAATTGCCACAGGCAGGACCGGGGTCTGGTCGTCCCAATCCATATGGCGGCAGTGGAACTTCTAGAGCCCCCGTCCGCGCTGTGCTTCACGGTGGTGAAGACCCGGCTGCTGCGGGTGGTGGTTGCCGAGGCGGTTCTTGAAAAGGACGGCACAACAGTGAGTTTCCCCTTGACAGGCGCCGCCGTTGCCGTCTACCGTCGCGGCCCGGTTGGCACCGGCAAAGGATGCCTATATCACACGCGCAGAGGGTTGCCGCCTTTTTCTGTGACTGCCGATACAGATCCGCTTTCTTGTTACTGCCGTATCTCGACGATGCTCATGTTCCAGCCGTCGGTAGTGGGGGCGGTATCGTTGATGGTGACGAGGGTTCCGGCTGGCTGGACGGTGGCATTCTGTCGCTGCACCCAGAAGGCGTCGACGATGCCCGGCGTGGTGA